>Ga0116124_1000564_pt1 | contig 32855 bp, 29 predicted proteins | sample June2015DPH_13_1_2_FD_89728 | JGI IMG/M metagenome (GOLD analysis project Ga0116124, IMG submission 89728) | Peatland microbial communities from SPRUCE experiment site at the Marcell Experimental Forest, Minnesota, USA - June2015DPH_13_150 | ecosystem: Environmental > Terrestrial > Soil >... | reverse complement strand
AATACCCCAATAATCTGCTCCTCCGTGTAACGGCTCTGCCTCATCTCCTGTCCTCCTTCAGGCTTTTATACCCTGGGAGAACTCTCCTTTACACTGGTACAGTTTTCGGGGGGCAGGTCACGCGGACGCTAACACAAGGAGCACGGCAGCAAAGAATACTGCATTAGCCATCCAAGGCTTCGGCTCTCTTCTGAGTTCTGCCTCCGCTCCGTAGGCGTCAAGAACTCGTTTTCCTGATACCTTCAGAGGGTCACCTCTCCTATGGCCGAGTACGATGAGAACCACACCTACGAACAGGATTATTGACGCCCAGCTAGGTCCCGCGAGTAGGTAATTTATCACTGCGCTTACGAGCATATATCCAACAGCCTTGATGTCTTGTTTGGGCATCGCGCCCGAAGATTAACTTCAGAACATTTGTGTGTAAAGTACATTCTTTCGTTAAATTTACCGTTATTCATTGGATTTCATAGACCAACAAATTTTCAGGACACCATAGAGATTTTCTCCAGCAACACACTTTTGTCCCACTACCCGCCTGAGCAATTCATTGACAGTTTCTGCCGCGGGTTCGTATAATGGTTATCTTCGGAAATCAGGAGAAAGAGAATCTATGTACGCTATCTTCCGCACAGGCGGCAAGCAATACAAAGTCTCTCCGGGTGACGTGGTTCGCGTGGAGCGGGTGGCGGGCGATCCGGGCTCGACGGTCGAGTTCAACCACGTGTTTGCGGTGCGCAAGGAAAAGCTCACGGTGGGCTCGCCGCTGGTTGAGCACGCCAAGGTGAAGGCCAAGATTCTGCGCAACGAGCGCGACGCCAAGGTGCGCGTGCTGAAATACAAGCGCAAGAAGCAGTATCGGCGCACGGCGGGCCATCGCCAGCCCTTCAGCGAGGTCCTGATTCAGGACATCGTTACGGCGTAGGAGTCAGAAGCCAGGAGCCAGAAGCTGGAAACCCACGCTTTAAGGATCGCATACACCGGTCTGACTCCCAACTTCCAGCTCCTAACTTCTAACTCCAGATTCCTACAAAGGAAAGGCATTATGGCACACAAGAAAGGTCAGGGAACTTCCCGCAACGGACGCGACTCCAACTCCCAGCGCTTGGGCGTGAAGCGCTTTGACGGCCAAATGGTTTCCGGCGGGTCGATTCTGGTTCGCCAGCGCGGCACCCGTTTGAAGCCGGGCGAAAACGTTGGCCTCGGCAGGGACGACACTCTCTACGCCAAGGTTTCGGGCGTGGTGCGGTTCGAAGACAAGGGCCGCCTGGGCCGCTACGTCAACATCCTGGTCCCAGCAACGAATTAAGACCCCCAAGCGGTGAGGGCGGAATCTCGAGACCAGCCTCACCGCTTGAGTTATTTTTGGGCGTCGCAGCCACTTTCCGAAAGGAAGCGGTCGACCTCCCGGAGCCCTGGAGGTGGGAGACCCGACCCGGATCTCCGGTCCAGGGCCGAGGAGCCCACCCCGCGCCATCCCGCGTGTTTATTGACGAAGCCAAAATCCAACTAGCCGCCGGCGACGGAGGCAACGGCTGCCTGGCGTTTCGGCGCGAGAAATTCGTCCCGCGCGGCGGGCCCAGTGGCGGCGACGGCGGGCGGGGCGGCGACGTCATCCTGGAAGCCAACCCACACTTGAATACCTTGCTCAAGTTCCGGTATAACCGCGAGTTCCGGGGGGAACGCGGGCGCCACGGGGAAGGCTCGAACCGGCACGGGAAGGACGGCGCGGACGTCACGGTGACGCTCCCCGTAGGCACGGTCGTGTACGACGCCTTAAACGGGGAAAAGCTCTGGGACTTGGTCACGCCGGGGCAGCAGGTGGTGGCGGCCAAAGGAGGACGCGGCGGCCGCGGCAACGCGCGTTTCGCGACCTCGACAAACCAGGCGCCGCGCCGCACTGAGCCCGGTGGGCCTGGCCAGAAGCGCGACCTGCGGCTGGAGCTGAAGCTCCTGGCCGATGTGGGCCTGGTGGGATTCCCGAACGTGGGTAAATCCACATTGATTTCGCGGCTCAGCGCGGCGCGCCCGCGCATCGCGGATTACCCCTTTACCACCCTCGAGCCCTGCCTGGGCGTGGTGGGCCTGGACGAGGAGCGCTCTTTCGTCATGGCCGACATCCCCGGCCTGATCGCCGGCGCGCACGAGGGCAAGGGACTGGGCATGCGCTTTCTGCGGCACGTGGAGCGGACGCGCCTGCTGCTGCACCTGATCGACGTGGCCGAACTTTCCGGCCGCGACCCGGTGGAGGACTACGGCATTATCCTGAATGAGCTCGCGAGCTTCAGCCCCGTGGTGGCCGCCAAGCCCATGTTGCTCGTGGCCTCGCGCATCGACGCGGGAGGAGAAAGCGACCGCCTCGCCAGGCTGCGTGAATTCTGTCGCCAGCGCGGCTTTGGGCTCCACGAGATTTCCGGCGTGACGGGGCAGGGATTGGAAGAATTGAAGCAGGCGGTCTGGGCGAGCTTGGAGCAACTTCCCCGCCCCCGGGCGGCGGAGGATCAGGACCGGGCAGAGCCCGCTTAGTGTCAATGCTGTTCAGTTAAGGGGTTTCGGGGAATTACTTCCCAATGTGTTGCTGGGTGACCCCCTCACCCGGCGCTTCGCGTCACCCTCTCCCCCAAGGGGGCAAGGGGAGGTTGATTTTGTTTTTTCCCTCGCCCCCTTGGGGGAGAGGGTGGACCGCAACCGGCGCTTTCTCCAGCCGTGGCGGGCCGGGTGAGGGGGTCACCCAGGAGCAAATTGAAAAGCCAAAACCCCTTAAGTGAGCAGCATTGGGGTTAGGTCCAGTTGCGCTGATAGCGATCACCCATTACGAGGACGCGCCCAACGGTGAACATCGCACTTTTCGGTGGAACGTTCGATCCCATCCACGCCGGGCACCTCGAGGCGGCGCGCGCGGCGACGCGGCGTTTCGGGCTGGACAAAGTCCTTTTTGTGCCGACCGGCAACCCCCCCCACAAGACCCGCAATCATCTTACGGATTATGCCCAGCGCTATGCGATGGTGGCGCTGGCCTGCGCCCGGGAGCCGCGCTTCATTCCCTCCCTGATTGAATCGCCGACCGTGGACGGGACGCCGCGTTATTCCATCGACACGGTGCGCGCGGTGCGGCGCCGGCTGCGACCGAACGACCGCCTCTACTTCCTGCTGGGCGCCGACGCCTTCCTGGATTTGCCGCACTGGAAGGAGTTCCGCCGCTTGCTCGCCCTGGTCGAGTTCATCGTGGTGTCACGGCCCGGTTTCGAGGCGGACGCCCTGCGCAAGGTGGCGCCGGCTGGCCTCGTGCTCGCACGGCGCCTTCCTGCGCCGGCCACGACGCTCGGGGGGCGGCGCGGCGCCTTCCACCTGCTGCGCGGCGTGGACGCGCCCGTCGCCTCGCGCGACATCCGGCAGGCGGTCCGGGCGCGCCGTCCCATCACTGGCCTTGTTCCTCCGCTTGTGGAAGAATACATTTTGAAGGAGGGTTTGTACCGCCTCCGCAGCAACGGGAGGCGAGCCGAGCGATGACATCACAACTGCGCGAAGCGATCCAGGCCGCCCAGGATCACAAGGCTTTGGAATTGCGCGCCTTGGATCTGGAGGGAATCTGCTCGTTCACCAGCTACTTCCTGATTTGTTCGGGCACCTCCACCCGCCACACCCAGGCGATTTGTGATGCCATCGTCGAAGAACTGAAGAAGTCCGGGCACGCTCCGACCCACGTGGAAGGGTACGCCCAAGGCGAGTGGATCCTGGTGGACTACCTGAATTTCATCGTCCACATTTTCACCGAACGCGCGCGGCAGTTCTACGACCTGGAGCGCCTTTGGAAAAACGCCCCGAGGCTTACAGTAAAGGACGGTGACGCGTGAGGAGCTGGAAGATCGGGTCATCGGCTCATCGGGCCATCGGGTGATCAGGTCAAGAGTTCGCTGGATGATTTGGCGATTTGTTGGTTGCGTGATTGAAAACCTTAGTGATTTTCTGGTGCTCATTCAATCGCCCGGTGAACCGATGGCCCGATGCGCCGATCAGCCGACGACCCGATCCTTAACATGCGCATTCGTATTCTCTGGGAAGGCAAGACCAAGGACGCGCACTTGCGGGCCCTGCAGCAGGACTTGGCGGGCCGCATTGAGCATTTTACCAGCGTGAGCCTGGAGGAACTTCCCCCTCTGCGCGGCACGGGCCAGGGCCGCAAGCCGGGACTTTCGAGCCCCGAACGGGCTCTGCTCGAAAAGCTGCGCGGCGCGACGAAAGTCGTGCTGGACGAGCGCGGGCGCGAGCAGACCTCCGAGGAGTTCGCCGCATGGTTGGGCCAGGAAGCCTTGCGCGGCACACGCGAGCTGGCCTTTTTGGTCGGGGGGCCGGAGGGATTCTCCGCGGCCTTTCGCCAGCAGGCCGACGTCCTGCTGGCGCTTTCGCGCCTGACCCTGACGCGCGATTGGGCCCGCACACTGTTGCTCGAACAGATCTATCGCGGCTTCACGATTCTGCGCGGCTACCCCTATCCGCGCTAGGAAACGTAACTTTCTCGCGACGCGGGAGATCGGGTCATCGGGCCATTGAGTAATTTAGTGATTTAGCGATTGGGCGATCGAATGAACATCAGAGAATCTCTGCGGTTTTCAATCGCTCAATCACTAATCGCTCAATTACCCGATGGGCAGATGACCCGATGAGCCGATAGGAGTCGCTCTTGCCAGAAAACCGGAAAGGGTTAATCATCGTTCTGACCGGGCCGGGCAAGGGGAAGACCACGGCTGCCCTGGGAATGGCCCTGCGGGCCGTGGGACAGGGTCTGAAAGTCTTAATGGTGCAATTCATTAAGGGTTCGTGGCATTATGGTGAGTTGGACGCGGCGAAGATGCTGGGCGAGGAGCGCTTGAAGATCCTTCCCATGGGCCGCGGCTTCGTAAAGGTCGGCGCGGAAAAACCCCATCCGGAAGATGTGCGGCGGGTGGAGGAGGCTTGGCAGTTCGCGCGCGGCGAGATCCTGAGTGAGCGGTACGACCTGGTCATCCTCGACGAGATCAACTACGCCATCAGTTACAAGATGCTGGCGCCGGAGCCCGTCGTGGAAACCTTAAAGAACAAGCCGGAAAACGTGCACGTGATTCTGACCGGCCGGAACGCCCACCCGGCGCTCCAGGAGGTGGCCGACCTGGTCACGGAAATGCGGGAAGTGAAGCATCCTTATCAGAAAGGTGTCCCCGCCCAGCGAGGGATAGAATATTGAGGGACTGAATCAGTGAGCCAGTGTGTCAGTAAGCCATTTCTCGATTCCGCCATTGCTCTTTTGGTTTTAAATGACACAATGATTCCCTGATTCAGTGAACCAATACTCCCTTGAGTCAGTGACTCACTGAGCCATTGTCCGATTGCGCCATTGCTCTTTTGGCTTCAAATGAATCAATGATTCACTGATTCAGTGAAACAATTTTCGCTATGACTTGGTTTCGCAAAGAGAAGCAGCCGCTCGAAACGCCCAAGGAGAAACGCGTCCAGACCGAAGGCCTTTGGGTGAAGTGTGACGGGTGCAAGCAGATTCTCTGGAAGAAGGATCTGAAAGCCAATCTGCAGTGCTGCCCCAAGTGTGGCCATCATTTCAAGCTGGGCTCGCACGCGCGGCTGGAAATGCTGTTTGACGAAGGGCAATACAAGGAGCACGACGCGGCGATCGCCTCCACGGACCCGCTGAAATTCCGGGACACCAAAGCCTACCGGGACCGCCTGAAACAGGCCCAGAAAGTGACCGGCATGAAGGACGCCTTGCTGACCGGCGAAGGGCTGATCGAAGGCAAGCCCGCCGTCATCTGCGGCATGGAGTTCCAGTTCGTGGGGGGCAGCATGGGCGCGGTGGTGGGCGAGAAGGTGACGCGCGCCATCGACCTTTGCATCGCCAAGCGGCTGCCCCTGGTCATTGTTTCCTGCTCGGGCGGCGCGCGCATGATGGAGGGCGCCATCAGCCTGATGCAAATGACCAAGATCTGTTCGGCGCTCGCCCGCCTGGACGAGGTCCGCAAGCCTTACATCTCAGTACTCACGGATCCTACCACCGGCGGGGTCACCGCCAGCTATGCCATGCTGGGTGATCTCAACCTTGCCGAGCCGGGTGCGCTCATCGGCTTCGCCGGCCCGCGCGTCATCGAACAGACCATCCGTCAGAAGCTGCCGGAAGGTTTCCAGCGCTCCGAGTTCCTTCTGGAGCACGGCATGCTCGACGCCATTGTCCCTCGCAAGGAATTAAAGAGTTTTATCGCGCGGGCCTTTCGCCTGATGCGGGCGTGGGACTCTTAGCCGGGCCTTCTGTCGCACGGGCCTGTGGATTTCCTCTCCATGAATTACCGTGAATGTCTGAATTACCTTGCCGGCCTGGGTCAGGAGCTGCACGGCTTGAGGTTTGGGCTGGAGGCCGTCACCCGCATCCTGGTTGAGCTGGGCTATCCGCACGAGCGCTACTCGACGGCAATCGTGGCGGGAACCAATGGCAAGGGATCCACCTCCGCCATGCTGGCGAGCATCCTCGGGTGCGCGGGCTTCCGCACCGGCTTATACACCTCCCCGCACCTGGTGCGGGTGAACGAACGCCTGCGCGTGAATGGCCGGGAGGTTTCCGACGCCGCCTTCGCGGCGGCGGTGAGCGCCGTCGCCGCGGCAGTCGAAGGCCTCGTCGGCAGCGGCAGGCTGGAGAAGCCGCCCAGCTTTTTTGAGTTCCTGACCGCCACGGCGTTCCAGCACTTTGCCAATGCCAAGGTGAATTTCGTGGTGCTGGAAGTCGGCATGGGCGGGCGGCTGGACGCCACCAACGTCACCGACCCGCGCGTGGCGGTGATTACCAACATTGACTTCGACCACATGGAATTCCTGGGGCCGACGCTGGCGGCCATCGCCGCGGAAAAAGCCGGGATCATCAAGCCGCATCGCACGGTGATTTCAGGTGTGGAAGATCCCGAGGCCGCTGCCGTCATTCGCCGCCGCGCCCAGGAATCCCGTGCGCAATTGCTGGAGATGTCGAAACTCGCGCAGATTTCGAACCTGCATGCCGTCGAGGGCCGCTACACGTTTGACTTGGCCATCGGCTTCGAACACTTTGCCAAGCTGACCTCGCCGCTGCTGGGAAGGTTTCAGATAAAGAATACGGCCGCCGCGGTGGCCGCGGCGTGCCACTTGGCCGAGGAAGGATTCGAAATTCCCCGCCGTAGCGTCGTGCAAGGCCTGCGTGCGGCCGTGTGGCCGGGCCGCCTGGAACCCATTTTGTCGCAGCCGCTGGTGCTGCTCGACGGGGCGCACAACCCCGCCGGGGCGCGCGCGCTGGCCACCTTCATCCGGGAGGAACTGGGCGGACGCCGCCTGCGCCTGGTGTACGCTTCCATGCGCGACAAGGCAATAAGAGAAATCAGCGGGATCCTCTTCCCGCTGGCCGAGGAAGTCTATTTGACCCACCCCGTGCATGCGCGCGCCGCCTCGCCGGAGGAAATCCTGGCTGCCCTGCCTTCCCGCCCCGCCCGAGTGTACGTGGAACCCGAGCCGGCCCGCGCCCTGGAAAAGGCCTGCGCCGCGAGCGCCGCGAACGACGTCGTGCTCACCGTCGGGTCGCTCTACCTGGTGGGCGCCATCAAGAAAGCCCAGCAGGCAGGCACCCTGCAACTGCCCGGACTTTCCGGCGGAGTCCCCGCCTCCCCAGCCTGACGATGCCATGCAGACCACCCCCACCAACGGCGCCACAAAACACCCCACGGGCGGGCGCGTCCGCTATCTCCTCAGCTACCTGCGTTCCCTGCTCTTCACCAATATCCTGATCTACACTTATACGGCCATCTGCGGAACCATCTCCCTGCTCGGCTCGCTCTTTGACACGCAGGGCCGCTGGCAGCATGCCTGTGCCCGCGTGTGGTCCTGGCTCATTCTGAAGACCAGCGGAATCCGGGTACGGGTGGAAGGACTGGAGCACGTCAACCCCCGCGCCACCGCCATCTATTGCGCGAACCACCAGAGCGCCATGGATGTTCCCATTCTCTTCGTGAATCTGCCCGTGCAGTTTCGCTTCGTCGCCAAGCGCTCGCTGTTTCACCTGCCTTTCCTGGGATGGCACCTGGGGCGCTCGGGGCACATCCCCGTCGATCGTGACCGGCCGCACCAGGCCCTGAAAAGCATGGAAATAGTGGCGCAGAAGATTCGCGATGGAAAATCCGTGCTCCTGTTTCCCGAAGGCCATCGCAGCCGCACCGGCCGCATGCTTCCCTTCAAAGGTGGGAGTTTCCACATCGCCATCCTCGCCGGCGTGCCGATTGTGCCCATCACCCTGAAGGGAACGCGCCACGTGCTCCAGCCCGATACCTATCACGTGCGGCAGGGGCAAACGGAAATGATCGTGCACCCGGCCATCCCGACCGAGGGACTGACCTTGCATGAGGTGGACGCCCTTTCCCAGAAAGTGCGGCAAGCCATTGAGTCGAGGTTTGTGGCAGCGGAAGAGTAATCGGGAGATCGGGTGATCGGGGGAACATCCTAATCCATTTTTGTTGCATCGCAGAAGACCGCGAGGGGAAAATGAACCGGGGACGCTGCGGGGCTATTCTTGTTCACCCGATCACCGGATCACCCGATTGCTGAGCAGGGGCTCAATGAATATCACTTTGTATGCCGGGGGGAAACTGTGAACATCAATGGAGGCAATGTCCTCTGTGGCTAAACCGCTTCGCTCCAGGGGGCTCGTTATCACGCGGGCGCTTGCCCTGCTGACTTTGGCCGCCGTCCTGCCGCTCCGGTCCCAGCAAATGCCGGCATCGCAACTTCCCCGGCGCGTCGATCCCAAAGCTCAGCAACTTCTGGACCGCGCCGTCCAGGCCCTGGGCGGCCCGGCCTTCTTACATTTCAAGACGCTGACCACCAAAGGCCGCGTCTTTGCCATCCGGGACGAGACCACGGCCGGCCTCGAAACCTATCAGAGCTTCGTTCAGTACCCGGACAAGCGCCGCTTCTCGTATGGGAAGACCCCGCCGGTTATCCTGATCAACAACGGTGACCGGGGCTGGGAGATCGACCGCTACGGGCTGATCGACCAGCCCGCCGAGCAACTGCAGCGCTGGATCACTTCCAACCGTTACAGTCTCGAAAACCTGCTGCGCCTGCGCATCAACGATCCCGGCGTGCTGGTGCAAACCGGCGGCGTTGACTTTGTGGATAACGCACCCACGCAAAGCGTCGAGATCACCGCGGCAGGAGGGACGAGCGTGCGGGTGGATTTTAACCGGCAGACTTCCCTCCCCACGCGCATCACTTACCAGGTACGGAACCCCAAGAGCGAAGACGTGGATGAGTACTCGGACGCCTACTCGGACTACAAGGTGTGCGACGGGATCAAGACCCCCATGCACATCACGCGTTACGCAAACGGGGAACGGGTGGGGGAGACCTTCCGCAATTCTGCCAAGTATGACGAGGAATATCCCGCCCGCTACTTCACCGCCGAGTAAGGGCGTGCCATCTGGTATAATGAATTGATGGAGCCGGCGTGAAAAAATCCCTCCCCCTACGCAGCACTACGATTCTGTGCGTGCGCCGCGGCGGCCGCCTGGCGATGGGTGGCGACGGCCAGGTGACGATGGGCGAGAGCATCGTGAAGCAGAAGGCGCGCAAGATCCGCCGCCTTTACAGCGAAAAAGTTCTGGCCGGCTTTGCCGGCAGCACGGCGGACGCGCTCTCCCTGTTTTCCCGCTTTGAGCAGAAACTCGACGAATACCACGGCAACCTCAGCCGCGCGGTGGTGGAACTGGCCAAGGATTGGCGCACCGACCGCGCCCTGCGGCACCTGGAAGCGCTGCTGCTCGTGGCGGATGAGAAGAACACCTATCTGGTCAGCGGCAACGGCGACGTCATCGAGCCGGACGACGGCATTGTGGCCATCGGCTCAGGCGGGTCTTATGCGCTGGCCGCGGCGCGCGCCCTCGCCAAACACACGGAAATGGGCGCCAAGGAAATTGTCCAGGAAGCCATGCTCCTGGCCGGACAGATCTGCATCTTCACGAACGACCAGGTGGTCATTGAAGAGCTATGACGGGGTGCGGAGTCCGAAGTCCGAGGTCCGAGGCCGGGAAGGGCGGGGCGAAAGAGGCCGCGGAAACGCTCGTAGGCGCTGTCATTCTGAGCGAAGCGAAGAACCTCTGCAGTTGTAGAATCAGGCAAATGCAGAGGTCCTTCGTCGCCTGCGGCTCCTCAGGATGACAGCGTTGGCGGTTTTTCCGCTGCCTGTAGAGCCCGTCCAATTCCGTGGTGAAAAATCCAGGCTGGCTCCTGCGCACCGCCCCAGTCGAAAGTAACTGCGATGGTTTTCTATTTGCCTGAGAATATCGAGACGGCCACCTCCCTTGACGATCTGACCCCGCGCCAAATCGTGGCGGAGCTGGACAAGTACGTGGTGGGCCAGGACAAAGCCAAGCGCTCGGTGGCCGTGGCCCTGCGCAATCGCATGCGGCGGCAGAAGCTGGCGCCGGAAATCGCCGAAGACATCCTTCCCAAGAACCTCATCATGATCGGCCCGACCGGCGTGGGCAAGACGGAAATCGCCCGGCGCCTGGCGCGCCTCACGAATTCCCCTTTCCTGAAGGTGGAAGCCTCGCGTTTCACGGAAGTCGGCTACGTGGGGCGCGACGTGGAATCCATGGTGCGCGACCTGGTGGAAGTTTCCATCGACATGGTGCGCGAAGAAAAAGTGGATGAGATCGCGGAGAAAGCCGAGCAGAACGCCGAGGAGCGCTTGCTCGATCTGTTGCTGCCGCCCCCGCCCCTGGCGCGCAAACCCGAGAAGACGCCGGGAGAGATCGACGCAGCGCGCACCCCCGCGGCAGCGGAGCAGTTCCAGCGCACCCGCGAGAAACTCCGCGCCCAACTCCGCGAAGGCAAGCTGGACGAGCGGGAAGTGGAAGTGGAAATTCGCGACCGCAGCATGCCGGCCTTCGAGGTCATCTCTTCACAGGGCATTGAAGAGATGGATATCAATATCAAGGATATTCTCCCCGGCCTGTTCGGCCAGCGCACCAAGAAACGCCGCATGCACGTTACCGAAGCCATGGAATATCTGATCCAGGAAGAGGAGAACCGGCTCATCGACATGGACCAGGTCACGCGCACGGCGGTCGAACGGGCGGAGCAATCGGGCATTATCTTTCTGGATGAGATCGACAAGATTGCAGGGCGCGAGCGCGGGCAGGGGCCGGACGTGAGCCGCGAGGGCGTGCAGCGTGATATCCTGCCCATCGTCGAGGGCACCACGGTGAATACGCGCTACGGGATGACCCGCACCGACCACATCCTGTTCATCGCCGCCGGCGCCTTCCACGTCAGCAAGCCGTCCGACCTGATCCCCGAACTGCAGGGCCGTTTCCCCATCCGCGTGGAACTGCACTCCCTCAGCACGCAGGATTTCATCCGCATCCTCAAGGAGCCCAAGAGCGCCCTGGTGAAACAATACACGGCGCTGCTGGAGACGGAAGGCATCAAGCTCAGCTTCAGCGACGACGCGCTGGAGGGGATCGCCAAGTTCGCCGCGGCGGTGAACGAAGCGACGGAGAATATCGGAGCGCGGCGGCTGCACACGATCATGGAAAAACTGCTCGACGAAGTCTCTTTTGAAGGGCCGGACCTGAAAAAGAAGGTCGTGCGCGTGGACGCGGCCTACGTGCAGAAGCAATTGGCGGACATCGTCAAGAATCAGGACCTCAGCCGATACATCCTGTGAAACCTCTCCTTTCGACGCGGCCCACCGCCGCCCCCGGAGCTGCCCGAACCCCTGCGCAGGGCGACATCGCATTGCGCCGAGCCTCGCACCGGGCGCGGATCGTGCAGGCGCTGGTGGTGGCCGCAGCCGTGGGAGGACTGGTGGCCTGCGGCGTGCAGGGCCCTCCGCATCCGCCGCGGCTGGAGCGGCCGGCCAGGATTACCAACCTCTCCGTTGTCCAGGTCGGGCAAACCCTGGAATTCCACTTTCGCGTTCCGCAGCAGACGGTCGAAGGGGAGCGTCTGACAAAACCCCTGGAGGTCGAGATTCTGCGCGGCGTCGCACCCCAGGGCGCGGGCCTTTCCAAGTTGCTGGAGCCGCAAGTGTGGATGCGGCTCACCCGCAACGAATGGCTGCCCTACGCGCGCGGCGACGAGGTCTTCTACGCCGCTCACCTGACGAATGAGGAATTTCGCACCGGGCGCGGCCAGTCCCTGGTGCTGGCGGTGCGCACGCTCACCCGCGGGTTCCAGCATCGGCCGCTGGAAAGTGATCCTTCCAATCTTGTCGACGTCCCGGTTTTCGACGTGTCGGAACCCGTGGGGGGCATTTCCTTCCTCACCACGGAGAAAGCCGTGGAAGTCCACTTCCCGCCGCCCGCCCGCATGCTCAGCGGCGAGCCGCTCCGGGGCCTGACCGGCTATCGCATCTATCGCAACCAGACGGGTGAGCGGGGCAGCTTCCTGATGATCGGGGAGACGGCCGCCTCGCCCTACCGGGACACGCAATTTGAATTTGGCCGCGCGTATTTCTACCAGGTGCGCGCGGTTTTTGGCGACCCTGCCCACGCGGCCATGAGCGATGACTCGCCGCCCGCCAAGGTCGTGCCGCGCGATGTTTTCCCGCCCGCCCCGCCGCAGGGGTTGACGGGCATTTACGCCGCGGGCGGGGTGGAATTGCTGTGGACGGCCAACTCGGAAAGCGACCTGGCCGGCTACAACGTCTATCGCCTGGACCAGCCGGCTCCCCCGCGCCTGAACCAGGATTTGCTGCGCACCCCCATCTTCCGCGACACCCACGCCGAGCCGGGGAAGACGCTTACCTACTATGTGACGGCCGCCGACCTGGCAGGCAATGAGAGCCAGCCCTCGGAGAAAGTGGAAGTGGAAACGAAGTGAGGCGGTGCGCCGGCGTCAGGCGCGCATGTCGCCGCCCTCCGTGGGAGGGACGAACAGGAACAATCCCTGAAAGACAGGGAGAAAGCCCAGGCACTGTGAGGCTCTCGATTGAACTGGGGATCGCCATGTTGGGCGGGGCCGCAGCCGCCCGAGCAGGAGTATGGATTTGGAAAACCGCGCGCCTCTGGCGCCGGAAAGACCCCGCCGAACTCGAGCGACTCCGCCGCCTGGCGGTAAACGCGCGCGGGCGCATCATCGCGGGAAAAATCCTGGAGCTGTTGGACCCCGCTCCGGACGGCCCCGCGGGACCGGTCCTTCTTTATGAGTACGAGGTCGCCGGCGTTACCTATCAGGCAGCGCAGGACGTGAGCCCGCTGCCCGAAGTCGCCGCCGCCGCACCCTTCCTTCCCGGCCAGACAGCCAGCATCAAATACGATCCCCGACAGCCCACGAATTCCATCCTCGCCTGCGAAGGCTGGTGCGGAATTCCCGACCTGACACGCGGCACGAACCCGTCGAGCCAGCCGCGCGAACCCTCCCCCGAAGCCTCCGCGAAAGGCTAGCCTCGTGGTTCACTCCTGTACTTTGCTTCCTTCGAGCAGTCCAGGCGCCAGCCCCGTGGCCGCCACGCGGACGGGCGGCTTTCGCCCGCTGCCTTGCACGAGGATTGCGCCCTTAGCGAGCTTGATATCCTGCACTTCTCCAAAGTCAGACGGTAGGGAGGCGAGGAAGGCCACATATTCCGCCGTCCGGCGCCCTCCCGCGGCCACCGTGGAAAACGTGGGTGCCCCAAAGCGTGGCGCCACGGCAAAGGCCTCTCGTCGCGTCACGGGCAGAGGGGTCGAGCCAAACTCCAAGCCCCGCGCCTGAGTGTTCGCTCGCCAGGGATTATGTTCGCGCGAGCCGTTCTCCTCCCAAATGGCCACCCAGGGAAAGTCCTCTCGTCGAAAACAGTACGCCACCAGCAAGTGATGCTCCTCATTCACCGCCGCAATGAACTCCAGGGCGCGCCGCGGGTCCAGCAATACGCCAACCACGAATCCCAAGCCCTGGCGCGTGAAGGGTTGCCGCAAATCCACTTTCCCTCCCCGGGCTTTCGGCGCCAGCGGCCAACGGAACTCCTGGCCCGACGCCAGCAATTCGTGGCCTCCGTACCCCTGCGGATGCGTCACCCCCTTCGTCGCTGGGATGGTCACCCGGCTCGCTTCCGGAACCAGAAACGGCGGGCCCAAAGTCACGTGCTGCGTCCAGTGAAAGAAGTGGTCTTGCTTCTGCTCGTTTATCACCGTCTCCCGAATATAGGCCACCGACTCACCCCGCCGCAGCCGGATTTCGCGCCGGAACCGCAGGCGCGCAACTGGCAAGCGCACGCCGAGCGTGAGAGTCGTTTGCCTCGCCGACACCTCTCGACGCTCCTTACGCCAGCGCAGGTTGGGCGCTTCCCCATGAATCGGCATTCCCAGCGCCGCTTCGGCCTCCGACGGCGGACCAAAATAATCCAGGCAGAGACTGTGTCCCGCTATTGAGCAAAGTAATTTCCCTTCCGCCTGCGGACCGTATTGCGTTCCGTGCTGCTTGTCCCGATAGTGATAGGGCTCCATCGACTTCCAGGGTGGCACCCATAGGGGATTCAGGCTCGATTGCCCGCTTTTGTCGGTGAACCGAAACTCCGCAAGGTGGCCCCCGCCCGTCAAACTCACCAGTTGCACCAGCCCATTGCTCAGGCAGTATGCCTCACGACCTCGCCACTGCGCTCGTGCACAAGCCAGTTCTTCATGCCGTTTCATGTCCTCACCTCCCTACAGCAAGAATGTGGGTCCGGCGCTTTACAGGCTGCGGAAGACCCGCCACGACTGTCATCCTGAGGAGCCGCAGGCGACGAAGGATCCCCGCATTCGCCTGATTCCACAAATACAGAGATTCTTCGCTTCGCTCAGAATGACACCGCCTACGAGTTTTCCCGCGGCCTGTAAGACCCTACCCCTCCGTGGTAAGAAACCAGGGCCAAGTCTGTTGAAGTGTCTCATTTCCGCGGCTGTCGAACAACTCCTACCGCCCACCCTGAGGTCGATTCCACACAACATTTTCCGATTGCCGTGACAAAAGTCCTCGGCAGCCGTTCGTTCCTGCGCTATCTTCAGAACACGAAGTGCGGCCTATGGGATGGACCAGGGCGCAAGGAGGAAAACCATGAGCGTAAGTCCGGCTAAAACGATACGGGAAGTGGTCCTGGAAATCCCGGCTGCGACCCGGGTTTTTGAAGAGCTCGGCATCGATTATTGCTGCGGTGGAGGCAAGTCACTGGAACAAGCCTGCCAGGCTGCGAACCTCCCGATCGATCAAGTGCTGGATTCGTTGGAGTCAGCCGATAAGGTCTCGAGGTCGGCCCCCCAGGACCGCAACTGGCAGACAGAGTCTCTCGCCGGCCTGATTGCCCACATCCAAAGCACCCACCACAAGTACACCCGCAGTGAGATCGCCCGCCTGGGTCCGCTGTTGGATAAGGTCTGCTCCGCACATGCCAAAAATCATGCGGAGCTGCTGCATATTCGCGAGACCTTCGCGGGCCTGGCTCAGGAGTTAGCGGCACACATGACGAAGGAAGAAATGGTTCTGTTCCCTTACGTGACACGCATGGAGGAATCGATCATCAAGAAGGAACCTGTTCCACCGGCTCCCTTCGGGACCGTCCGAAACCCGGTGGCGATGATGATGCGCGAGCACGACTCCGCCGGAAACGCCTTGCGCGACATGCGTCAGGCTGCCGGCAATTACGCCGTACCGCCCGATGCCTGCCTCAGCTACCAGACTCTGTATAAGGTCTTGGCGGAGCTTGAGGCCGACCTGCACCAGCATATCCACTTGGAGAACAACATTTTGTTTCCCCGTGCGGTCGAGATGGAGCAGGGGCAGTGATGAGAACCGCACCGCCCATGCCCAGGTTGCCAACGCGGATCGAGGCCAAGATGGGCCGGCCGCACCGCGCCACCAGCCTTGTAAATGCGCCACCCCGCCGACGGCCATGACCGCGCCGCCAGCCCCTATCCGTCCGTTGAACCGATCTTTCGCGGCTACCAGCCCCACAGATGCGCTACCGGCTGGCCGCCCTGACACTCCACGCGGCAGAATCGGCTCAAGAATTCATCCTTCCCCCTCTCCCCAGCCGGGGAGAGGGGGCCACGCCCTGGCAGTCTGGGGGTGAGGGGCTTTACTCGTCACTCGCCACTTGTCACTGTTCTTCCGGGGTGAGGGCCTTGCTCGTCACTCGTCACTCGCCACTTGTCACTGTTCTTCCGGGGTGAGGGGCCTTGCTCGTCACTCTTCACTCGCCACTTGTCACTGTTCTTCCGGGGTGAGGGGCCTTGCTCGTCACTCTTCACTCGCCACTTGTCACTGTTCTTCCGGGGTGAAGGGCTTTGCTCGTCACTGGTCATTTGCCACTGTTTCTGAGGGACGCATGCGCCACGCGCGCTACGCTAGTTTTCTGCTTTCTATTCAAAAACACTGTAGTTTTGCCCCGAATTACCGCACAATCCTCGCATTTTCGGACAATAAGTCGTCACGATTTCATGACATTGTGTCACGCTCTCCTTTGTTTTCATACACATAGTCGGGTCGACCTTCATTTTTAACATCTTTATGGGTCAGCGCCCCGTTCCTGGCCTTGATCAGCGTGTTGGTGAGCCGCCACAATTGGCCCAGGCGGGAATCTTTCATTCTTTGCAGGACCGTCGCGTTTTTGTCGTTGGGAGCCATCAGGGTGGTGTGATTCTCGGGTGATCAATTGATCGGGACGCGCCTCAGGCCGAGCCCTGTTCGGCCGCAGGGCTTACAGGCTAGCACCGTACCCGTGACTTGTCAACAGAGTTATTATCTGTGTTGCCCACCGGTAGGCAAAATCGTAAGGGGAAAGCGTCTAATTGTCCGACATAACGCCCACGCGCAAGAAAAAGGAGCGCGCAAAGCCGCGGACCTGTGAAGACAAGTCCGCGCTACGCTTGCTGGTGAAAGCGCCGGCCGCGCGGCAGAATCGGCTCAGGAATTAATCCTTCCCCCTCTCCCCAGCCGGGGGGAGAGGGGGCCGCGCCTTGGCAGTCCAGGGGTGAGGGGCCTTGCTCGTCACTCGTCATTCGCCACTTGTCACTGTTCTTCCGGCGTGAGGGGGCCACGCTTTGGCAGTCCAGGGGTGAGGGCCCCTTGTCGGTCGGCCATCGCACACATCGCAAAGCGCGCGATGTATGCGCCACCCGCGGCTCAGGAATTCATCCTTCCCCCTCTCCCCAGCCGGGGAGAGGGGGCCACGCTCTGGCACTCCAGGGGTGAGGGGAACGCGGACCCCGCTTCGGTGCGCACTAACCTTCTTGAGGAAAAGCTACAGAGTCTCTGATGAGGACGAGAGTCTGGCTCGCATCTACCCGCTACCTGCTACCCATTTATCCGGCCAGACCCGCGACGTACTGGCTACGCTGGGACCATACAGCTGGAGTCACGCGATAGGCCTTCAATGCTTCAATAATGTCCCCACCGACTTCTTGCTCTTGATCGTTCAGAAAGGCGTAGGCTTCCGCTTCTTGTTCGGAACCCGTGGTGCGCGCCGCGCGTGTGTCGCTTAGAGTCCAGAGGTAGGCGAAAGTATTTTCCTTCTTGGGAGCCGCGATTGCCTGTAGGATTCTCTCCGGACGGCCTTTCGACTTCGGAATCAGGAAATCCACACCATGGTCGTAGCCGCTCTTGCCCGCAAGCTTCACCCTGGCGGTGTAACGAATGTCATGGCTGTCAAGAAAGGCACGCACGTCCTCAAAGAAGAAACTAGCAACTCGAGGCTGGGCCATCACGAACATGTCGTTAACAGCCAACATTGCTTGGACCAATGAATGCAGCCGCTGCCCAAGGTTTTTCGTGGAGGCCTCGACGATCAACTGATTGTTTTCGACCCGCACGCCAAGACCGTTGAGTACGCCATCCAGAACCATCTTTCGCTTAGGGGTGTCTACTTCCAGCCCGCTCGTTCTGAGGTCAGAGAGGATGTATCCATCGTCGGAAAGGACGATATTCCCATTGTGCCGAATCGCGTACACCTGGAGATGATCGTTGTGGCGGTCGAGAAAGGGAGTGGTCAGCTCGCAGGCTTCCCCCACTTCTTCCACAGATAGGCCCTGGCGGAGCAAATCGACGTAAGAATCAATCAGCCTTTGGCACTCGTCCCGTTTCACGTTATTACCCCCTGAACAGAAGGAGGCGACTCAATCCTACAATAGGAGCAGAAATCGTGAAATGTCTTCCCTGGGTCACTCAGGAGGGTGAAGGTATTGGAATCCACCGGGTACGCCCACTTGTCATCATAACCCTCCTTGAACAAGTGAAGATGAGTACCTTTTAGCAGTGCGCCATCCGGATTCGTATGGGGCGCCCCATCGACATCAAGCCGGACCAGAACGATCGCGATTCTCACCCTGTTCTGGAACTTCAGCTTTGTGAGCCGAATCGTTCCTCGCCAAACGTCCAGCAAGAATCTCTCTCTATCGTTGGCATCGGCGAGCTCGTAAGTGTCATCCGCCCCGGGTGGGATCGTGATCGTCGCTGGAGGGTGAACGAAGTGCTTCGGCATTTGCATGAACTGGTCGGCTTCGGTCTGAGTCAGCATCGTTCCCCAGAGAATCCCTCGCAACTATTGAAAGCATAGCATCGGGTTGACCATCACGTCTGAACTTTTTGCTTCTCAACTCACGCGTTTTAGTGGTAGCCACACAATTCGCAATTGGAATTGACCGAGAGTTCGTAAACCGAGGGGGAAAAACCCACAGTCAGAAAAACGCTGACTGTGGCTACCCGCTCTATATCTGGTCCAGATACTCCGAGGGTACAAATAGTTTGATATCTAACTTCAGCTCGTCATTCACAAAGCGCCGGATGAAACTCATTGCCTTTTCTATGTGGAACGCTGCGTCTTCTGGACTTGGATTGGCGTATTTATGTTGAATATTATTGCGTTCTTCGTGGAGTAGTTCGAGGTCCGGCCTCTCGGGTATCGCAACGCGCAGGTCGTCAGCCAGGATGTCGTACGCACCCCATATTGTTATCGTCTCCTTGGGATTCTTGTATATCGACTTTCCGCCAGCACGGACGCGCTCTTTTAGCAGGAGTTCCACTGCTTGGTCTACGTGGAGAAGCGCAAACTTCATGTCTGCGGTCGTTGTGCTCCTGAAAAAGTGCCATAGACCGTGGTTCAGGACTTCGAACGCAGACCTCAAAAGGGGGGAAAGCTTAGGCGGTGCCAATGTCACGACCCTCGGCACTAGTGCGCGGTCCGTCTAGGAAGTCCGCGTTAACTTCGACTGAATATACGCTTCGCCCGACTGAGTTAAGGTGTACCGGTTGTTTCCCTTTTCACCTTTCTTCCTGGACGCCATCATTCGGCCAGTCTTAATGTTCTGGATAATCATCTGGCTGGTGTTTGAGGCCTCAAGCTTCGCTTCGTAATAACAGGTATTGATGTCTGCAGGCGTAAATTCAGAGACCCCAGAATACATCTCCAAGTAATAGCCAAAAGCTAAAGTGATATCTGTCTGCTTCTTTAGTGTTAGTTGTTGCACGAACTCACGAATAGACATGGGTTTGTCGCGTGACGTACGCAGGCCCCCTTTCCGACCCGAATCTTTACCGACATCGAGTTTCGCAGGGCGCGGCTCGTTAACCATAGACTGGCGCCCGAAGCGCTCAAGCATTTCTAATACGAAACTCTTATCCCCTTCAGCTTCGAATTCGCGGCCTTCAATGGTGATCTTCAGCCGATATGTTCTTGCGGCCATTACCGCCCCCTTTCACTCGGACTTCGTCCGCATTCCGCGGATGGTCCATCCCGAAGAGTCGCAACAGATGCACCCCGCATTCGGTATGTGTGCAGCACGGCCAGTCCTTGCAAAGCAGCAAATACGTAGTTTCCACGCCAGCGGTAGCTGCGACCTTTATAGACCCGATTGACTAACAAATCAAGGAACAGGAAACCAGTGACGAGTGGCGAGGGGCTGCGGGCTGGAATTGCGCGACCCCCCTCACCCGGCCCCGCCCTGCGGGTCCACCCTCTCCCTCAACGGGGCGAGGGCTGGAGCAGTAAGAGCGAGCCCGGGGTCTTAAGAGCAGGGACTAGAAGGTCGGGACTCGGGGTTCGGGGCTCGGGATTCGGGGTTCGGGACTCGGGACTCGGGGGAGGAAACTAAATCACTGAGTCACTGAATCAGTGAATCAGTGAATCATCTGATCCGGCGATCGGTTGATCGAACTTCAACCCATGAACCGACCTCCCGACCCGCCCATGACACACTTCCCCATATCGGTTATCGGCACTGTCAGGCGCGAAGATGAATCAATCTGCTGACTCCAAAAATCGCAAATCACAAATCGCTCAATCCCCCGATCATCCGATCACCCGATTGCCAGCCCCGCGCGTGACACACTACCCCATATCGGTTATCGGTGGGTTCGACGCGAAGGATGAGGAAAATTGAGCGACCCGTGACGAGCGCCACGCCCGTCAACTTTGGGGGGCGAGGCCCGCGCCGAAGCCTCCATCTACAACCACTGCCGACCCCGTCATGAAGGAAGCGTCGTCGCTGGCCAGGAAGACCGCCAGGCGGCCTACCTCCTCGGGTTTCCCGATCCTCCACAAGGCGTGGAGTTTTCCCGCTGCCACCCGCGCCGCCGCCGGGTCGGGCTGCGCCTCAAAGTAGCCCCACGCCAGGCCCGCGTCGATGTAACCCGGACAAATGCAATTAACGCGAATGCCTTCCTTGCCGTGGTCGATGGCGAGCGCTTTGGTCAGGGCAATGATGGCTCCCTTGGTGGCGCAATAGCCGGCGCACAGGGGTTCCACGAAGAAGCCATTCACGGAAGCCATGTTGATGATGCATCCCTTGGTGCGCCGCAAGTGAGGCAGGAAGAACTTGGCGCAGAGGAAGATGCCGCCCACGTTCACGGCCATTTCGCGATTCCACTCCTCGATCGTGGTATCTTCCACGGTCTTGTTCACCTGGATGGCCGCGTTACTAAAGACCACGTGCACTTGCGCGTATGCTTGGAGCGTCGCCTGCACCAGGTGCTCGACCGAGGCGGGGTCGGCAACGTCCGTTGTGACCGCAAATCCCTGGCCGCCCAGAGCGGCGATCTGCTTCGCCGTCTCCTCAGCGCCCGCGGTGTTGATATCGGCCACCACCACACGGGCGCCTTCGCGCGCGAACTCCAGCGCCGAGGCACGGCCAATACCCGAACCCGCCCCCGTGATGACGGCAACTCTATCCTTGAGCTTCATGGTTTCTCCTGAAGGATTTGACTTGGACAACGCGTGCTCCGTGGTTCCGCACCACCGGTGCGCCGTGTCGCATTGGCGCTTTATGGCATGAGTCTCCGCCACGCTCCCTGGCAGCCCTCGTCGCGCTGACTCACGATTCGCGGGTGGCGCACACATTGTCATTTATGTATGCGCCTAACGAACCCGCGCAACGTCTCTGTCACCGCGTTCTATCCATAGCCTGCCTGGCTGCTTAACGGCCGCCGACATAAAAGGCGATGCCAGCGCCACCCGCGGACTGTGTCGCGTTTGGGTTTCACCTCACGGATTCCCGCGACCCCTGCCGCCTCGACGCCGACTGGCAGGAACGCCGGGTAGTCCAGGACCCACGCGTTTTCGTCAGACCTGGAGATTGCGAAGGTAGGGAACGCTGGCCTTCATCAACTCCAGGTTCATCTCGACAAAGTAATTCTTGATGCCGCCCGTTTTCGCCGTGGTAAAGATTCTTTTCCAGTCGAGGGTGTCCTGACCCACGGCTGTCGTTTTCCTGGTTTTCGCTGACCAACCCTGCACGTGCATCGAAATGAAGCGACCCGGGTACTTGGTGAAGTAATCGGCTGCGTCGTAGCCTTGGCTGATCGTGGAGACCTGGAACTGGAACTTGACCAGCTTGGGATCGAGAAGTTTAAACAGTAAATCATAGGTGCGCTTGCCTTCGACCATGGTGAGCTCAAAGTCCTCATTGTGAAGGCCCTGCTGGATGCCGGCCTTGGCCGCCTCTTCGCCCATTTTGTTGTATTCGTCGGCCGCCCGCTTCACGTCATCCATCGTGGGTTTCTGCGGCCCGTCGAGGCTGGGCACGATCATTTGCGTCAGTCCGACGTCTTTGGCCCAGGCAATTCCGCCCGCCTGATTTTTCCTGAGCTCCTCGATGCCGAAGTGAGAGCTCACGCAGGTCACGCCCGCATCGCCCAGAATTTTCCGGAGCTCGGCCCCTGTATATTTGCCGAGGCCGGCGAACCCGGAGTCGGCGTAACCCACCGGCGAGCACAGTTCGATCGTTTGAAACCCGGCCTGGGCAAGCTGCTTGATCGTGCCGGGAAAGTCCTTGGCGATCATCGTCCTGACAGGCCACGTCTGACACCCAATGGGCATGCCCAGCGGGTTGGCACGAAGTACCCCTGCGCCTGCAGACAGGAACCCAGCCACTGCGGCATTCGTCGCCGCATTCTTGAAAAACTCTCTTCTCGAAATTGCGGACATTCACACCTCCCTACGCATTTGATCGGTCTGGAGCAATGTCCAGCCAGCGCACGCTATTGTCTCACGATTCGCGGGTGGCACACACACTGTCATTTATGTATGCGCCTCACGAACCCGCGGAATATCTCCGCCACCGCGGCCTATCCATAACCTGTCCTAGCTACTTAACGGCCGCCGACATAAAAGGCGATGTCGGCGCCACCCGCGGGTGGCGGCCAGCCCAAAGGTACGCGACCAGCCCCGCAGGCCCCGCAAAGGAGTTGACATTCTACAGCCATGGATGTAGATTACCTACACCATGAAACCAAAAAGGGAACGCTATCAGAATCGGATCGAGTTGCTGCAGGGCACGCTCGACATGCTCATTCTGCAAACGCTGCAGTGGGGGCCGCAGCACGGCTACGGGATCAGCCAGTCTATTGGGGGACGCTCGGGCGAAATCTTGCAGGTTGAGACCGGGTCGCTCTACCCAGCGCTCCATCGCCTCGAAAAGCAGGGGTGGGTAACGTCGCAATGGAAGCAGACGGAGAGCAATCAGCGCGCCAAGTACTATCGCCTCACCCCGGCGGGCAAGAAGCAACTGCTTTCCGAGCAGGCCCGCTGGGCGCAGATCGTCAACGCCATTGCGGGGATTATGAATCCTGCGCCCGAGGAGGGACAGCCATGAGTCTCTGGGACTGGCTGTTTCGCCGACGCCAGCGCGAAGAGGAACTGGACGAGGAGGTCCAGGCTCATCTGCGCATGGCCGCGCAGGAGCGCATGGAGCAAGGCGAAACCGCCGAGCAGGCTCGCACCTCCTCCCTCCGCGAGTTCGGCAACATCACCTTGGTCAAAGAAGTCACGCGCGAGATGTGGGGATGGGGCTTTTGGGAGACTCTTTTCCAGGACGTGCGCTACAGCCTGCGCCAGCTCAAGCGGAATCCCGGTTTCACCGCTGTGGTGGTCATAACCCTGGCCCTCGGCATCGGCGTCAACACCGCGATCTTCAGCCTCGTAGATCAACTCCTGCTCTGGTCCATCCCGGCGCGCGACCCCAGCCGTCTGGTTAAGCTGGAGGGCATGTATAGCGACGCATACCCTTTCTATTGCGAGTTCCGCGACCGCAACCAGATCTTTTCCAGCGTGTTCGCAAGCAGCCACAACCTCACTGTGGGTACCCGGCCTGAAGGTGCCCTCGCCGTAGAGGTCGGGCACGTCCAATACGTGAGCGGCAGCTATTTTCAGACCCTGGGCATCGGTTCAGCAGCCGGCCGGGTCATCGCGCCTTCCGACGACTTGGCTCCCGGCGGAGCGCCGGTTGCGCTTCTCTCGTATGGTTATTGGCGGCGGCGCTTCGCGGGCGACTTGAAGGTCATTGGCCGGAAGCTTGCCGTCAATGGTTATCCGCTTGAAATCGTGGGCATCGCGGAAAAAGGCTTTGGCGGTCTCTTTAACGGCGAGGAGGCTGACGCCTTCATCCCCCTAACCATGTACCCGGTAACCACGCCTTCGGTCGCGCGCGTCTGGAACACTTCCCACATGTACTGGCTTGTCACGATGGCTCGGTTGAAGCCTGGGATCTCGATCCAGCAGGCTCAGGCGGGCATGCAGGTGCTGTGGGCGCAGGTCGTGGAGGCGGTCAACGACGCAGCCGTCAAGGCCGGCGGCAAGCCCCGGAAATACCAGGAGGATAAAATCCGGCTGGTACCCGGCGCTCGTGCCACCTCCTTCAGGCGAGAGGAAATGGTCGATCCGCTTGCAGCTTTGGCGCTGGGGACCGGCTTGGTGCTGCTGATCGCCTGCGCCAACGTGGCGAATCTGCTGCTCTCGCGCGCCACCGGGCGGCGGAAGGAGATCGCGGTGCGCCTGGCGGTCGGCGCCACACGTGGGCGCCTGATCCGGCAACTCCTGACCGAGAGCCTCGTGTTGGCGGCTGCCGGTGGAATTCTGGGGCTGGCCTTGGCTTACTTCGGGGTATCGGCCCTCGCCAAGGCCAGGGTTATTGACCCGGGTCTTCATTTCCGCCCCAGCCTCGTTGTGCTTGCCTTTTCAGTGGGCATCACGGCGCTCACCGGCATTCTCTTCGGCCTTGTGCCGGCCTCCCGGGCCACCCGGATGACACTCGCCGAAAGCGTCAACGAAGGCGGCTCGGCAACCCAGGGGGGCTCCCGGTTGCGGCTCGCCAAGGCGCTGATCGCGTGCCAGGTGGCGCTGTCCTTGGCGCTGCTGATCGGCGCAAGCCTGTTCATCCGCACGCTGCGCAATCTTCAAAACGTGAATCTCGGTTTCCAGCGCGAGAAGATTGCGATCTTCGACATCGATCCCACCAACCTCGGCTATCGGGGCCAGCGGCTACGCACGTTTTACGATCGATTACTGGAACGGGCGCGCGGCGTTCCTGGCGTCGGCTCCGCCACCCTGTCGGCCATGACGCCGATGGGCAACTACGCGCGCGCGATGAGTTTCTCGGCCGAGGGATACCAGCCCAAATCCGGCGAACAACCCGTGGCGCTCGCCAATTCGGTCACATCAGGGTACTTCACCACCCTCGGCATTCCACTTCTGCTGGGCCGCGACTTCCGGCCTGAGGATGAACCGGCCGTAACGCCGGGCGACAGCCTCATTGCGGCAATCGGCCGTTCGAGCGGAGGCACCAACGAGGCTCCCGCCAATGCCTCCCGCGTCTGCATCGTTGACGAATCGCTGGCGCGCTTTGTGTTTGGTGGCGCCAATCCCCTGGGCCGCCATCTCAGTTACGAAGATCGTTACACGGCTGAAAAAGCTCTCGAAATCGTCGGCGTTGTGAAGGATGCTCACTACTCTAGCATCAGAGAATCCGACCAAAGGGGCATGATCTACGAGCCGAGTTGGTCCAGCGGCGCCGAAGTGCGTTGGCTCGTGGTGCGTTTTGGGGGGAGTGAGGCCCCGGTGATCTCCGGAATCCGCCGGGAACTGCGCGACATGGACCCAAACGTACCCGTGCTGCGCGTCCAGATGATGGAGGAGTACATCAATTCTCATCTCGAACGTGAGCGCCTTGTCGCCTTCCTCTCCGGCTTCTTTGGAATTCTCGCCCTCGGTCTGGCCTCCGTCGGTTTGTACGGCGTGCTGGCTTATGCTGTGACGCAGCGAACCCGGGAAGTCGGAATTCGCCTGGCGCTCGGTGCCCAGCGGAGCGATGTGATTCGCATGATCGTGCGGGAGTCCCTGGTTCCGGTCCTTATTGGCATGGCCATCGGGCTGGTCGGAGCGCTCGCTTTGACTCGCCTTGTCGCCAGCCTGCTGTATGGAGTCGCCCCAAGCGATCCTGCTTCGATCATCCTGGCCGTAGCGGCGATGCTGGCGGTGGCTCTGCTGGCCGCGGCCATTCCCGCGCGCCGAGCTGGCCACGTCGAACCGATGGCCGCGCTGCGATACGAATGAGGAGGGGCAGCCATGAGTTTCTGGGATTGGTTGTTTCGCCGACGCCGGCGCGAAGAGGAACTGGACGAGGAGGTCCAGGCTCATCTGCGAATGGCCGCACAGGAGCGCATGGAGCAAGGCGAAACCGCCGAGCAGGCCCGTGCCTCAGCCGTTCGCGAATTCGGCAACGTCACCTTGGTCAAAGAAGTCACGCGCGACATGTGGGGATTTCGTTGGCTTGAAACCTTGTTGCAAGACCTCTGCTACGGCCTGCGCCAGTTGCGCCGCAATCCTGGTTTCACCGCCGTCGCGGTGCTGACGCTGGGACTGGGCATCGGGGCGAACACCGCCATCTTTAGCGTGGTCAACGCGGTCGTGTTACGTCCCCTGCCTTACGAGGACCCCGACCGGCTTGCCCTAATAAAAGAGCGGATTCCCATGATCGACCCCCTGCCGATAACGGTATGTGCTCCCGACGTGATCCAGTTCCGGCGCCAGAATCAGGTGTTTGATTCCGTCGCCGCCTTCCACTTCGGGCAAGCTGATCTCTCGGGAGTGGCCGAGCCGGAGCGGGTCAACGCTGACCGCGTGAATGCCAACCTGTTTTCGCTGCTTGGGGTGCAACCGGTCGTGGGGCGAGAATTCACGGCCGACGAAGACCAGCCCGGACATCCTGTGGCCATATTGAGCTACGGACTGTGGCAGCGCCACTTCGGCGCGAACCCTGACGTGATCGGTCGGACGGTGGCCCTCGACCGCCAACCTTATACGGTGATCGGTGTCATGCCGCGCAGTTTTGTCTTTCCCCTTCCGGGCATGAATCAGGGCAAGGCGGCGGACCTCTTTGTTCCGATGGCCTTCACGCACGACGAACTGAGCGACGTGGGGGATAATTTCAATTTCAGCGTGCTGGCCCGGTTGAAGCCCGGCGTCAGCCTGGCCCGCGCCAATGCGGACGTGGAAGCTATCGCGCACGACATCCTGGAGACTTATCCGCCGCAGTTTCGCAATGCGGTCAACCTTAGCGCCGTCGTCTTGCCGCTCGGCGATCAGGTGGTGGGCAAAGTCAGAATGTTGCTGTTGCTGTTGCTCGGAGCCGTCAGCTTCGTGCTACTCATCGCCTGCGCCAATGTTGCCAACCTCCTCCTGACCCGTGCCGCCGGCCGACAGAAGGAGATTGCCGTCCGCCTGACGATGGGCGCGGGACGGCTCCGGCTCCTTCGTCAGTTCGTGGCCGAGAGCATCTTGCTCGCCGTGCTAGGCGCGGGGCTGGGTCTCATCCTGGCCTTCTGGATCACTCAAGCGCTGGTGAAGCTGATGCCAGCGACCATTCCTCGTGTTCATGCCATCGGACTGGACCTGTCGGTGCTCGCATTCACGCTTGCGCTAGCCGTCCTTACGGGACTGGTCTTTGGGGCGGCGCCCGCGCTGGCCGCGTCGCGCACTGATTTGAACAGCACGCTGAAAGAAGGCGGGCGGAGCGCCCTGCAGGGTCCGCAGCACCAGCACCTGCAAGCGGCTTTGCTGGTGGGGGAGGTGGCACTGTCGCTGGTGCTGCTAGTGGGCACCGGACTTTTGGTGCGCAGTTTCGCCCACATCCTCGACACAGACCCCGGATTCCAGCCCGAACACGTCTTAACGGCCTCTTTGTACTTGCCGGGAAAGCAATACAGCGAGGACGGGCAAGTTCGAAGTTTCTATCGAAATCTGATCGAGCGCCTGGGGCAGTTGCCAGGAGTGAAGATGGCAGGGGCCTCCACCGATCTGCCGCTTGAAGGGGGTTGGAACCACGTGGTTACTCCCGAAGATTATCGTACGGCCCCCGGAGCAGGCCTCAACGTCGCCTATCACTCGATCATTGAGGGAAACTATCTTCAAACGATGGGCATCCCGCTCCTGCGGGGACGTTACTTCACGTCGCAGGATAAGCTCGGCTCGACCCCGGTGCTCATCGTCAGCAAGTCACTCGCCGGGCGATATTGGCCTGATCAGGACCCCATCGGAAAGCGCTTGAAGTGGGGGCCGGCGGCATCGAATGACCCGTGGCTCACAATCGTGGGAGTGGTGAGCGACGCGAAGCAGAGTGCGTTGGACACCGCGACGGTTCCTCATACCTACGAACCCTATGGGCAGCACGAAGGGGCGCCAAGCAACCTTAATGTGGCGATACGGGCCGCGGGTGATCCCGCAAGCTTGACATCGGCACTGCGTGCCGCCGTTTGGGGGCTCGATCGTCAACTCGCTGTGGCCCAGCTCCGAACGATGGACCAAGTCATCAGCGAATCGAACGCCCCGCGCCGGTTCAACGTGTCCCTGCTCGCGGCCTTCGCAGCGCTGGCGGTGGTGCTGGCAGCGATCGGCATCTACGGCGTAATCGCCTATTCTGTCGCTCAGCGCACGCACGAAATTGGCATTCGCATGGCACTCGGCGCAGAGGCACGGGACGTTCTGAAAATGGTTATCGTTCACGGACTGTGGTTGGCGCTGAGTGGTGTTGCCCTCGGTGCCATAGGCGCGCTGGCGCTGACGGGATTCCTGTCAAGCCTGCTCTACGGCGTGAAACCCACCGACCCGTTGACATTTGTCGCCGTCTCTTTGCTACTGCTTGCCGTGGCACTGATAGCCGTCTACATCCCCGCACGCCGGGCGACGAAGGTCGATCCCATGGTGGCGCTGCGGTACGAATGAGGAGGGACAGACATGAGTCTGTGGGACTGGTTGTTTCGCCGACGCCAGCGCGAAGAAGAACTGGACGAGGAAGTCCAGGCTCATCTGCGCATGGCCGCTCGACCCTTTGCTCCCTTACGAGATGGCTCCCTCAACCGCCGTTCTCGCGCAGGACGCGGCAAATATCCCGCCCGTATTTCTCCACGGTGCTGAGCCCGATTCCCGGCACGGCAAGCAACTCCTGGTCTGTTCGCGGGCGGTTGGCGGCCAGAGCCTTCAGGGCGCGGTCGCTGAAGATTCGGAACGCCGGCAGGCCACGCCGCCGGGCCTCGATCAGACGCCAGACGCGCAGCGCCGCTTCCAGGCGGGAGTCTCGCCCGGCTTCTGACCCCTTCGCCTTTGCCGCGGGCCGCGGCCTTGCCGGGGTTTCGGGCCCCGAGGCCCGCTTCCGGCCCGCGGAAAGAGTAAGCTGCTTCTTCCTTTTGCGCTTCGTCGACGGGGCCGCCGCGTCCTTCATGATGACCTCGACCGGCGTGTTTTCGTCCAAGGCGTAGCCGGCGCGCGTGAGGCTCACCTTACGATACGGGATCTGTTTGCCATCCTTCTCGAAGAGCGTATCCCAGAGTTCGACGAGTCCCGCACGCGCCATCGCACCGAGCACTTCTTCGAACGCGTCGCGGCTCATCTCCTGGTGGGGACACAGTTCACCGTACAGCTTACCCGTTGATTTCGCGCCGCCCGCACGCAGCGCGGCCACCACAGTCAGGAGCGCTGCCTGCTCCGCCGGGGTAGCGGCGCGGAAGCGCTGGGCCGCGCACTGCCCCGGAGCGCAGAAATCGCAGATACCGCACGGCTTCTGTCCGTCAGCAAGATCGCCGAAGTGGCGCACCAGGGTGGCCATGCGGCAGTGGCTGCTCCCCGCGTAGCGCATCATCTGGTCGATTTGCGCCCGCTTCTGCTCACCCTGCGCGATATAGGACTTGCGCCACTCGTCGTGGCCCCGGCTTACGTTATCGGCGAAATCCACTACGGCGCCGCCGTGGGTCCACAGCTTCTCGAGAGCCCTGTCAAACACCTCCTCATCCATGCGGAGTTCCTGCTGGAGCGCCGCCTTGGCTTGAGGCTCGGCCCGGAGCAGGCGAAAGATCTCCTCCAGTACGATCACCTCCGGATAATCCCGCTCGAAGAAGAAGTCGTGCGTGTAGCGATCCGCATAGGAGTGCATCAAAACCGCGCGGCTGGGCGCCCCGTCGCGCCCGGCGCGTCCGATTTCCTGGTAGTACGCTTCCAGGCTTCCCGGCAAGGCCGTGTGGATCACGGTGCGGACGTCGGCTTTGTCGATCCCCATGCCGAAGGCAATGGTCGCCACCATGACTTCGATCCGGCCCTCGTGGAACTCCTCCTGGACTCGCTGGCGCCGCTGAGCATCGAGCCCCGCGTGGTAGGCCGCAGCGGGAAAGTTCGCCCCAAGTTGGACGGCCAGACCCTCGGCCTGCTTCCGCGTCGGTGTGTAGACGATTGCCGGCCGGCGCGCCGCCTCACCCAACAGAACGCCGGCGAGCTCGGCCCGTTGGGAAGGCGCGATCTCGACAACCTCAATCGCGATGTTGGCGCGCCGAAACCCGTGCACACAGCGCTCCGGCTGCGCCAGCCCCAACTGCTCGGCGATGTCATTCTGCACGATGGGCGTGGCCGTAGCGGTCAGCGCTATCACCGGCGCCGGGCGCAAACGCGGCAGGTGTTGGCCGAGCATGCGGTAATCCGGCCGGAAATCGTGTCCCCACTGCGAGATGCAGTGCGCCTCGTCAATGGCGATGAGGGACGGCGGCCGTTTGGCCAGCATATCCGGAAAACCGGGCACGCGCAGCCGCTCCGGCGCGATGAAGAGGAACTGCAGCTTGCCGCTGAGGTAATCAAGGCAAGCCTGGCGCGAGTCAGGGCGCGGGCGGCCGGAATGGACGCGGTCCACCACGAACCCCCGCGCTTTGAGTTTGGCCACCTGATCTTCCATCAAGGCAATGAGCGGGCTGATCACGAGCGTGGTCCCGCCCCGCGCGATGCCTGGCAATTGGTAGCAGAGCGACTTGCCGGACCCGCTCGGCATGACCAGCAGCACGTCACGACCCTCGATAGCCGCGCGGCAGACAGCTTCCTGATTCGGCCGGAAGGAGGAGAAGCCGAACGCACTGTGCAGCAGACTCTCGAGGTCGCCCGCTGGCGCCGCCGCGGTCAGGGGCGGCTTCGGCGGTCCGAGGACTGTCGGCGGACTTGCGGCTGCCACCGCCACCGCGGCCTTAGCGGCCTGCGGCGTCTGCCCCACCTTGCCTACCACTTCCCGTACGTAATCCTCAATTCCTTCGAGGAACGGCCCTAGCTCGGCCGCGCCGCGCTGGATGCGTTTGAGATAAGCCTCCCACTGGCCCGTCATGGCAGGGCTCTTCACCTCGGCGTGGACGACTTCGATCAGCCGGATGCCCTTGTCGGTGGCTTCCAGGCTCTTGCCCTGCCGCACGATGTAGTCCCGCTTGAGCAGCACCTCGATGATGGCCGCACGCGTCGCGGGTGTGCCCAGCCCGGTCTCCTTCATGGCTTCCGACAGTTCCTTCTCGTCGAGAGTTTTGCCTGCTGTCTGCATGGCCGTGAGCAGCGTGCCTTCCGTGAAGCGCTGGGGCGGCCGAGTCTTCTTTTTCAACGCTTCGACATCGATCACCTCCTGCGGCTGTCCCTTCTCGAGACCCGGCGGCAAGACCTGCTCCCCTCGCTCTTCCCCGCCGCTTCCCTGCCCCCGCTTCGTCTTTCGCTCGACGGCGATGTCCAGCACCTTCCAGCCTGGCTGCTGCACCGAAGTTCCTGACGAGTGATAGCGGTCGGCGAGGTCGCCATTCGTAATCGCGGTGATCACCGTCGTGACCGACCAGAGGTAGTCGTCTTGCCAGGCGCTGAGCAGACGCCGGCAGACCAGATCGTAGATCTTTCCTTCCTCCACCGAGAGACGGGCCTTCGAGGGTGAGGTTGCGGTGGGAAGGATGGCGTGGTGATCGGTCACCTTGGAGTCGTCGACGAACCGTCGTCCCAGGGCGCGCTCGCCCGTGCCGGGCGCCAGACGCTCACGATAAGGCCCTGCGATGTTCTTGACGATTTGCGGCAGGGTCCCCGCCACGTCCTCCGAAAGGTGCCGGCTGTCCGTGCGCGGGTAGCTGATGAGCTTGTGGCTCTCATACAGCGCCTGCGCGAGATCCAGAGTCTTCTGCGCGCTGAAGCCGTACAAGCGGTTGGCGTGCCGCTGGAGTTCCGTGAGATCGTAAAGCAGGGGCGGCGCCAGGCGCTGCGTTTCGGCTTTGACGGACTCGATAGAGGCCTGCCCGGTGCGTGCGCGCTCGACAATGCGGTTTGCTTCTTGTCCATCGGCGGGCAACCGCATCGACTTGGACAGTGATTCCTTGTCTGCCCCCTGTGCCGGCCGTGCCCGAAACCACGTTCCCTGATAGGAGCCCTCTTTATCCCCGCCTGTGGAAGGCCCGCCGCTGGGATGAAAATCGGCGACGACTTCCAGGTAGTCTTCGGGCAGGAAGCGGCGTATGCCGAGTTCACGCTCAACCACCATGGCCAGCGTGGGTGTCTGGACGCGCCCGACGGAAAGCTCCTCGTTATACGCCAGGGAGTAAGCGCGCGACAGATTCATGCCCACCAGCCAGTCTGCCCGGCTGCGGCCGCGCGCCGCATCGGCCAGCGGGTCGTAATCAGCCCCGGGCCGTAGGGCCTCGAAACCCTTACGAATGGCCGCCGGCGTGAGTGAAGAGATCCACAACCGGCTGAACGGCTTCCGGCACTGGGCTGCCTCGTAGATATAGCGGAAAATCAACTCTCCCTCGCGACCGGCGTCGGTCGCGCACACCACGCGTGAAACCCGCGGCGAGTTGAGGATTCGTCCTACGACCTCGAACTGATCCTTGGTTTTCTCGTAGACAACCAGCGGCCAGTGCTTGGGCAGGATGGGGAGCAGGTCGCGCCGCCAGTGGCGCCATTCCGGGTTGATCTCGTGCGGCTGGGCAAGGGCTACGAGATGCCCAAGCGCCCACGTCACCACGTAGCCGTTGCCGTGCAGGTATCCATCGCCCCGCCCGGTGGCACCCAGTTCATGCGCGATATCACGCGCCACCGAGGGCTTTTCGGCCAGCACAGCAATGGTACCGGATTCCGGATCCGCCATGGTAAAACTTCTGGTTTAACCCGAATTTCTCACCACGCTGGGACGCTTTGGGGGGCTGCCGGAAGGGCGGGGCTTCACAGGCTGCGGAAAAACGCTGGTTTTTTGCTTTCCGGTTCTCTGGCGAGCTGATCGCTGGCCGTTTTGGGCTGATCCGCAGGGATCTGCGAGGTT
>Ga0116124_1000551_pt1 | contig 33338 bp, 48 predicted proteins | sample June2015DPH_13_1_2_FD_89728 | JGI IMG/M metagenome (GOLD analysis project Ga0116124, IMG submission 89728) | Peatland microbial communities from SPRUCE experiment site at the Marcell Experimental Forest, Minnesota, USA - June2015DPH_13_150 | ecosystem: Environmental > Terrestrial > Soil >... | reverse complement strand
TCTCGCGTTGGTCGAAAAATACACCGCCGCCAAGCCAAGAGGAGTCGAATCGGAGGGCGCTCATCTGCGCCAACTGCGCCTGGCAGAGAACCTTGCAAGTCGGCTGCGGTGGAAGGTGCGGCCAGTTTTTGAGTTGGTTGGCTGAACAGGCAGTCGCGGGTTTGATTCACCCTGGCAAAACGCCCTACGATGACCGGCTCCATTCTTGCGGCGTGTGCCACTGCTACAACAGCATCGCCGTTTGGGTCCCGCTCGAAATGCAGTGGTCTGTCCTGAGCGAGAAACAAAAGAGCCAGTTCAAACTTGCCGCCGAAACCCAAGGCTGCTGGAAAGTGATGTGATTTATGTCGTGGACCTACGATGAACTCGGGTTGAAAACCCTGCCACGGGACAGTCTTATCCCGCCCACGTGCCGGATGCAGAATGCCGAGGCTGTGGTTGACGCCGTGGACCGCGCGATTCAGAATGACGACAAGCGCAGCCGCAAGCGCGCCGCCGTGGACGGCCTGGTGGACGGCAACCCGCCGCAGAACCCGCGCAAACTCCGAGACTTGGGCTTTGCCAAAGCCACAAACACCAACTTTGGCACCGCCCGGTCATTCCTGGAAAGCGGGGCCGGCGCAGTGTATGATCTGTTCTCGCAAGCGCCCGGCTTTGTCCAGGTGGAGATTTCACATGGCAGTTCTGAGGACCAGATTAAATGGGGGCGCATCATGTCGGAAGAACTCGACTACGCCTATGCGACGGACGACGACTGGGACCTGGACATGCAGTTGTCTCAAAACGAGATGATCCTCCACGGCAACGGCCCGTTGTTTTTCGAGGACAATGACGCTTTGTTCCCCATCTCGGTTGCCACGGAAAACTTCAAGGTTCCCGATTTGGCACCCTCGAAGCCGTCCCGCTGGGAACTGGCCTTCATCCTGTTCAACTATTATCCACCGGACCTCTATCGCTTCATCGCCGACGACTGGGCGGCGGCTAACATAGGATGGAACGTGCCTTTCACCAAAAAGGTGATTGCCAACGCGATGGATGAAGCTGTGCCCGACAACCAGAACTACAACTGGGAATGGTTCGCCAACCAGTTGAAGAGCAATTCGCTTCAGTACACGGACAATCAAACCCTGGTCTCCAAAATGGCGCACGTCTTTTGGCGGGAATTCCCATTGCCGCGCGAGAAAGATGGGCGCATCACGCACGCCATTGTGGAGCGCACGAACGTTGCCGATACTCCTGAATTCTGCTTCCTCCACGTCGGGCGTTACAAGAATTTCAAGGAGTGCCTGCACCCGATGTATTACGACCGTGGCCGCGCCGGCCTGCATCACAACATTACTGGCCTGGGGGTGAAAATGTATGCAGCCATGCACCTCGAAAATCTGTTCTACTGCCGCCTTGCCGATGCGGCAATGTCGCCCAAGACGTTGTTCACGACCACGACAGAGGATCAATTCACCAAATCACTCGGGGCGCAACTGAGCGAGAATGGGATTCTCCGGCCCGGCGTGAACCCGGTTCAAAACCCGATTGGCGGGTTCGTCACCGAGGGTTTGCAACTTGCCAGAACAACAGCGGACCTGATGCGGTCGAACCTTTCACAGTACCGCCAACCCGTTGCCCCGGACAAGCCGGGCAACCCGGACACTGCCACTGAGGCACGGATGAAAGCTAGCCAGCAGGCGGCGGTCAGCATCACTCAATACAACCGATATTACAAGCAACTGGACCTTCTTGACACCGAGATCGCCCGGCGCGCTTTCAATCTCAACACAACAGACCCAAGGGCTAAGGCGATTCAGGAACGATGCAGGAATCGCGGCGTGCCAGAGGAGTGCTTTGGCCGAATCAAGCGCGTGCAGCATGTGCGCGTCGTGGGGCAGGGAAGTCCCTATATGAGGTCTCAGGCCACCGCCGAATTGTACCAGATTGCGGGCACTCTGCCCGAGGATGGACGCCGGAATCTGATAGACGATTTTATCGCGTCAAGGGCCGGGTATTCCGCTGTGGCTCGGTATAATCCGCAGACCCAAATGTCGGCACAGGTCCAGGATCAGAAGGTGCTGGCGACACTGCAAGTCATCGGGATGAAAGACGGCGTGCCGCCCGTATTCAGCCCCTCGCAGTCGGCCATCACGTTTGCTGGCGTGTTCCTGGGGGCCTGCGCCGATGCGCTTGCCTCGCTGCAAAAGGGAGGCGATCCCCAAAGCGTGCTCGCGTTCCTCGAATTGGCTGGCCCTGCGGCTCACGCCCATATCTCCCGGCTGGAAGGCGATCCACTGCGCAAGGAGGTTGCCGACATGCTGATGCGGCGATGGGAAAGAATTAGCAAAGTCGCCGATCAACTCCGAAAAAAGGTCCAAGAGCAGGCGAAACAACAGCAGGCGCAACGCCAGAAGGCCCAGGCCGTCCTTACCGATACCCAAATCCACGCCGGAAAAGTGCAGGCCGACATCGCGCTCAAGAAGCAGAAGCAAGACGCCGTGTTGGCCATGCAACGGGAGAAACATGGCCAGACTTTGGCGATTGCGGACGCAACTGCCGCGTCCCAAATCCGGCTCAACCAAATGCGGTCCTTGAGTGAGTAAAAATCGTTATGCCCGATGACAGCGAACCGCCCGACGATGAACCTGGCGATGAAACCAAAGACGATGATCGAGCGCCGCAATGCCCTGGCCCCGCCGACATCTTCCGAGCCCCAGTTGAAGGGCTGCCCGGTGACTGACCTGGCGGCGTTCTTCCTGGAGCGCGATCCACCTGGCCCCGTGGCTGACTTGTCTGAGGAGGTTCAAGCACGCAAGGAAGCCCTTGCTTGGGATGAAAAGCAACAACGCGAGCGCCACACGGTTACATTGAGCCGATCTGCGCTACCGTAAAAACATGGATGCTATAACGGATAAATCGTTTTGCGTGTGTGACTTTGGCTTGTTCACAGAATTAGCTATTCATCTTGCCCGCAAAACGACCGGCAAGGTGCGCAGTTATGTGCCCTGGCAGGGGGCGTTCCCATTTATCAATGACCGGCTTGTTGGCGACGGCATCCCCAACATTGAGCGCATTGACGATCCGCTCGACCCTGATGTGCTGGATTCGACCGACGTGTACTGCTTCCCGGACATCTTCAATTCAGGGATGCAGTTGGCGTTGGAACGTCTCGGCAAACAAGTCTGGGGCAGTCGAAAAGGTGATGAATTAGAAAGAAAGCGGTTATGGTTCAGGAAACTTCAAGAGGAGCTTGGGCTTCCGGTCCCGGAGTACACTGCCGTCAGAGGCTTGGAGAAATTGCGGGCATTTCTCGCAGATCATGGCCGATGTTTTGTGAAGTCCTCACCTGACTGGCGGGGCACACACGAAACCTGGGAATCCAAGGATGGCGAGCAGAGCGAGTTCATCCTAGACTACCTGGCTGTGAAATTCGGGCCGGTAAAAAATGACGTGCTCTTTATGGTAGAGGAACCGATTGAAGTGCCTTATGAGGCGGGATTCGATTCGATTTGCGTGGATGACCAATTCAGCGAAACGCCCGTCAACGGAATCGAGATTAAAGGCAAGTTGCTTCTCGCTTCGGCACAAACGAATTCCAAAACGCCCAAATTCATTGACGAAGCCATGAAGGCGTTGGGGCCGACTTTGCGTGAGCGCCGATACCGGAATTTCATGTCGGGGGAATTTCGGGACGGAAAGTTGACCGATCCCTGTTGCCGTGCTCCCAATCCTGGACTGGGTTGCGAAATGGAGATGATCTCCAATCTCCCTTTGCTCATCGAGGCTGGTAGTCGGGGGGAATTGCTCAAGGTTGATTTCGAGTACGAGTTTGGCGTGCAGATTGCCATCTGGCACGACCATCCCGAGGACCTGTGCAAGCAATTTCGGATTGACGCGGAAGTTCGGCAGTGGGTCAAATTGATGGATGTGTGCCAGAGCGGGCCACTGTGCCAAATCGTGCCGCGACCACCGCACGGCACCAAGATCGGATGGATTGTCGGCGTCGGCAACACGATTCAGGAAATGGCCGATCACGCCCAAGAAGTCGGGGAAGCCCTCAAAGACCTGCCGATTGAGATTTCGATGGATGCCCTTCCAGAAGCAATCGAGCAGGCCCAAAAGGCCCAGCAGGGTGGCGATGAATTCACCGATCAGGAAATTCCCGATCCCGCGTCCGTTCTTGAGGAGGCCGAAAATAGTCGAAAATAGGTGTTGACAGATTGGGGCGTTTTGGGCCAAAGTGGGTCATGGCACATGTGCGCCTGGAAAAAGATACTGAGAGCGCGGTTCGGGAACTGCAAAAGTTCATTCCGGCCTTTCGGGGCTTATCATTGGCTCGGATTACGAACATTGTCGTCGAGAGCGCCATCGCCTGTTTGCTCAAGCGGGACAAATCCGTCATTGACGCCTCAACACTCTTCGCGCCAAATCCAACCGCCCGAAAGAAATGAGCGACCCCAAGAAACCCCTTTCCGAAGGCGAGCGCATGATGCAGGACTGCGAGCAGAAGTTCAGCCACGCCCCGCCGCCGCCCGGCACGTTTTACATGCCCCTTCCGGGCCGGGCGTTCGGCAAGCCTTCTGGCCACGGCAAGGCTGGCGGCAGGGGGCGCACGGCGAGGGGAAGCAAGAAACGACGTTCAGGCACATAATAGAACTAGATGGTATTATGACAATCGGATTAGCCTTATTGATACTAGGTTGGTTTCTCTGTGGCTTTCTGCTTCTCGTGTTGTGCTGTCGGATTCTCGGAGAATTGACAGTGGGCGACATTATCCTGTCAGCAACGCTTTCTCTCATGGGGCCGCTTGCGCTCATTGGCATTCCGGCGGCCCTGGCCATCAAATACATGAACACACCGCTATTCAAAACGAAACCAAAACCATGATGCCACGCGAGATTAGCAAAAAGAACCGGGCCGTTAGGGAGGCTTGGGAGGATGGAGCCGAAGTGCAATGGCGAGGGTCGGTCTCTGATCCTTGGAGAGACAGTTGTATGCCGGGCACATCGGCATCTCCATACTTCGCTGCGCCTGGCGTTGAATGGCGTATCAAACCGGCCGCGCCCCGCCGGAAGCCTAATGCCGAAAGTCGCTTCGTTCATTATATGGCGAACCTGGCAGGTGACACGGCCTGCGGCTTGAAGTGGGATGAGTACCGCCACTGTGGGGAGTGGGAGTCCGTCAGTTGCATCCCGTGCCTCAAGTATAAGCCCGAGGAACGGCGCATTATTCACTTCATGCGGTCTCAATATGAAGAAAGAGCGGCGTGCGGAACGCAATTTGAACCACCCCTCTCGCCAACCGATGAGGCTTGGTCGTGTGATTGGGCACGGATAAATTGTCCTCAGTGCCTCAAGCACAGACCCGAACCTCGTGTGGTTCATTTTGGCGATGGCCCGATGAAACGTCCGATCTGCACTTGTGGGCAGAACACCTCCGATGTGTGGCATGAAGTCACATGTTCCGCCTGCTTGAAGCATCAGTCGGAACCGTCGTCGGCAGTTCATTTTGTCGGCCATGGCAAGATTCAATCCGAATGCGGCATTATCCCCGTGAGCTATCAAGACCGTTCGTGGGATTGGAATGTTGTCACCTGCCCCAAGTGCCTCGCCCTGAAACCCAAGCCAACCGGCACCAAAAAGATCGAACCACCGGAGGGGTGGCGGCTGGTCCAAGACGACGAGCCTCTGCTCCCTGGGGATATGGGCCATGAACCAGAGGACGGGCCAAAATGTCTGCTGTCTGTTCCGGGTAAATGGGCGCCGCTGTTGTTGGTTCCCGATCCTGTCTCGCATAGCAGGGTTGCTTTCAGTGCGATGGACGCCTTTGCCCGAAAGTTGCCGGAGAGGTTGCAAACACAAATAGCGCCCTCCCCATTCACCGACAGGCCGCCGTTGCCCAACGTGGACTCCTTGCGAAACTGCTTGCACCGAATCGCTCGCGTGGACTATTCCTCATCGGCTTCGACAGCGCCTTCCGTCTCCGACCTGCGTGCCGTTGCCGACCATCTCGTGGACGCCATCGCGGCTATCGTTGAGCATTTGAAAGCATGATGGTGGTACTTGGTTTCTCGCATCGGGACGTTGAGGCCGCCGGCGGGCTCTTGCGCTGGATCGGTGAACTCGACTCCACGATGACGCTTTGCCATGAGCTTGTCCTGCTGTCCTCGTCCATGGTGAAGGCTGAGGACCAAGCGGCAATGGACATGCTTGGCCGAAGTGTTTTCCCGCTGACGACCAGCCGCCATCAGATAGTTGCTGACGAGCGCAATCTCATCACGGCCCCAAAGGCACTGTTCCGCATCGCCCTGCTGGAAATCAGCAAACCCCATCCCGTTCCGTTTCTTTGGCTGGAGGCCGATTGTGTCCCGATGTGTCCTGACTGGCTGGACAAAATCGAAGCCGCCTATCAGCTTTGCGGCAAGCCGTTCATGGGGACGATCTACCCTCACCCTAGACCACACTTCAATGGTTGCTGTATCTATCCTCCGTGTGCCCTCCGTTACAACCCGTTCCTGGTTGGCGAATCGGGCTACACTTTCGACAACGACCATCCCGAGTTGACGATGCGGCATGGCCATAACACGCCCCTGATCCAGCGGATGTTCGCCGACCCTGTCACGATAACGCCGATGACATTTCCTGATCAGGATAGCCTCAAGGTAATCTCGCCGGAATGCGTCTTGTTCCACGGTTGCAAGGATGGCTCTCTGATTGCGCGGTTGAGAGAGAAGCGCGAGCCAAAGCCGGCCTTAAAGCCGAAATCAGCGAGCGCCCTGATTGCCGACGGCAAGGCCGTCCGGCGTGCGCTGGCCGGCATCGGTAGATTGCGTGAAAACAGCCCCCGTCTGGCGGTGCCATGCACCATATTTCATGCCGTCGAGCGGCATGAGGGGATGGACGAGCGCAAGATGCGTGCGCAATCGTCTTGGGACCGGCTCTACTTCCAGGGCGTGCTGCCTTGCCACTTCTGGCGCTATCCCCGAACGGCTAGGGAGATCGGCGATCCGCGTGCCCTGCCCTACCTTAAAGATGTGCTGGAATTCGCCATGCGCCAGGCGGGGGATAACGACATCATCATGTGGACTAACGATGACGATTGGCTTCACCCCGAGTTGCCCGAACTGCTCAAGGCACACGTTGCCGAGTATGGCCCGTGCTGCTCTAAGCGGTGTGAGATTCATTCGCCAATTCTGGATTCTGTTGACCCGCCAGCCGCTTATACTCAAAATACTACACCGCACATGGGGCGAGACCTTTTTGCTGCAACCAAACGCTGGTGGAAATCAAACCTCCCGGAAATCCCTGACTTTATTCTTGGAGCATCTCACTTCGACAGCGCGCTTGCTGCAATGATTCATTTACAACATGGTTTGAGAGAGAGCCACAAAAGTTTGCACATCAGCCGCCATCCTGCTGATATTCCAAATGGCTATGTGGTCCATGAGACTCACCAATCGTACTGGGCAAGGTCTGACAACGAACACTCTGCCCCGTCTCAAAGACACAATTACTCACTATTCGTGCAATGGGCATCGGTTCACCTGCCGTCTTTGCCGGAGGGATTTGCCATCGTCCCCTGATTCCATGACCATCTACTTTACCATTCCCGATGCGCGGCCAGTGTGGTTTACTGATGTGCTTCGTTGCGCCCAGATGCGTTCAGGCTTGCCTGTGCGTGTTGTTGACCAAGTGCCCGAGCGTTTACAGTCATTAAGGGATGCCATTTTTAAGGCCCTGTCCGACCAACCGGAAGGATGGATGCCAAGATTTAACGGCATTGGTCTATTCCGCTGGCCTGTGCTCTTGGACGCGGTTAAGGACTTACCAGCGCCCGACTGGCCTATTGTGCCGCTAGACTGGGATATTCTGGTCTGCACGGATCTCAAGCCGTGGCTGGCGCGATTCGCACAACACGACTACGCCATCACGCGGGACAAGCACGGCATGTCGGCGGGGCCTTATCTACTGAGGGACATCCGACCACTGAGAGCGTTCTGCTCCACTTTGGAATCCATTGTCGAGAATCACTCGCCTATTGTTGCATTCACGCAGGATATGGACACTTGGGCGAGGGTAGGCCAGTGCTATGGCTGGAACATCGGCGATATGAGCGTCCCGCAAGATGGACAGGTGTTCGACCACAATCTGGGCGAGAGCAGCGGCAGGTTCGTCATGAACGGCGATCACAAAAAGATCGCGTTCGAGAACGGCCACCCCTACTTTTTCGAGGAGGGCGGGGCCAAGGTGGAAGCAGTTGCGCTTCACATGTGGTCCTCGCTCAAGCAGCGGATACCAGAATTTATGACCAAACTCGGACTGTGAAAATTCAAGTCGTGATCAATGCCTGGGCAGGTGGTCAAGCCATTTTTGACCGCCTCATGCCCTTCTGGAAAGCGCACGGCCTGCCCATTATCGTAGTCTGCCCGAGCAATTCCAAGGTCAAAACCACACTCCCGATCTTCGAGGCGGGTCCGGCGGGGCAAGCGGGGCCAAACACATTCACCCGATGGAAGAATGAGTTGAAGTTTCTGCGGACTCTGGACTATGACGGTTACGTGATCTTCGAGTATGACTCCGTATGCTTGGACAGAGGGTTGATCGTTAAGCCCGGTCTGCGTGGCATCGGGGCGGATAGTCAGGAGGCTTACATGGCCTCGTACTACGTCATTCCGCCCTGGACCTTGGACCGCGAGAGTTTGAACAAACTGTGTCACGCGGCGATTGACCATCCCGAGATTTACGAAAACGGCCACGATGACAGGTTGCTTTGTGCCTGGGCGTTGGCCGCTGGCGTTCCGATTCTCGACCACGACCGGCCATTTCACGCGCCGGGCGGGGGTGCCACCATTGTCCCGGAGCAGTATGAGGCTCTGCGAATTGCTGTCGAGAACGGGGCGGTATGGATTCACGGCCTTAAAAGTCAAGATGCCCTGGACGTGGCCGTTAAAGCCAGGGCGCGTTGGATGGACAAAACGTTATGACCAACAACACCTTTGAGGCTTTCCACCTCGCAGCCAACTGCGTTGGGATGCAGAGCACGGCCAACATCTTCCACTTGGCCCATTTCCTGATTGAGTGCAACCGAATCCCCGGCGATGTGGTTGAGTTCGGTTGCCATGCCGGCCACTCGGCGGCTCTGATGAGCGTCCTGACTTCCAAGAGAATATGGGTCTATGACTCGTTTCGCGGGCTCCCTGAATCGGGACCGGGCGATAAAGGCGCGGGCAGGATATTTCAGCCGGGCTACCTGACTTTGAACCAGCAGGTATTACAGCACACATTTGACCATCATTTTCTGCCGTCGCCTCTGATTTGCGCCAAGTGGTTTAGCGAGGTCAAGCCGGATGATCTGCCGGACAAGATTGCTTTCGCCCACTTGGACGGAGACTTGGACGTGTCGGTCACTCAGAGCCTCAATTTGGTCTGGCCGAGAATGTCGCCCGGCGCGGTTGCCCTTGTCCATGATTATGACCAGTTCTCCCTTCCCGGCGTCAAGGTTGCGGTACAGAAGTTCATCGCCGGGAACGCGGGAGTCCAGTTCAATCAGCTTGTCGAGTTGGACGGCTCGGGGGCTATGCAATGCACACTCACGAAGTTATGAGTCTGCCTGCCGTGAAAAATATGTTGACAGGTTTCCCGATTTTGGAGTATCCTCGTCTCAGTTCGATTCGGTCTGACAACCGATGGATTTCATTTTGTTCGCCCGGTCGGGGCGTGCGCCCTGGGGCTTGCGATTCTCCATTGCGAGTTTGTCAGCCGGGCGAGCATTATGACGTGAAAAAGATACCATTATCGGGCAAACTGGGCGAAGGTAAGGTCGCAATCGTGGATGATGAGGATTTTGAACGTGTATCAGATTATACATGGTACTTAACGCAAAAGGGGTACGTTGTGCATTCTCTCGATCCTAAAACAAAACTCTGGCTTGCTAGGTTCATAATGAGAGCGACACCGGGAAGATTGGTTGACCACAGGAATCATAATTTGCTTGATAACAGAAAGTCTCAATTAAGACTTGCTACAAAGAAAGAGAACAATCGTAACCAGACCGTTCGTTCTCCGAGAAAACCAAGATGCTCCTCAAAATTTAAGGGTGTGTTCTGGCATAAAAGAGATCAGGCGTGGCGGGCTCAAATCGGTGTGAACCGGAGGCGTATTTGGCTTGGCAACTTTGATACTGAACGCGAAGCAGCAATGGCCTACAACAAGGCGGCTGCTCGGCTTCATGGTGAGTTTTGTTGTCTCAACTCTGTATGAGTCTCTCGATTTCGATTTTTAGTTTAGTCTTGGATGGTTGGCCATTCTTGCCTATGCAACTTGCCACCTTTAATCGTCTTCGGCTTGACTGGCATTGGTATATCTGCGAAGGCGCAGCGGCGAACAAAGGGTCCACAGCTTGGTGCCAAGCCCAAGCCCCGAGACTGAGCCGGGACGGAAGCTGTGAGTTTCTAAATTCGCTTGCCGGCCATCCCCGCGTCACCGTCCTCCGCCGGCAGTGGTGGTCAGAGGGCAAAGACGAGATGTGCGAGGCGGCCTTGGCCCAAATACTTGAGCCGTGTGTACTCCTTGAGGTTGATGTGGATGAGCTTTGGGAGAGCGCCCAGATCGAGGCTATCCATGCCCTGCTTTCGGGCGATGAATTTAACTGTGCCCGTTTCGACTGCCGGTATTTTCTCGGACCCAACGTTATCTTGGCCAACTCCGAGCAATTCTGGCTCGACCATGGATACTGGCTCCGAGCGTGGCGCTTCATCCCTGGCATGAGGTTCAAATCTCACGAGCCGCCGTTCCTGGAAGGCGTCAACGGCCCCAACGAAGCGTGTGCAAGCAACGCGGAGACTCGGAAACGCGGGCTCGTGTTCGAACACTGGTCCCTGGTCTTTCGAGAGCAGGTGGAATACAAGAGCAGCTTTTATGGCTACGCTGGCCTTCTAGAGCGGTGGGAACGGTTGAACCACCATCCCGGCCCTTGGCCTGTTGCCCTGAAAAACTGGCCCCCATGGGAAGGCCAATCCGCCGAGTTGGCGTGCAAACCATGATGACGCTAATTCTCACGGCCTACACAGACGAGTACTCCCGGCTCGGCGCTATCACTGCCCCGCGTTGGAAATCCTACGCTGACCGCTACGGCCACCGCTTTCATGTCGCCAGAGACTTCCCCGCCGACCGGCATCCGTGTATGCACAAGCTCTGGCACATCATGGAATGGCTACCCCAGACCGACATGCTCTTTTACGTCGGCGCGGACACGCTTTGTACCAACCCGAGGATGCCCCTGCCTGTCAGCCTCGGTCGCTACGAAATGGCAGCAAGTTTAGACTGGTGGCCCGATGCCCAGTATGTCTCTACGGACGCCCTGCTGATTCGCAATACGCCGTTGATGCTCGCCCTGTTCAAAGCCGCATCCGAAACGACTCCCTATGTTTCGGCGGGTGGTTATGACCTGGTTGCCCTGGGAACCACGTTTGACGCGAATCCGAAGTATCGGGAGAAGTTGATTGTCTTGCCCCGGAGACGATTTCAGGCTGTGCCGGTCGAGTGCGGTTTCCCCAATGCCATCTGTCCGCTCTCTATTGTCGAACCTTGGCAACCCGGTGACTTCGTTATGCACGTTACTGGAATTCCCCTCGACAAGAGGCTGAGCATTTTGAAACGTTACGCAAAATAGTACCTATGAGCGTTGGTAATCCATTTTTCCCAGGCAGCCCAACTATCATCATTGAAGGCAATAAGGTAACTGTTGAGAGCGCCGGTGGAAGTGAAACTGTTGATGCCTCCGGTATGAGCAGGGAAGAACTGCTGGTGATCGCACTTGGCGGCAGCCATGATGATTATCAGGAGATGCTGAGACAAAGGGCCGAGGATGAGCACCAGCGCAGCCTCCTGGCAAAGCGTGTCCCCGGAGCGAAATTCAAAGCCGACGCCGCTCTGTTGAAGTTATGTCCAGAGTGTCCAGTGTGGCACATTAACCGCAAGGCGGCGACATGGACGATAATCGGAGAAGAGCAGATACCAAATAAATTGTGTAATCTCTGGTGGTGCTCCCCCGATGCGCCCAATGATGGGTTTCTGGAAGCTCTGGTGAGGCTTGACAATCTTAACGATTCATTTTTCGTGGCGTGAGAAGCTATGAGCGACACCCCTAAACCGCGATTCGATCCAGATGGCCTTGACGCCGCTATCGCCAGGGGCCAAGCCGATGAATTCGCCCGGTTCATGACCGTCGAGGTCGCCCGGCTCAAGGAGGAATGGATCGCCCGCGTGTTCATGCGCGTGATGCCGCCAAAGCTCTTCGCCAGGAGCAAGTTCCCTAATCGCCGGAAGAACAAGCGGATTATCCACCGCTGGATGCTGGCCAATAAAGTGGTGTTGGAGGACCGCCCCGACTACGCCGAAATCAGGATGGACGGCGAGGTTATCGCCATGTTCCGAATTGCGGAGAAAGACGGTAAGTTTTTCGCTGAGGAGAAAATTGTGCCGCAAAAATCCTCTTGTCAACCGCCCCAGCAACCCGTATAAACACAGTGGCCATGACCGCCGAGTGTCGAAATTGCGTATTTTGGAATGCCACAGAGCATCAAACTCTCTTTGGAATTCGCGCACCTGACGATCAAAGGACATCCCCATGAACCCGCTTGCCTTTTTTCGTCGCTGGCGCGCCATTCGGGTTGAAGTCCTCAAGCGCGATCCCCTGCGCATCACCATTGACGAGTTCAAGAAAGACCCCGGCCTTGTCCACTCTGCCGCCAAGGCCCTGAAAGACCCGGTTGTCCGCCAGATGCTCGATGTGTTGTGGTTCGATGCCTTTATACGAAGCGCCCCATCAGTTTGTGAGCCGACTGCTATCCGATTATCCCACGCCGACATGGCCGCCGGCTACCGGCTTTGCCTTGGGAACATGGAATCCCTGGGCAAACCGTTTGAGAACCCAAAAGAAGCCGAGGCGAATTACGCCCCGGAGAATGCAGAGATTGAGGAGTAATTATGCCAAAATTCCGAAAGAAACCGATTGTTGTGACAGGACGCCAGCTTACTGAGAGTGAGATTGTCTTGACGGCCCACGGCAGAGTTCGAGCGGAACCCGGCGATTGGGTTTTGACTGACCCATCGACAGGAGACACCTGGCCGATCAAGCCTGATATTCTCGCTTCCACTTACGAACCCATCGAGGAATCACCAGCCGCAAATCCCGCGCTAACGGCCCGTGATTTCGGGGGCAAAATGCCCCAACCGGCCCCGCCGCCGCATCTGGATTGCATTGGCGGCGAAAATGGCAAGATTTCATTCCCTCAAACTCAACACTAATCTATGCAGAAACACTATCCCCCCCTTGCCTCCGAAGCCGCCGCCGTTGCCGTCCCCGACATTGGCTCAATGGCCGATAACTGGATGCGCGACCTGCCTCCGATAAAGGAAGCGGACGTTACAACGCCTCCTGAGTCCCCGGCGAAACCAGCAGGCGAACTGCCGGCCAAACCAGCCGGCACTGAGCCCGTCAAACCCGCCGAGAAGGCCGCTGGCGAGGCCGCGGTCGCCTCACCAGCAAAGCCGGCGGGCGAAGCCAAGCCCGGAGAGGCGACGCCGGCCCCCACCGCCGCAGAGGCCAAGCCAGCGCCAGCCAACCCCGCCGTAGAGTCGGATGAGATCGACAAGAAGTTCCCCGATGTGGCCAGCCCCAGGGCCAAGGACTTCAAGGCCCTCAAGACGAGCTATAAGGAGGCCCGGCAGGCGTGGGAAGCTGAGAAAAATACTCTTTCGGGACAAATCGCCGAGTTGGGCGGCAAGATGAAGGAACTTGAGGCCAAACCGCCGCCAAAGCCGACCGAGAGCCTGCCCGCCGACGTGGAGAAGATCAACGGGCTACAGGCCAAGTTGAAAGAACTAACGGACGCCATCATTGTCGCCGACGTGACGACTCACCCGGACTTCATCCGCCATTACGACGGGCGGCGCAATGCACTGGTCGCCGAAGCCAAAAAGCTGTTCGATGCTGAGAAGGGCGCCCAACTCGAAAAGTTGCTGGTTCAGCCCGATAGCGAAACTCGCCAAGCCCAACTGGATGAACTGGCGGAGGACATTGCCAGTCCGCTGGCAAGGGCGAGGTTGGCTGATGTCCTGCGGGACTTGGACAAAGTGAATGATGACCGGACTGCGGCTATCGCGGAGGCCGGAAAGTTGAGGGAAAAAGTCGAAACGGAAAAGTTGACCAAGGCTGACCAAGCCAAAAAGGCCAGGGACTCGGCTTTCGATGCCGCCGTCAAGGCGATGGAAGAGCCAAAAACCGGCAACCCGCTGTTCCAGAAGCGCGACGGGGACGAAGCCTGGAACAAGGGCGTGGAGTTCCGAAAGGCGTTTGCCAAGGCGATCCTCAACGGCGAGGGCCTAACGCCAGAGCAAGTGATGACCGCCGCTTTTGCCGCCGCCGCTACGCCGGCCATTATCCAGCAGTACCAGGCCAGCCTGCAAGCGCACGCCGAGGCCCAAAAGGCTTGGGCGGCGGAGAAGGGCACAATGGAGGCGGCAGCCAAGAAGTTGCAGGAGAAGATCGATGCCATGACCGCCGCCAATCCCGGTGCCGGCCAACAGGGCGGGCCGGTTACCGAGTCGCCGCAAGTCAAACCGGGCGTCACGCCGCCAGACAAGGCGATGGACATGCTGGTCGAGAGCACCGTCGAGGGGATGCGCGGGTTGGGGATGAGGAGATAATCTAACAAAAACAAACCGATGAATACAGAAAAAATTGAAATTGGAAGCGTGGTCACGCTCAAGTCGGGCGGGCCAAAAATGACAGTTGAATGTTGGCGTGAACCCAATATGGCCATGTGTCGGTACTGGGTTGGGCAGCAGTTTTTGAAGTTGGATTTCCCGCTTCAGATCATCCGTTTAGCCGAGCCTCAAGGCCAATGTGGCAACCCGCTGACACCAGCGGGCCAATGCGCCACCACCAATGCCAGTAGCGAACCCCACGATTGGCAGATTGATACGCTGGCCAAACTGCTTTCGGAGTACATCAACAAGGCCGGGGCTCTTTCTATCAAGCTCCAAATCTGCGAGGCGGACTTGGAGCGGGTTCGGCGTATGGTTTTGGCTCCTCAATGACTGAGCCCGCTTCCTCGACAGCCGCCGGGTGCTCGCCCGCCCGGCGGCAATTTTCTGCTTGACAGTTTCAAGGAGTTGGTCTAAAAGCCATTTAGATTCGGTGCTTTTCCGAGCCGCCCGAGGCAGGGGCCGACGGCGGAGAGGATAGCGCGTTTTTGCGACTGTCTTGTTGCCGAGGTGAGGTTTTTCACCCAGTCGCAAGCATTGGCCCTGAAAGCCAGTACTGCAATCAGTTGACCTCCAAGAAGGGTCCCCCACCGTTGCGCTACCGCTGTGCCGCGCGTGCGTCAAGTTGGGGCGCGTTAATTCAACTAAAGTTTGCAGTTTATGGCTTGCACTAGTCCCTTTGATGTCCTCCGTCAGAAAGCGGAAGACCTTGGCCCCGACCTTTACGCCCTAGCGATGGGGCGTTCCTGGTGGCACAAAATCATCCCTCGCGGCACGTGGCCGGAGGGGCGCGGTTTTCAGGCGAGCGTGTTCACGATTGCGCGTTCGGCCCCTTCATTGCAGGAATCGCCGTGGCAGGCGATACAGGCGATTGGCCAGGGCAACGCCAATGGCGCCTGCAACGTCACTTACAACCAGGCGTATGTTGGCGAACTCGAAAGACGGTACTACCCGGAGATGCTCGGCATCCGGGGGCCGGTGGTTTGCCAGGACGACCTGACGATGTATTGGAACAGCAGGTCGTTTTGGACTGACTATTTCGAGAGGCTGGTGCAGGTGTCCAGCCTGGAAATCAGCGACCGGCATCAGACGGCATACAACTCCATGGTGCCGCACTACGGTTTTGTCGGCGGCAACATCCTGTCCGTGCCGTCAAAGGCGAACGTGTCGCCGCCCCCGCAATGGATAGACCTCACGGATTATCTGCCTGGCGGGGCCATCGGCCTGCCTGACAGCGAGTTGACGCAGGAAAACCTCGACTTCGTGGCGGCTGAGTTGATCAGCGAGGGCGCGCATCTAAAGGAGACGGGCGCATCCCGCTGGATCACCATGGGCGATAATGGCCCGAATTTCCCGCTGGACATCGGCATAATGGCCTCGCGGCGGATTTCCACAAACAACCCCGAGTACCGGGCGGACATCAACGCCGGGTTCCAAGGGTGGGGCATGGCCAATCCGACGTTGCAGGAAATCGGCGCGAGCAAGCTCCTCGGCAACTTCCGCCATATCCCGAACCCGTTCCCGGCCCGGTACATCTACGTGCCGTATGGGGTGGAGGTTGTTTTTACATGCCTGGGGAGCCAGTCCAGCCTGGCAAACTGCATTTGGAGTTTCTACAACTTCGCAGACTCCGGCACGATACAAAAGGCGGCGGGTTACCCGGTTGCGCAGAATGCGCTCGTGCCCGGCGCGCCGGTTGGCAGCGCCACGGGCGCCGACATGATCGTGCGTGTCCCGCTTTATTGCTGGTCACTGAGCGGAGACGATGTGACCAAGGGCCAGGCGTCGGTTCGCAACGGTGCCTGGAATGATGCGAACATCGTCACGCTCAGGGGCGAAAATCGTCTCAAGTGCGTGAAATTGGAATCGGCCACGGTCCTCAACCCGTTTGTGATGGAGGAGGAGCCGTTGATCCCGGTTAATAGCGCGCCGAGCATGAAGTGGACGCCGCAGAACTACTACGGAGTCTGGGCCTTCGTGAACGGCAACGACGCCTTCCTGGGCATGGACTCCTGCACCGGCATCCCTGACCCGATGCGGGTACGGGGCCGGCATTTCTGCCAATTCAGGCACGCCTACAAGCAGAAGTTGCCGACTTACGGGGCGTTCATGCTGTTCTTGCAGTGCCCAGGCTCGATGAGCCGCGTGCTCTGCTCTTAACCCGCCATGGGGTGCGGCGGCGCCGGGGTTATCGGTTGACCCGGCGCTGCCGGCCCCAGTGGTCTAACCAAGGCTTTTATGGCCGAATTGATGGCCGGGGATACCGGCATGGCTGATAATGTCCAGACGGGGGCGGCAGTGACCACAGATGTGCCACAGACTGCTCCATCCGAGCAGAAGGCCGAGCCCGTCGTGTTCAAACCACCGGCGAGTTTCAAACCGCCGGAACCGGGGGACCAAAAGGATGGCCAATGGGATCAAGTGGATACGTGGCAAACCCTGCCGAGCGGCGAGATTCAACTTGTTAAGCTCGGCGATGTGCACATGCCCCTGCCGGACGAAAAGCGCGAGAAAGGCTCTGAGCCTGATTTGGCGGCTTCCATGGTCGCCACTGCCCCGCCTGGACTACAAAAAATGCAAGAATAGGCCCGGTTAATCTGGGCCGGAAAGTGAGATAAATATATGGCTCTGAGATGTGTAAGCGGAATGAGATACGAGTGCGCGTTCCGGGACTTGCCCAATGGGGCGGCATTTATGTTGCCCTACGATGGTGACTGGCTTGGCCCGGTTCTCAAAAACAGCGATACCGCCTTCTTCATCCCGATTGACGAGATTGAGGAAACGTTGCCGCCGGGGACCCGCGTTTTGCGAGTGACGAAAAACGACCTGAACAGCCAGAATGCTGTAGTCTGAGGGGTGGGTTATGGCCGTTTACGACCCGTTGCGTCCGACGGGCGGGGATTCATTGCCCGTGTTATGGAAGAAAGTGCTTACTGTCCTCCAAAACCGGGCAGGGGCTTTGGCGCATAACAACCCCACAAGCGCCGACCCGCTGCCTGAAACGTTGAGAAAAGTCCTTAGAGCACTACTAAGAATATGACCATTACCCCCCTCACTCCCACGCGAGGAGATACCGTCGTTACATACTGCGAGAAAATTCTACTCGCCCTGCTCTCGGGTGCAGGCGGTAGCGGCGCCGTCATGCAGTACTCTGGCGCCGGCCCCCCAGTCGCTACTCCGTCTAATGAGGACAATCCGGCGATCTGCTACTCGGCGGACGGGACGGGAGACACTTACACTTGGAGCACCACGCTCCACATTTGGATGTGATATGAAACGCTCCCTTTTGTCCCTGGGCCTGTTGCTCTCAACCTTCCCCCTCTGGGCGGCCATACCGACGCTCGACAGCACGAACACCTGGCCGGGCAAGCAAGTGTTCAGCAACCCGGCCAACGTTTTTGCAGGCAACGGCACGGCATTGACTGGTGTTATCGGAACGCCATCCACGAACATCTCGGACAGCGGATACGTGACCACGGTGCGGAATTTGGTTGTGGGAACGAACCTCACCGGCTCCGGCTCGGGCCTGACCAACGTGAATGGCATCTTGGCCCTGAACCTGGCCAACTTGGGCGCCAAAGGAGACGGCACCACCGATGACACGGCTGCCTGGCAGGCCGCGTTCAACATTGCCCAGACAAACGGGCCGCCCGCGATTTATATCCCGCCGGGGACCAACCTCATCACCAGCGGCGTGAGCAACAGCTACTCGCTGGGCGCGGCCAATTTCACGAACGGTTCGATTGCCATCTACGGCGTCCGTGGCAAGTCCTGGGTGAAGCGGCATCCGAGCGTCGGGGGTCATCTTTTGTACTTCGGCAGCCTCGGCAGCACTGCATACCCCGGCTCGATCCTGATTGACGGCGTGTCGTTTGACGACACCGGCAACAGCACGACGAACATCCCCCACCCACTATCTGCCATCGAATTCGACAACTGCACCAACGGAACACTTCGGAACTGTGATGTTGTCGGGTGCGGTTATGGCGCTCTTATCGTTGAGGGCCAGACCACGCATCCGCGAGTCAGCGTCGAGAATTGCTATTTCAGTGCGTGTTCGAGTGGTAGCCAATATACCGGAAGCGGCATCTATACTGACGGTGGGTATGTCAACGTCCGTGACTGCACGTTTTCTGGCTTTGGCTGCACCAATACGGCCAACCAGAGCATCTACGCCAACGGGTACACGGACAAGGTCCTCGTGGACGGTTGCACCTTTACAAACTGCTCAATGGGCGTGGACGCACGCGGTTCCGACAACGAGATTCATGGCTGCACTTTTATACCTGGGCCGAATGGATCGGATGGAACAAGCAGTAGTGCTTGCGTCAAAGTCGGCAACACCGTAACCCCTTATGTTGGTCGTGCTATCATCACCGACAATACGATGATTAGCACTGGATTGACTTACACTATTCAGATTTGTGCATACGCAAACCGCGTCAGGATCGCCGGCAACCACATCACATCTGGAAACTGGGGTCCCCCCATCCAAATACGGGACGGGGCAATGAATGTGGATGTCATTAACAACTGGGTTTATTCTCCTTCTGGGGAAGGACGGCCCGTAAGCATCGGCACGGCTACGAATGTTAACATGGCCTTGAACACGTACTCGAACTTCGCTTATATGGTTGAGGTCCCCAATGGAACGACCCCAACGAATGTCTATATTTTTGGGGACACTATTTGGGGCGACAACCCCGGTTTTGAGAATTTCCACAACTCCGCTCGGGCCGTGCCTGGCGAACTCGCCTCTGTGACCGCCCTCGCCGTCAATATCAACGGGGTGACATCGTTCTACCAGTCAACGGCTCCGAACGCCAATTTTACCTCGGTGATTGTCACGAACACACTCACAGTTGGCGGGGCGTCCTACCTGGGAGGAAACCTCACTGCCACAGGAGGTGTGGCTGTGGCCAATACCCTCTACAGCACGAACTTCAATGTTGTCGTTGCCTCATCTCCAACGGCGAACCCAACGTTCCGTATCCAAGATTCTGCATGCGGATATTGGTCTTTGGCCGAAACGACCGTGGCCAACGGGGAGGGATTTTACATGAGTTTCACGCCGCCCGGAGGCGGGGTTACGGTGCTATTTCAAATCGGCACGAACGGTGCGTGCTATGCCAACGGCTATGGCTTTACCAATATCCCACCTGGGGGCATCAGGACTAACGGCGCAACTCCGAACTACGTCCTGGGCTGGGCAGGCGGCAACAACACAGTCGGCTGGCTGGCGCAGAGCGGCGGGGTTCAGACCAACTTGGCCTTGGTTGTGGGTGGGGGAGGCGTGACAGCTACACCCGTAACGAACAGCGGGGTTACGACGTTCACCCTTGGCGGCGCAACGGCAGAGGCGCAGAAGATTACGAACTCCCCGAGCGCCCTCGCGTCCGGCATGGGGTCAGGCGGAAACTCATCACTTTTCTGGAACGGCCTTGGGGGCTGGACAGCGCCCGCAGGCGGCAGCGGCTTCCCCCTTAGTGCCAATGCGGATGTGGGCGGGTATGGCCTTTACGACCTGACATTCCTCGGCATGTCCGGGCTGATCACCAACACGGCCACGGGCACGAACCGACTGGCCGGCGCCGCGCAACTCGACTCCCTTGTAGTCACGAACGCCAACAAGACGAATTTCTTTGGAGGTGTTGTTGAAGCTGCTGGTTTCCAAGGGCCGGCTGGCGCTGCTGGCGTCTTTGCCCTGTGGAACGCGGCTAATGTGGTGAACATCCTGGCGACGGCGAGCAACGGCGTGTTCTACGCGAGCAACGCCATTCTGGCGGGCATCACCGTCACGAACGGCATGACCAATACGACCTTGACCAGCGCCACATTCACCGGGACTGATGCCAACGGGGAGATGATTGCCCATACGCTCAGCAGCAGTGACATTGCCGGCGCTTTGCCCGGCGCCATTCTCACCAACGGCGTCGCTACGGCAACCACGTTCAGCAACAATGTGACCGTGGATAGCGCCCACCAATTTATCGGCGGCTTCGTGATGCCCACTAATGGCCCATCGAGCCTCACCCTCTCAGCCTCGACCGCCTACGCGATCAATCTGACGGCCAACATCGTGCTGGCCAATTTCGCCGGGGTCCCGAACAATCAACTGTGGGGCATCTACCTCCTTTGCACCAATTCCTCCCCTTCAACGACCTACACCGTCACTTTTCCCGGTGGCTCCAGCCCGAACGCCAGTTTGGGCTACGCCAGCCCGCCGGTCTATTACGTGACCAATAGCCACTGGGCCGTCTTCCAGGTCCACGGCTGGGGCACGCTGATCACCAATATTTCGTGGGAGCCACATTGATATGAAAAGCAGAAATTCGGAAAGCAGAAAGCAGAAATCAAGAAGCGCGCTCGATCGCCTGGCGCTGACTTGCGCTTGGCTGCTTTCTGCTTTCTGCTTTCTGCTTTCTGCTTTCCCGAGCCGCGCCCAGTTCGTGCCTATGCCTGGCGGGGGCGTAAGCTGGCGGCAAAACGCGGTAGCCGTTTCAGGCGGCGGCACATATTGGTCGGGTCCTCCCGGCGTTTCTTCAGTGCTTACGAATGGGGCGATGCAGAGCGGCGGGCATGCAACTTTGTCGTTTGCGATTGCCGACCTCGCCGGTTCCAACCGCAACGAAGTCGTGTCGTTTATGTTTTATCCTCCTGACGCCACCTTTACGATTACCAACACCGCTGGCCAGAGCGGCTTGCTCCTGACAAACAACCATGACACCACTTACGGGGTCGTCAATATGTATGTCTTCACGAACCCGCCGTCGACCGCTCACACAATCAACGTTTACTTAACGTTGACCGAGGGCGGCGCTTCCGGCTATGCCGCAGTAGTGACCAACTCATCCAGCGCTTTCGGGCCGATGGCCACGAACATGGTTGCGGCCTGCACCACTTTGTCCTCAAATTATTTGGTTTCCGCCAGCAGCCACCTTGTCCTTGGCCATTACAATCTCGGGTACACCGGAACCTCTACTCTGGTTGCGCCCGCCCTCACAGCAGTTCAGAGCATTATCGGTAATTACCAAATCGCCAACACCTACTGGCAAGACACAGTCTGGAAGGCCACCGGCTCGACTGCCAGTACGAACGCGGAAATCTACACCACCAGCAACATCGGCGTCGCTATGACGACTATCGTATGCATGCACGGCTTCTAACCTTGCTCGGGCTTCTGTGCTGTGGCACTGCGCTGGCTGCGAATTATCCGGTCCGGGCCAGCGCCAACGGGCGTTACCTGGTGGACGCCAGCGGAAACCCGTTCCTCATGATTGGAGATTCCCCGCACAGCATCATCTGCAATTTGAGCACTGCGGACGCGGCGACCTACTTGCGCAACCGGGCCACAAATGGATTCAACACTCTTTGGGTTGAGTTGCTTTGCACGACTTACATGGATGGGCGTGCCAATGGCAGTTTGATTGATGGCGCGACAGTTCCCTTCACCGGAACGGTGAGCGGCGGGGCGTATGATCTTACGACTCCCAACTCTACTTATTGGGCGCACGTGGACTTGATTGTGATCATGGCTGCAACGAATGGGATTCAACTGTTATTGGACTCCCTCGAAACCGGTGATTGGACGGCTGTGGCTCTGGCGAACGGGACGAACCGATGCCGGCAGTACGGTCAGTTTCTCGGCACTCGCTACAAGGATTGCACCAACATCGTCTGGATAACCGGAAACGACTTCCAGACTTGGAGTACGGCGACAAATGATCTGGTGGTAACTTCCGTCGCGAAGGGAATCCAAGATGAGGACCCGAACCATTTGCAGACCTCGGAGTTGGATTACTTCGTCAGTTATTCTTTGGAGGACGCCAACTGGTCGTCCATCATTACGCTTGACTCGGCTTACACCTATTATCCGACCTACGCGGAGTGCCTGACGGCGTATAACGCCGGTGCCGTGCCGGTTCTCCTGGAGGAGGCGAACTATGAATATGAGACCGTCGGTGGTATCGGCGAGTTGCCCCCGAGTTTGGCGGTCCTGCGCCGGCAAGAGTACTGGTCTCTGTTGGGCGGGGCTTTGGCGGGTCACATGTACGGGAATCACTACACGTGGACTTTCGCGAGCGGATGGCAGAGTTATCTGAACAGTCCCGGCATGACGAATCTGCAGTACTTCCGCAATTTCTTTACGAATATCGCGTGGTACAACCTTGTGCCGGACCAATCGCATACCTTCGTTACATCCGGCTACGGCACGTATTCCTCAAGCGGGACGATAGCCGACAACAACTATGCAACGGCGTGTCTTAGCCCGGATGGCACGCTGGGCGTGGTCTTCGACTCTGCAAAAACCGGGCTCGTGGTGGACATGACCAAAATGGTGAGCAGCGTGACGGCCCAGTGGTTCGATCCGAGCGTGGGCACTTACTCGGCAGTGAGCGGCTCACCTTTCGCGAATACGGGGACACACACCTTCACGCCGAGCGGCAACAACAGTGCAGGGGATACAGATTGGGTGCTACTGCTCACTGCTTCTGCGCCAACTCCTTTTGCCGGAAATGTTGGCGGACATTTTAGTGTTAGCGGCCACTTTTGGCTGAAATGAAAGCCAGCCCAGTAACCAATCACCATGATAGACAACATAATCAACCGCAAAGAACGCAAAGAAATCAAAGGAGCCGCCCCGCTACGTCACTTTGTAGTCTTTGCGCTCTTTGCGGCTACTCTCATCTGCCGCGCCCAGTCCGCCCGCACCCTCACCTTCACCTGGTCGTACACGAATGCCGTCACCCCGGACAGCTTCGTCTTGTTTTCCACGACCAATCTGGCCACCCCCCTCGCCAATTGGACCGCCATCGCCCAGATCGTCAATCCCATCGGCGCCTATATGTATGGGGCGGGTGGTGGTGGAGCGGCGTCCACTACTCTCTCTGGCCATTTCAGCATCACCGGCGGCAATCTGCATTGAATATGAAAATCATCAAATCATTGTGCGCCCTTGCGGCGCTTTCGCTCGGTCTGGCCGCATCGGCTCAAACCAGGCCGCTCGCGTTCACGTGGAGCTACACAAACTCCACCATACCGGATTCGTTCGTGCTTTTCTCCACGACCGACCTCGCCACGCCGCTGACCAACTGGTCGGCCATCGCGCAGATTCCTTGCCCTGTGACTGCCACCAACGTTTCGACTAACCAGGGTCTCGTGATGACTAATTACACACTCAATCTCGTGACAAACTACAGCGCGGTCTTTCTGCCGGCCCAACGGTATTTCACGGTGGCCGCATCAAACATCTGGGGGTTCTCCCCTTTTTCCAATGTCGCCGGGACGCCGGGCGTTGCCGGTAATTCGCTGGCGTTGATCATCAAATGAATGCCTATCTCGAAATGCACGGAATGCGACTGAAACGAATGGCGGCATTAGCTAGAAGGTTGCTCAATGGCACAACACGTATTCTCGATGTTGGCCCTCACTTTTTGACGATGGAACTCCAAGACCTTGGTCTTCCGGTGGATACACTCGGCCTATGGATTGAGGGCGATGCCGGCACTCCTAAACTCGGCCCTGGTTGTCATCATTACGAGATGAACCTCAATTTTCTCGGCAGCTATTCCGCGCCATGGAAAGGCCCTAAATATGGATTGGCGGTCGCGTCAAACATCGTTGAACACCTGTGTATTTCGCCCCATCACTGGATGGGCCTATTCGCGTCAGTGCTGGATCGGGACGGAAAACTTTTGGTAGTCACTGACAACGGCGTGAGTCTCAAGCGCCGCCTGCGAATGCTGGCCGGGCGTCAGCCCTATATGCCATTGCATCGGGTGCCCCTAAACGGTGATTTCGGCCACGTTCGAGAATTCACCAGCGCAGAGATTTCGGCGGCCGGCCGTGAATGTGGCCTAGAACTTGTTGACCACTGGATTCAGGCGGACTTCGATTACCGGGAGCGATGGGGACACCTCTATAATTCCGTCCAGAGACTCCTGCCGCAATCCTTCCGGGACAACATGTATTTCATCTGGACTCGACAAAACTGATTTATGAGCAGCATCGTTGCCCCTCTTGTTATCGGGGCCGTTATGGCCGCCGCTGTTGTTATTGACCAGAATACCCTGGTGCCTGTCGGGGAGATCGTCGCATGTGTAGGCGCCGTATGGTGGCTTGGCCGGAAACTCCAAGCCATTGATGACCGACTCAAAACGGGTGATGAAAAGTTCTCGACAATCGGCCAGGAGTTAAGTGCCTTACACCGCGAGAGTGCGGCAGCTTCCGCAGCGGCGGCGCAGGCGGCGGCAGCAGCGCAGGCGGCGGCAGCAGCGGCCCACAAACCGACGTAAAATAAGGCTTGCCAACTGCCGGCCAAACCGGCATAATCGGCCAGAATGAACACGCTGTTCTCCATCGTTGCTCGGGCAGTAGCCAACAAACATACGTCAAGCGCCGCCGTGCTCTACGGCTTCGGGAAGTGGGGTTGCCCTTGTCTTGCCGCTTGGTTCCCCCGGTACAAGTCGCAGTTAGAGACGACCGCCCAGGTGCTTGAGGGCGCGGCTGTGTTCTACGGGTTCGCAGCTGCTGGCGACGCCAAAGCCGGCAACACGATTCAATTGGTTTCAAGCGGTCTATTGTCTCCCCCTGTTGCTCCCATCCACCCCCCGCCCGGCTCCCTGGCTGGAACCATCACCCCAAAGTAATCCATCAACGAATCAAGATATGAAGAAACGAACATTCCTAATTGGCATCATGGCAGCGCTCGCGCTGCTAGTCTTTCTCACGCCGGGTTGTACCAGCATGTCCGGCGCAATCTCCGCACTGGGCAATGATCCCGCCATCGTCAATGCCAGTCTGACGACTGTGTACGGCACGATGAAGATCACGCGCATTGGCGGACCGCGCCAGAACCAGACCGTCGCAATCACCCCTGACGGAACGGTGAACATCACGAATGTGGGCGCCGGCACGAACAGCGCGCCGGCAACTGTGACTGTGACCTCGCCCGCGACGGCGACGTACACAGTGGTTCCAGTGCCGTCCCCCAAGTGACCCGTATCGCGCTCTACCGGGGCACGAGCTTCGAGAGCCGCGTGATCCGATGGGTGACGCGCTCGGTCTATTCCCATGCAGCTTTCCTGCTGGCGGATGGCTCGGTCATTGAGGCGTGGGCCAATGGTGTCCAGCATTCTCCTAACATCAGCAGCCTGCACTCGCCAGGGACACGGGTAGATGTCTTTCGATTCACTGACCCGCTGGATGCGCAGAAGGGCGCTGGGTTGGTCGAGTTGCTGATGACGGACATTGGGCGGCCCTATGACTACAAGGACGTATTTCGCTTCATCACGCGGCGAGCCGGGAATCCGAATGGTCGCGTCTTTTGCAGCGAGCTTGTGGCGCAGCGGTGCAAGGATGTTGGACGACCACTCTTCCGTGACACCGAACCCTGGCGCGTCCCGCCAGACTGGATCGCCCGGACAATCGCGCTGGCGCCCGACGGAACACTCGTCACGATTTGAAGGGAGGTGATGCCACTGTGGGAGTCCAACGAATAACTATGATTATCTTATTCCTTATTGCCCAACTAACACTTGGCAGTCGCCGGGGGCGTCACCGAGCCGGCCAGTAAACGAGTGAGAATTTCGACCCGGCTGGCGGTCCGCCGAAACCCGGTAGTACCGGCGTAAAGATACTGCCGCCCCTGGCACGTCAGGGCGCCTGGCCCGCAACGAAGATGTATCGGCGGGCCAAGGCCGGGTCGAACCATCTTCTCTCCCAAGCCCCGGCCAATCTGCGCGTGCAGGAGGTGAATCAACAAGCGCCTGGCCGGGGCTGCCGTTCAACCCGCTTGAGGATTAAGAGAAGAAGAGGGGAAGTCTTATCCTTGATCCTACTGTACTGGGTAGAGCCTTTGAGGGAGGGAGCGAGCAGGGCAGAGCACCCCCAAGGGGACTCTGCACCTGCCACTGGATAAAGCCCCGTCGGTCGGTCGCTTCGCCTATGGCCCTGAGTTTGGATAGACCCATCCCAGGCACGCCAGACTATCTGCCGGGCCTACCGGACACCGCTTCGCGCTCTAGCGTTCTGCACCCACGCGCCGGGACCATGCTCTCTCTTTCCCGGATTGTGCCGCAGCGCAGGTCGAGAGGTTTTGAGCCGAGAAACCCTGCTGTTGAAAACAAAAATCCCCGAGCCTTGCGGCATCGGGGAAATCGGCAGTGGACCGACCAAGGTTCTGCGCGATGCGGTCGCTCGTCTGAAAAGGCGGGCGGCCATATTCTTGCACTCCGCATGAACTAGGTCGGCTCACGCGGAGAATTTATCCCAAATCACGCCCTTTCGTCAAGGGGAATTTTCAGAAATTGTTGCCGGCTGGGGCTGCTCTACGCCAGCGGCAAGACCTCCTGTTGGAGACGTCGGGCCGCAATCTCCGCATATCGTTCCTCGATCTCAATGCCGACGGCAGCAATGCCACGCGCTTTACAGGCTTCCAAAACCGGCCCAGTCCCGCAATAAGGGTCAAGAACCAGTTTGGCCTCTGGCACAAAAGTTAAACACCAGCCCATCAAACAGGCGGGCTTTAATGATGGATGGGGGCGACCGCCCTCTTTTTCGCCGGCCTGGCAAATTCCCTTCCACAGATAGCGGAAAATACGCGATGCGCCTTTGCGATTTTGCCAAGCGATTTCCACATCCGAAAAAGAGTCGAAAGATTCCAAACCATCAAGTTTGTCCCAGACAAGCCAGCGGCCTTCTGGCAGGCGGTTTGCATAGTGATCAGCGCCCCACAATATGACGTTGGGAAACGCCAGAAGCGGGGCTGGATCAAAAGGGCCGCTATCTCCGATTATCGCCTGGCTATTCCTTCTGCTATGCTTCCCCCTCCCACTACCGTCGTGCTGATAGCCGATGCCGTATGGCGGGTCCGTGAGACACAAATCGAAGTGTCCAAGCCCCGGCAGAATCTCTCGGCAATCGCCGTGGTAGATGACGATCCCAGCCTTGGCGTCCTCGAAGTAGGGCTTGATCATGTCGCCTCCTCCTCGGCACCATGCGGGCATCGCCCCGCAAGCCGCCTCCGCGCTTCCTCGACGGGAACGCGCTCAATCGTCAAGCCGAGCCGGATGAAATTGGCCACGTCCTCAGCCACGTCCTTTTTATGCTTGGGATCATCCACGACCGCCGCAGTGCAGCAGCGGCAGGGTTCGACGCCGATGTAGGCAAATTCGGTCATTTTGGGCTTTCAACGCCCGGTGACATCTTTGGGGGGCACTCATTAGTTGCACCAGCTCCCACCCCTTTGACGCGAACGGACACGCGCAGATGCCTCTCGCCGCCGGGCCGGCGTTTGAAAGAGGAGTCGGTAAATCATGGAACGCCCCCCGGTCGGCGGGGGTGATATTCGAGCAGCGTTCCGGGTTTGCAGTACGGGCATTCATCCTGGCTGCCGGGCACGTCCGCGCTCGCGAAACGCTGGCCGCAGGAGGGGCAAACCCACGGCTCAGGGTCGCTCCATTCCGCCATGGCACCTTCCTGGGGCTTGGGGCCATCGGCGGGCGTCGGAGGGGCGGCGCTGCCTTGCGGCGCGTCCTGGGGCGAATCTGGCGGCGTTTGGTCGTCAAATGAGCCGGTTGCAAGCCATCGTGTCAAAACGGGGATTAGAGCGGCAACGCCAGACCGGTCAAGATGCATTCGAGCGCCGCATGATTCATGCGTAACAGGAAGAATAGTCTCACGCTCACAGCCAAGCCAAATCGCATCGAGAGTGGCCAAGCTGGACTGCTGTAAACTACATTCTGCGCCGTAAAGGTCTTTGAAAGCAATCCGTTCAAAACCCCGCTGCGTTTTTTGGACGGGGCCGAGGCAATTTCGCTCTGTGGTTTGTGGTGTGTTCATTTTCCTCTCCAGAACGAGAAACTTCCGATACGCGCCGTCTCAGCCATACCCTTTGTCCAATAGGGCTTTTTATGTCGGGCCGATTCCCAGTGGTTCGCCCCGCCGGTGATGTCGCGGCGCGCGCTCTCGGCCCAAGCTCGGCGGGCCATCGCCTTAACACGCTCAGGTGCGTGGTCAATGCGCCATTTGGCCCGGAGTCCGTAAACACCGACCAAGGTTTTTCGATTGCGCAACGCGCATCCTACGGCGACCATTTCTCGGTAAGTCCCGCCGCCGCACTCGCCGATGAGAGCGCGGATGGCTTGACTATGTGAGATCTCGAACCGGCTCCCGTGCTGTCCGGCGCACGTCGGTTTTGGAGCCGGTAGAGTAGAGGGATGCTGGCCAAGCCGATAGCGGTTGGCTACGCCGCATAACGGTTTGCCTGTCGCCATGCAGGACAACCTGTCCGGGTGGCCAGCATCCGAAATTGGCACAGCCCTTTTGTATCCGGCTTTGGGCTGGCAACTGCGCGCGGTCTCCGGTCGCGGCTTGTGAAGGTCAAGGGGATTCAGGCCAGGCTGCGCCCCAAAGCCGGCAAGGAGCAGAAGGGCTGCTAGTGCAATGGTTTTCATGGCTTTTCATCCTTTGGCGCGTTGGCCCGCAGCCACGGCGGGTCAGCAACCCAATTCTCGGCGATGATTCTCCATGCCTCATCAGTGATTGGGCCGTAAATGGCGTCCCGGAGTCGGCGCGCCTCCTGCTCTGGTGTTTCCGGGGTGGTTGGAGCGTTCACTTTCTCCTTCTGCCTAATGCGGCCATTCCCATGTCGAGGACGCGCTTGGTAACTCGCGGATCATTTTTCGTAGCTATCCGGCGGCGGTGAAGCTGGCTCTTTGACGTTATTCGATGCCTACGAAGACAGGGCCCCCACGGTGCTTTCTCCCACGGGCGCCATTCATCGCCGCCCTGGGTCCATTCGTTCACCTTTAGCCTGCGCCAGCCCTTACCTGGATTCGGTTTGCTCATTTAGGGAACTCCTTGACGGCCCACAGGTTATCCGGCAGTCGCCCTTGTTGGCCAGGCAAAAGCGCCGTGTCCTGTTTTACGAAGCATGGGACACCTGCCGCTTTGCACTGTTGCGCGATGTCCGTGATGGCTTCAATCGTTCCTCCTTTGGCTTCGCGGCGATTGTAGCCACTCTCGCCGCCGATGACAACCCAGGAAATTTGGGGCATTTGATAGTTGCTTCCGCTTCTACCGCCAGCACCAAGCCAATGCGGGTCGAGAGCGATGGCTTCAAGAATCGGTTCAACACTCAGCCACCGAACTTTGGCCGGAATACTGAGCAGAATCGGAATCCGCTCATCCGCTGACGCTTGCGTGCCGCAGGTGATGCCGGACCAGACGTTGGCAACGCCGCGCCACCGGAAGTCCTGAAGCCAGTTGTAAAACCGTTCGTGCATTGGTTCGCTCATCACCTCATCCATGCGGCCCCTGAAAAGCTCTGGCCTTTTGGTGAGTAGAAGGTGATCGAGATTCGGTGTTTCGTAAATGACCTTCAGAAAATCTCCCAGCCACCCAATAGGGACTTTTGGGTCTAACCAGTCCATGAGACTCGTGAAGGTCCGACGCCGGACGCCTTCACGCCGGGCTATCCGATCCCAGACAAAGACGTTTTTCCAGAATCCCTTACTGCGGACACGCGGGGCTTTGTCGCCCCATCCGGCCCATCCGTTGCGCAGGGTCAGTTGCTCGGCGTAGCAGTTGCGGCAGGCTTCGTCCACGCGGGAGCAACCGAACCAAGGACTGGTGCTATGGTTCGCCCAAGCGATCTTAGTTTTCTGGCTCATTTCTCCTGAGATTCATCAATCATGCACTTACGCCGCCAATTCGGGAGCTATGCGTTCGATTTCCTGCCAAGGAATAAGGGTGCATCCCACCTTGACGCCGTCCGGGCCGACCCTGTCAATGCGGTAGCTGTCAATAGGAACCGCGAGATTGATGGACTTATTTCGATTGGCCATAACGATAGGAAGAATGGCCTCCGCCGTCGCCCTGGCGATGCTGTTGCCGTTCGAGCAGTCCACCCGGTCGCCCCGGATGCGGATGAAAGTTCCATCCACGCCTAACCATGCACCACCTGCGCCGCCACGCCACGCCGCCAATTTGATCTCATCCCTGTCCAACTGTCTCCTGGCGAGTTGCTCCGAGGTTATGTTTTTCTCGACCGTTTCCCTACGAGCCTGCAACGCTGCATTCATCTGCTCAAGCTCCCAGTGCCGGAAATGGCCCGCGCCGACCTCTCTTTGCAGCGCCTCGGCATCGCTGTCGGGATCGCAGGCCGCGATCTTTTGGATGACTGCCTTGACCCGCAACTTGCTGGTTCTCCTCAATTCGGCGATCTCATGATAGGTAACCGTAAGGCGATGGAGCACGTCACGGTTGCCCTCCGAATGGGATGCTTTGACAACTGTCAGCATCGTTGCATCCCCTGCTGGTGCGGAGGATACAACCAGATATTCCGGGCCGTAACCAAACCTGGCGCCCGGTGCAAGGTTCTCTGTGTGCTGCCCTTCGTACCCCTTGTAAGAGCAGGCCACGAGACTGGTTTTTCGCATGGACGTGACCGTGAGAAACTCGCCCTTCCAAGTGAACCTGGCACCCACATGCAAGACCGTTGGCGTTTTGGCGCTCTCCTCCCAGAGAACCTTGGGGCGGTCCGCAAAATGCTCGAAGCTCTCCTGTCCGCTCGTGTGATTGCACTCGCACGCGGTCGAGTAAAAGTGCTCTCCCGCGTGGCTGCCTGCGCCATCGCCAAACCAGTAGTGTCCGCGCAGGTCGAAATAGATGCGTTTGAACGTGTCGGGTCGGAATGGCAAGTCCGCCGTGATGCAGTTTACGAGCGTGCTTCGCAACGAGGGATTGAGTCGCTTGAAGCTACGCTGCGGTGAGTTCTTGAGCATTTGCTCGCAAATATCGAATACGATGTCTCTCATGTTGTTCTCTATTATGGTTTTGACTTCCTGATTTCTACCATCGCCGCCTCAATGAACTCCTGCTTACTCCGAATCAGATGGACGACGATTCCCAGCATTTCGGCTTTCTTCGCCCAGGCGTTTTGCTCTGGGGTCCGCTTGCCAGTCGCGGACTTAAATTCCACCCAGAGTGAGCTACCACCTGGCAGGCCGTAGATGCGATCATTAGCCCCAACAGGGAGCGTGCTGCGCTTGTCCGACCGGGGACCGTAAGCCAACCATGGCGGCCATTGTGATGCCGCGTAGGCGTCGCACTGCTCCTGCAGCCCCCCGTGGCCGACCTCGCGCTCGGCGGCGGGTCCAGCAAGGGAATCCCGATCCGGTTCCCATGGCGGCTCTGCCGGCGCCGTTCGTTCAGCGGGACAAGGAAAATCTTCTCGGGTCGGATAGCGCATCAGGCCGCAACCACAACGGAACATCTGCGTCGCCGGATCGAATGTCCAGCGATGGCGGCACTTGGCCTGCGATTCCTGTTCGGACATGGAAACCATACGCTATTTCTTCTCCTTGAAGCAGGGGCAGTTCTCACCATCACCTTTCCAAATCCGCGTTTTGTAATAATTTAGGTTGGATAGGCTCACACTTGACGGCAATTTCGGCGCAGTAATCGGATAGCGGCAGAAGCCAAAATCAACGCCCTTGGTAACAGGCCACTCGGCCCACTTGCAATTCTTACAGCATTTAGCTTTGGCCATAATCAGCCTTTCTGCCTTTCTTCCAATCGCACGCAGGCCCGCAGGCCCTCCATCGTTTCGTGGTCGCGTTCGGCGAGAAGGTCGCACAGACGAATCTGCTTTAGGCCAATCGTGTCAGTCAACCGCTGCAACTCGGCACGACTAACTTCCAAGTCGTGCTGCAACTGCTCGATTTGCTCTTCGAGGGTCATGATGCTAGGAGTTTTTCGAGGCGATTGGCTATCGCGCGCGCCCGAAGGCAACAATCCCCAATCGCCTTATACCCATGGGCATCGCAATCGTGCTCATACAGGAGGTGCTCGCCAGCAACAGCCAGACGCCTCAAAACATCCAGTGCGGCCCAAGGCTCAGTCATACCTAACGCTTGATGGAGCTTATCACGGTTGATCCAGCCTTTGCCGGCGTCGGTTGATTCCGCCGCGCTTCGCTTAGTCTTAAAATAATCCCACATCCCCGCCGAACTCCAAATACCTACTAATGTCGGAACTTCCTCAAGTAGTTCCCGCATTTCCGCCGCCGCTTTCTCCGCAACCTCGGCGCGGTCCCTCAACTGGCTCGCCCATTTCTCCAAGGCCATCGAGACACAGTCGGGGGAATTTGGATTACCATAGTCGAGCTTGGCGTGCAGAACTTCGTTGATGCGCTCCATCCATTTCTGGTCCCGGCGATTGGCATCAGCAACAGCCTCCACCCGCTTTCGACTGAGAAAAACCGATGATTCCGCCAGCCGGACACACTCGCGCGAGCAGCGGACGGCCTCGCAGAGCAACCCCAAAACAGTATCAGCGGAAATACCTACAACTCCCGGCTGCTGGCACTCCTGGATCACAGTCTGGCAACCGACTTGAAAATCCGCGTGGGTCATCTGCAGCCTTTGGTTATAAATGCGGTGGTTCCGGCCGGTCATCGGCAGATTGCGGCGGGCGCGGATTGTGGATCGGATGCCGCTCCACATGCTCGCCAAGTTGTTCATACCATTCATCAGTTTCAGGCTCCGGCGCCGTGGCCAGCGGTTCCTGGAAGTCCCGATC
>Ga0116124_1000535_pt1 | contig 34181 bp, 41 predicted proteins | sample June2015DPH_13_1_2_FD_89728 | JGI IMG/M metagenome (GOLD analysis project Ga0116124, IMG submission 89728) | Peatland microbial communities from SPRUCE experiment site at the Marcell Experimental Forest, Minnesota, USA - June2015DPH_13_150 | ecosystem: Environmental > Terrestrial > Soil >... | reverse complement strand
GGGAAGCCGAGATCCGTCGTGATCCTGACCATGCAGTGAACGAGCTGATGGGCGTGCTGCAGGGAGCAGGCCTGAGCAGTAAAAGCCTCGATACGATCCGGACTGATATACAGGCTAACCCCCTGGCGATCTGCACATTCGAGGACGCGGTCGCCAGTGAGGAGACCACCACCTCCGGGAAAGACTCCGCGCTCGTGCAAACCGGCTGGATGGGGATCACGGATCTTACAGCCGGATTCACCCCAGTGATACCTTTCGTATTTCTGCCGTTTGCCGAGGCCCGGATAATCTGTATCATGGGAACCGCTACCCTCCTGATCCTGCTCGGTCTCTTCAGGGCAAGGATAGGCAAACGCGCGGTGGGAAGGACGGTAATGGAGACCCTAGCCATCGCAACCGCCGCAGCTATCGCGGGTGTCCTGATAGGATTGCTGATCGGCGGCTGACAGCGATTGCAAGTGATGCAGTGAAAAGATAAATCCGCGGGCGGCAAAGACGCTCAGGAGTACGCCGCACCCCTATGGCGCCTTTTTCGCCACAATCCTCACGTCCGACAAATGCCCAACAGACGGCTGCAGCGTGTCCTATTTGAAAAAGGACAGTGGGCTCGGCCGGATTCGAACCGGCGACCTCCGCCATGTCAAGGCGGGCAATTTGGCGCGTAGGACGGCGTCTTCAGACTGGTTAGCACCTTTTTCTGTGGCTGCGCCAGAGACAACGACAAGAAATGCGAGCGCCCCATCGTGAACCGTCTGATAGATACGCGTCCACAGTCCTGCAAGCTTTGAGACTGTAAAGGGAAGGCGTATTACAGGGTAGCCGTACCCTGCCTTGGCGTGGTGGAGCGAGATTTTGCTCCGATGAATCTCAAGCAGCTCGCAGTTCGGCATGGCATAATCACGACGAAGATCTTGGTAATGATCTGCAACTAACATAGTAACCGCATAGCGGCACTGCTCACTTAATCGGTATGATTCGCTTCCGCGGCTAAACATAAACAAGCGCGCGAAGCGCCCAGCGTGAGACATACAACTCTAACAAATCAACCGGGGCAGAAGGCTCCCAAAGTCTGCTAAATCGAAGTTTTTTATCGAGTGGCGGTTATTTCATCGAATCTGGCCAAGAGCTTAGCCGTGTTCTTGGTCGATTGGTGGAAGAACGACGAAAGGGGGATCTCGACAGGACAAGCGTCCTCACACTGACCACAGTCCACGCAGTCGGCATCCATAAGTGCCGCCCGCGTGTACTGCAGCTTCGGCGAAGGAGGGATACCGCTTTCAACCCAGCGCGGCTCACAGCTCTCAAGCTTGCAATCATCGCACGTACAAACGGGACACGCCTTCCAGCAGCCTCCGCATTTTATGCATTTCGCGAACTGCTCGAGCCAGAACTCATCGCGCTCCTCACCGCTCCGGAAGTCGTGCGCCTGCCACTTGGTCCCGAGCTTAAGCATCGCCTTTTCGACGTTTGCTCGAATCTCAATCCCCTTTGGAAGTGGATCCTTCGTCGTCAGGGCACCAGCATTGACAGCGTCCTCGAGCAGTTGCGCCCCCGCCGCAGAGCAGACCTCGACAAATGTGGCCTTACCCGCGTCAGGACCGATGACTCCCCAGTTCCCGAACGCGAGGTCCATCGTTCTCGGGATCTTCTCCTCACAACGGCGGCAGCTTGCCCGTCTGCCGTAGCCCTGCTCTTCAAGATCGTCGATCTTGAACTCCTTGTGCTCGTGATCCTTCGTCTCGATGATGAAGTTCCCCTTGGCAATCTCACTCTTGACGACGTCCATCGGATCGGTCTCGTAGAACTTCTGGATCATTTCCTGGGCCTGCACCGGTGGAAAGGTTCCCCCGCAGTTGAGGCCAATACGGACGAGGTTGTCAGCGTTCAATTCTTCTTTTCGTATCTGTACTTGCATAGCGAGCGAATCACACCCGACGCCAACGACAGCGAGCTTCATGTCCTGAGCGCCGTTGAGGTACTTGAAAAGCACGTTTGACTGAATGACAGGAGCGCAGTGCAGCGACCCCGAAAGCTCTGTAATCCTCGCCGGATCGGTAACGAGCGTCGGCACGCCGTCATAGATGTCCACACCGCGTTTCATCGCGAGCACCCCGTCGACAAGCTTGTTCTCAAGCAGGTACTTCAGCGTCGCGGTAACGGCGCCGCCACACTCACCTTTTTTCTGAATGGAAATATCGGCTGCTTGCGCGTAGAACATATCACCTACTTTAACCATCTTTGTGTACCTCCTCACGCTTTCTCAAGCGCCACAGCGCAGTACTTCAGCTCTGGCATCTTTGACATTGGATCCAGTGCCGTGTTCGTCAGAACGTTAGCAGGGCCTTCGCTGAAGTGGAAACTCATATACAGCACGCCTTTAGGCATATCGCTCGTGACGCGTGCAAGCGTTTCAGCCTCACCGCGACGACTTCGAAGCTTTACGCGGTCACCTTGTTGTATGCCAAGCTCTTTTGCATCTTCAACACTGATCTCAATATATCCCGTTGGGACTTCATGGTCAAGCGTTGGCGAGCGCCTCGTCATAGTTCCGGTGTGGTAGTGGAACAAGATCCGGCCCGTCATGAGTTCAAACGGGTACTCGGCATCTGGCAGCTCCGCAGGAAGTCTGTCTTCTATGCCATAGAAGGCCCCTAGCCCGTCCGGCGACGCGAATTTCTCTTTGTGGAGAATCGGCGTTCCTGGATGTTCTACCGTTGGACACGGCCATATAAGGGCTTCGGGTTTCTCGAGTCGCTCATAAGATATCCCTGCGTACGAAGGCGTCACTTTTCGCATGTCGTCAAAGACGTCCTCGACACTTGTGAACTCAAAGCCCTCTAAGTCGAGTTTGTGAGCGAGATCCGTTAAAATTTCCCAGTCAGCTTTGGCATCGCCTGGCGGATCAACTGCCTTTCTTATACGCTGCACTCGGCGTTCACCACTGGTAAACGTGCCGTCCTTTTCCGCAAAGCACGCGCCCGGGAGTATGACATCGGCGAGTTTCGTCGTTTCTGTTGGAAAGATGTCCAACGTCACAAGAAAATCGAGTTTCTCAAGTTGCCTGCGGACGTGGTTGGAATCTGGGAACGACATCATCGGGTTTTCACCCATGATGACCATAGCCTTTATCTCGTCGCCGCATGCGTCTATCTGCTCGGTCAGGGTCAACCCATATTCGCCAGGAAGTCCCTCGACGCCCCACGCCTTCTCCATCTTCTCGCGATTCTCAGGAACTTCGCATTTCTGATAGCCGGAATACATATTCGGATAGGCCCCCATGTCGCAGGCGCCCTGGACGTTGTTTTGACCTCTAAGCGGATTGACGCCAACTCCGGGTCTTCCGATGTTTCCCGTCAACATCGCAAGATTCCCGAGCGACATAACGTTATCCGTCCCAGTTGTTTGCTCGGTAATGCCGAGGCAGTAGATAATTACGGCATTTTTAGCGGCCGCGTATTTCCGCGCCACTTCTTTCACTAACTCAGTAGGCACTCCTGTTCTAGCTTTCACGTCTGCGTACTTCTGAACCGTCGCCTTTAGGTCTTCAAATCCCTTCGTCCGATTTGCGATGAAGTCCTTATCGTGCAAGTCTTGCGCAATAATCCAATACATCATTGAATTAAGCAAGGAAATTTGAGAGGAAGGCTTGTAACGCACGTAAGTATCCGCCTGCTTCGCCGTCATTGAGTACCGTGGATCGCAGACGATTAGGTGTGCGCCCTTTTCTTTGGCCTGGATGATCCTTCGCGCAGCGAGCGGGTGCGCTTCTAACGCATTTGAGCCGATCATGAAGATGCAATCCGCGTTCAGAACGTCTGCAAAACCATTTGTTGCCGCGCCCGAACCGAAGGATAACGAGAGTCCAGCGACAGATGGACCGTGACAAATGCGCGCGCAATTATCGACGTAGTTGGTCTTGAATCCGACGCGCGCCAGTTTTTGCATCTCGTAGCATTCTTCGTTCGTGGTTCTGCACGACACCTGAAACGCGACCGAGTTCTGGCCGTTTGCTTCGTGAATTGTCTTTAATCGCGAAGCCACAAGATCGAGCGCTTCGTCCCAAGTAGCCTTAACAAACTCGCCATCTTTCTGGATCAACGGAGTCGTGAGCCTATCCTCATCGTGCACGAATTCCCAGCATGAGAGGCCTTTAGGACAGAGTTTTCCCTCATTTATGGGACTTCTCTTCCACGGCTCAACCCCGACGAGCTCGCCGTCCTTAACCACCAGGTTAAGTCCGCAGCCGACCCCGCAATAGGGACACGTTGTCGGCACGTATTTTATTTCCATGCGTTCTTCCCCTAAATTCAATCTGATACAAACCTGAATAGCAGCGACAATAATGAATTGCTAACTATTTTGCACCAAACTATAAATTCACTATGACCTAATCAAAATAACGAGTTAGGAGCCAAGAACTGGCGAAAAGAACACGCAACGCTGCCGAACACATAAAATAGAGGTATATACTAGCATCTACGTGAGGCCGTTTTTGTGAACTCTTTCACTATTTTGAGAAGTGTCCAAGACCATCACGCGCCGCACTATTTTTAGCGTGTGCTTAGTGTCCGGATGAGGTTAAACTACTACGATTGTGCCCACTATCACGGCGTTAAGAGCCAGGATGATAAACAAAGAAGAATAGTATGCAACCGTTTAGACGGTGTTTATCTCAATGTGCTAATGTGCAAAGCAGCGTCTACGGTAGTTTTGATATCACCGCTGTTTTTTAATGCATCATGCGATAAGAGATGGGGCGTAGCCCCGGCCGAAGGTTCGATCTCACCACTAGCACGCTGGTCGGTTGAGTTCACCGTGCCTCGTCTGACCGTTCAACCAACCAATTTGTGATGACAGAAAGGGCATCGGAATCTAGAACACGGCCTTCGGCATTATAACGCGCTGACACTTCAGCGGCCACAAGCTCGTCTTGTGGTCGAGGTTCGCGCTTGAGCACGTGATCGGTGTTGTCCGGGAACACGAAGGTAGCGTTGCCATTGGTAGCGGTGGCGGTTTGCAGCGGACCACCGTCAGCACGCCAGTCGATTTGAATGTCCTTCTTGCCGATAACAACCAGCATAGGCTCCGATACCTGCGACGCGAGGTGCGCCGGATTCTCGAGCCACAGCTCGCGAGCGAATGGTAGGTTTACCGGGACAGTTAAGCTGGCTAAAAGGCTTTTCATAACTTCAGGCAAGGATGCATCAGGTGCTATCGGTTTGCTAGCGACGAACGCGGCGATGCAAGCATCGTAGCGTTTCATTATTTCATCTCCGTTGGCGAGAGGCCCGACTTGCGCGAGCAGTTGATCCCGTGCAACGAGACCGATCGGACGGCCCGGAGCGCCGGTCAGGACGAGACCGTCGAATCGGCGATGAGCTATCCCCTTTTGATAGTTCAAGGCGTGGATGGCCCCTTCGCTGTTCGTCAACACAAACAATCGCGAGACATCGACGTCGGTTAGCGACATGAGTGTAGTGACAGCGCCGGTCAGCTCGTCGAGGTGTCCTTGCATGCTTATCTTTCCGATAAGCTGTGGGAGGTTTTCACGCACACGTGGCCCCGCGGCTCGTTTGTCATATCGCAACGTAATGAATCCCTGTTTAGTAAGAGCGTTAGCAAGGAGCCGACCACTGCAGTTCGTACCAGGCAGGAGTGGTGAGCACCAGTCTCGGTCAGTCGGTCCGCTGCCGGCGACAAAAACGATGGCTGGATGCGGGCCGGTATTGGCGGGGTGCGTCAAAGTCCCATAGACCGCGATCCCATCGACATCCCACGTCACCTCTTCACTATCACGTTCTTCGCTCACCATTTTCCCCCCGCGTCACTCTCTTTCTGCACCGCTGGCCCTATCGAGAAGCGTCCCCAGGACAAGCCGCTTACGCAAGGGGCTAAGATATGCGTGACGTGTTTCTTTTTCGTGTCCTTCCTTCTCTGCGTCCCTGAACTGTGAAACAAGAGCGTTGAGAGCCCCCACATCATCTAGGCTAATCTGGGACTCCTCAAAGGTTTTGGTTTTCACTTCTTCAAGTGCGCGGCTTAGCAAGTCCGCTTCGCCGTCCGTTAAAACTAACGCCTTGGTGAGCATTTTCTCCCTCCTACTCGGTGCTAGTCACATGGACTGCATGACATATTTCGCGTTTGGTTTCTTCTAATGGCGATATTAGCGTCAAATTGGGCATTATTCCAGGCGGCGAGCGTCACGAGAGCTTCATTAGATAAATGCTAAAGCGATGCACGAGTAACGCGAATCAATACCTTTGATCACCCGATGCTGCGACGCTGGAACCCCATGAGGCCGACGATTGCAAGGATCATCGCCGCGAGGGTGAGCGAGACGAGGGGCATTAAGGACACCCCACTGAGGAGAACGTTCGGCACGTGGTTAAATGGCGAGATGTTTAGGATCGACTGGTTCACCTGCAACGTCTCGCCGATTAACTCGACCAGGATGAACGCCCCCAGTGCCCCCCAACTCACGAACGACAGCCGAGGTGCAAGACCGTACAGGGCCATCGCGATCCCCCCTACCACCCAGACGGCGGGCAAGTAGGCGAGCGTGGCGACCAGCACCCGGGGCAGCTCGTACCCCACGTTGCCGGTGCTCAGCCCGTAGGTCAGTCCGGCCGGCACGGCGAAGGCCGTGAGCACGACCGCCGAGCCAATAACCATAAGGGCGAGATCACTCGACGCCCACCGCAGCCTGCTGACTGCGGCGCCAAGCACGTGATCGACACGCCCCTCGACCTCCTCGGACTGCAGCTGCAGTGTGGCCGTGATCGCGTATGCGCCGGCGATCCAGCCGAGGAACGTGAGAGAGAGGGTAATAAGGGCGTCAGTGTATGCTGAGGGACCACCAAAATGGGCGAACAAGTTTGCAAGCTGTGCGTTAGCGGCCAGCAGGTTCGCGGAGGTTTTCGCAAGATAGCCAATCATAACGCCGTACACCGCAAACAACGCGGCCCAGGCAAGCAGTGTGCGCCGGTGCAGCCTCCACGCTAGAGCTAGTGGGCCGCGGAGTCGGGGCGACGCCCTCGCCGGGCCAAGTCGCGGCCTGAGAACGCCGGCGCCGACGTCTCGGCGTGAGGAGAGCGCGTAAGCCATCGCGATTAGCACGATGACCGCGCCGAGGAAGAGGGCAAATATCGCCCACTGCTCGTTGGCGAATGGTTGGACGAGGTGCATCCACCCAAAGGGCGAGGTCCACGACAGCCACGACTTCCCGCTCGGCTCGTTTGCATCGCCAACAGCGTTCAACAGGTAAAACAGAACAAAAAACGCCCCTGCGATGCCCCTCGCAACCCCGGCGCTCTCGGCCAGCTGCCCTGCCACGCCGGCGAGGGCAGCAAACATCCACCCGATCGCTGCGAACGACAGCCCCAGTGCGACTGACCCGGCGACGGGAAGCCCAAAAGCGACCAGCGCTGCAGCGACGAGAGCGGCGATTACTAGGTCGGCGAACAGCGTCACGATCAAGCTCGCCGACAACGGCGCTCGTCTGCCCACTACGCCCGAGCCCAGCAGCTCGTACCGTCCGGTCTCCTCGTCGGCGCGCGTGTGCCGGATCACGGTAAGCGCGCTCGCCCCGGCAACGATCAGTGCGGCGAAGAGGCTAGACCGCCACGCGGTTAGTCCGCCGATGGTCGGCGAGAACACGGGACCGAGCAGCGCGACGAATCCCGGACTGTTCACGATCTGAGCGGCGAGCATCTGTTGCGATGCGGCGGTGGGATAGAGGTTCACGAACGCAGCGACTACGAGGACCACAAAGAGAGGCGGCAGCGCGATCCAGATCGGCAGCAGAAGGCGATCCCGCCGCAGGATCAACCGAATGAGTGCGCCAGTGCCGCTAAACTCGCTCATCGGGCGCGTTCCCCAGTCTGGAGTTCGTAATGGCGCAAGAACAGATCCTCGAGCGTGGGCGGGGCACTCGTAAGCGCGAGCACGTCGAACGGGGTCAGGTGTTCCATGACGCGATTGATCGCACCAGCATCCACAGTAAAATGCGCGCTGAGGCCGTCGACGCGTATGTTGTGCACGCCCGGCAGTTCGTTGAGTCCGGTGACGGGGCGAGCGGTTTCCACTGAGACCGATATTCGGGTGAGGTGGCGCAGTTCGGCAAGCGTTCCTGACTCGACGATCACGCCCTCATTGATGATGCTGATGCGGTCGCACAACGCCTCGACCTCAGCGAGGATGTGACTGGAGAGCAGCACGGTCTTGCCGGCCTGCTTGATCTCTGTTACGCAGTCCCGGAACACCGCTTCCATCAGGGGGTCGAGGCCCAAAGTCGGTTCATCGAGGATGAACAGCTCGGCCTCAGAGACAAATGCGGCGATAAGTGCCACCTTCTGTCGGTTGCCCGTTGAATACGTCCGACACGGCTTTGTCGGATCGAACTTGAAGCGTTCCAGCAGCTCGTCACGACGCGACTGGTCAAAGCCGCCGCGCAACCTGCCTAACAGGTCGATAACCTCGCCACCGGAGAGGTTTGGCCACAGGCTCACGTCACCTGGCACATAAGCCAGTCGACGGTGGAGCGCTACCGCGTCCCGCCACGGATCAGCGCCAAGCACGCTGACACGCCCGGAGTTCTTGCGCAGCAATCCGAGCAGAATGCGGAGAGTCGTGGTTTTTCCGGCGCCGTTGGGGCCGATAAAGCCAAATACCTCGCCATCTTCGACCGTGAGGTCCACGTCTTCAATGGCTCGGGTTTTCCCATAATACTTGGTGAGGTTCTCAATTTCGATCACCGACAAAGGCTTCGCCTCCAACCATTTTCTTTGTCCTGTTCGGTTCAAGGAGGTTTAAACGTGTTGATCTGCGCTCAAGACCCCTCATACGCCCAGCCGTATTCACGAGACTGATGCATCTGCACTTGTATCTTTTTGATAATTCGACGCAGCTGCTGACGTGCACTGTCGGGTAACCAAGCATCGTGCACGCGGACACGCACCGACGACCGTTAATGACGCATATCTTAAAGGGGTAGGGCAATGGGCGGGCTCAGATTCTGAGTATATACAATATGACTTGATAATTATGGGGATTCAATACGCAGTGCCCACGTCATAGGAGCCGAAAAAATGGGACCGGCGATTAGAGGGCTTATGTTGGGTTTTAGCTTACTAATCGCTTTTATTATCCTGGTGTTTGTCGTGCTGGTAATATTAGCGATTATGATGGCTTACCCCGCTCTCGGAATTGTGTTAATCCTATTGGTCTTAGGATTTCTCGCGCTCTGTGTGAGGTGGTATAATAATAAAAAGAAGCTGACGGCTCCGGTCACTCCGTAAGCCGTCATCTATGGAAACGGAGCTGAATCAAATTTTTGGAAGAAAGACGAAAGAGGAAAAGCGTGCAGAGAATCCAGAGAAGCGTCCAGAAAAGAACGCCGCAAAGAACGAGATCTCATGAATGACGGCGTAAAGAGGTCTGCCCGTGCGGTGGGAAACTAACAAGTCGTCTCGCGCAGAAGAAATGTGGTCACGCTTGACGGTATCGTAGGTCTTCAACTTGGGCGAGAAAAGTCTATCTCAAAGATCCGGTCGTCCCGATGCTCTTAGCGAGCTATCTTGCGCTTTCAACGGAAAAGATACAAATAAAGTTGGGCTTGGTACCAACCAACAAAGTAAGTGAACACGTCCTCAACGTTTTGAATCTGGGAAAGACGTCGAATTAACGAACTAGAGATCGTGTAAAGAAAAAAATCACTGTTCCTATACTCAAGGAGAGAAAGATGAGCACAATCAAAACCAAAGACGGCACGCAGATCTATTACAAGGACTGGGGCAACGGTCAGCCCGTCGTGTTTAGTCACGGCTGGCCACTCAGTGCCGACGCGTGGGACGTCCAGATGCTGTTTCTGGCGCAAAACGGCTATCGTGTGATTGCGCATGACCGCCGAAGTCACGGACGTTCGGAACAGACGTGGGACGGCAACACGATGGACCAATACGCGGACGATCTTGCCGATCTTATCGAAACGCTAAACCTGCGTGAGATGGTGATGGTCGGTCACTCCACAGGCGGCGGCGAAGTCGCTCGCTATATCGCACGGCACGGCACAGCCCGCGTCGCCAAGGCAGTGCTTGTCAGCGCGGTCCCGCCGCTGATGCTCAAAACAGCAGCCAATCCCAAGGGCACGCCGCTTGCTGTGTTCGACGACATTCGGAAACAAGTGTTTGATAACCGCGCGCAGTTTTTCAAGGACTTTACACTGCCCTTTTATGGCTATAATCGGCAAGGTGCCAACGTATCTGAGGGCGTTCGCGAATCCTTCTGGCTACAAGGAATGCTGGCGGGGATGACTGGAGTGTACGATTGCATCAAGCAATTTTCCGAGATCGACTTTACCGAGGATCTGAAGAAGATGACTATACCTACGTTGGTCGTGCACGGCGATGATGACCAAATAGTGCCAATTCAAGCCGCAGCGCTGCGTACTGTCGAAATCGCGCCGCTGGCAACATTGAAGATTTACAAGAGCGCACCGCACGGCTTGCCCACCGTCTGCCAAGATCAGTTGAACGCCGACTTGCTCTCCTTTATCAAGGGCTGAGTAACAATCTTCACCAGGTAAATAGCCGCTCCTAGAAAGTTGCGCTCACGACCCCTCATACGCATAGCCGTATTCTCGACACTGATGTATGTGCACCTGAATCCTTTTGATAATTCGTCGCAACTGCTGACGTGCTGCGTCGGGTAGCCAGGCATCGTGCGCGCGGTCTTGCAGGTATTGATACGCTTCCCAACTGGTCGAACACTTCCTCAAAAGTTTTTCGGCAGCCATATCGGCATAGTCGTTTTTGTAGTCCGCGATTTCAAGGATAAGTTCATCGACCTCAGCCCGATCGTTGTTCATGGGCAAAAATGGTGGGTCTTCCCGGGTAATTGTTAGCTGAAAGTAGGGCGAAAGTGTGATAAACTTTAGAGGCTTGGCGGCCAACGTCAAACAAGCTTCAAAGGGTAAATGGCCGCAAGTCTCGATAGAGTTATGGCATGAAAAAGCCTTACTCAGGGTTCGCAAAAAGGGGGAAAAAAATGGTGTTTCACTGGTTTAACATCGTGCTCATTGCGATCGGAATCTATGTCGCCGTAGACGGCGTCGCAAGCGTATTGGTCAAACACGGACAGTACCACAACGTCTGGTTCGACGGCGAGAGATACGTCAGAGCGTTGGCCGGAATCGTGATAATCATTTTAGGGATCGCCGTGACGTGATTAAAAATGCAGTACGAGGCGCACACCACCACCCGGTCCCCAGAAGTGAAGTTTTGAGAGACAAATGCCCGGGCGTACTTCTCTGCATAACGGTTCCAGTTCTCCCAGGTCAAAAAGAACGATTTAAGGTTGCCGCTGGTCTCGTGGACGGTGCCGAGAATGGGGTTATAACATCTAGGCATAAACGTAACCCCAATTAGCGCAAGACAAGGTCATTTGCCTGATTCTAAGTTGCTTTGCAGTCAATAGCTTTTCATACAGACCGGCACGCTTACGCGGCGTCCGCTGTCGTTCAGACGTCGGTGCTGAGCGTTGACCTCGGGGCACGAGTGCGCCGCAATTACTTGAGGTATGTGCCGAAGAAAGTGCACGCCTTCGCCCACGCATCATCTCTCGCGGCGGCATTTGCGCTCTCAGTGCCGCCAATGGCCATGTCGCCGGCACCGATCGGCCTGGCCGGCGCAAGTCGGCTCGGCCCTGCAAGCAGGTGCCCTGCGCCATCGTAAGAGAAATGTTGAAAGGAAAAAGCGAACTCGCGCCCTCTGAGCCGTTCGACGACCTGCTCGCACATCGTGCTCGACGGCCAAATGGCATCATCCGTCCCGGAGAGTAACAAAAGGGGGCCGTTGATACGTTCGACGGGAATGACCGCACGCTCTACTGCTTGCTGGTCCTGAAGGCTGCCGAGATACAACCCCAAGTAGAAGCCATACCGCTCTATGCAGTCGTTGTCCATTCGGAAGGGCACGAATGGCACCGGCTTTCCGTCTAGCATCCAGGAGGATTTCGACGCCGACGCATTCGACCACGCCTCATCGATGCCCTGAAAGACGACATGGCTTGGCGAATACGCCACGATGGCGCGGATCTCTCGGTAGGTGGCGCCTACCAGCAGCGCAGCTTCACCGCCTTTTGAGGTGCCCACGAGGCCGATTTTGCTGGGATCAACCGACGGCTGCGCGCACATCCATTCGATTGCCCGCTTGAAGTACTCGAGCGGTACCTCCTGAAGCCGAGCGGGGAGGTGCTCGAGCCCAAAGTACGCGAGCGCGAGCGCGGCGTAGCCCTGCTCTGCGAGGAGCGAGCCGACAGCGCTCGTACTGCGCAAGCTGCCGCCCGCGCCACCTATGACAATGATTCCCGGGTGCGCGCCAGACGTTGACGGTCGGCGGAAGTTGGCGACGAGGCCGTTCTCCCTTACTGCGCTAGGTTCCAAAAAATCACTGTCCCGCGATACGTTCTAGCCCGTCATAAGCCTATGTGCGGCGACCGATGCGTTAGTCCCCACACAACAAAAGGAGTCGTGGTGAGTTACCAGCGCGGCACTCCAGATATGGGCAGTCCAACTCGCCAACGACGGTAAACTGTTTAATAGACAAACTCGCCATGCTGTGCAACGCAAAGATGAACGAACTTGACAGTCGATGGGCTTTACCCGACCTGCAAAGCGCAGTCGCTTGGTGTTCGCGGAGGAACACTCAGAACATCCGGTGCGTCATCGACGTGCTCGGGGAATACGCGCGCGAAGAAAGCCAAGCTGCTGGCTCGGTCGAGGCTTATTTGGCCGCTGCGAAGGCTATTTCCAACTGCAGGCTAGCTTCATCGTTAACCGTCAAATTGAGCGCTTTGGGGGCCCTTTTTGACCAGGAACGCTGCCGAAAAAACGTAGGGACAATCGCGCGAGAAGCGGCACGCCGCGGCGTCGGATTCGAAATCGACATGGAAGGGCAAAGCCTTATCACATACACAATTGACGTTGCCGCCGCGTGCGCAAAAAAGCGGCGCGTGAGTCTGGCGCTGCAGGCATACCTTGACCGCTCACGTGATGACGTTTTGCGCGCGTCGGAGTCCGGTATCACTGTTCGGATCGTAAAGGGAGCGTACACTGGATCAACTACGGACTTTGCTGATATTCAGAAGCGTTTCAAGCAGCTATCAAAGATCCTGTGCGCGACGGCTACTTTTTTTACTGTCGGAACACACGATCCAGACCTTATCGAGTGGATGACCGCGAAGATGGAAGGAAAGAAGGACTTAATCGAGTTTGGCTTCCTTAAAGGTCTCGCTGATCGCACGAAGGTTACGATGGCCCAGGAGGGGTGGCTCGTCTCGGAATACGTGCCGTTCGGCGAGAATCGCACGGCGTACGAGGCGAGGCGGCGAAAATACCTCAAGGAGCTTGAGAGCTTGGGACGTATCCCCGCTCCATAGGCGCCATAAAGGCGCGCCTGGAAATTTTGGCGCCAGGCGACACGTCTCAAAGATCTACCGCGTCTATTTTCTTGGAATCCCTTACGTTCCCATTCCGAACGTAAGCGGTCCTGCCGCAATTAGCTTCGCGATTTCAGCGAAGATTGTCGTCTGCTTAGTCCATCTATCTGTTTGATTCTCGCGTGTCACCGAGGTACGAGGCGTGTTTTTGGGCTATTCGCGTTTCCGTGCGTGAGGCTTAATGACACCTAAGCTCCGCTCACACAGTGGTTCAAGGCGTCGATACGGACGTTTAAGTGCGTGAGCCGGCGCAGAGGAGGGGATGGGTTAAACCCATCGCCCAACAATGCCTGAAACTATCGACTCTAATCCGAAGATTAGCAGGAACACTGCGAGCAGCAACACGAGCGTCGCCAAGCCGAGACCCGGGAATACTATCACAACAAAGCCTATGATAATTCCGAGTATCCCGACGACGATGCTTCCCGCCGTGCCACGAGCGGCGCTTGCTATCCCTGCGAACAACAAAGCTAAGCCGAGGAGATAGACGAGCGTCAGTGATCCATAGATGAACGGATTGTCGATTACAAGGGCGGCAATTATGATCATTAGAACCGACAGAATCAGGTTCAGTAGTCGCCGCCATCCGGAAATGCCTTTGGCAAATACTCGTATGAAATACGCAATCCCTAGAATAATCAGCGCGATTGATAGGAAGGCTATGAGTGTTAGTATTGCTACCCCTGGATATGCGAGGACGTATCCGGCCAGGACAAGGATGATAAGACCTGCGATGATTTCAAGGATGCGTAGCCATATGGTACTCTTTTTTTCGTCAGCCATTTCAATTTTCACCTCCCTTGACGTTTTTTTTGGTAATTCAAGCTAGCTAATGGGTTGCCGTGTTTATATTGGTTCCGGTTTTGCACGGCTCCGCGCGTAGTTCCTGCTTTACGCTGCTCTCTTTGCGGTTCGCTTGGTGCTAGAGGCCCGTTGACGGCTAATGCATGCGGAACCAAGAGTAGTGCATAAAGAATTCGTGCCTAGTGCGAAAAAAAGAAAAAGGCAAGCGGCGTGTTAGCCGCGGCTGCCTGCTCCTGCGATGACGAGCTGAATCCCGAAGAGGAACAGCACTAGCGCCACTAGGAGCCCAAGAAATGTGCTGGCAAAACTGGAGTCTACGAAAGCGACTATAGCGAGTATGAACGCTATGACACCGAGAATTATGTTCGCCCAACGAACCGAGGGCGGCATTCCGGTTGCCATAGAATAGCCCGCAAACTGAAGCCTTCCGATCGCGTTCAGCAGCAATCCGAAGGCAAACAAGAGTATAACTAACGTTGTGCCAAAGTTGCTATAGATTATAGCTCCAGCTCCCACCGCTAGAAAAATAATCCCCAATATGACGTTGACTATCTTGCCTCCTGTCGAGAGAACCTTTGAGGAAGCTCCTCGTATCAGCATTATGAGGCCTAGGATGAGAACTCCGATCCCGAGTAATAATCTGAGTGTATTTACAGCAACATTGGTATTGAAAAGGACGTAAACTGCGAGTACTAGAACAATTATCCCGGCAATGATCTCGAGGAGACGAGCCCACATCGGGGTAGCTTTTTCTGCCATTTTTATGTTACACCTCCCTTAACGTTTTTAATAGTCAGCGTGTCATTTGTGCCGTCGTGTTTATATCGGTTCCTATTTGGCCATGCCTTGCTCGTTGGCTTTTTTGGCAACCTACATTCTCGTTTTTCGCTAGGCAGCCGCGGCTGAGGAAATGGCCTACTATGTAGCAGATCTAGTGAACGGCTGCTTCAAGAAATCGCGCCAGCGAAGTGAAAAAAGGAAGCGGCTTGTAACCGCTTCAGTTCGCCGCCCCAGAGACAATGAGCTCAATTCCTAACAAAAGCAGGGCCAAAGCGACCAAGACGACGAGAAGTGCAAAGCCGATCCCAGGGAAGACGATTACGGCTATAGCGATTATGAGCGCTATGATACCAAGGGCGAAACTCGCCCCGCGTAGCGATGCTGGGAGTCCGGCACCGGCTGCGTATCCGGCGTACGATATCCTGCCAATCGCGTTGAGCAATAACCCGATGGCGAAAACGGTAACCAGGAGCGCAGAGCCGAACCCTGTATCGAAGATAGCTGTAACCCCCAACGCCAGCACGATAATCCCTAGTATGATGCTTACCACTTTGCCGCCCGTAGCAAGCATCTTTGATGTCGCCCCGCGAACGAGAAGGGCGAGGCCCAAAATGACCAATGCGACCCCTAGAATGATTCTCAGTAGACTTATAGCAACATTAGGATTGAAAATGAGGTAAACTGCTAGAAGAAGAACGATGATACCGGCGATGATTTCCAGAATACGAAGCCAGATTGGGTGCGCTTTCTCTGCCATTTTTGTTATCAGCTCCTTTTAGATGGTTTTTAGTCCACATCATTGTGTCGCGAGTTTATAGATGTTTACCCCCCCCTTAAGAGAAACGACCCACTTCCGCTACGTTTTAGGCGCCTTCAGAAGTAGCGTCACGAGATGGTACAGCACGCATGGGTTTTGAACGGGATACCTTATCGCCCTCCGAGGCCGTCTTTGTGTGACGCCACTGCGCTTTGTATTCACACAGGTGGGTGTAACAAACCTTCTTATAGCGGTTCGCGCAAAAAATGATGTGCCAAGACCGCTCAACGCGGTATTGTTGCAGCGCCACACGCGATGTTGCTTCCTTCAAAAGTGTTCTTAAAACGAACCATGACCTCAGTTTGGTAGCACTGCCCCAAAGGAGAAGTTTGAATATGTGGCGCTGTCTCCTCTCTTTTTTGCGCCTTTAAGGTCTCTTCTGATTCGAGTGAAGCGCCGGTCGGTGTCACGTCATTTTTATCGAAATCAAACTTGCGTACATGTAGCACATTATGTCAAAGCGGCGACTCACACGCCCGTTAACTTGCGTCGGGTGCGCTGGTCCCTCGGCACCTGTGCAAAAACTGAGGACGGTCTACTTGCACGCGATTGCTACATGGCAATTGCACCAAAAACGGCTCTGGCGCTCGGAGAATGCAATTTTTAGCCGTCAAGTCGCTCAAGACGTCTAAATAGACAGACTAATAAAGTACGTTGACGATACAGCGGTAAGTGATTCAATGGACACAGTGGATATCGAGCAAATCTATAAGAAACTGCAGACGGAGTGGGCCGACTGGACGGATGATGACGATCAATGCATATCCTTATGCAAAAAAGAGCTCATGGCTTCAATACAAGCAATAAATGCTTACCTCGTCAGGTACGATCTCAAGACGAGAATAGAAGAGGACCCCACCCCTAAAGTGTGCGAGTTTTGCGGGAACACGTACAAGGGAGCTGATCCAGTGTGCAAAGATTGTCTACTGAATATAAAGTTCAGACTCCGCAGGCTCAGCTGCTTGTTGAGCGAAGAGGACCTACGAAAAGTATACACGGAACCGGTAGTACTGTAGCTCAGCCTGGCCCCCTCAGAACTGTCGGATCCTCAAAAAAATTCCTCCTCATTTTTCGATGGTCTAAAAACAGTGAATTTGCGCCTATGCGCAATTCTATAGCACTTGGCCACGACCTGGTTTCAGATCTAAGCCACGCGTCTGTGGCTGGACTTTCATAAGAGTGCCGCTGCGCGTATAGGGATTGCTAGTGAAGCTGTTTTCGGCGAGCGAATCGGCATAGTGGAATCGTGCTGTTCGCACAGCAAAAACACAGTCAAGTCAAGCTTGCGCGCTGCCTTTCTGTACACGCATATAAAAAGGGCAGTTGTAAGAATAGCATATATTACGAACGTTCGCCACGTTTCTCCCGGTTTTTGCAAAGGTTTCCTTCGAAGTTTCGAGAAAAGTACATATGCGAACAACCCTCCTAAGGACGTACGCTTACGGGATGTGTGAAGCACTGAAAAGAAAGGGTGTGCTAAGAAAGGGTGTGCTCGCAAGTGGCATTCTGGGTTAAGCTACGGTCCTAATCCAGAAGCGACGGTAAAAAAACAGGTGACTAGCCCCGCGATCAGCCACTGCAGTGGCTTCACACCTCCCGCAGTCACCGCCCGACCGCAGTGAGCGCTTCAAAAAACGCTGTTTTTGGTGTAACTACGCTCTTTTAGTTCTGATGGCGTTTACTCCATAAAGTAGTCGAGTGCCTCCGGACAGCGGGCCGTCAGTTGTTCGTAGAATCTCCGCGTGAGCTCTCGCGTGCTTGTGTCGAGAGCGTGCTTGTAAGCGTCGACCAGCGGGGCCGGAAGCTTTCTCTTTCGCTTCATAATCGTAACGATCGCCGTAACAGATACGTCGACTTCCTCGACCGAACTCCAATCGCTGTTTGGCATGCTAGCAAAGTTAATCCGTCTTCATAGATAAGACCGCGTTTCCCCCCTTATGCGGTCGCACACGCCCGCAACCCGCGCCGAAGCGTTGTGGCCGAGTTTATCTCCATTCAGCACGCATCATACGACTATTGTGATGGAACGGCGTCAACGCGCACCTTCACGTCGCATTTTGTGCTTTCGGCGCGATGTTGAGAAGTCCTGCGACCACCAGGTAGTAGCCGGCTAAGCCTTTCCATTTGCCCCACTGCTCCGCAATGCCCCTAGCCTGCGCGCTTGTGATCGTTTTTTCGCTGCAGTAGTAATGGGCAATCCATCTTCGTAACCCAAGATCATCGGCCGGAATGACGTCTAGTCGATTAAGGCTGCGTATAGCGGTGAATTCGGCAGTCCACTGGCCCACACCGCGTAATGAGCACAAGCTATCTAGGATCATCTGTGTCTCTCCGTACTGCTTAAGCCGTTCCAAATCGACTGCGTGCGCGGCGATACGAGCGGCAATGTCCGTAATGTACTCAGCCTTTCTTCGACTCAATCCACAGCGTCGTAAGCTATCAACCGAAGCAAGGGCCATTCGCTCTGGAGTTGGAAATGCGTAATATGTATCCCCATCTACGACCAAAGCGTCGCCAAACGCCTTTATCACGCGGCGTTGAAGAACGTGCGCCACGTTGAGTGAGATCTGTTGTTCGATAATCGAATCGAAGAGCGCCTGAAAGACTGTGGGAGTCGCCGGATTTTTCAGCCCGCGGAGCTTGCCACTGAGCTCCGCCATGACGGGATCATCCTGGATCGCCTGATAAAACGGTTTGACATCGAGATACGCGTTAAGCACGGAACTGATGACAGCGTGCGCCGCGGTCGCGTCGCGATCGGTGAGCGAACGATCACTTGTGAACGCTACACGCAGTTGTGGAGAGTCTACCGATCCTATAGCGGCGACGGTCGCAAGCAGTAACTTGCCGCCGACCCGCAGCACTTGTCGGTACGCGGTCCCGTCATATTTCGCAATTTGAGGGTCACCGTCAGCGAGAATATATGCGCTCAACGCGAAATCAAACGGGGGCGTACAGTCAATAGTGTGAACCAGGTGCTTTCGCGTGTGTTTCGGCATGTCTCACTCTCTAAGGTCCGGCTAGGTGAACACAAGTCGCCTTTTCGGGCGGTTCTGCGGGATTTCAAGTCTGCTCCGCTAAGAGCACGGTGATGTTGTCTAACCCGCCCCTCCCCCGTGCGAGCTCAATGAGCCGTGCGCACTTGCTTTGCGGTGCCCTGGCCTTGTCTGAAATCACCGCGTAGATCGTTTGATCTACGATTGCATCAGTCAGCCCGTCGGTGCAGAGCAGCACGTAATCTCCCTGGTTCCAGGAAAAAGAACCAAGCTCCACGTTCGTGCGGGCCTCAATGCCAAGCGCTCGGGTAATCACGTGTCGATACGGGTGTTCTCGCGCTTCTTCAGAAGTGATGCGGCCTGAGGCGACCAGTTCTGCAACCAGCGAATGATTTCTCGTCAGATGCGTAATCTCGCTTGGCGTTATCAGGTATCCGCGACTGTCTCCCACGTGGGCGGCAAAAACGCGCTCGTTAGTCAAGAGACACGCGACAACTGTCGTTGACATGCCCGCGAGTGACCTGTCTTCGCGGCCCTGCTGATAGATAACATCGTTTGCCAGCGTCACGGCGTCCTCGAGGGTCGAGAGAGGAGTTCTCTCGCCAATGTGCGACGTTACGTAGCCTTCAATCTGTTCAATAGCCAAACGGCTGGCTATTTCGCCTGCCGGTTTGCCTCCGACGCCATCTGCTACCGCGATGAATCTGAGACGCTCATGTACACAAAATGCGTCTTCATTTTTCTCTCTGCTGTTTCCCTTGTCGGTCTGAGCTGCGAATTTCAAGTCATCCACCCTCGCCAAGTTGTGGCCCTCTCTGTTGTCTCACAGAAGAGAGCACATACATAAACGTATTCTTTACTGCGTCCGGCGTCTCTCTGGCAGCATGCGCTTGAAGCGTCGTGCTCGTCTGTCGTAATTACGCCGCGATTTTTACGTGGATCCGTCAAGCTGTTCCAAGATGCCGCTGCGCTCAGATCGCGCGCTACCTCGTGACTTGTTGGACGCAGCACTTCGCCAGTCTTCGTCTCACGCACATCAGATAGGAACGCTTTAATCTCTGACCCTCGTTACAGAGAAGATAATTAGGCAGGGCTCTCACGCTAAGAGGCCGGCACGGTAGGCCAAGGTGATTGAACTTATGGTCACGCAAATAGGTGCACAATCTTGAGCACGCGCAAGCGCGCGAGCGGAGGTTATTTGGATGAATGAAGTTCACGCCGACAAGGCAACGCTTGACGATGAAACGGCGGAACATATTGCTAACGCGCTGTGGATGAGCGCATACGACCCTACCCGCATTCCTCAGAGCATTATTGAAAAGATATTCAGCAAGAACAACAGCAGCGTGGCTTTCGGGAGCAGAATGCGCACGTATTTGGACTGGCTTCTCGCCCACCCACAATCTCACAACCCGAACTACAAGCGACGCTACGAAAAGCTAAAAGCCTGTTGCTCCGAACTGACGGTGCATCAAGCGTACGTAATTACAAGCAAGTTTCTTGGCCTGAACGCGAGTCAGGGATTCGAGCCGATGCCAAAAGCTGCGGATCTGCAGTTCCCTCGCGACCACTTACCGCAGCTTAGAACGTCTGTTGGCTGGCATTTCTTCGTCGGTAGCTGCTGGGACGAGGTGGGCAGTGAATACGGTGTGGAATGCATGTTCTTCCGCGTAGCGCTGCTACCGCCGGACCTAGCTGCAGAACTCGGTCTCAGCGACGTCGAGAACCAAGTCGTCGAGCTGCAACTCGGCATAAGCGAGGTGGGCGGTCGGCACTACCAAGCAGATCCGATCGTTATCGCGGGCACAACCGGCCTCATCAGCTGCGGTCTCGACCCATTTCGTTACGAGCTCGGGAAAAACCGGATTGCGAGTGTCCGAAAAGAGTCGTTCTGGCCCATCACTGTTGAAGCGTGGGGTCTGCAAAAGGCGGTCGAAGGGCCCGTGGAGCTCTCAATTAACCTGACGTTTGATGCAGGCAAGGAATATCTGTGCCAGGGCGACAACGGCTGCATGCCGTGCGTGGACGGTATGGGTACCATCTACTATTCAATTCCAAATATCAGCCTAGCCAAAGGCAGCGAGTTGAGCCTTGATTCGAGGACGATTCCGCTTAATAAAGGCGTCTTCTGGTTTGATCACCAATGGGGCGCCCTCCTCGGGAATCCGCGTTCTGCAGTCCTGCGCGCCGCAAACAATACGAAAAAACCAGACCCTCCCGGCTGGGATTGGTTTATGGCGCAATTTGAGGATGATCGGCAGCTAACGATGTTTGCCGCACACCGCAGCGCGTACGCGTCGTACTACTTTCGAACCGGACCTGAGCCGCCGGGCACGATGCGTGTCGATACCTCGGGAAAATACATGAACGAGCACAAAGAGCTAGTTAACACTTGGGGAACGCTCACTATCAGCGAGTGGGTCAAAGGCGAGCTATCGCCAAACCCCCCCTTGTACCCCGTGACCCATACATGGCACCCAAACAAATGGGAATTCGCGTTTGATACCAATCTGCCCGAAGATCTCCGTTCTTTCACGATGACGCCAATCGTCGATTCTGGGCAGACAAACTTTTTTGCGAACGGGTCGCAGTATTCAGAGGGCGCGGTATATATCCGGGGGAGCAACGAGGCTGATATAGGTCGCGGATTCGCTGAGTCGGTGGAGTACGCCGATACGGCCGGTGCGATGTTTTCGATAGCGGGCATTGACGACGTGCGTTTGCAGCGACTCATACGCGAAACGTCGAGTTCTTGGCCACGCCGTTTTTGGAGCCTCCTCTACGTTTTTACGCATCGATCGCAACTTAAAGCCGTGCTTGCGTCACAGAAAGGACTTGAGTTCTTCGCAAAACCTAGCGCCTCCCACACACACGCGCCGCGGCATTGATCACGTGCGAAATAAAGCACTGAGGTCAGCCAGGTTAAGAAACACGCTTGAACGAGGATGAAATGAATGCACTTTGCTAACATCTTAGTCGGATCCGACGGTACGTCGCTTATGGAGGCGGTCTTTGACGAATGTGCGTATATCGCGCAGCTGACAGGAGCTACTGTCCACGTTGCGTACGTTTTGGATATAACAGGCTTTGGGGCCCGGCCCGTTGACGCGTCGTGGGAAGAAACGTACGTGATCCTCAAATCGGAAGCGAGACGGATTCTTGAGGCAGCGAGAGAGGCACTGATAAAGAGAGGGGTAGCCGAAGCCACAATCATAGACGTTTTGCTTGAGGGGCATCCAGCCGAAGAACTTGATGCTTATACGAGGAGCCACGCGATCGCTCTCATCGTCGTCGGAACGCACGGGAGGAAAGCCTTAGATCGATTGCTCATTGGCAATGTGACTGACAAGGTCATCCGAACCGCTTCGGTTCCCGTAATGGTCGTGCACGGCGCGTAAACGTGCGTTCTCGAGCATTTCAGCTTTGCTATTTTGTGACTCTTTCCGTTGTAATGAAGTTTCGGAGGATGATCGGTATAACGTCCCAGATTATCTGCGCAACTAAGTTGAGAGGCGCGTGTTCCAGACTTTGCGACGGCCTGTAGTCCGCGCAAGAACTTCATCTGATATCCTATGATAAATATTATTGGATAATTATATTAAACATGAATGCTATTACATGTATATGCTAATGGGCACTACCTCGGTTGGGGCGTAGCGTGCACATCTGGTGCACGGTTGCCTCGTTTCCTTACACCTGCCTGCTTCTTGCTTGATTCACCTCCCTAGCTACAAGGCAAGGTCTAGAAACACCGCGCCCCGCTACTTTTGCCCGTTAGCCCCCCCTTTTCATAGTTCGCGAAGCGACATTCGCGAGTGATTGTCGCACGCGAGATCAATGCGAGCGCAAACTGTTGAGCGACTGAGCGCCTTTGTTAATCAAACGCAACACGTCTAAATCGTTTTCGTAACGTCTGAACACAGGACGAGGCCGAAAACGCGCGTCGCCGACGGATCCTTCACCGCCGTCCGGTACATCGTCTATGAAAGCGCCGCAACACGTCAGTTAAGACTAGCTACGCTCGAGTTGCAGCCGTGAATGTTGCACCCAGCCTGCATTCATTCGCTCGAGTCGTTTCTTTTTCAGATTCTCCCTCATTATCCAGCGTATGTCTCTGTCCGCAGTCGAAAACCAGTGTTCCATTAAAGGCATCCCCGCGGCGGGATTGGCAGCCACCACCACGCTCCAACAGTATCCCAAGCTCTTCTTTAGGGCCTTGAACTCGTCGGTGTTGCGATCGGTCGAGCTTGAAATCGACGCGGTAATCCGATCTAGCAGTACGAGCGTCTGTTTTGCGTATTCTTTCTGCTTCAGCAGCCGAGGCTCACAAAGCGAAGCGGCTGCGGCTCGCATCTCAAGGAAGTTGCCTCGACTGCAACGCTCCATTTCGCTGAGAAGCCGGCTCATATCGGTGTCGCCGAGGCGTTGAAGGGCCATCGCCACGCCCTCGCGGACGCGCCATCGTGAATCAGAAGCACATTTTCGGAGCGTTTCGAGGACGCTGCAATCCCCTTGCGCGAGAAGTCGCCCCAGTCCCACCGCACCGCATACGGCTAAGAACTCGCCCGGTGTGTTGGCCGGGAACCTCTCTGCGTCAAACGTCAAAAAGTGTTTAAACTGGGCTTCAGTTCCTTCATTGGCAACCACGCTAACCAACTCTAGATTTGCTCGGGGGCCTGGCAATCTCGATTCTCTTAGCAAGAAGTCATCCCAGTCAGCTAGTGAACGTAGTGTCGTGCGATAGTACTCGGTCTTGCTCACATTGATCCCCTTCAAGAATGCCGAAAGCGTCTATTAGTAGTCAGCGGTGAGTGCCAGACATTGTGGGACCGGCAAGTTAAAATTTGTCTTACAATGCATGTAGATGTGTGGAATGGAAGAAAGATAGTGTAATGACGAGGTAGCGGGATGGATGCAAAGAAAAAACTGTGCACGTCTTGTAAGTTGATTCTCCCGGGCGAGTTTCAATATTGCCCCATGTGCGGAGAACCCGTCACGGATGGTGCCCCTCCTGCCGACGCGCCACCTTACGAACCGCCGCAGGAGGATGACAATCCGCTATTGCTAGAACGACTAACTGGCGCGCTTTCGGGCAGGACACTCCTCATCATAGGCGTAGTCGTCGTTGTGCTTCTCCTTATAGCAGGGGCAGTTGTCCTTAGTCAAAGACCCCAATCCACACCGACGCCATCGTCCACACCGACCCCTACACCGACACCGACCGCGACACCGACCGCGACACCAACACCGACCTTCGTCCCCACACCAACACCGACCTTCGTCCCCACACCGACGCCAACACCGACGCCAACACCGACGCCAACACCGACCTTCGTCCCCACACCAACGCCGAGCCCCTCGCCGACCCCCACACCAACACCGACAGGCACACCAACGCCGAGCCCCTCGCTGACCCCCACCCGCAGAGGCGGATAAGCGAGTCGGGGCTTCGCTGGCTAGAATGGTTCGGCTTGACGCGCTTCGCACTGCAGGCGCCGGGCACCCTGCTCGGACAGACGATGTGGGTGTAGGCGCTTATGAAAAAGGTTTTGCAGGCGCAGTAATGGCCAGCACATCATCGATAGTTTTGAGCAAGTTTTCGACGTGCTGCCGCCGTTCGAGCGCCCCCTCTCGGAGCGTCTGCTTTCCTTGCTCGGTGATCTCGTAAACGATCTTTTCGCGCCCCCCTGTCGGCTCTCCAGCGCGGACGTCGCCCGCCTCTTTCAGTTCGTGAAGACGCGGGTAGACATTGCCGGCAGTCGCCCGGAAGTGCCCACGACTGCGTTTCTTGATGAGCTGCGCCAGTTCGTAACCGCTCATAGGGCCTTCGGTGAGCAGAAAGTAGAGCACGAAGAGCGAGTACACTTTAAGGGCGTGCCGCTCAAGCGGTTCTCGTTCGATCATTATTCAACATGCGTCATTTTTCATATATAACAATTGCTGTTATATAAACTACTGATATAACATTTGCTGATATGTTAGACTTGTATACAAAGCTATTATCCAGTACCCTGCGTTACGGTTGGTAGAGCGGTCTAGACGAATATTAAGAGGCAAGGCATGAGCCAGTCAAATTTGCTCCAGTTGGCGTGGGCTTTATGATGGTGTCGATGATAAACATCATTATTTATCTGTGCGCTAGCGGGATACTGGTATCGCGACGGCGATGAACACACTGTACAGAACTACCGGTGGAGTAGTGGGACCGACCATAGCAGGCGCTCTGCTCGCAGAGTGCGTTTCGCCAGTCGTGATTCAGACGCCACGAGGTCCCGTCCCCGGCCTACTCTTACCGAATGCAACGGCGTTTAACTACGTCTTCCCCTCTGCGCTTGGCATCTCACTCGTGGGGGTGCTTGTGACGCTATTCGTTGCGAGCCGAGCGGGAGAGATAGGGGCGTATGAGCCTGTTGAAGGGGCAGCTGCAGCCGTTTGATCGTTGGTGATACGATGGAATACAAAAACATCCTGATCGGAACCGATGGTGGGGACCTGATGGCCCCCGTGTATGACAACGCGGCCTATTTCGCGCGACTGACCGATGCGACTGTGCACATCGCGTACGTGCTCGACGTCGCTGGGTTTACCGCCTACCCCGTCGACTCATCGTGGGAAAACATGTACGACGTGCTCCTCGCTGAGGGAAAGAACATTGTCGCAAGCGCCAAAAAAGATCTGGCGTCGCGCGGCACAAATGACGACCGGATCATTACTACAGTGCTCGACGGACACCCCGCAGAAGAACTGGACACGTACGCCGGGAGCCATGATATTGACCTCATTATCATCGGATCACACGGGCGAAAAGGGTTAGATCGTCTACTGATCGGCAGTGTGGCTGACAAGGTCGTGCGGGGCGCTAAGGTTCCGGTGCTGATAATTAGGAGTCGATAGCGTCCACTGTTCCCGCACACGAGCGGCGCCCTCTGCTAACCCTCGTATTAAACGCTGGGCGCGGAGGGCACTCGTCGTTCGTCCGAAGAACTGCAGGGTTTTCGGTCGCTCCGGTTTGACGTTTCTGTATTGGCTTGCGTGACGGGGCTAGCGTGAGCCTGTAGACACCAAATAGCGCAACTGAGTCAGAGCTCCGATTAGGCCTTTCAGCTAAGCCTGTCGCACGGCGTTATTATTAAGCACTTCAGGCCGTATTGATTATGCGATGTATTTTAAGGAGCTTGTCTCCCTGTTCGATGAGCTATGCGCCTATTCGTCGAGGCTTAAGAAGGCTGAGATCATAGCTGGTTTTTTGACTGGCGCTTCCGAAGACGATATCGAAATCGTGTGCACATTTCTGACCGGTCGAATATTTCCGGCGTGGGACACGCGCGACATCGGAGTGGCAGGTAAGACACTGGTCAAAGTAATTGCGAACATCAGTGGCAAGAGCAGCGGGGAGGTCGTTGAGAGCTATCGCGACACGGGACATCTCGGCATAACTGCGGAACGGTTTCTCGGGAAGAAAGTCGCGATGAGCCTTGCGGCGTTCGAGGAGCCCCTCACTGTGGCCGATCTGTACCGTTGTTTCGAAGAACTGGCCGCGGCGACCGGAAAGGGATCGGCCCAGAAGAAGCAGCGAATGCTGTCGAGCCTGTTAAGCAGGGCCACGCCGCGAGAGGCGTATTATGTCGTTAGTCTTGCCACTCGCAACCTCCTCACTGGCTCAAAGGAAGGTGTAACTGAAGATGCCATCGCTCAGAGCTTCAGCGTGCCGGCCGATGCGGTGCGGCGCGCGTGGATGCTCGCCAATGACATCGGTCTTGTCGCGCGAATCGCCAAAACACAGGGACTGCTGGGGTTACAGGCGCTCAACATCGAACCCATGCGGCCCGTCAGGCCCATGCTCGCGCAGAACGTCGCCGGCGCCACCGAAGCGTTGGACGTGATGGGGGGGAGGGCAGCATTTGAAACGAAGTATGACGGGGCGCGAATTCAAGTCCACAAGTCCGGGCCGAAGATTAAGCTCTTCTCTCGCAAGATGGAGGACCTTACCGAGGCGCTCCCTGACATCCGCGCTGCGATGAACGAAAGCGTTCGCGCTGATTCGCTCATCCTCGACTGCGAGGCGATAGCCGTGGACAAGGGCACGGGCAAGGTGATACCGTTTCAAAACGTCCTCAACCGCATCCGGCGCAAGTACAGGGTCAGAGAGCTCAGCGATCAGATCCCGATGCAGCTGCGCCCCTTTGATATCCTCTATTTAGACGGAGAAAGTCTCGTCGACCGACCCTTTGTCGAGCGACGCGCACTCCTTGAGAAGGCCGTGGTGCCGGTCGATAAGCGATGCACGCCCTCTGAATTCAAGATCCTCGACGATCCCGAAGCCGTAGCTGCGTTCTTTAGGCAGTCGATCGATGCGGGAAACGAGGGATTGATGGCGAAGAATCTCGACGCCGACTACAGCCCGGGCATCCGCGGGCGGAACATGGTGAAGCTCAAGGAGACCCTCGAGAGCCTCGACCTCGTCGTCATCGCCGCGGAGTACGGCCACGGAAGAAAGGCTGGCTGGATCACCTCGTACGAGCTCGCCGCGCGCGACGAGGACAACGAGCAGTGGGTGCCGGTAGGGCGCGTCTCGAGCGGCGTCTCCGATGAACAGCTCAGAGCACTGACTGAGCAGATAAAACCTCTCATCATCGGCGAGCACGGGCGTATGGTGGATCTCGAACCGCAGATCGTGCTCGAAGTGAAGTTCAACGAGATCCAGAAAAGCCCGAACTATGCATCGGGCTTCGCGCTTCGATTTCCGCGTATCGTGCGGATACGAGACGATAAGGGCCCCGACGACGCTGAAACGCTTGAGCGCATTGACGCATTGTACCGACTGCAGTTCAAACTCAGAGAGCCTACCCCGACGTAGAGCTTTTTTGTCCGGAATGTGTTGGTTCACCTCGTCGATGGCTGACAATCTTTAACGTCAAAGGCCATATCTGGAATGTGATGCGTGGGAAGTATAACGTCAAGACGCTGAGGCCGTGCGTTGGAGGGGGGTTGGCGATCGAGGCGCACTTTGAAAAAGGATTCTCCATGGAAGCGCTCTGCAAGCTCTTGGAAGGCATCGCACAATGCTCGGAAAGGCTCGGCGTTGCACGATTCTCCCACGAGGGATGCACGTTCACGCTGTATAGAAGCGGCCGGATAGACGTGCACCGCGCCGAATCTGAAGACGAAGCGATTCGATTGATCGATGACATCAAGCCGATCGTCGAGGCCGCGTTCGTCGAGCAGCAGTCGCCGTTACTCTGACTTCTTGCATATCGTCATCATTTTCCTGTGTAACTCTTTCCCGGCCGGCGTGAGTTCGACGCCTTTGTCGCTTTTTACAACGTAGCCCGCTTCAATTAGGCGTTGTACCTCGGTATCGACTAGCTCATCCCGCGCAACGCCGTAGCTTTCGCGGTAAGCCTTTTTGATCCTGAGAGACATGCTGCGCCAGAGCAGGTCGTGTGCTTCGATGTTGACGTCGATCTCCATTTTTGACCCCATAAATAGCGGGGTATATCTTGACGGCGGACGATTAATGTATTGCTCGTCGATCTTGAGAACGTGAATGGGCAGCCAGTGCTGCGAGGCCAGCACAGAAATATGTGATTGAGTCACACAATTCGACATCATCGTTTTAAAAAAAGCGTAGATAACGTCCGTGGGGCAATACGGCGCGGAAGCTCGTGAGTCGAAAGGGTCATTCGTGCAGGGCAAAGCATATCACGGGGCGCAACGACTCTCCCGCAATCTTCGGGAAAACAGCAGAAAATGGAGCACACGACTATGGTTGAGACTCCTTCATACAAGGTTGAAAAAGAGGAAGGTAGTTTTGATATTAGAACGTACGCGGCATATATTCTAGCACAAGTTGACGTCGAATCAGATTTTGATGGGGCGTTAAGGAACGGGTTTGAGATTCTTACTCATTACATTTTTGGAGGAAACCGGAAAAAGGAATCAATCTCTATGACGGCGCCCGTTTCCGAGGAGATCCCTATGATGGCCCCGGTGACGTCAGAAGAGATATCGATGACTGCCCCGGTAACCGAAGAACAAGCGGGAGAACGCGTGCATCGAATCTCCTTTGCCATGCCATCGAGATTCACCCTCGAGACGCTCCCGGCGCCACTAGACAAGCGGATCACGTTTAAGGTCGTTGAGAGCCGGAGAACCGCCGCGATACGATTTTCAGGGCGCGTGCACGAGAAGCTCGCGGCTCAGAAAACTGAGGAACTGAGCGATTGGCTCGTAAGGAACGGCATTACACCAAAATCAAACTTTGTTGTCGCTTTATACAACCCGCCGTTCATACCTGGCATCTTTAGAAGAAATGAGATCATTGTTGATATTTGACTTGTGCGCGACGATGTAACCTAAGCTCAAATTAATCGCTCGGTAGACCTGCGGCGCAGGAGGCCTTTGAACGTGTCTTATGTAATAAAGCTCGTACCGATCCGACGCAAGGAAGAATTGGCTGATCGTTTCCGCGCCCAAGCTCTGTACGAAGTCAAATCGGAAGTCTACGGGTGCTGCATTAAGCTGCTCGCCGGCACGCAATCGGTCGCAACACGCTGGGGCCAGAGCTTCTATTTTATGTCCCAAAACATACGGTCGCACGGACGCCTTTATGTCGTCAACGTGCCGGCTGAAGAGAAAAATCAAGTGTGCTATGACCCTCAATCAAAGACCGCGTTCCTTTTAAACTTCGACTACTACGGCTGGATCAAGTCGCTGGCGTTGAGCGTCGCAGGAGATGTCCTCGAAGACGAACACGACATCTACTCTTTGCATGGCGCGTGCCTCGACGTGAACGGGCAAGGAGTGTGCATTCTCGGTGAACCAGGAGCTGGCAAGACGACACACACGTACGGTTTGTTGAGACGTCCGGACGTACGCGTCGTTTCAGATGACTGGTTTTTCGCGCGGGTCTACGGGCCAGATATACTCGCCTACGGTTCGGAAAAGAATTTTTACATACGCGCAGACCTCGCTAAGATCTGGAGCGAATTCGACTGGCTGGTTGAACGGGCGGAGTTTGACGGCGAAGGCCGCGCCGTCGTCGATCTTCGACTGGTAATCGGAAAAGGACGCATCCTGCCCTTGACAACGCTTAAAAAACTGATCATCTTAAAACGCGACGCAGGTGATCCGGAATTCGTTAGAGAGCTCACAGCGGCACAGGCATTGTCCATCCTTGAACGCCACGACTATTTCAATCCGCACCTGCTCGTAAGCACTCCGTTCAAACGAAGGCTTCGCAAGGCGTTTTTTGGCGCGCTTCTCGAAAGGATCACAGCCTACGAGGTCAATACCACCGAACAGCCTGAGCAAAGTCAGATGCGGATAAGAGAAATCATCTTTCCGGGAAACGCTCTGTAGCCTTTTGGATGGCATTGCGGAGTGTTGCGAGCAACTGGGGGTTGCTAATCTTTACGAGCGGGATGCGCTTGCCCGCTGTCCTTGACGGGGAACGATTTGCACAAGTCCTCGCTGTGCGTGCAAAAAAATGAAATACCCACGTTGAAACCGGGAAAAGCATAAGAATACGGCACGAGCTATGAATCCATGCTAAAAAAATAGGGAGGAGATAACATAGCAGCAATGTATAAGCAGCTTGTCCTCGCGATTTTCCCAAGTGAAACCGCCGCCGACCAGGCAGCTGGCGAGCTCAAGGGATGGGAAAAGGCGAACGATGAGATAAAACGCGGAGCGATCGGCGTCCTAGTTAAGGATAACAACGGCAAGATCAAAGCGCATAAGCTAGGTACGCGAGAAGCCACCAGAGGCGCGGGCGTAGGTCTGGTTTTGGGCATTATCGCAACGGTGCTTTCAGGAGGGTTAGCCCTTCTCGCCGGCGTCGTGGGCGGTATTATCGTAGGGGGTCTTGTCGGCAGCTTCGTCCATCGCGGACTCGGCATGTCTGATGAAGACTTGCGGCTCCTCGGCGAACATCTCGATGCTGGGCGAGCAGCGGTCGCAGTCCTCGTCCCTGAGAAAGAGGCCGCAACGACGAGCGCCGAACTAAAGAAGCTGGGTGGCGATATCACTACTTACCAAGTTAGTGAAGAGGCGCTGCAGCAGGCTGCAGAAGCAGCAAAGGGCGCAGGTGTGTAAAAGGTCTGAGCCGGTCTTTTTTCAGAGATGGCGAGCAGTTAATCTGGTGCGGACTTGCCGTCGTGAAAGCGGAGCGCCGGGGAGGTGCGCCTCCCATTTTTTTTCTTTCAAAGCTGAGTTTAGCAACAAGGACAGGGTCGAGAAAAAGCACCTGCCCATAAGTCTTCATCTACGCGATACTGTGCCCTACGAGGTGGACCATGATTTCGGGCGCACATGTAATCATCTACAGTGCGGATGCTGAGGCTGATCGAGCTTTCTTCCGTGACGTTCTGGGGTTTCCCTCGGTGGATGCAGGCCAAGGATGGCTCATCTTCGCCTTGCCGCCGGCCGAAATCGCCTTTCACCCAGCGGCCGAGAACGGCAAGCATGAGATCTACCTGACGTGTGACGACGTGGCAGCCACAATTCAAACCTTGGAAAGGCAAAAGATCAAGTGTGGTCCGGTGGTGGACCTGGGCTGGGGCCTGTTGACACACTTATCCTTGCCAGGAGGCGGCAGGCTCGGCTTGTACCAGCCGAAACACTTGGTGGCAGCACGAAAAGAGGGTACCAAGCCTCTGCCGTGAATCGACTGACGGGGCGGAGCTGCGGGAACTCATTGCCATTATGGCTTCATTTTTGCGCCCTGGGCAGGAATTGCCCGTACAGGTGTCTGAATTGGGCAGAGCCGGCACGAAATCCCACTTGCACCGATTTCCTGGGAAGCGAATCTTCATTATGTTTTTCCTTGCGTGCCACCGTGAGGTAGCCTGCAAATCGACTGAACTTACGGCAAAGAGCGTCGCGGAAGCTGACGGGCGACCCGTTTTTCTCAGGCCTTCGTCTCAGTAAAGACAGCCTGACTTTGGTTCTTAGGGCCAGCGTCTAAACCAAGCCGCGCGTCACACTGACAAGGTTAAAAACCGCCCCCGCTAGTATAAAAGGGTCAGGTTCTCTATGCCTCTCTCGCGTTCTTTTATCTCGGTCTCTGACAGTTCAAGGCTGTGATATGCTTTCATGATATCGCTAAAGAGCAGTTCCACCATATCTCTGCTGAAGTTCTCCTTGATGACCATTCGCATCACAGCGACGTCCTGCGCGTTCTCCGGAAGGTAGTAAGCTGGCACGATCCAGCCCTTTTGCCGGAGCCGAGCAGAGAGGTGGAAGACTGTAAAAGGCGCGTCCTTCAAGCGAATTGCGACAAGAGGAAGCGTGTGTTGTTTGTTGATAATCTCAAACTTACCCGTTTCGTGCAGCTTTTCGGCGAGGTAGCGGCTGTTGTTCATCATGTTCTGCATGATGTCAGTGTAGCCGCTTTTTCCCAGTCGTATGAAGTTGTAGTATTGGGCCAGAATGGTGCTACTGCCCTTCGAGAAGTTGAGGGAATAGTTAGTCATCTCCCCCCCCAGATAGTTCACCTTAAAGACCAGCTCGTCTGGAAGGTCTGTTTTGTCTCTCATGATGAGCCAACCGATTCCTGGGTAGACTAAGCCGTACTTGTGGCCAGACACGTTGATTGACTTCACCTGTTCGAGTCGGAAATCCCATTCGAGATCGGGATTGACGAACGGTGCGACAAATCCGCCGCTGGCACCGTCAACGTGTAAGGGTATGTCCCAGCCCTTGGTTTTCTTAATGTCAACGAGAAGATCGTTGATCTCCTTGATAGGATCCATCTGTCCGGTAAACGTGGTTCCGAGAACCGCGGCAACGCAAATGGTGTTCTCGTCAATTTCCTTTGCGACTTCTTCAGCGCTGACGATGTACGTATCCTCTTGGAGTGGGATCAGTCTCAGTTCCACGTCGAAAAAGCGGGCAAATTTCTCCCATACCGTGTGCACGTCAGCCCCCATGACGATGTTGGGGCGATCCCACGGTTTTCCCTCAGCCTGTCGGCGCTTTCTCCAGCTCCATTTGTGCGCCAGGACGCCGAGCATAATGGCCTCTGACGATCCGATGGTGCCAGTTCCAATGGATTCGCAGTCGTCGGGCGCGTTGAACAGGCGGGCGAGCATGTTCACCACTCGTTCCTGTATTATCGTAGTCTGCGGATACTCATCGTTGTCTACGTAGTTTTTGTCAAGGCTTTCCGTGATGAGTTGATCCGCTTCTGGTTCCATCCACGTGGTGACAAAGCTGGCGAGATTCAAGGAGGGGTTGCCGTCGAGATTTAGCTCATCGTGAATCAGCTGGTAGGCGGCCCGCGCCGGCATGCCTTCTTCGGGCATGACGTATTTGGGCACACTCTCGTCGAAATAGCGACGCCCATACGTCGTGGTGTGATCCGTTTCTGACTCCTTCTTCGTGCTCAAATCTACCTTTTTGGATAACATAAAAAATCGCCTTATTTTGTAATTCAAAACCGTCGGAATCTTTTAGGTTGAACCCCGTTTATATTGACTCTAAGTTTTCTTGACCTTATCAGTCAGTCGGTCCGGCCCTGTCAACTGCTTCTTGACCGCTTCCGACAAAAAAACGAAACCGTTTTACTTCTTAAAGTATTTTGGGCACCACCAACCGCAATCGGCTAGGTGGAGCTAGATCCCGTAAGACATACACTCGAAAGGGTCATCAATTTGAATTGTGTTGATCTAACTCGAGCTCTCTGCAAGCGAGGAGGGACCACCCAGTTATCGGTTACAGTCGTTGGAAGCGGATCTTCGGTTCAGGAAATAGTGCACGCCGCGAGGGGCGCTTTTGTAAAGCTCTCCGAACTAGAAACTGGCGAGTTTAGTATGGCAAACCGATCGAAAAATCGTGGGCAAAAACGCGTGATGATGCGATTCGCCACGCCCGAGAAGCTCTCAGATTCGATCGTACTGCGGACCGGTACGTATATCTGCTGAAGGTTGAGGTCGTTTGTGACGCGCACGAACTTCAAGCAGTCGGACAGCGGCATCATCACACTGACGTCACGGGCGCGCCGCAAGCGTCACTCGCACCTAAACGCCGGTCGTGGCTCTACGTGGTGGGCGCCGAGCGCGATTGGCTGGTGGATCGGCATCCTCTTTGCCGTGGGCGCGACTTGCTTCGCACTTGGCGCGGTGCCTGGATACCTCTCCGCTGTTGGTGGCGAGGCCGACGGAATTACCTTTTTTGTGGGCTCTCTGTGGTTTACGAGCGCAGCGTTCTTACAATACTTGGAGGCGGTAAACGTCGACCATGATCCGTCAGGTGTCGATTTCCGTCAGAGATTCCGCCTCCTCGCGTTC
>Ga0116124_1000529_pt1 | contig 34396 bp, 37 predicted proteins | sample June2015DPH_13_1_2_FD_89728 | JGI IMG/M metagenome (GOLD analysis project Ga0116124, IMG submission 89728) | Peatland microbial communities from SPRUCE experiment site at the Marcell Experimental Forest, Minnesota, USA - June2015DPH_13_150 | ecosystem: Environmental > Terrestrial > Soil >... | reverse complement strand
TGATGAGCAATAGGTGATCTTGAGCATGAACTTCGACGAGAGAGTTTGGAAACTCATGGAAAAGATTCCTAGAGGGAGAGTCACGACTTACGGCCAGATCGCTAGGAAACTGAATACGAAGGCATACAGAGCTGTTGGGAATGCTTGCCGCAAGAATCCCTATGCTCCCAGAGTCCCATGCCACAGAGTGGTGAGATCTGATGGGACTATTGGCGGCTTTGGAGGAAAGACCTCTGGAAAGACTGTGGGAGAGAAGACGCAGCTACTGCGAGAGGAGAAAGTCGAAATCAGAAACGGAAGAGTCCTAGATTTCGAGAAAGTCCTCTTCAGGTTCTAGACAGAAATCGCGCCTAAGACTGACCTCCTAAGAGAAACCACCTCACCCACCAGATGTCATTGGCTTCCTCGTTTCATCTTCACCCATCAGTGGCTTCTGATTGATTGTGTGGTCATGCTCCGGTGCGGTTCGTGACTAAGGGAGTGATTAAGGGAGTTTTCAAGTTCCACTGGATGGGCTGGAAACGGTTCGCCTATGATTTCTTCATCATTCAGATCGGGTTCCTACTTTTCGGGATGTCCATTGACATAATGGTCCAAGCGGATCTAGGCCTCGACCCATGGGATGTTCTACACATGGCGCTTACTCATCACCTTCCGATCACACTAGGTGAGGCCAGTATTGGAGTGGCGTTCATTGTTGTAATCGTGGACGTGGTTCTCGGTGAGCCGTTGGGTTGGGGGACGATCATGAATATGATCTTCATCGGCGTATGGGTTGACGCGCTCAGACCATTCGTACCCACTGTTCCCAGCGTTTTCTGGGCTCAAGTTGCATATCTCCTCTTGGGAACGTTGGTGATGGGTTTCGGTACTGCAATCTATGTCGGAGTAGATGCTGGGGCGGGTCCACGAGATAGCTTGATGCTGGCTCTTTCGCGGATAGGCAAGACTAACTTGCGTTGGTCGCGTACACTCCTCGAGTCAGCTACAGTCGTCATAGGGTGGCTACTTGGAGGACCGTTGTGGGTGGGAACGATACTCTTTGCAGTGACTATTGGCCCTGCTGTTCAACTCGCATTCAGGGTATTGAAGGTCAAATCATCCAGACCTGGTCTTGACGAGTCTAAAACATGTACGACTGAGGCGAGACTGCGCTGCATTCCATGATTGATTGGATCCTTCGATATTCACCCACGCGAGAACAGGATGGTTCAGAATCTGGAAATCCGCGATCAGCCATGCGTATAAGGATACCAGAGCAATGACTCACAACAGATTTCGCGTTGGCCATGTGAAAAAGGGGAAAGAAACCTCTTGACTGTTGAACATCCGGTTGTCGCTCGCAATCTAAGAAAGACATTCGGAACAACAGAGGCAGTTCGTGGCATTGATTTCGACGTACTTCACGGGGAGTGTTATGGTTTCCTTGGCCCTAATGGTGCGGGCAAGACGACGACCATGCGAATGATAGGTTGTGTTTCCCCGCTCACGTCCGGGTCGTTGAGGGTATTCGGCTTGGATACGAGCAAGTCGATGCGGGAGATCAAGCAACGCCTAGGCGTTGTCCCCCAAGAGGCGAACCTAGACGAAGAGCTGCCGGTAGAAGAGAATCTTACAGTCTATGCAAGGTTCTTCAATATCCCATCGAATGTTGCAGTCGCTCGAGCCAGAGAACAGCTGAACTTCATGGAGCTAACTGAGAAACGGATGGCCAAAGTCTCTGAACTCTCTGGCGGAATGAGGCGGCGACTACTAGTCTCCCGGGCCATGATGAACGAACCTGATCTGTTGATCCTGGACGAGCCGACCACTGGACTGGATCCGCAAGCTAGGCACTTGGTTTGGGACAAACTCTTCGGGCTGAAGAGACGTGGCGTAACTCAGATCGTGACCACACACTACATGGATGAGGCACAGGAGCTGTGCGATCGAGTCGCCATAATGGACCAAGGCCGGATTATCGACGAGGGAACACCTCAAGATCTAATTCAGAAACACATTGGTCGAGAAGTGCTGGAGGTTAGAGTTACAGAACCGATGAGGTCTCAGATCCTAGCATTCAGCCTTTCGATGGCAAAAGGTCACGACAGCTTTCGAGATCTCCTCGTATTGTACACTGATGAGGCCGAGAGAATACTAGAGAAAATCAAGAGTAGCGATGTCAACACCGACTACACCCTGGTACGCCGGAGCACCCTGGAGGATGTGTTTCTCAAGTTGACTGGGAGACGATTGACTGAATGAACCCATTCAAACCGTTTACTTTCTCTCCCAAACAAGCCTTTCGAGTCTGGCAACGTGAGGTCAGTGTGTACAAGTACGTCTACAGATCAACGATAATATCCAACCTAATGGACCCGCTCATCTATCTGGTGGCACTTGGATTTGGTTTGGGTGCGTATGTTAGCAGAATGCAAGGCCTGTCGTACATTCAGTTCATCGCTCCTGGATTGATCGCATCCTCCGTCATGAATGCAGCATCCTTCGAAACTACGATCAACACGTTCGTAAGAATCCACTTCGATCGTGTCTACGAGGCCATGATGGCCACACCTGTAACTGTTGAGGACATTGTTGTCGGTGAGATCATGTGGGCAATGACCCGAAGCACCATATACGCAACAGTCATGCTGGGCGTCGTGACTGCTCTTGGCCTGACGCACTCATGGTATGCAATTTTCGTTCCATTCCTTGGCGCCATGGGAGGAATGATGTTTGCAATTCTGGGTCTCACTTACACCTCTTTCCTGAAGAGCATTGACCAATCCAACTTCTACTTCACGCTCTTCATAACGCCTCTGTTCCTCTTCTCAGGCGTGTTCTATCCGATAGACGCTCTCCCTTCGATAGTCAAAACAATCGCATTTCTGAGTCCGCTCTATCATCTCGTGGAAATCATACGACCAGTTGTAGTAGGAAACATCGGATATGGAGTCATGCTGCACTTGGCTTGGATGATCGTTTTCATTCTTATCTTCATCGCTGTTCCTGTGAACCTCCTCAGGAAGAGACTGGTCAAATAGGCACCCCGCTTTTGTTTCCACTTTGTCTGCTTTGTTTCCTTATCGACGCCGACGCTGACAGAGTGAAAACATACGCATCTTACCTTCTCGTGCGCATGAAAACCAGAATCAGAGCCTCCTCTTGTGTTTAAGCGGACATCATGCAATTCTTAAGCCGAAACGGACGAGTCTTGGCGAACTGCATTGGACGTGTCGGTCGGAATCCTCCTAGCATTAGCTACAGCCATAATGTGGGGTAGCCGGGAGATTCTCCTTAGGAAAGCCTTCGAGGCCACGAGGCCGGTGTACGGGGTCTTCGTGACTGTCGCAGCCACTTTCATCATCTCCCTCATCGCAGCGCTCCTTTACGAATCGGCCCTATGGAATCGACTGGCCCTGACCGATGTTGTGCTCTGGACGGTGATAGGGGTGCTCCACTTTCCAGTAGCGATGACGCTGTACTATTCGGGCATAGATTCGGTAGGAGCCTCTAGGACTAGTGTAGTTTCCAATGTTTCGGCCATTCTGACTCCTCTCTTGGGGATGGCCTTGTTGGATGAGCCATCTACTCTTACTGTGATTGCCGGAGTGTTAGTGGCCGGGGCCGGTGTATTCACAGTCTCGGCATCGGACGTTGACAGAGACGAGTGGAGGTGGCAGAAGGGAATCGCATATGCGCTCTTGGCGGGTTTGGTGTGGTCCGTAACGAACCTCTTGACCCGATTTGGCTTCGCTGAGCATAGATTTCCGATGACCGCACTGGCAATTGCAAGTGGAGTTCCTCTGCTGCCGATGGTGCTCTACCTGATATCGAGAGACGTAGGAGTTGGTATGCTCTCTGACATGAAACGCAGTCGTCGACTTGTCAGTGGATGTTTTCTAAGTGCGCTCGGCCAGGTAACACTTTTTGCTGCGCTGTCTTTCGCGCCTACGATCTACGTTGTTCCCACATACAATCTGAAATCTGTTGTGACCGTGATTCTCGCGTATGTGATCATACCAAAGTCAGAAAGAATAAACACGAGAGTGATTCTGGGAGCGATCCTCGCGATCGCCGGCATAGTCCTGATCAACCTCTGATAGTTCGACAGAGCTCGGACCTTGGGACTCCCTTTCAGGGCGACTCGTTCAGAGTGGTGAACACGCAGGTTCGCAGACACAAACAAGATATCACGACTGTTTTGATGAGATCTCCATCACCTAGTCGATCTATCGTCTGAACGAATCATCCTCAGAAGTTAAAGACGCTAGCGACAATGACGCTGCGTCGGAAGTAAGAAATCATGCCGAGCTTGAGATCTCTCGTTGACGACGTAGTAAAGTGGACTGCAACTAACGCCAGGTCGTTCAGTTACCTGCTCCCTGATAGCGTAGAGCTGGCCTTGTACCTCTGTATTGCGGCATATTTCGCCATACAGCTCCAGCAACAGGCATGATGGATTCAAGTCCTAGGGTTTTGATGATCTAGAGCAAAGCAAGAGATCCCATGGAAATTAAGAGCCCTTCCAGTTGCCTACGTGCTATCAAGCTCAGCCTTGCCTACAATGAAGTTTCTTACGGCGGTTCAATATCTTTGAATTTGACCGCACCCTGCGGGTTCAGCCTGATGGTGAAGCGGCAAGCAGCGTCCCTGCCCTCGACACGGTAGGAGCCATCAGCCTCCCAAAGCGCGCCTACTTGGCGTATCTTACGGAACTCGATACCGTATCCGTGAGGAGAAACTCTTCGAATCATCTTGAGAACTCGCTCTTTGACTTCATCCTCACCGATGCCCGGTCGCTTGTAACGAGGTATCGCAAGCCGCTCCTTTCTAACAGATACAAAGACTACTCCAGCTATATTGAGGCTTTCGTCCACGAGACACGCAGCTCACAGACTCATCGCCACAATGTGTGAGAAGATGAAGAGAAAGAAAACAAAGAAACTCGGTCAATCTTGACTGCTAAGCAAGTCGCCTAGTACCTTCGGTGCTTCTGGTAGCAGTCTCTACAGTAGACTGGTCTGCCCGCTGTCGGCACAAACGGTACTTCCGTTTCTGCGCCGCAATCGGAGCATTTGACTTTCGTCATTTGCCTCGGGGCACGACGATCCTCATAACCCATTTCCGCATTCCACCGTCCCTATTATCTAGTTATACGAAAGATGATACTTGACGCGATAATCGGCACGAGCCACGCGGCCTTCCCGTCATCCACGCAGTAGGATCTTCAGTATACTGAACGCTCAAGAGGGGAGACTAGTATAAAAGGTGACCCAATTCTCGCATGGTGAGCCTAATGGTCTGGACAGGCCTCCATGGGCTTATCGGGATCGGCATCGCGTTCGCAACCAAAGGACGCATGATCCTAGGAGAGGTTGGAACCCGAACCATGCGGTTCGGAATTGTCTGGGGCTCGCTCATCCCCGATGTAGACCTGCTCATCTCGATCATTATCATAGCCGCCGGAGGTAACATGCAACAAGCGCTCGCTCCCTACCGCACACTGACCCACAGCTTCTTCACGATACTGGCTCTAGCCCTGATCGGGCTCCTGCTCTGGAAGACGGCTATAAGCAAGAGCGTAGGCGGCGGCCTATTCGGAATCGCGATAGGAATGTTCGCACACGTCCTGTTTGATCTCCCATACGAAGTAGGTGTTTCCTTCCTCTGGCCTCTGACATCCCAGAGGTTCGGCCTCTTCTGGTCGCTGCCGGGAATCTGGGCATATCTGGACCAGACCGCGGATTTCCTGTTCGCGGCAATATTCTTCTACGCCCTTCACAGCCTCGCAAAGAAATATCAGATGCGGAGCAGATTGTTGGTCCCTGCCGCAGTCGCCTCTATCATCGCGCTCCTAGTGATGGTCGCATATGACCTCACTGCGCCATCCGCGAGTCAATGGTTGCTCGTCTACGCAGGCGTAGGTCTGCCATTCCTCTTACTGATTCTGTTCCTGCCGTGGCTGAACCGAAGAATCATCTATTCGTTTCCAGTCGGACGCGAGCACCAAGTATGATTTCTGAGCAACCACGTCAACGTTTAAGTGGGTGCCCGGCTCGCTCAACTAGCAAGAGGTCTGTCCTTGAGCGCACGAGAGAAACGGCGCAAGCGAGAAGCGCCCATGCCAGCGGCAAGTGCAGGACTGTTAAGGTTTTTCGAAGAGGAAACGCCTGGAATCAAGATGCGCCCAGAATTAGTCCTAATGTTATCCGTTGGGTTGATCGCGATCAGCATCTTCGCCTACCTGACGTTCAAGTAGACATCCATACATGGCCCTAGAAATCCAGAATACTCCTTTGTGACAACAGAGGGAGCGGATCAGCCTGGACCTTCAACTCTCCCCTTAGATGTTCGGAGATTAGTTCACTGTAGCCTGTGAATACGTAGACGCGTCTTGCTCCGGTTCTCGCCACATACTTGACCAATTGATCAAAGCCAGCGTGGCTGCTAAGGGGGAATGATGCGTAGCTTCCTGAACTGAAACGGACCGCCCAACCGGTCGCCATCGCCTCCGACGCGTGGCTCGGAACCGACGAGTTGCTTCCGGTTGTAGTGACGTAGACGCAGCTCCCCTTGCGAAGCAACATTTTGCCCTCCGCTGTCTCAGCCTCAACGAACGATAGGTCCACACCAGCCTCGTTGTACGCTTCGTTTGCTCTGCCTACGACCGAGGCGCACACGACCGGAAGTTTCGTGTACAAGTTGAACAACCTCACGATCTCCTGCGATTTTCCGGATGAGTAAACGTGGAACGTTGGCATGCGCCCATTCTTCACTTCGCCAAGGGCCCAGCTGACGATCCGCGCGTACGTTCTTTCGCGTCGAGGAAAGATGAAACTCGGATCCCCATATGTCGCTTCGATGATGAGCGTGTCACACTCGGGAATCTCGGCGGCTTCAGTTGTCAGTGTGTTAACACAGTTCAGGTCGCCTGTGTAGACGTATGTGTGATCTCGCGTAATGACTTGGAATTGTGCTGAGCCGAGCATGTGGCCTGCATTGAGTGTGAGTATCTCCGTGTCGCCAATGCGTATCTTGTGTCCGTACTCGACTGGCCTCCAGTTCCGCACGGTTCTCCCTCGGAGCTTCTCGAAGATTCGCTTCGTCTCTTTCGTAGAGTATTTCATGACGCTCGATTGGAAGCCAAGCGTATGATCGGAATGAGCGTGCGAGATGAAGATGTGCGCGTCACGTTCCATGTTTCGAGTTGCTGCGGGATCGAAGACCATTCTCCCGTCGTCGGTGTCTATAACGACGCCGCCGAGCCAACCGACTCTATTTTCTTTCACTCGTCTTTCCACTTCCAGATACAGCTTCGAGTCTCTGCACGGAGTTCAGATGCAGGAAGAGCTCTTCCTTCTTCTCTTTGCTCACAACCTGCGGGATTGGGTTCACCACGGTTGATCGCAGAACGATCGCCTCGGCCTCCGAGAGCCAGAGGCCTGGCGGATGATGTGAGATAGCGACGAGTTCTCCTTCATATCCAAAGTCTCGCTCCACAACGACGAGCACGCGTTTCCCGACGAGTTTCTCAAGCATATGGAACAACGTCGGTCTCGATGAAGACAACCTATTGCACGTTCCTCGTGGCGATTGCCTGCTCGCCGAACTTCAGCCCTTTGAGCTCTCGCCTACCTATCCTGCGCTTCTTCGCCTTCTCAGAGATAATTGTGCTGTTTCCAAACGGATCCTTCAGTACAATTGTGAACCTCAACTTGCCCTCCTTTGCTCGCTGGACTTTCCTCAGGAACAGGTCTGCTCTCCCCTTCTTTTTGCCTCTCTCCAGCGAGCGTGAGAGGAATCGTAGTACGTCTTCGACTCTTGTGAGTACGCCCTCAACGTTGGAGATGAATCCTTCATTGTCCAGGTCTGGATGTATCGAGACGCCAAGCTCCGGCACCATTACAGTCGCCGTGTTCCCTCTGACAACATGAATCTTCAGGTCGCGATTAGACTTCACCTCAAGTCTCGTCGAGGTCGGGCCATGGTTTGACAGCGAGAGAATATCGGTGTGCTTGTATCCACATGAGCTGCAAGCAGTGACCGGCAAAAGAACAGATCCAAAGTTCTCCACTGCGTACCCCCATTCAGCTACGTCGAGTCCATTTTGACCGCATCTCAGGCGCTTGGCATCCGCAAGATGATACCCGCCACTTCTGGAGACTGTGGGAGAGGGCCCCTGTGGATCGGACGTGATCTAGACCAGCTTAGCCTTCCAAGGATATCTGAGTCTCTAAAATGAATTGCATGTCCAGAATCAGCGAACAGTTTCAGTCATGTCTCGTGCTCATATCGAAGCCACCCCCATAATCTCCTGAATAGTAATGGAGAAGAGTTCAGGAAATCAGTGCCCGAGGTGTCTCAGAGACTCGTTGAACGTCTACTATGAGGAGGGCTCAGGGTTCCGACTCGGCGCCGCCTGTCAACTATGCGGCTTGAAAGGATATTTCTCTCAGGGTAAACTCATGGCTATGCCTGCTGTGTAGCAAGATCGAAGTCAATTACTGTAATATCTTCTAGCAGCCACATACGACCTCCGATAACACAATGGCCCCACTGGATGGCTTGCATGTCTTAGACTTGAGCAGATTGATGCCAGGTCCACTATGCACAATGATACTCGGCGATCTTGGTGCCGATGTGGTGAAGATTGAGCAACCCGAAATCGGTGACTATGCACGGTTCGCCCCACCTTTGATCGGAGACACCGGTTCTGTTTTCCTGATGCTGAACCGAAACAAACGCAGTGTCACACTCAACCTCAAGAACACCGAGGCGAAAGGGATACTCCATAAGCTTGCGACGAGGGCTGACGTGTTTGTTGAGAGCTACCAGCCGGGAGTGGCTGAAAGACTCGGTGTCGGATATCCTGCGATCAGCAAAGTGAACGAACGCATTATCTATTGCTCGATCTCAGGTTTTGGGCAGACTGGACCTTATCGTGATCTCGTGGGTCATGATCTCAATTATGCCTCATACAGTGGAGCAATCGGAGCCACAGGCCTCAAAGGAGGCCCACCCGTCATCCCCGCCATACAAATCTCCGATATTCAAAGTGCAATCTATGCTGTTGTCGCGATTACGGCGGCACTTTACAGAAGAGAGAAGACCGGCGAAGGCGAGTTCATTGACGTCTCACTGATGGATACAGCTGTCGCTTCAATGATCATCCCCATGAGCTACTACTTCGCAGGAGCATCAACTGAAAGGGGAGGATCATTTCTGTCTGGAGGGGCGCCGTTCTACAATGTCTACGAAACTAAGGACCGAAAATTCATCTCGATAGCGGCGCTTGAGCCAAGATTCTGGGTCGCGTTATGCAATGTGTTGGGAGTAGAGAAATACCAAGATCAGCAGATTGCTTCTGCCGAAGAATCCGAAAAGATTCGAGCGAACCTTGCAGAGAAGTTCCGTGAGAAGAGGCGGGATGAATGGGTCAAGATTCTGAACGAGCGAGAGGTCCCGTGCGCTCCTGTTTATGATGTCAGCGAAGTCCCGGCAGATCCACAGGTCAGGGCAAGACAGATGATCTTCGAGATGGAAACGGAGGCATTCGGGAAATTGAATCAAATCGCAACGCCGATCCGGATTTCGCACAATCCACTGATTGCAGGATCGGCTCCGCCGAAACTCGGCCAGCATACGCTTGAGATACTCCGGGGACTTCGATACTCGACGAAGGATGTGGAAAGACTCAAAACAGAAGGAGCGATCTAGGAGGACACATATGCCGAATCGCGTGTGCCGCGCTGTACGTATCGTCCATAAGGTAGAATAGACTCATTGGCCGCCTGACACGAATAGAGGTGAAAGAATCTGGTTGGTCCCCTCTGGTTCGTAGGCTTCGACAGCCTCATGGAATTTGTGGCTTTCATCATCGCTCTTGCCATAGCCTTTCAGGCTCTGAAAGGATACAGGCTGACGAAACAGAGGACACTATGGTACGTCCACTTCAGTTTTGGAGTCTTGTCGGCTGGACTCTTAATCGATTCCCTAGCAGGTTTCATTGGGGTTGCGGCGCGCACGCTCAGAGGAACGATAGCTTTCACGGCGATTGGATACTCGATCTACTTCTTCGCGCAACTCCTCGGATATTCCATTCTCATATACGCCTACGTTTCCCAAACAAGAACGCTGAACATCTCGACATCCCCGGTTCTGCTTGCTTCCCTGTTTGGTTTCGTAACTCTACAAGTGGCGCCGGGCATCGTGGGGAGGCTGTTTGGTCCTCTCGAATATCATCCGGTCTCGGAGATCCTGCTCCTCTTCCTAGTTTTCTACGTCGCCGTCCAAACTGGCACGAACTATTCGGCCACGAAGGACCGGAATGCCTTTCTCGTGTTTCTGGCCTTCCTACTGCTGGCGCTTAGCCACCTTTTGTTCATTCTACAGCTAATTAGTCCACTTCTCTTCGTGATCGGTCATCTATTACAGCTCTCAGGCTTCGTCTCGTTTCTCGCGATGCTTCTCCGGGTGACTCGCAACCAATGACGCAGAAGACTCCAAAGTACCGTTCACAGATGAAGATCTACGTTGACATTATGCGAGTCATCCAGCACGAAGAGAATCATGCGAAACCCACCCGCATATTGTATGGTGCCAACCTGTCCCATGACCGACTTTTGAAACATCTGGATGAACTCAAGACGCTTGGCGTGATAGAGGAAGTTGTCGAGAGCGACGACCGATTCTACAAACTTACGCAGAAAGGAATCGAGTTCCTGAATCAGTTCAGAGCAGTTGAGAGATTCGCGACCGCCTTTGGTTTCGTCATCTGACCTTACTGCGTATTCAGCTTCTGGCTAGGCGGCAGTTGCAGACAAACATCGGGGCCGAGCCCGATGATGTGCTTCGCATTCGGAGGCCTCGTCCTCTCTCGCTGTTTGGTGAGTTCAGAGTAGTCGAAAGTCCTCTTCTATCGTGGTCAGGACGAGATGCGTGTTCATTCGGTCAACAAAGGGCATGGCCAGCATGGTTTTGGTGAACTTTCCCAGCTCATCACGCGTTCGAAACTTTGCAATAACGAAAACGTCCGTCGTTCCAGTGATATCGTAGGCCGCGCAGACATTTGGATGCTTACTGATGGCTTGTTCCATTTCTAGGAATTTGCCTTTGGACACCGTGATTTCAGCAATCGCGGTTAATTGATAACCCAGCTTCTCGTGATCCAGAACGGCCGTGTATCCTTTTACTACCTTGGCCCGTTCCAAGCGTTTGATCCGAGTGAGGACTGTTCCCACCGAGACTTTGCATCGTTGAGCTATCTTTCGACAAGAAACTCTGGAATCGTCACACAGGATTGAGAGTACCCTTCGGTCGAGATCGTCAATATCCAACTGTTCAGGGTCTGTCATGGCTTAAGCTGTCTGCTTGGACAACATTTGGGCTTTTCTAAGACCCACCGAACATTCGTCCAGTGCAATTGGAAGAGACGTTATATTCGTTCGGGCGCATGAGTCATTCTTGGTGCCGTTAATGTCGATAAAGTTCTCTTCAGGCAAGGAATTACCTGTCGAGATGCACAAGACTCGAATGGTGCAGAGAATCTCTCTGGTCCCGGTTGAGGAACGCCTTCGAGCGATAGCGGAGGCCGGCTACAATACGTTCCTGCTCAAGACAAAGGACGTGTTTCTTGACATGCTAACGGACAGTGGCGTAAACGCGATGAGCGATAACCAGTTTGCTGGCATGCTAAACGCCGATGACGCTTACGCCGGCAGCATGACATTCTATGAATTTGCGAAAGCGGTCGAAGATGTCCTTGGATACAAGTACGTAATGAATGTGCACCAAGGCAGAGCCGCTGAGCACCTGCTGGCGAAAGTCTTCGCGAAGTCAGGCGACGCCATCCCGACTAACTACCACTTCACGACCACTAAAGCTCACATTGAACTCATAGGCGCCACATGCCTAGAGATCTACTACGACGACGCCCTGAAGACGGAAAGCTCGAACCTTTTCAAAGGAAACATGGACCCGGACAAACTGAGGAAGGTGATAGAGAAGTACGGGAAGGCGAAAGTTGCGTTTGTCCGAATGGAGGCAACCACAAACCTGATCGGCGGACAACCGTTCTCCATGGCAAATCTCAGACAAATAAGAGAGATCTGTGACAAACACGGCCTACTTCTTATCTTGGACGGCAGTCTGATCTGCGAGAATGCATACCTGATAAGACAACGAGAGAAGGGATACGCGAACAATACAGTTGCCGACATTGTACGAGAGATCTGCAGCCTCGCAGACATATACTACATGAGCGGCAGAAAGAACACATCCGTCAGAGGAGGTATGATGGCTACAAACAACAAGGCACTGTTCGACAAGATCAGACCGTGGCTTCCAGTCTACGAAGGTTTCTACACTTATGGCGGGATGTCCATGCGAGAAATCGGTGCAATGACCGTCGGAATTAGGGAGATGGTTGATCCGGCAGTTGCGGGTTGTTCAGTGGAACAGATCAAGTACTTTGTTGGAAGACTCGTCGAAACGGGAATCCCGGTTGTTACGCCCCCGGGCGGGTTGGCGTGTCACTTGGATGCGATGAAGTTCTTGCCCCAAGTTCCTCAATCCCAATATCCGGCAGGGTCACTGGCAGCCGCTCTCTACATAGCCTCCGGGATAAGGAGCATGGAAAGAGGAACCGTTTCAATGGACAGAGACAGGCAAGGCAAGGAAGTAATGGCTGACATAGAACTCACGAGGATCGCATTGCCAAGAAGGGTCTACACGGTATCGCACATAGAATACGCTATTGACAGGATAAACTGGCTGTACAAACACCGAAGCTTAGTCAAAGGTCTGAAGTTCGTTTTCGAACCACCTGTGCTCAGATTCTTCGACGGAAGGATGGAGCCCATTGACGATTGGGGAAGAAGCCTTGCGAAGGCTTTCAGAGAAGAAATAGGCGCCTCCTGATCCCTCACACCGAACAGGGCTATGCAGATTGATGGTGCATCCGGTACTCTCCACCGGATGCTTGTCGACCTTGCCGGTTACCAGCTCGACTTGTGAGTGGGTTCAATTCTAACGAAAGGTGCCTCTCCTTCTTTCCAGGGATCCGCTCGTACCCAACTGAACCTCTTGTAGAAGAAAGCATATGCTTCTCGAAACTCAGGTCCAGTTTCTAGTGTCGTCGATATCCCTTGGATGAAGACACCGCGTATGCCACGACCGGGCTTGTAGACATCCACCACGAAGGCCACTTTGTTGTTCGTCAGGAGATTGCGGTATTTCCTTGTTACATAGTCGGTGGCAACCAAGAAGCTGCTGCCCCGATAGATGTAGCACACTGGGACAACGTGAGGCGTCCCGTCGGGAGATACCGTCGCTAATCTTCCCAGCTCATTCCTCATCAAGAAACGTTCTTCAGCTTTGCTGAACCTCACCAAACCCATCACATCGGGCGAGAGCGACTAGACGCCTTCGATCTGGTCTCACTACTTGACTGTGACGGACTTCGCTAGGTTTCTTGGCATATCCGGATCATATCCCTTCTCCACAGCCATGTAGTATGCGAAAAGCTGCAGAGGGATGACAAAGAGGATTGGCGATAGGACTTCTCCGATATCCTTGGGAACTTCAATGAAGTCGTCAGCTAACCTCTCGATTTCCTGATCTCCTTCCTCCACGACTGCGATTACAGAGGCTCCTCTTGCTTTCATCTCCATTATGTTTCCGATTACCGTCTTGTGAGTTTCGTCTTTCGGACAAACGATCACGACAGGGAATCCGGGTTCCACCAGGCCTATGGGACCATGTTTGCTTTCCCCTGCGGGCAGCGCTATTGCGGGCACATAGGCTATCTCCATTAGCTTGAGTCGGCCTTCGTATGCGGTGGCGGTGCTTATTCCGCGGCCCAAGAAAAGGAATGCTTTCGCATCTTTGTACTTCTTTGCGACGCGCCTAACTTTTTCCTCTTGTGTCCGAATAATTGTTTCGGCATCATCTGGCAGGCTCTTCAGCCTCTCGCTCAAATAGTCCATTTCATCTTGTGAGACTTTGCCTCTCTTTTTGGCCACTCTCAAAGCTAATTGAGCCAGTACCGAGACCTGAGATGTGAACGTCTTTGTTGCTGCCACTCCAATCTCTGGACCCGATTGCTGATCGATATAGACCCGCGAGACTCGTGTCAAGGTCGAATCAACAACGTTCGTCAGGCCCAAGATTGTTGCTGCTCTCTCCCTTGCTGTCATTATGGCGGCCAGCGTGTCGCTAGTTTCTCCAGATTGGCTTACTGCCAAAATCGTGCTATCAATGCCAATTGACTTTCCGTGCTGTTCGACACATTCTGATGCGATCGCAGGGTAGGTTCCCAAGAAGGCGAGCTTGGAGAACATGTATGAACCAGCCATACATGCGTGGTATGAGGTGCCACAAGCTACAAGGAAGACTTCGCGTGCACGTTCCAAGAAGGTCCCCATCAAATCAAGGTAGTGCTCCTGTAGTCTGAGCGTGTTTCGAAGAGTCTGCGGCTGTTCGTGAATCTCCTTCAGCATGAAATGCGGGTAGCCGCCCTTAACGGCCATTTCGGGGGACCAGTCGATAATCTTCGGCTTGCGCTCAACAATGCTTGAATCAGAGATTTTCCTGATTTCGAAATCCTCTGGCGAAAGCGTGACGAGTTCGCCGTTTTCCACTATGACTGTCTTCTTGGTTAGTGGTAGGAGTGCCGGTATGTCAGATGCACAATAGAGTCCTTCACCTGCTACTCCAATGACGAGGGGACTTTCGTTCCTGGCGCACACGATCTTGTCAGGTTCCTTTGTCGATATAGCGGCGACAGAGTAGGAGCCTTCGAGTTTCTTCACGGCTTCCAAGACTGCATCCGGAAAACTGAGGCCGCCTAGGCTCAAACCATCCTCGATTAGATGGGCTATGATTTCCGTGTCGGTCTTGGACTTGAGAACGTGACCACGCGCCTCTAGTTCCAACCTTAGCTCTGCGAAGTTCTCTATTATACCATTGTGGATCACGGCAATTTGCCCTTTACAATCCAGATGCGGATGCGCGTTGACTTGCAGTGGGGCACCATGCGTAGCCCACCTTGTGTGCCCGATACCAATGTTTCCCGGCAAATCATCTAGATTATGGATCTTGTGAACATCGTCGATCTTCCCTCGATCTTTCTTCACGTAGAGCCTTCCGTCGGATATCGTAGCCTCGCCAACAGAGTCATAGCCTCGATATTCGAGCCTCTTCAAGGCAGCGTGTATAATGGGCGCAGCGTTTCCTTCTCGCAAGGCGCAACCGAAGATGCCGCACATCTTAGAATCTACTCATTGATGATCAGTTTCTCAACTAATAGTTTTTGTTAGTCGAGCGCATCCCCTGATGGTCGATTTCTCTTGCAGGGAGCACGATCTGGGACACCTGCAGAAGGGGCTTCCGTTTCTACTATATTGTCATCGTAGTGCGGCAAGTCTCTCTGCCATGAGCGAAACCTTGTTTCCTAATGCTGTTAGAGTGTTCTTCCCAAGAACGTCTCGTGCAAGCGCATCAGGCTTGCTGTCAGAACAAACCGTTCCTCCAAGATTCGAGGCTGAGTCAGAGTATCCGGCCGTACCTACGACCAGCATATCGTTGAAGAGGAAGAATCTGTGGAGCGCGAATAGAGTTGCTTCGATCCCGTCATTTCTGCCTCCACCTACAGCGATCGCCCCTGCGGGCTTGAACCGCAACGTGCCCTTCAGTTCGCTTCTCGATCCTGATTCATCGTAGAAGGGAAGGAATCTGTCCATGAACACCTTCATGATGCCGGTTACAGAACCATAGTACACGGGACTTGCGAACAAGAATCCGTCTGCAGAGGTCAGCTTCGCATATAGGGGGGTCATGTCATCCTCATGTGCTGGACAGGGAAGTTCTCTCGTTCCCTCTTTCTTGCATCGGTAACAGGCGTTGCACTCAGCTATCTTCAGGTTTGCCAGGTTGACCAATTCGGTCCTGCAGTTTCGGGAACAGGCTCGTAGCGCTTCCTGTAGGCACTGATCCGTGTTGCCCCCTTTGCGAGGACTGCCTGAAACTCCAAGAATCTCAATCATCGTCGAAACCAGCCATCATGTCTTGCCTTCTCTCACTTATGATGATCGCGACAGTACTTGAATCGTGATGGGCACAGAATATCCCGCGGTCTGAGAATCTTTATAGTTCGCGGGATGGCGTGGTGACACGCGTACCGTGATGAGCTCATCGTCTAAGCCTGATTGGGTGAGGGCAAAGGCCCCTCTCGGACTGACTCATGCACGACTCAAGGAACTGATGAAACGGTATTCACTGCACACGGTATGCGAGGAAGCTCACTGCCCGAACGTTGGCGAGTGCTGGGGAGGCGGCACAGCGACTTTCATGATAATGGGTGAACTCTGCACACGCGCTTGCCGATTCTGTAACGTGAAGAGCGGCAGACCGAACGGTGCCCTTGATGCGGAGGAGCCTGCCAACGTTGCACGAGCGGTCAAGGATCTCGAACTGAAATATGTTGTTCTGACTTCCGTTGATCGTGACGATCTGCCCGATGGTGGGGCGGCCCATTTCGCGCAGACGATTTCTATGACAAAGGCTCTCTCTCCGAATGCATGCTTAGAGACGTTGATTCCGGACTTTGGAGGAGACCTCGTGAAACTGCAGACCGTTGTTCAATCAGGCCCTCATGTGATTGGTCACAACGTGGAGACGACGGAGCCGCTGACGCCAAAGGTCAGGGATCCTAGAGCCAGCTATCATCAGTCGCTCAAGGTCCTTGAACGCGTGAAACGACTGAATGGACGAGTCTTCACGAAGTCGTCGCTTATGCTCGGACTAGGCGAGCAGGAAGAGGACGTTCTGCAGACGTTCCGTGACCTTCGAGCTGTCGGAACGGATTTCCTAACACTGGGTCAGTACCTCAGACCTTCACCACGAAATCTTCCCGTGGTGGAATACGTTACACCTGAAAGATTCGGACGTTATCAGAAAGTGGCGGAGGGGTTGGGGTTCCTCTACGTTGCCTCCGGTCCATTAGTCCGGAGTTCATATCGAGCGGGAGAGTACTTTGCGCATAAGATGGTCAGGCCGATTCCCTGAGCACGGACTCTAATGCAAAATAGAAGAAACGCGCGTATCTCAGGTGAACTGACTCATCGGTCTCGGACTCGGAAAACCAGCTATTTTCATTGGCAATAAAGAACGAGTCTCAAACAAGTAATTTTGGGTCTAACCGGGGTCATGGAAGAGCCTTCTAGAATTCGATTACTCTGGGTCGACATCACGTGTGGCAAGTTGTGTTTGTAAGCCTAAGACAAGTCTGGCGTTTCATCAGCCAAGCAAGAACGCGTCAGACTTGACAATGAAATGGATCACTGTTGATAGATGGGGGCGAACTATCGCCCACCAACGATTGGTGAATATGATGTCTTCCTCGCCCGAGATATGGTCAAAAAGGTTTGGCGCAGTAGCCTTGGTCAACGCCTTGATAGCGATCGCTTGGCTTCTGTTCCCTATTGCGCTTGATACTCGAATCTCGCGAATGATTGCAGGGGGTTCGGTGGGAACTTGGGGATTCTTGGGTTTTCTACTGTTCCTCATCGTAGGCGTCTTGGGGTTCGCGACGTTCGCGTCCCTCTACTATGTGATCCCCAAGGCAACCGGAGGAACTGTCAACAATATCCTTGCGTGGCTACATTTGGTGTTACTTGAAGTCGGCACAGTTGTAGGAACAGGGCTGCTCGGATATGCAGGCTACGTTGGCGGGACAACTATGTTAGATGAGATAGCGAAAGGGACAGCAGCAAAAGACATCCCGGGTATCGTTCATCCGAAGATCAATTTCGTGGTACAGCCAATTGGCATCCTGGCGCTAGTAGCAGCCTTGGGCGTATTTCTAGGAGTCATTGCCTTATTCCTAGCCTACAGGAAATCAGGTCAAAGCTGAGCACTTGGCCATTGAGCTTCTTCGACCTTGCGTATGAGGATGACCAAGTACCTCCTTGGGACATAGGTCGCCCACAGGGGGAGATAGTGCACTTAGCAAAAGCGAAGCAATTCTCAGAATCCGTTCTCGACCTAGGATGCGGCACCGGGGAGAACGCCCTCTATCTCGCCAGCCTTGGATATGAAACATGGGGTGTCGATTCATCACCCAAGGCGATCGCCAAAGCGAAGAAGAAAGCTCAGGAACGCCGCCTCAAAGTGAGATTTCTCGTTCGGGACGCGCTTGAACTCGAGGATCTCGGAAGAACCTTCGACAACGTCATAGATACAGGCCTGTTCCACATCTTCTCCGATGAAGAGCGCCCTCTATACGTTCTCACGATTGCGTCTGTGCTTCGTTTCGGCGGCAGATACTACATGCTGTGTTTCAGCGACCACGAAACTGATTTACTAGGACCAAGACACGTGACCCGAGGAGAGATCAGAGCAACCTTCAGGGAAGGTTGGAAGATCAATTACATACGAGCAGCACGTTTTGAAGACAACATTCACGCGGATGGAGCCAACGCGTGGCTCTCATCAATAACGCGAGAGCAAATCGGAGAGATTCGCTCAGGGACGAAACTGACAGATGAATGAAGCCCAGATGGTCTGAATATTGAACGAGATCTCACAAGCAACGACGAAGATAAACTGGTTTGAGTACGGCCCGGAAGCTTTCGAGAAAGCAAAGACCGAAAACAAACCGGTGCTTCTCGCGATCAGCGCGGTTTGGTGCCATTGGTGCCACGTCCAGGACAAAACGACCTATTCAGACCCCGGAGTAATACGAACCATCAACCGAGACTACGTTCCGATAAGGGTGGATAATGATCGACGTCCTGACATCAATAGAAGATACAACATGGGTGGGTGGCCAACCACGGCCTTCCTCACGCCGACAGGCGATGTCATAACCGGAGGAACATACATACCGCCAGACCAGATGAAAACGATCCTCCGCGATGTCAAACAACACTACCTGCACAACAAGTTGGCCTATGCAAGAAAGCCGATTGAGCAGGCTGCTGATTCATTAGCCATCGAGCTCTCGAACGAGCTCATCGACAATATTCTGGGTTCTCTTGTTGCCAATTTCGATCCACTTTATGGGGGCTTCGGCGATGAGCCAAAGTTCCCGCATGCTGATGCACTAGAGTTGGCTCTGGCCCAACACTGGCATAGCGGCGACAAAGGATTACGGACCATCGTAACGAAGACTCTTGACCGCATGGCCAACGGAGGAATCTACGATAGCATCGAAGGCGGGTTCTTCCGCTACTCAACCAGTCGTGATTGGAAGATCCCACATTACGAGAAGATGTGCGAGGACAACGCTAGGTTACTTGCTGTCTACCTCCATGCTTACCAAGCCACAGGCAGAGAAGAGTACAGAAAAATCGCGGGCGAAATTGTCACCTACGTGAACACGACGCTCACTGACCAGCAGGCAGGAGGCTTCTATGGAAGTCAGGATGCTGATGAAGAGTACTACAGGCTTTCCAGAAGCAATCGCGCAAACGCAAAGGCCCCACACGTCGATAGAACCATCTACACCAACTGGAACGGATTGATGATCCACGCATATTTGGAGGCGGCTCAACTATTAGACGATCGAACTCTGACCGCGTTCGCTCTGAAGTCAATGGAGAGAATCATTGACGAATCCGTCGATCATGATACGGGCGCCATATGTCATTACGTGCCGGATGAGAAAACGCGCTTGAGCGGCCTTCTCGTCGATCAGGTTGCTTTCAGCCACGCGTTGATCAAAGCACATGAAACCACCGGGGATAAGAAGTATCTCGAGCGTGCTCAGAGGCTGATCCGGTACATGGACGCAACACTTCTCGACGCGAGGAATGGAGGATACTACGACACTGTTTCGAGCCCTGGCTCGCCCGGATACTTGAATCGGCCTCAGAAGCCGTTAGATGAGAACAGCTTAGCCAGCATACTTCTGATGAAGCTCTATCATGTTACTGGAGACGAAACATACCATGAGAGAGCCAAATCAACACTCAAGATGCTGAGCGCGGAATACACGAGACACGGTTACATGGCATCAACGTATGGGCTGGCGCTCGATCTCTTTCTCAACGAACCAACGCGCATTGCCATAGTTGGCCCGCTGCAAGAACCAAGAAGTCGTCAGCTGCTTGAAACGAGCCTTCGAGCATATGATCCGCGAAAGATAGTGATCCCTCTAGATCCAGAGACAGATCGTGAACGTCTGAACAGACTAGGATTCACTGCCGAACCACAGCCGCGCGCCTATGTTTGCATTGGAAAGACGTGCTACCCACCGACAAATGATCCAGAGGAAATCCTTCAGCAACTATCTCGATATGGGCGAAGTGGCGCCGAACATGAGGACAGCCATCAAATCTGACGCGATATCGTTTAATGCAAACAGTCTCATAAGGGCAGAGATGGTTTGTTGCTCAGATGAAGAAGCTGGACCTTAAGAAGGAATTGAGGTATCTTTATGCTCCGTCTGCTCGCAAAGTCGAGATCGTAGATGTGCCCAACTTCAATTTCGCGATGATCGACGGCGAGATACGACCCGATGAAACACCTGGAACATCTCAGGAATACCAGAATGCGATCGGCGCACTGTATGGCGCCTCGTTCACTCTGAAGTTCATGTCGAGACTACGCAAGAAGAACCCCATCGACTATCCAGTGATGGCGCTGGAAGGGCTCTGGTGGACTGAATCGGGAGAATTCGATTTCAACAGGAAGGAACCGTGGAAATGGACCATGATGGTCATGCAGCCCCAGCACATCACTAGGGAAATGTTTCAAGATGCACTAGAGCAAGTCAGAAAGAAGAGGGAAAATCCAGCTCTGCCCAAGATCCGGCTTGAGAGCTTTCATGAGGGACTCTCGATGCAGATCATGCACATCGGACCCTATTCTGAAGAAACACGCACCATTGTGAAGATGCATGAATTTGCTCGCGAGAACGGATTTAGTGTGAATGGAAAACACCACGAGATCTACCTGGGAGACCCGCGGCGAGCCAAGCCTGAGAAGTTGAGAACTATACTGCGTCACCCGATATCTAGGAACAAATGAACCAGAGCGTGAGCTTTCTTGGTTCGTGTGGATGCCAAATGCCAGCGAGTTATTCTTCAATCAATTCGAGCCAGTTTCCGTCTGGATCCTTGATGAATGCTATCTCGTGAGCTCCGCCGCTCAGTTTGAAGGGTTCCATGGCTATCGTTGTGCCATGTGATCGGAGCCTCTCAATTGTGCCTTTGAGATCCTTGACTCCAAATGCGACATGATCGAAATTGTCTCCTTCGACGAGCTGCTTCTTGTCACGCCAATGAGTCAACTCAATTGCGTTTCCGTACGGGTCTTCCACGAAAGCGATCTCAGCATTGTTCTCTTTGATCTCAACCCTACGCGTCAGTTTAAGCTCCAGACGGTCACGGTAAAACGCGATCGACTTATCCATATCCATCACATTCAGGCAGGTGTGCATTATGCGCAAACATGTCACCAACCTAATTCAACGAGGGCAGTTGCATAATTGCATTTTGAATGATGGATCGCTCTGGCTCGACCATCACGTGCATGGACTCGACGCTCGACTGCCCACGGATCCTGAGTTCTGTCACTGAAGTTATAGTTCGCTGACAAGGCGGGAGACCCTTTCAAGCGAAGCCTCGTAGCTTGGGGTATAGGGTAGGCTGAATACGAAGTAGCTAACTCCCGCCTCTACGTAGTTGCTTATCCTTCTCTTCGCCGTCTCAGCGTCCCCGATGATCGCCCATTTCTTGATCTCGTCGAGTGTTTCACCGGTTTGCTCGCTAAGAAAGGTTGCTGACCGCTCGGCTTCTGCGACTGTACCATCGACTACCAGATATATGTGAGCAGCCGTCATGGGCTTCTTGCCTGTTTTCACCAATCGCATGAGCTCCGCTCTTCTTTTACTGATCTCTTCCACACTCGGATCTGTAGGGAACCAAGCATCATATCCGGTAGCCCGGCGAATCGCCGAGTGAGAGTTGCCTCCAATCCAAATTGGTGGAGGTTGCTTAGGGATCGTTCCGATCTTGGCATTCTTTACCGTGAAGTCTGTTCCCTTGAAATTGAGCGGTTCCCCTTTCCAGAATCCACGAATGATCTCTAGGCATTGGTCTGTTAGGGTACCTCTTCTGATGAATGGTACTCCCAAGTTTTCGAACTCGTTTTGATCCCAGCCGACACCTATGCCTAAGATCAACCGGCCTCCACTTGTCTCCTGAATAGTGCCGGCGATATCTGCGAGCAAGACAGGGTTTCTGAGGGATGCGATCAGCACCGATGTTCCAAGTCGAATCTTGTCGGTGACACCGGAAAGAGCGGCTAGCGTGGTGAGTGGCTCGTACAAGCCGTCTGATACTCCCGACATAACGTGATCCGCAACCCAGACCGAGTCGAACCCTAAATCCTCGCATCTTCTCGCATAAGAGACGATCTCACTGAAACTGATCGTAGAGGACGAAGGTAGATGTATCCCGAACAATGTCCCACTCATGAGTCATGCATCTTCCGGAAACGACAATCTGGATGTCCCAACGAGGCCATGACCTTTCCTGAGACTCTGCCTCATGAAAAACGTGCTGATCCACAATCGGAGATGCGTCTGGTGACAACTCGTGCATTCTCTGGTGTACGCTACGCTTACGAGTGAGAGAGAAGTGAGCGCCAGCACGAAGGCTTCGCTCCCCATTTCGCGCGGTTGAACTTTTCCATTCACCATGGCGCCTCTGGGCGCGCAGGTGATCCGAAAAGAAGCTTAAGAGTATGTGAATGATGCTTCTCCAGCTCGTAATAGAGTTGAGAATCATATGGTTGATTTACAGAGTCTTCTTCCTGCATTACAGACGGCTCTAGTCCCTGTGGTTTTGTCTTCAGCCGGTGGACTCCTCTGCTTGGTAGTCCAAACCAGATACGGCAGAATTGTCGATCACACGAGGCAGTTACTGAATCTTCCTGCGCCTGGCGTGGAAATTGAGATGGTATTGGAGATGCTGTTCAAGCGGGCGCGCTATGCGAAGTGGGCACTCTTCGGCCTATTCGTTGGAGTCTCCTGCTTTCTCACACTTTCACTTGTGATCTTGGTCTCCATGATCTTCCCAACTCCAGTTCAGGTCGCCCTCGTTGTGGGGATCTTCAGCGTGGGGTGGTGTTCCATGGTGCTAGGTTTGTGGTTCGAGGTCCTAGAACTCTGGGATTCCTTCAGAGGAATCACTCTCGAATACGCGATATTCAAGAAGAGAATTGGAGAACAATCGAAACTCTAATCGCGTTACGCGCCAGGTTTGCGCATTTCTCAGCAGACCAGCACCATAAATAGGGGCCTGCCCAACGGTAGCGGCGCTTGCGCGAGGCACACTAGTAATGAGCGATCACGTCCAGAACCTAGTGATTGGAAGCGGTGTAGGAGGCTACGGAGCGGCAGTCAGACTGGGACAGTTGCACCGAGAAACCATCTTGGTTGAGAAAGAAACGCTGGGCGGTGTCTGCCTTAACGTAGGGTGCATACCGTCCAAGGCAATTGTGCGCGCCGCCAAGCTCATGAAGCAGATTCAACGCGCGCAGGATTTCGGCATCGAGACATCTCAGCCCAAGATGGACCTTCAGAAACTACAGGTATGGAAGAAAGGTGTCGTAGACAAGCTCACGAAAGGCGTCGCCTATCTCTGCAGAGGCAACAAGGTAGATGTCGTCTACGGCGAGGCACGATTCCAAAGCCCACACCAAGTCGAGATCAAGAGCAAAGAAGGCTCGAAAATTGTCAACGCGGACAACATCATTATCGCGACAGGCTCGCGCCCGGTAGAGATCCCCGGGTTCAAGTTCGATGGAGACTTCATCATCACCGCGACTGAAGCCCTTTCGTTTACAGAAGCACCGCGAAATTTCGTCATTATCGGCGGTGGGGTTAGTGGACTCGAGCTTGGAATGGCGTACGCACAGTTCGGCAGCCACGTCACAGTCATAGAAATGCTTGAGCAGCTCTTGCCAGGCACGGACATAGAGCTTGTCAGAGTCGTCGAGCGCACGCTGAAGAAACTAGGCGTGGAAACGCATCTGAAAGCCCGCGCGAAATGGGCCAAGGATGGAAAGGTTGGCGCTCAGCTTGTCGACGGAAAAGAGATCGAAGTTCCAGCGGACAAAGTCATGGTTGTCGTCGGGAGACGACCTAACTCTGACCAGATCGGACTTGAAACCACAGGCGTCAAGACGGATCAGGCAGGATTCATTCAGGTGAACTCGCAGATGCAAACCAATGTGCCTGGCATATACGCGATCGGAGACGTTATCGGGCAACCTTTGCTGGCTCACAAGGCCTCAAAGCAAGGAGTAGTGGCAGCTGAAGTAATCGCTGGAGAAACAAGCGCCGCGGACTTCAAGGCGATGCCGAACGCGATCTGGACCGATCCAGAAATAGCAACCGTAGGGTTAACTGAAGCAGAAGCGAAGAAACAAGGATATGAGTCGATAGTTGGAAAGTTCCCATTCACCGCTCTCGGCAGAGCTGTAGCGGTTGGTGAGACTGACGGTTTCGTCAAAGTCGTTGCGGACAAGGAAAGCGAACAGATCCTTGGAATACACATGGTCGGAGCTGATGTGACCGATCTGATCAGCGAAGCTGCGCTCGCGATCGAGATGGGTGCCACCTTGGACGATCTGGCCTTAACGGTTCACCCTCACCCGACGCTTCCGGAGGCTCTCATGGAAGCGACCGAAGCAGCCAAAGGAAAGGCAATCAATATCCTGAACCCACCATGAGCAAGACCTTAGTCATAGATCTGCAGACTCGCGACTACAAGGAGACTTGGGAACTCCAACTTAGCCTAGTGGAACTACGGGCTCAAGCACTGGTTCCTGATGTTCTATTGCTTGTTGAGCACCCACACGTAGTTACAATGGGCACATCCGGAAAGCCCGACAATATACTGTCCAAGAGATTCCCGATTTACGAGGTAGAGCGCGGAGGAGATGTTACCTACCACGGATACGGCCAATTGGTTGGGTATCCAATCATAGACCTCACTCCGCGCGACAAGAAGGTTGGACGATACGTTCGAGACCTCGAAGCAATGCTGATCGAGACTCTCGATCACTTTGGAATCTCAGCTCAGAGGATAGAAGGCCGCACAGGAGTGTGGATCGGTGAGCAGAAGAAGATAGCGTCGATCGGAGTGGCCGTTCGTAGCTGGATCACATTTCACGGTTTCGCACTAAACGTTTCAACAGACCTCTCGTGTTTCTCAACGATCAACCCGTGTGGCTATGAGAGCGGAGTGATGACATCGATCACCGAGCAGTTGGAGAGACCTGTGTCAATCTCCGAGGTCAAAGGACCTATCAGGAACGCGTTCGAGCATGTCTTTGGTACGAAACTCGAACCGGCAAGCGAAGAGAAGCTCACGCGCTCAGTCAGATCTGGCGTTCCGGCCAAAACCTGATGCGGCTAGTCTTGGCACGCCCCAAGACACAAGCCCGATCGTGTTAACGCAGGGATACCGATTTCGTGGCTCTTGAAGAAGGGTTCGCGCAGCTGCACCGCAGTCTTGAAGAGGCCTGCAATCTCATCGTCTGTTGCTCCTGCTCTCATCCTGGCAAGAAAATCCACGTGGTTGTCATCCCTGAGTAGGCATGGCTTGAACTTGCCGTCATGCGTGATCCTGATCCTGTTGTTGCTCATGCAGAATTCTGAGTTATGCATTGGCCGCACGACTTCAACCGTGACTCCGTCTGACAAAACGTACCTTGGGCGGTTATGCATGCCACGCCGGTAGACAGCTACTGCCTGAGACGCCAAGCGCTCCTCTATCCGAGCTAGATCATAGTGATATCTCTCATAGAACGCTGGATCCGTGACAACGAGCTCTATCAGTTGAAGAACGACTTCACCGTCTCCTCCCAGCTTGCGAACGAAATCCATGATCTGATCGATCTCGTCGTCGTTCACGCCCTTCATCAGGGTCACGTTCAATTTGACCGGTACAAGTCTGGCCGCTACAGCTGCTCTTGCGGCATTGATCGCTTCGTCGAATCCGTCCACCCCTGTAATGAACTGGAAACGATCTTTGCGTAGGCTGTGAAGACTAATGTTCACTCTCGATAGGCCCGCGTCATGCAGCTTCCCCGCAAGCTTCGAGAGCCGAGTGCCGTTAGTAGTCATCGAAATCTCTCGCAAGCCCACACGGTTCAGCTTGTGAACGATCTCAAGTATGTCCGGACGGAGCATCGGTTCGCCGCCGGTCAGCTTGACAGCTCCGATGCCATAGTTTGAGAGGATGCGGACAATACGCTGTATCTCGTCCGCGGTCATGAGAATCGAAGAAGCGGACTTGACACCCTCCATGTGACAATGGATGCATCTGAAATTGCATGTCGAACTCGAATTGAGTGAGATTCTAGCGTTGGTAATCGGCCTTCCGAACCTGTCTCTAATGACAGGTCGAGTATTTTCTCCCTCATCATGGTCTAGATCAGGGAGATTCAAGAGAGGCTTGGCGAGATCCAACGCTGTGCCGTAACAACGATAATACGTTCAATTTAAGGAATTATCAACTTCAGTTTTAGTGATCAGATTGGGCCGCGGGTACTCACAGCGTTGTCAGCGGGTACAAGTAATAGAGAACCATTGTAGCTCAACGCTATTCTTATAGGGTCAGGGAAGAAGGTACACGCGGCCATACCCTCGACAAGAAAAGGGACAGAGCCTACACCCAGCAACCCTATCATCGGCGTGAACCCGGTCATGGAACAAGCAAACCTCGTCCGCATCGGAAAAAAACCGATCATGAATTACGTTGTCGCCTGCGTGACCCTCTTCAACTCGGGCGCCGAAGAGGTCATGGTTCGCGCGCGAGGGCAATCGATAACAAAAGCAGTTGATGCGGTCCTAATGCTCCGGAACTCATTCGTCAAGAACCTTGAGATCGAGGAAATAAGGATCGGATCCGAAGAAGTAACCCGCCTGGATGGAACGCGCGGAAGCATCTCCACGATAGAAATCATGCTGGAAAAAGGCTAGGATCGAAACCCGTAGCCGTTTAGGTTTTCCCAAATCCTTTTTGACCCGACGCGTGTAGCTTTCGGGCTGTCGGTGGAAACTGTAATGAGCGGGAAGGCGTCGTACCCGAAGATAGTAGTTACACCTCCCGGGCCTAAGGCTCGTGAGCTTGTACGTGGTGATGAATCCCTCATCTCGAGATCGATGGTGAGGTGGTATCCGCTCGTAGCGGAATCAGGATCAGGATGCATCGTCAAAGATGTTGACGGTAACGAATTTATCGACTTCAACTCCGGATTGGCCGTTCTAAACGTAGGCCACTGCCATCCAAAAGTCGTCAGTGCGATTACCGAACAAACGAAGAAGCTGATCCACTACTCATACACCGACTTCTACTATAAACCTATAATCGATCTCGGCAATGAGCTCACCAAGATAACTCCGGGCACATTCGCGAAGAAGGTCTTCTTCTGCAACAGTGGTGCCGAGGCCGTTGAAGCTGCTATGAAGATGGCTAAGTGGCACACACGCAACAGCCTATTCCTAGCTTATACCGGCGCATTCCATGGGCGAACGCTTGGATCTGTCAGTCTGACTGCGAGCAAGCCCGTGCAACGTCGACACTTCTTCCCACTTGTGCCAGGGGTTACGCATGTGCCATACCCGTACTGCTATCGCTGCCCGTTCCACCTGTCCTATCCAGAATGTCATCTGTGGTGCGTAGACTTCATTGAAGAAGAGGTATTGAGCAAGTACATTCCAGCCGAGAATGTCGCAGCCATGTTTGTTGAGAGCATTCAGGGCGAAGGGGGATACGTGGTCCCGCCGGACGAGTATTTCATGAAGCTGCGCAAGCTCCTTGACAAACACAACATACTCATGATCGACGACGAGATTCAGTCAGGGATCGGAAGGACCGGCAAATGGTTCGCAATGGAACACTTCAACGTCATTCCAAACGCGGTCTGTGTCGCGAAGGCGATCGGTTCCGGCCTTCCAATAGGCGCGCTCATCAGCAAAGATGAGTTCATGGACTGGGAAGGCGGATCGCACGCCACGACCTTTGGAGGAAACCCGGTCGCCTGCGCCGCGGGCCTCGCCGTGATTGATGTGATCAGGCAAGAGCGACTCCTCGAGAACGCAACCAAGCTTGGAGCACACCTGTCGACTCGTCTCAAGGAAATGCAGAAGAAGTATCCGATAATTGGTGACGTACGCGGCAAAGGACTCATGATGGCCGCGGAGATCGTCAAAGATCCCGACACGAAGGAATTTGGCAGTGAATTGTCTCAAGAAATCATGATGAAATGCTTCAAGCGAGGACTCGCAATCATAACCTCAGGCAAATCCACGATGCGATTCGTGCCCCCACTTGTGATCACCCGCGAGTTGTTGGACGCAGGGCTTGACGTGTTCGAAGGCGTAGTTAAGGAAGTATCCAGTTCAGCGAAGTAGAAGCGTCTCAGCGCGAGTTCGATAGCAAACCAAAGGACAATGCAGAACCCCAAGTCAGAAGATGTTCGTTGGGAATGAAGCGCCCTTCCCTCGCCACGCAGAAGCTCATGCTTGGGAAGATCCTGCGAAGATTCCCAGTGCGATACGATGTCGGATCCTCAAAGGCGTTTGAGACGCTAATCTGGACTATCCTGTCGCAGAACACGAGTGACGTGAACAGCACTAGGGCAATGAAGAAGCTGGAGAGCCGTTTTGAAATAACTCCCGAAGTACTCTCTCAAGCCCCGGTAGGGGACCTAATTGAATGCATCAGATCTGCCGGCCTCTATAGGGTGAAAGCACCCAGGATCAAGCAGGTCTCCTCCATTATCCTCAACCAGTACGCTGGTGACCTCGATTCGGTCCTCAAGAGAGGACCCCAAGAAGCTAGATCAATAATGACCGAGTTGCCTGGCGTGGGCTACAAGACGGCAGATATCGTCCTTGCCTTCGTCGCCGGTCATCCAACTGTGCCGGTCGACACGCACGTAACACGAGTCAGCAAGAGGCTGGGAATCGTTCGAGAGAAGGCGCAATACGAGGAGATTCGACTTGCTCTCGAGAGACTCGTACCGGCCAATCGAAGAGTGAGAGTGCACCTGTCCTTGATTCGGCTCGGACGTGAGATCTGCAAAGCGCCGAGACCGCTTTGCCCTCGATGCCCTGTTAATCGTACTTGCCCGAGCAGCACCACCCGCAAAAGACGAACCAAAGCAGTGTGAAAGCACAGAAGCTCCCAAAGAATTTCATAAGCGGCCTAGGTCGAAGCGAAGCATTTGTTACCGAAGGCTGCACAAGTGCAAGCGAAAGCCATTGAGTTCTGCTGTTAGCGTGATGCTGAAGCGTGTGAGTATCAGACGGTTCAAGAACGAGCCCGTCAAAGAGAATGAGCTAGAGCTAATTCTCCTTGCCGGTCAGAGATCACCGAGCCCGGGCGGATTCCAAGCCTACAGTCTCATTGTTGTGAATGACCCAGCGAAACGTTCGCGAATCAGTGAGGCGATTAGACAGAGTTTCATCGAGAAGGCTCCGGTTTTCATTTTGGTGTGCGTTGACATGCGCCGATTTCGAGCGATGCTTGACCGGCTTGGTCATGACTATCACCTGAAGCATGGATCAGGTCTGTATGCGAAACTCTTCTCGATAGTTGAAGCCAGTATGGTGGCTCAGAGTATGGCTACTGCTGCACTATTCATGGGGCTAGGGAGTTGCGTCGTCGGAGCAGTCTTCTACGCGATGAAGGAGGTCTCCGAGATACTTGGTCTTCCTCAAGGAGTTGTTCCTCTTGTCGGTCTGTGCCTCGGACACCCCGATGAATCCCCGCCACTCAGGCCACGATGGCCCCTAGAACGTGTCGTTCACATGAACAAATATCAGGACATTACGACAGACGAGATCGACAGCTATCTCAAACTTGCGAATGAAGCAATGGAACGCGAGGGCTACTATCGCAAGTATTCAGGTAAGGATACGAGCTACAAGGAACACTTGAAGTGGAAGACGCAGACCTCAGAATGGATACGGGAACATGATGATTCTGCTAAGGAGTTCTTAATCCGAAACGATCTCAGCCTCACATAGACTGTCCAACAACCCCTAGTTGCCGCAGTCAGTGCACAGTTCGTTTCCGCAGGAACCGCTGAGACCGCGTGTTGCCGGACGCTGAACGTATTCGGATTAGGTCTAGGGGAGTATCTGCATCCAGTCCCAGAGACTGTAGCTTCAGGATCCGAATCCTCAGATTCCTCTCTTGGGCCAGTCTGCAGTGTCGTCTGAAACTATCTATTCCATAGGAAACCGGCATTATATGTGGCGGATGGAGGAGTAGAGCGTTCGTGCCTCCAAGATCATGCGAAGGAACAATGATGACATCGCTTCTGTGTCCCGTTTTGAGTATCGTTCGGAAATTGGATGACCTCGCGAGAGGAATGTCCGCTGGAATTATGAGGACTTGATCAGCGCCCTCGCATTCAGCAAACCGGAGGCCTCTCCCAATTGCGCGGTTCAGGCCGTGAGCCCGGCCTTCAGAAAGAACAAGTGCACCCTTCTTCGTTCCTAATCTTGCGGCACTGATGTCGCGAGTGATGATCACGATCCGCTGGAGACCTCTTGTTCTGCGTAAGGCGTCCAGCACATCTGACAGCATCGCTGAGGCTAAGCTCCGGCGATTCCGCCGCTAAGCGCTCGCGCCAATCGACCCTTTGCAGTTGATGATTCTTTGACCGGGACTATTGCATAGGTGCGTATACGGCGCGCGTGATGTTTCATTTCGTGTTTCACCGAGGACGGGGACGATCGTTCACTTGTTTGAGCACGAATCCGGCCAAGCGGACCTTGTCTTCCATTGTCTTCATGATCGTGTTTGTTGCGATTGCCTCGATTCCCATCGAAGTTACATCGCTGATCAACGCCTCATCTACGCTGTCCAAGATGAGTAGATCGAGAAAATCCTCGTAGAGTTTGGCCACGCCTCTTGACGAAACCTCCACTCCACAGTATGACATGAGTTTGTCTGCCGGACCTTTCAGCGGAGAACCGCCTATGATTGGGCTAATGGCAATCACAAGCTTGTCTCTTCGCTGCAATGCTTCTCTGATGCCACGTACGGCAAGGATCGCTCCGATGCTTACAATCGGATTGCTTGGTGCGACTATCACTAGGTCCGCTTCACTTAGAGTCTCCACTACTCCAGGCGCCGGGCGTGCACTGTCTACGCCACGAAACTCCAGACCGGTAACCTTGTCTCTGAACGCCCTTCGTACATAGTATTCCTCGAAATGCATCCAGCCAGCATCAGTCCTGATCCAAGTCTCAAATCTGTCGTTGGTCATTGGCAGAACATGGGATTCCACTCCGAAGCGTTGACAGAGAATAGTCGTGGCCTCCGAAAGCGACAACCCACTGCTCAGTAATTCCGTCCGGCGAAGATGTGTTGCTAGATCTTTGTCACCGAGTCCAAACCATTCTTCCGATCCGAGACTCTTGAGCGAGTCCAGACAGTGGAACGTGTCTCCATGAATGCCCCATCCCTTTTCGTGGTCCACTACCCCCGCGAGAGTGTAGGTGACGATATCCAAGTCCGGCGAGATGTGGAGCCCATGAAGAATGATGTCGTCACCTGTGTTGACGACACACAATAGGTCCCGCGGAGAGACTACTCGTGATAGGCCTTGGAGAAACTTGGCTGCTCCAACCCCACCGGCGAGGACGACAATGCGCAATCCAAAGCATCCGCTCGTCTTGGCTCTAGTTCCACCCCTATAACATAACCGTCAGACCATCATTGAATGAGGAATATGCCATAATATGATGCGGAATTTGTCATTTTGAGATCACATGGGAGATAACTATTATAGCGCAAGACAAGTTCACGGTTTTCCGGGACTCGCTCGTTGCGCACTCTCTCTGTCAAGGATCTAACCTTCGCGATATCTATGGGCGCGGTCGGCAATGCGCTGGCCGCAATCACGATCGCGCCGACGATTGTTAGCCAAGTTGCGCTGGACTTCTCATCCCTGCCGGTGTTAATCGCGGGAATATTCGGAGGCCCCGTTGTAGGAGCTCTTGCCGGCTTTGTGGCTGGGATCTTGCCTTCAGCATTCTTCGGTTTCATAGGTGGACAGTTGGGCATACTCGGATTCGGAACGAGTGTCGGAAAGGCAATCAGTGGACTCGTGGTTGGCGTTCTAGTCCGAGCGGTGAAGCCTTCGCGCAGCAGGACCATTCTGCTAGTTCCGATAGTTTTGCTTAGTTTTGTGCCCGAGGCCGTATGGATCTACGCGCTCTTCATGATATTCGTCCCACTATTATTGCCTAACCAAGCCTTTCTTTCAGCTTTCGTCATACCAATTCTCGCGAAAGCCTGGTTCGAGATGGCTGTGATGAGTGTCTTTACGACCGCTATTGCCGGGCATAACGGCTTCAGAGTCTTTCTGGACCACTATCTTCAGACCACTGCCATCCGGAAACTCCATTCGAGTTAGGCGTGGATATCTCTGGTCTTTTGCATTAGTTCACTGATCAAGTCTGGCTTTCGCGGTGTGAGAACGCGCGACCTTCCAACTTCGAACACTTCAAGCAACCTAGCTGTCCTGAGAACATGGACGTGTCTGTAGATCGCCGCATAGTCCATGTCTAGGTTTCGGGCGACGGCTTTGATGTGAAGCGGTTTCTTCGTCTCAATGAGCATTTTCAGAATCCTGAGCCTGACAACACTACCGAGTGCATTGAAGATCGTTGATGCCGTTCTGAGGTCTTCTTCTGGAAGCATCTCTCTCAGCCTAAGTAGTATGAAGATGCCATTTATGATATTTATGATATCTTTGCTAAGAAGGAAGCGTGCGTTTCCTATGGATTCAAACGCTGCTGACCGAACCTTGTAAGCGCCCAAACGTACGGGCGCTGCCTCGATCGCTCGACAAGCCGCTCCTTCCTCATCGACCTGAGATGATATATGACGCAGTGGTATCCCAAGCTGCTGCGTTTCGCGATGTCGGAGGCACTTCCCTTCGTTTCCTCAAGAACGAACAGGATCTTTGAGCGAGCTCTCAGTCCGGCCTTCACGTTACGTTTCGTCGCAAGGTAGGCCTTCGGATGCATCTCATTCCTTGCCATTTGCCACCACGGCACCTACATGAAATCCGCCAAGGCTGGCTGCTTCTCTTGACTCTCCTCGCTCTCTTCGCGGAACAGCGACTTCAGTTCCTCCTGAAGCAAGAATAGCCTCTGGGCGTTGTAGTTACCGAGATCATAGCGTCGAACAAGATCGCGAGCTAGGTCAAGATACTTCTCGATGGTTCCCCTGTAGACCGTCATCGTAATCTTCCCCCCGCATTTCGGGCAGACTCCTCTCAGGGGAGGGCGACGGAATTTCGCGTTGCATTTCATGCATCTCACGCGCTGGGTTGAGAACGCCCTCAAGTTACCGATCAAATCTCTCATGAGATGGGTCGAAAGCACGCGTCTAGCCACATCTGCTGCAACGACCGCGCGAATCTTCTCCGCGAGATTGAGCTGTGCAGCCATCTTGTCGATCATTGTTGGAAGCTGAGTGTAGGCGCTTTCATGAGTTCCAGCGTTAATGTTTCCTATCTCGTGTGTGAAACCGATCGGCTGCACAATCCGGTCGCTTCCCAGTCGATGCACAACGACTTCAATCAAGTCAGCGACCGTCATTGGATCCGCGTTTCTGGATGCCTCTTCAAAAAACGCGAGCGGAAAGGTGCTGACTGCTTCGAGGTTGAAAGCTTGACGGGCTATCTCTTCGGGTTTCATCACAACTGTCAGAAGAAGCGGAGCGTCCATGATCCCGCCAATGCGTGAGGGGAGGAATGACCGCGAGAAGTTGAGCAGAACGTCCAAGGCTAGGGTGACGGAGTCTTCGTCGCCGTCGCAGTCGCGCCGCTTAGATGCATGCCAGAAGGGGTGAGCGAAGCACACTCTTGCCTTTGTGAAGCCGATGATTCTGCCAATGATGCCTACAGATGTGTGTGGCGAGAGGCCAACGACAAGATGCCCGATGAGATCGTCACGGCTCTTAAAGTTGTAGAAGGATGGAAGACCGTAGAATCGCGTCAATAGGTCGTCGATGAAGTTGGCGATATTCACCAAATAATCTCCACACGAATCGTTCACGATGATGTCCTGGGGTTCTATCGCAACGACCTGATTGGAGTTCTCGAGCGGCTCATCGTCAGCGTCTGTCTCGTACCCCAACGTGTGAAGCTTCTCCACTGTCACACCTATCTCTGCAGGCCGGAAGTGAGTCAGGGGAGCGTTTGTCGCATCGAACCTGACGGTGCCGTCTTTGAACATGGAGAGGTCGTGCCTTGCTCGGAGAATACCCTTCTCAAGGGGCTCTGGACATCTTGATCCGCTCATCAAACCCCTGACGCCTTTGACAACCTCAGGCTGCTCTGTCAGACGCAGTTTCTTCCAAGCAGC
>Ga0116124_1000497_pt1 | contig 35618 bp, 17 predicted proteins | sample June2015DPH_13_1_2_FD_89728 | JGI IMG/M metagenome (GOLD analysis project Ga0116124, IMG submission 89728) | Peatland microbial communities from SPRUCE experiment site at the Marcell Experimental Forest, Minnesota, USA - June2015DPH_13_150 | ecosystem: Environmental > Terrestrial > Soil >... | reverse complement strand
CAGGTGGCAAGGCCTTACTGAAAATAAAGGACTTAACTCCAAAGCGCAGATCATCGTCCCGGATCGCTCGGGTTTGGTTAAGCATTTCAATAGGTTCCATAGGGTTTTGAAATGACTTCTAGGATCTTGGCTGCTTCCCACCGCCCCCAGATAGTTGTCACAGACCCTGTAGGTTCCCGTGTTGGCCATCGGGCAGCTACTCAGCGGGTCGTTGTAGTTGGGCAGCGGAAAGGTGTTCATAAAGAACATCGCCACCGGGTCCAATCCGGGGCGAGTACCGTTGGGGGTAGAGATAGTGGCGGGAATCTGGGTGGCAAAATTACAACTCGTCCCCCCCGAAGCTTCGACATGCGAGGCCAAGCAGCCGTCGGGATCGCCGGCAGCGGGAGTCCCGAAAGCGGTTCGCTCGAAGAGCCCGTTGGCGTCGGGGCCAACGGTGCTGTAAGGATTCCAAATGCCGTTCGAGACCGCATCGGGATCCTCGCTGAAATCCCCGGTGCGCATCGCCGCTGTGGGAACCGTGAACACCTGATTGCCCAGGAGGTGGAGGATGCTGGTGTCCCAGGAAAAGAAAAAGAAGGTCTTGTTCTTGCCGTTGTACAGGTGAGGAAGCACCACCGGGCCGCCCAACGTGCCGCCAAAATTGTTATAGCGGAGTTGCCGGTCTTTGATCACCTGGCCCAGGGCATCGATAGAGGTAAAGGGGTTGCGGGCGTTGGTGGCGTCGTTGCGTACAAACTCGTAGACGTTGCCATGTACACGGTTGGCTCCTGACTTCAACACCACGTTGAAAACCCCGCCCTCCGTGCTGCTGTATTCCGCTGCGAAAGCGTTCGTGATGGCTTGAAACTCCGACACCGCGTCAGGAGAAGGATTGACTGCAATATTCTGGCCGATATTCGACAGATTCAAGTTGCCATCCAGGTACCAGGCGTTGGCGCCCGGCGTGCCCCCGTTCACAGAGACGTCCGATCCGAAGGCATGGGTTGGATCGGGGAAGGTGCCGTCCTGGCTGTTAAACCCAAAGTTGGAACCCGGAGGGCCGTTCGTGGGATTAACGCCCGGGAGCAGGAAAACCAGTTGTTGCAGGTCCCGGCCCTGAAGGGGCATGTCCTGGATGAGGCGCGTCTGCACGTCGGTGCTGAAGTTCGAAGCGGCAGTCTGAATCAGCGCAGCCTCCGCTGTAACCTTCACCTCGGTGCGCGTCGTTCCCACCTTCAACTGGGCGTCTTCTCGGATCACCTGGCCCGCGGGAATGTCAATATCCGTGATCTCCAGTGGCGAAAACCCGACAGCAACAAAGCGGGCCCGATACTTGCCGGGCACGAGGTTCACGACCCGGTAGTATCCCGCGCTGTTGGTCTTGGTGGAAACCGTCACGTTCGTGTCGAGCGCTGTAACCGTGATGTCGGCGCCGGGCATTACCGCGCCCTGCGGGTCCGTAACCAGGCCTTCCATGACGCCGCGATTCAACTGGGCATGTAGAAGCGTCGCCGACGAGAGAAATAGAAGCAAAGTCAAAGCACGAAATAATGTTTGCCCCCGTGACATGTCAGCCTCCTCGGCATCAACGGTTGGCAAGCGAAACAGTATGTGTCTCGCCCACCAGGAATTGTCCGCAATCCGCTGCCTTGCGTTCATCCCTGGCCCGTGACCCGACGTGAGTCTTCAATCGACTGAAAGGAATTCCCCGGCATAGTGCCCCCGCGAAGGGGCGGTGTCAAGGGATTCTCGTCTTAAGCTGGCCATCGTTCTTCTCCTCAGAAAATGTTCAGTCCATTGAACAGGAATCCTTAAACCTATCAGATGATCAGATGCGTCTTGACACGTCAAATCATGGGATGTATTACATCACCGGTACCCGCGATTTGTCCCATTCCGCAACTCGGTAACCGAAAGGGAGTCAATCTTCGTATGCTGTGCGGAGGGGGTCTTTGTTGAAACCGCGGCCTTGACTCTGTTTCTTTTTCTTTCCTGGGTATTACCCGTCCGGCCGCAACTAAATCGCGGCGTGATCGAAGGGACCGTGACCGATCCTCAAGGGGCACTCGTACCCGGTGCCAGGGCGACGACCACTTCCAAGGTGACTAACAGCTCGGGATATTACTGGATTGTGGACTTGGCTCCCGGGATGTTCCAAGCGCGCACTATGGAAGGGTTCTCCACCCAAGGCATGTCACAAATCCAGGCACTTCCTACCCGAGTGATCAGAGTCGACGCTAACTTGGAATCGGGGCAAGCGCAGCACGTCGTGGAAGTCACGGCTCAGCCCGCGCAAACTGCATGCAGACTCTCAATCGGACTCGTTCGAGAACTCGGGCCGCTCAAACTCCGGCGCGAATAGCGTCTGTTCGCATCTTGCTTTGGGAGGCTCACCATTATGAGGCACTGCAAGGTAGGACCCGGGAAACTGATATCGCTTCTGATCCTATTCCCGCTGCTCCTCTCCACCAGAGGGTGGGGAGAGGAGAAGGCGCCCTCGTTTCCGCGGAAGCCTTACCGGGTCCTGCTCATCGTGGAAAGGTGGGGCGACCCGAGCAGCAGTCTGGTGGATCATGAAAAGGACGATTTTCAGCCGGTTGCGGCGCTGCTCAAAGCCTGGTCGGTGCCTTTTGACACTTTACGGCTAGACCAACAGCATCTCGACACTTCGTATCTTTTTGACCGGTCCGGAGACATCCGATACGGTGCAGTGATTTGGCTTGCAGACCTGCCATCGTACAAGGACCAGAACACTGCGTCCCTCGATGAAGCGGTGCATGGCGGGACGAGTCTGCTGGTCGCTAAATCTCGGTTTCTCGATCCTAACCTGGAGAAGTTACTGGGGGCCAAATTCAGGGATGTATACACTGCGACCGATCCACTGAGCATTAGGCAGACGCATTTCATCACCCGGCGGCTGACCGCCGAGGGAATGAGTACGCTCACGACCAGTTGGGATTTCACCACCCGGTTCTGGATAGAGCCGCACGGGACACAAGTTCTGATCGATCAGGCTGGTCATCCAGTCGTAACTGCAAATCAGATTGAGGATGACGCTTCGGCAGTATGGTTAGGTGTCCCAGACACCGCATTGCTTCGCGATTCTCCCTATTGGAGGGAGATTTTCTTTCGCTCACTCGTTTGTAGCTTGGGATACCTGGTTCAGCCCGATGTAGACTACTCCCATGCAATCGAGATCGAGATGGACGACTGGGGGACAGCCGACAAAGGTTTTCTGTCCTACTGGCATTACCTGGAGCCCAGCGAGGAGACCCTGCGCGAACATCTGATTGCCCCACTGGAAAAACACCATGCCATCGTAGCGGCCAACGTTATTACCGGGTACGTCGACAGGAAGTCAAAACGAATCGTGTGCCCTTGGGAGCAGAGGTTCACCGACCCATGGGGACTACACCAGGATTACGACTCGACCCGAAGAGGTCTTCTGGATGCTGTTGCTGCTGGGGTCCTCCAAATTGAGAGCCACGGATGGACCCACATGGACCCGAATCTGGAGTCCCCGCCCGGATCATGGTGGACTGCGGACTTGAAGGGGGAAGCCTCCGCGGATGGCTGGTACTCAGAATTTGCGGACCACCGGCGTGGTACGGAAGTTCCCGCTGTCGTGCAACTGTTCCACATGGAGCAAGGGCTTGAGGATATAGAAAAGGATTTCGGTCAGCGGCCTCTCGAGCTGAGACCCGGTAATGGCGGTTGGTCGAAGTCCGAATTCAACAACACTGGCCGTTTGGCAGCGCGCGTGGGTTTCGGGCTTTTCCATGCCGAACCGGATTTCTACTATTATCTGGATCGCCAGTTGGTGCTAGATATGACCGGCATCTCACCGCATTTTACGACTGGTTACGACCGCCTGGACGCTTTACATTCCGAGCTGCAGCCTCAACATCCGGACGGACCCGTCATGGTGGTTTTTCACGATCGTGACATCGCTCTTCGGCCGGATTTTGTTGAAAGTCTCCTCGACGCGCTACCCGCTGGATACGAGACCATCAGCGCGAATCACTACATCGGGATTCTCCACACCCCCATCGTTTCTTCGGTAACGGACACGGGATGGCAGTTGACCTTTGACTATGAAAGTCCCTATTGCGTTTTCTTCGAGAAGCACCCTTCCTCCTGGCGGTTGTGGCTTTCGGACCCGCTGCGCGAAAAGCTTGAAAGCCTCCGCAGCATCCGTTTGAGCACAGATAAGGAATTGGGAACGACGATGCAAGCGGCAGACTTGTCTCGCCAGCCGCTCGTGATTCATATTCCTGCGGGGCGGGGTAGGCATGTTTGGAAACTGAATGCGGCAGACTAGAACGCTGGCGGGAGCTCGGCCAGGCCGGCGGATTGCCTCGGTCATAAGCTGAGTCCAGGTTCGCAAGGATTTGTAGAAGGGCATTTATGCGGCTCATTTGAAATGTCGTGAAGCGTGGGACACAGGAATGAGTCAAATAAAATCGCAGTGCAAATTCGTATAATGCAGGCGTGCGGAACGCTATAGTCGGGAGAAGGAGGCTGGGCATATGGCGATGAACGTTTCAGATTCGGACTTTGGGAAAGAAAGTGCGACCCCTGCCGCGAGCAAGCCCATGGCAGGCGATGGCTCGCTCGTTGCTCCAACGACGGAGCGGCTGGTTTCGCTGGACACGTTTCGCGGGCTCATTATGCTATGGCTTGCCGGTGGGGACGAAGTCATGCGGTCGCTCCACGCCCTTGGAAAGAATGCCGTCCTGAACCTGCTCGTTTATGAATTCAACCATACCCCGTGGCAGGGCCTGCGCTTCTACGATTGCATATGGCCGTCTTTCATGTTGATGGTCGGAATTTCGATCCCGTTCGCTGTTGCGAAGCGCTCCAAGACTCAAAGCGAACGTCAGATCATGTGGCACGCCGTAAGTCGCGCCACGGTTCTTTTCTTGCTTGGCTCCATACGCGAATCTGTCTTCCTGGGTCACCCGTATCTCATTGAATTGAGCAGCGCGCTACAACCGATTGCCATTGCTTATCTGGTGGCTTTCCTGCTTGCCAAGAAGTCCGTGCGCGTTCAGGCTGCGGTGGCTTCCCTGATCCTGGTGGGTTACGCCCTCCTTTTGGCATTTGTGCCTGCTCCCGGGATTCCCGCCGGGACCTACGGGCACAACCACAACCTGGTGAACTATGTCGACGTGCTTTTACTTCGGCAACATTGGCAGGTGTGGCCCTATGCGCCGGACGGATGGGGCACCATCCTTTCAACGATTCCTACGGTTTCCACCACAATTTTCGGTTTGATTATTGGTGAATTGCTGATGAGCTCGCGGTCAAAGAGCGCTAAGGCCAAGATCATCGCGGTGGTGGGAGTTTCAAGCGTGACACTGGGATGGATTCTAAGTCCTTTCATCCCGGTGGTTATGAAGATGTGGACGACATCCTATGGGGTCATGACGGCTGGTTGGGCCTGCCTCATGTTCGCTTTCCTTCTCTGGTTCATTGACGTTCGAGGCTACAAGAAATGGACGCTACCGATTGTAGTGATTGGAATGAATGCCGTTTTCATCTACATGTTCATGAGCATTATTCCGGTTGGCAAAATCGTCGGAGTCTTTACAGATCCGATTGCGGCGAAACTCGGTTCCTTCGGAGAGCTTTTTTCGGCCCTTTCGGTCTTCCTGGTTGCCTGGCTATTACTCTTCTGGATGTACAAAAGGAAAATCTTCATCAAGGCGTGAATCTGCGCTTTTCCTGCAATTATGCGCCGGATGAGAAAACGGAGCCAGCCGCAAAGGACTCGGCAAGTGGGCCGCGGAATCGTAGAGACTGTCTCCGCAGTAATGGCCTTTCGGTAGGAACGAGGATCGGTTGGAGGCCCTCCCGCCCCGTTCACTTGTCCCCCACCCGGAGGGGTTTCGGTTCGTGCGGCGTACGGTTCTTCACTATACTCACAGCGGCCAGGAGCAGAGGGTTTTCAGGGGAAATACGGCCGTCCACATTCTTGAACTCCGCAACCTCTGCCTCAATGTCCTTCCGCCAGCTCTTCCAGTGAAGGCAGAGGCTCCCCTTCGTGGGAGCCTTCCGAATATCGCTTCAAGCTCTGCTGCAAGCGTCTCCAGTATTGGTATTCGGCATCCCATTGTCCCAGCGCGGTGTCCATACGGTAAGGCGTGTATTCCGCAAGCCACTCACGCCGGTATGTGGATCGAAGGCCCGTGATCGCGTCCATTAAGTCAAATAGACGGGAATGGTCTGGATACGTTACTTGTGAATCCCATTCGTTCCACCACAGTTCGTCATTAGGGCGGCGGGGTCCAAAGCGTCGCCACATCGCTACCAGTTCCGGCGCCGTCTGAAACCTTTGTCCAGCGTAGTCGAGGAGCCGGCTGCCGAACCACAGGCTCCCGAGCGTGACGGGATCGCCTCCACGCGATAACGCTTCATCGAGATGCTCTTCGGCATCCTCGGCTTGCAGTCGCATCTCGTGCAGATCAGCGAGATGCTCGGTGGTTCGCTTGAGGGTTGCCGGAAGAAAAGGGTCCGTCCACAAGGCCAGCATATCTTCCCTACCGAACACCTTCTGGAGGTCGAGTTCTGATTCAGTGAGGTCTTTCAGGGCGGCGGTCACTTCGGGCGCGACCGAAGGAGCATACATGAGCCGTGCATAGTCCGAGAAAAAGGTTTGATGATCCATGGGAGCCGACTGCCAAGCCGCCCCCGCGCCATAAGCTAAGCCCGGCCAAGCCGTGCGCATCAGATTCTGAGCGGCGTCGGTCCAGAGGGTATTGATCAAACCCATCGCTCCTGACTTGCGCCCGGCGGCCAGAAAAGTATCGATATTATCGAAGCTCCTTGCATAATCGGGCATGACCTGGTTCCAGCAGGTCACGCCGGAAGCGATCATATGAGGAACATGTTGGGCGGCTAGCGGTCCCAGCCAATGCTGGTAGTGCGACTTGAAATCCGGATCATACTCCCAGGCAACCGCGATGAGTCCGGTCGGAAGCTGAGAAAGAATCGCCGGATACTTCACCATGATGTCACCCCAAGCCATCACCGTTTTCCCATGCTGCTTAAAGAGACTATCGACATTGCTCAGTTGCCGGACGAACAACTGCGCGGGCTGGGAGGCGGACCCATGCTCTTGGGCCGCGATTTCGATCTGAAAGGTTTCGTCAAATCCAATGTGGACGAAGGGGCTCGGGAAGAGCCGTACCAACTGACTGACCCAGTTGGTGAGAAGCGTCATCACCTTCGGATTACTAGGGTCGAACTCCACGCCATGGGGCAAGTCGGAGAGGTCCGAGTATTTCTCGACTCGGAATAAATCGTGGAGGTGACCGAAAAGCTCGAGACACGGGACCACGTCGATGTGCCGCTCGCGCCCGTAAGAAATAATCCTTCGCACCTCATCCTTCGAGAACCGGCCTTCCGGATTGATGAGGGGAAATCCCGTTAACTCGATACTTGCCTCGCTGTAAAAGTAATATTGGTTGTTTTTCCAGTGGGCCAGAAAATCAAGCTGGCGCTCGACTTCCTTTTCCGTGGGCAGCGCGCCATGGCTCATGTCCACCATCACCCCGCGATAGGCCAGCGCCGGCCAGTCTTTAATCTCCACAACGGGCAAAACTCCCTGAGCCTCCGTCCCTTCCACCAACTGTTTCAGTGTCTGGACGGCATAAAACAATCCCGCCGATGAGCGTGCGCTGGCCGTGGCGCTGTCTGCGGTGATCTTCAACGAATAGGCCTCGCGCGAGTCCGGCCCGGGATGCTCGTCAGGAACCGGCAGCGCGTCGATGCCTCCCGTGCGCTCGAGGAGAATTCCGTGCTCGCACCGGCCCCCTTCCCGAATGGGGATGGAAGCTTCCGCTCGCGCCGAGAGGGCATCCGAAAGCTCGCTGGCCGCAAACCGGTCTTCGGAGCCGGGCGTCGAAGCAAAGCAAATGGTCAGCCCCCGTAATGAAAGCTCGCCGGTTCCATAATGGATTTCCTGCGGGCGAGGCAATAAGGGATTGTGCTCCGCCGCGCACCTGCCCGGCAGGATCGCCACCAACGCGACCAGAATCGCAAGTCTTTTCCAAGGCCGCGGCAGTCTGCAGAATGCGAGTGGATACACGCTCGACCTCTCGCTCCGGTGAAACGCCTTGATGCCCATGATCTCCCTCCTGCGTCCCGTGGCCTTCATTGCCGCGCCCTACGGTTTTTTCTCTTTCTCAACGATTCCGTCCGAAGCGCCCTCTACCGCTGGAAACAACGCCCCGACGGCACGATGTACAAGTGTCCCCGCCACCACTGTCTCCTCCTTCTACAGAAGCAACAATATATGCAGTGGAACGAGAAACTCTTACAGAAACTTCACCGCTGCACGTTCAAACTCCGCTACCGGTAGCGAGGGTGCCATTTTCAGCGGGCCCAACTGACCCCTTCCGCTCCCGAATCCTCCATCGTCGGCTGGGCCCGCATTCAAGGCTCTTCCGATCTGGCTCTGGCCGACTGCCCTGCTCCACCCGCAGCCACACACACTTCACGCGTTGGAATTCGACCTTGCTTCGGGCTCCTTGCAAGACCTAGTCCAACCGATCCACCGAACCTTCCGGAAAGGGTCGAGGTGATCGCATCCCTTCCTCCACCGAGGAGTCTCGGGAAGGAGCACATATTAGCATCTTTATGAAACCAACTTAGGATGAAGACAGGCCTATTGACATTCCAAACGAACCCATGGTACAGAGGTCCCAACGTCGGGTAAGGGGCATATCCAAAGCAACTCGTCCGCGCGAGTCGGTTTGCGATTGACGATGGTGCGGAGGTGGTCGGTTAACGGATGCTCGGAAAGGCAAGCGACGTTTCCCCCGCCTGCCGTCTGAGTGCCAGAGGAGGACAACATGTTAAATGGACAATTTAGACGATGTTTCTCTCAGGTGGCCAAGCTGTGCTCTTGGCTTATTTTAACCCTCCTTATATTCTGTGTTGCCCTTTGGGGGCAGGGAAGCTTATCCACGCTCCGGGGCACAGTGACAGACCCCTCGGGGGGTGTGGTGCCGCAAGCCAGGGTAACCGTTGAAGAACAGGGAACAGGTATCATAGCAAGGACCGTCACCACTGACGCGCAGGGCAATTACGAGATTCCAGCCCTCAAGGAGGCGACCTATACCGTGCGGGTCGTGATGACGGGATTTGAGACTATTGTCGTGAGCGACGTCCATTTGGCCGGCAATGAGACCAAGCGCGTGGATTTAACCCTTAAGGTGGGGGCAGCAACCACGCAGGTCACGGTGAGCGGGGCGGCCCAAGTGATCGAGACCGAAGGTGCGAAGATCGGCGGGGAGGTTTCCGGCGAGCAGTACTGGCTCGCGCCCATGCCCGCCAATTCCTACTCCTCCCCGCTCCCCGTCATCGCGGTCATGCCGCAAATTCAAACGGACGCGGGAAACGAGTTCGGCATCACCATGGCCGGTCAAGGCGGACAGGAGATTCACATGGCCATGGACGGCGTCAAGGAGGAAAACCTCAACACTCAGACGGTGAACATGGAGGACGTGGAGGAGGTCAAGGTCAACGCGGTGAACAACAGCGCCGAGTACTCCCGTGTCGGCATGTTCGACACCATCACCAAGCACGGCACCAACGACTACCACGCTGAAGCCTCTTACTATGACCGCAATTCCGCCTTGGGGGCGCGGGGGTTCTTCGAGGCTCAGAAACCCCACGTGATTTACAACACGTTCAACCTGAGCGGGTCGGGCCCCATCCGAAAGAATCGCACCTTCTTTTACGGTTTGTGGAACGGCGAACGGGTGCACGAACAGACGTTTTTCCTGGACAACGTGCCGACAGACAAAATGCGCAACGGCGACTTCTCCGACTTGCTCAGCGCTTCCCCGTCAATTCAAATCTCCAATCCGTACACAACAGGCCCAACAGGCCAACCGTTACCGTTTCCCGGGAACATTATTCCTCCTGGCATGCTCAGCCCGCTGGCCTTGAAGATCCAGAACACGTACATTCCTCCGGCCAACCTGGGCGGAGCCGGTAACTTGATCAGCAACTTTGGCTGGCTCTTCGCCTACCCGGAGGACCAGTACCGTGCCGACGTTCTCTCCGCGCGCATCGACCACAAGATTTCTGAAAAGAATTTCATCTACGGCCGATATTCCGGCTACTGGCCGCGGTATATACTGAACGATGGAAACTACCCGAACCTCAATTGGACGAAGCTGCGCCAATCCCACTCCTGGGCCATCGTTGACACGAACACATTCTCCCCCAACTTGATCAACAGCTTCACCTTGGGAGGAAACCGCGACCGGGATGTGTACGGAGTCAAGCTGAATAGCTACCAGCCGCCTACCGGCGACCAAGTCGTCTCGGCCATTGGCCTTCAGGGAGTCAATCCCAGCAATTTGGCCGCCGAGGGAGTTCCCAGCATGTATTTTAACGACATTACCAGCGTTGAGACCGCCGTGGGAGGTGTAAACGGGAAGGCTGCGGAGCTTTGGGAGAACTGGAATGTCTCCGATTCGCTGACTTGGGCCAAAGGCCGGCACGTCATGAAGTTTGGTGGAGAACTCAGGACCTTCATGTTTTACACCACCGACATTCCGGATGGCAGCTACGGCTCCTTCTCTTTCAACGGCTCCCTTACCGGGTACGACTACGCCGATTTTCTGCTTGGACTGCCCTTCGGCAGCACGAGGGTGAACCCGCTGTATGGGAGGACGGAATCGGGCAAAGAATTGGGCTTATATGCCGCGGATACGTTCAAAGTGACCCGCAAGCTGACGCTCGACTACGGCATTCGCTGGGATTATTTTGGTTCGTTCCGGTATGACGACGGACTTCAGTACAATTATGACCCCACGCAGGACGCCGTGGTTGTCCCGCAATCAGCCCTGAGCCACATTAGCCCTCTCTATGACCCCATGATCAAGGTGGTAACGGGGCAGGTGGTGCCGAACCCATCCAAGGCCAATTTTGTTCCGCGCTTGGGCGCCGCCTATCTGATTACGGAGAAAACTGTTATCCGAGGGGGGTACGGCATGTACACCTCGCGGGGACTCGGAGTTTACTCCCTCGTGCAGGGGTCCGGGCCATTCTCAATTGCCGAGAATTACACCAATACAATCCAAGATGGCCAAGCGCTCTTTGCTTTCCCTAGCCCGTTCCCGTCCAACCTCGGCCTCGCGGAGGTTCCCTCCCAGGGTGTTGGCGGCTATCCGCTTGACATGAAGGACGGCAAGATCCACCAATTCAATGCCACCGTTGAACACCAAGTCAAGGATATCGGTCTCCGGTTGTCGTACGTCGGCTCCCGGACGCGGGGGCTGAATGGTTTCTCCGAGACCGACAAACCCGAGCCCAGCACCATTCCCTTTACCTCTGATCGGCGGCCACTCCCTCAGTTCGTGTCCGTCCAACTGCTGCGGAGGGACCTCGCCGCCAACTACAATTCGCTCACGCTGGAAGCCCGGCGCAAGGTGGGACAGGTGTCCTTTGACACGTTCTGGACCTGGGCCGACAATCTCGACAACTACGAAATGCTCTCCAGTGGGTACGGCACTCTGTACGGTCCTCAGAACGGCGCCTTTGGGGATTTTAATCCTTACGCGCCGCTGCTCTGGAACCATGACCACGTCACGCCTCACCATCGCGTGGTCGTGAATGCCACTTGGAATATTCCCGTGGGACGCGGACGCCGTTATCTCGCCGGGGCCCCGGGCATCGTGGACAAGGTCGTGGGCGGGTGGACGGCCAACTGGATAATGTTCCTCCAGACCGGTCAGTGGTTCTCGCCCTGCTTCTCCACCACCGACCCCTCGAATACCAATTCCTTTGGCGGTCTGCCGGACCGGATTGCCAACGGCAATTTACCTACCGGCCAGCGCTCGATCAATCATTGGTTCGATACGAGCGCCTTCAAGATTCCCGGCTGTCCCGACTCTGACCCGGCGTGCTCAAATCCCGCCAACATCGGAAGGTTTGGCGATTCCGGCATTAACATCTTGGAAGGACCGGGCCTGAATACGGATAATTTGACCATTCGGAAGCGCTTCCGACTCACCGAACGGTTGCATTTTGACCTCATGGGGACGTGCGGAGACCTCTTCAACCATCCGAACTTTGGCAACCCGAGCAGCACCATTGATGTACCGGGGGCGGGAATAATTAGCGGCCAGCAGGATCGCTATTTCAGCGGGGAAAAGAGCGGGGCTCGGGTGATCGAGATTCGGGGCCGCCTGGAGTTCTGAGACGGGAGGATAACTGGCGCGCGTCGCGAACGGAATAAGTGATGCGTTACGCGAACGGCGGGCACAACCGCGGATCCAATTGATCGCGCCGCATCCGTCCATTCGCTGAAAGCCCCCCACCTAGGACGGCCGGGTGCTGCGGCGCTCCGGTCGGCGGCGGAGGGTGTAACGCACGATCGCCTGGCCCGGCAACTTCCGCCGACGGGTGGTGTGCTACGAGCGCTCGCTTTCTTTCTATCACGGGTTTTTTCATATTGCCTGCCTCATGATTTCCCTACGGAGGGTTTCGAAATAGCTTCTAGGCTTCCATTCTGTTCAAAAGGGGCACCCCTCACGAAAAAGCAAGTCCTGGTCCCGCAATTATTATGCCTGTTAGCAATGTCGTGGATAACGGCTGAGAGGAGGAACTATGCGTGCTGATAATGGGCGACTCCGCTTCAACTCAAAGGGCGTTTTGCTTCTCATCTTCGGACTGCTGGCTGCATCTATTCCGCCCGCATGGGGGGCTGCAAATCCGGTCAAGAACGTGGCGCTAGCCGGTATGGGGGCGAAGGCGCACTCGTGGGAGCCGAGCGTCCGCGTGGTAGCCGAGCACGAGCCAGCCCGGGCTATCGATGGCAGTTTGCACACCTATTGGGCGGTGAAGGCTGCGGATTTGCCGGCCGACCTTGGTGTTGAATGGCCTGAGCCTCAAACCCTCTCGAGTGTGGTGGTGCGGTACCTTGACGGTCGCATGGTGCGCGGCCCGGCGATGGCGCGCACCCAGCAGTGGGTGCGGCTCCAGTATTGGGACAGAGAGGATTGGACGGATATCGACGCGCAGGTCCTGGGGCAAGAAACCTCCTCCGTGCGGTATACCTTCCCGCCTATCACCACCCAGCGTCTGCGCCTTTTGTTTACAGAGCCCCCAGACCCGGAGTCGCGCCGCACCCCAGACGATCTGGGGATTTACGTGTGCGAGTTGGAAGCCTATCGAGAAGCTCCGTTCCAGTTCGTGATGCCCTCAGGGCGGCTGGTGACGATCAACCGCTCCCATAAGGACTACAACGAATGGGGGAGCGACAACTCTTACGATTTGGCAGGCGCGCTGGTCATCGAGCCCCAGCAGACTCGAATCTTTACCGACACACTCTCCCCCACCCTGATTGTTTCCGAAAGCCGCTGGACCCGCGCCTCGTGCAGCGTGGATTCGTCACGCCGGGGGACAGCAGCGCTTCAGAACGGTTTCTTGCGCTTGGAAGTCTCCACGGACGGAGCACTGAAGGAAACCCGCCTCGCGAACCTGGTCACGGGCGAGAGTGTTTCCACGCCCAACGCGCTGGCCTTCCGCATACGAACTTCGGCAGGAGATCTTCTGACCCGCGATTTCAAGCTGGCGGGAGTCGATAGCTCTGGGTCAAGCGCCGACAGCGCTCATCTGCGGTTCGATCTGACTTCACCCACCGCCGATGTCTCTGTCCATTACGAGCTGAAGCGCGAGGACCACTTCTACCACAAGTGGCTGACGCTGACGAATAAGGGCAGCGTGGACCTTCAAGTGCTGGATGTAACCGTGTCGTCCCTGGGGTTGCCTCGCCTGCTCGATCTTATGGCCGGGCCGGAACTCACCTATCCGATTTTCCGGCAAGAGAAAGGCGGCTTTTTCACTTGCCTCGAAACCGTTTACTGGGACCATCAGGGAGACGCCCTCACGTATTATCCTGCCGTGAATGTCGGGCCGGGAAAAGCCTTTGCGAGTGACAAGGCTGTAGTGGGCGTCTATCGCCACGCCGGTGAGCCGGTGGAACGATTCGACCGCGGCGTCCGCGATTGGGTCATCGAATACCACGCGCACGTTTCGCCGATTCCCAAGGAATGGCCCGATATCTATCTGGAAGGCTGGTCGGCCAAGTTCGGCATGCAGGAGATGGTCGAACAGCCCGAGTGGACGGAGCGGTTCTTCACTACAGCGCACAAAATGGGTGTTCGTTACATGGACACCTACGAGCCCACCAATCTTGCGCTGCTCATGCCCCAGGACTTGCAGAAGCGCTGGGTGGAGCTCGCCGACCGCAATGAGATCGGGACCGGTTGGTGGAACGATTTCGGCTCCGAATTCGGTTGGGGATTCATGGTGCCGTACTTCAAGCCATATCTCTGCAAGCTCTCACCTGAAGCGGAGGAGTACTTCCAGCAGATTGTTCAGCTCGTTGGGACGTACAAGCTGCGCGGCTTCCACTGGGCTGACTTCTGGACGGTCTGGCCCTGTGACAATCCCAATCACGGGCACCTTCCGGGCAAATACTCGATCTACGCGCAAGGACAACGCATGATTCGCCTCAATCAAGAAATGCACGAAGCGAGTCCGGGGCTGGTTCTGGGGGCGGACAGCGGCCTGGACAACCCGCAGTACGGGCGCTATGCCGACAGCCGCCATCACGGCGGCGGCTACGACACCGAGCCTTCCGTGGAGCCCGATATTCATCTCGACCGTCTTTATGCGGAAATGAACCGCGATTACCTGTACGGTCTCGCGCACGAGAGTCTGCTTCGCCCGTGGTTCCGCCTGCTCAATTGCGTCAATCACTTCGGAATGGAGACCCATCATCATGACCTCGCCGGCTACCGTTACGCACTACTGAGTGCCATCAGTATGGCGCCGCAATTGACCTTTAACGACGCGCCTGACGACATTCCGGAAAGCGACATTGAATTCACCCAGAAGTGGGAAAAGTGGGCGATTGCCAACAAAGATTACCTGAAAGAAGGCGATAGACTCTTCGACCGTACGTTCCGCTTTGACGATGTGGAGCGAGGCGGAGATGAGTCCCTGACGGGCTACGCGCACCTCCGCGGAGATCGTGGCTACGTTTCCCTTCTCAACCCCGGGGCCGTCGAGCAGATCGCTGAACTGACGCTGGCACTCGCTGCGCCAACGACAGAAAAGTTCGTGGTGGAGGAAATCTATCCCGGCCGAATGACGCTTCAAGGCCCGGATACAGGCCAATACCCCCAAGGCGGAAAGCTCCGGGTGACGGTTCCCGCCAAGCAGGTCCGAATTCTTTGGATCTCCCCGGCCTCGGCAGGCGCAAAAGCAGACAATGTCCAACCCGAGGACGCTCGAGCTCCGCAATGGCGGCGGTACGTGGGTGATTGGAGTATTGTGGACCATGATGCCAACGCCGCCACCTTGCGGGCGCGATTCGATTATCCATCCAGTGCGAAATCAAACCTGACCCAGTCGATTCCGGAGTCGGTCTGGGTCAGAGAACCCTGGAATCACAGCAAGGGCTATCTGGTGTTCCTGCTGAAGGACGAGACGAAGTCCACGGATGAGAACTGGGTGCCCGACGGCCTTGCGAGTTCGACAACCAGCGATCCGGCTCGCGGTTCCATCACGGTCAAGGTCAATGGCATAGCCAAGACTGCTCACCCCTTCTTAACGGGCCGGCGTCAGGAGAAGGGAATGACCCGATGCTACTTCATCGACCTCGGCGCCGAGACCAAGCCCGGCGAAAGCAACGACCTTGAGGTCAGATTGCCGATTCAGCGGGGACTGACTTTTTCAGGCGCTTATCTGGATTTGCCCGACCAGGTGCCGTACGCTTTGCCTCCCGGGTAGTCTGCGTTCCTGATCGCAGAGCCGGGAGTCGTTGCGGAGTGTATAGGGATGTGGTACTGTGCCGACCGTTCGCCTTTGGCACAACACAGGAGAATCGGGTCGCCTTCCACCGTCGGCTGCGCTGCAACGACGGCAAGACGCACATGAATTGGGAAGGGTTAGACCCGGAGTTCGTCATTGAACCGCTCGGACCGATTGACCCGCAAGTGACCACGCTTTCGATCGACCAGGAAGGAAAACCACGGCTGCCATGATGAATCTCGCCTTGCATCCGGCGATACTTGCGGGGGACGAACTCACAGCTTCCGACCTGCGGCAGCCCGACAAACTTTCTTCCAGATGAGGGGAGCAAATCATGACCACCAAGGCAAAGTGGGGAGTCATCGGATCCGGCGGAATTGCCCGCCGCCGAACCATTCCCGAAGGAATTATTCCTGCCAAGAACGCCGAGCTGGTCGCGGTCTTCGACATCAATTCCAAAGTCAACGCCGAAGTCGCCCGGCAGTTTAATTCCGAAGCCTCGGGCAGTATCGATGAGCTGCTCGCAGCGGGGATTGACGCTGTCTACCTGGCTACGCCGGCCAGCAGGCATCACGAACAGGTGCTGAGGTGTGCGCAGGCCCGGAAGCACGTTCTGTGTGAGAAGCCTCTGGGGATGACAGTCCAAGAGAGCAATGAGATGATAGCCGCCTGCCAGCGCGCCGGTGTGCAGTTAGGCTGCGGTTTCATGATGCGTTTTCAATCGCAGAACCAACAGGCGTTGAAGCTCATTCAGGAGGGGAAGCTCGGCCAGCCGGTCTACGGCCGCGCCCAGCTTTCGTGCTGGTACCCGCCGGTGGAAGGCACCTGGCGGCAAGACCCGGCCCGGGGCGGCGGCGGTTCGCTCATTGACATGGGCGGCCACTGCATCGATTTGCTGGAGATGTTCTTCGGGGCGGTAAAGAAGGTCAGTTGCTTTACCAACCGGACAGTCCACCCGTATGCGTCCGAAGACAGCGCAGTGGCGACACTCTTCTTCGCGAATGGCGCCCTGGCAACCGTCGACACGTTCTTTTGTATTCCCGACGAAAGCAGCAAGAACGTCCTCGAGCTTTACGGTTCGCGTGGAAGCATTCTGGCCAAAGGGACGATCTCGCAGGCGAGCGCCGGAGAGATGGTCGCCTGTCTGCAGGAAGCCGACAGAGGCTATGACGCCCAGCAGGCTCGCGCGTCGGGCCGAGATTTGGAAATAACGCCTGAGGTGGTGAATATCTACCGCGCGGAAATTGAGGAGTTCAGTCAAGCTATTTTGGAGGGGCGCCCAACCACGATCAGCGGAGAAGTCGGTCTGCGGAGTCAGAAAATACTCTCCGCCTGCTACGAGTCAGCAGGAAGCGGGAAAGTTGTCGAGGTCATCTAGAAATCCAGAAGACAATCACCTTGAGGCGCGGGCTCGACGGGCGAGGTTGCGGAGCGAAGCGATGCAACCTTCGTCCCTACGTTTGGAGAGTTCAAATCATAGGAGGTCACAGGAATGGATCAGGCAAAACGAAAAGAGATTCTGGCTCGCGGTGGGCTGAGCCAGGCGTGGCAGGCGGAGCCCATGCTGGGAGGCTGGTATACGGAAGAGGAAATCGAGGCCGCGGTCAAGGCTATTCGCAGTTCCCTGGACCCGGCGGTCGGCTTCGGCTTCTTCTGCGACGAGATCGTAGAGTTTGAGCAGAAGTTCGCCGAGTACATCGGCACGAGGTACGCCCTCTCAGTGACCTCCGCAGGCACCGGCCTGGATGTGGCGGTGCGCGCGCTGGACCTGGAGCCGGGCGATGAGGTGATCGTGCCGGCCATGAACTTCCGGGCGGCGCCCTACGCCGTTCTGGGCGTTGGCGGGAAGCTTGTCCTTTGCGACTCCGACGAGAGGACCCTCAACGCCGACCCGGTCGATGTGGAAGCCAAGATGACGCCGCGGACGCGGGCCATCCTAGTGACGCACATGAACGGCCTCTCGGCGCCGATGGCGGATTACGTGGAGATTGCCGAGCGGCACCCGCACCCCAAGTACGGGCCGCCGAAGGTGATCGGCGACGCCGCGCGGGCACTGGGCGGCGGCTACCAGGGTGCCAAAATCGGCAAACGGGGCTGGATGACGGTCTTCAGCCTGCATACGATGAAGATGATGACCACCATCGGTGAGGGCGGCATGATCACCACCGACGACCCGGACCTGATGCTGCGGCTGCGGGCGATCCGGCAGTGGGGGATCGCGGTGTCGGAGGACCTGGAGATTGCTCGCGGCAAGAAGGGCACCGGCGACATGGGCTGGGGATCCAACTACAAGATGACCAAGATCCAGGCGGCGGTGGGGCTGGTGCAACTGCGGCGGCTGGACGAGATGATCGCGCCGCGGGTGGCCTTGGCGAAGAAGCGCACGGAGATGCTGAGGGACGTGCCCGAGCTGACGCTGCCCTTCGTGCCGGCGGGACACGAGGCGGTCTACTACTTATACAACCTGCTGGTGCCGCGGGGGTGGGCTGGCGCGAAGCGCGATCAGCTCATGGCCCTTCTCCGGAAGGATTACGGAGTGGATACCGTGGTGGCCAATCCGCCAGTGTACCAGAACGATGCCTTCGTCCGGCGCATGACAGAGGGGCAATCCTGCCCGCGGGCCGAGGAGCTGGGGGCGCGCCTCTTCAACCCGCCGATGCACCCGCGGATGTCCGACGCGGACAACGAGTACATCTGCGCGGCGATCGCGGAGACGGTGGATCGGGTGAGGGGCTGAAGCAGGAGGCGAGGGACGGCAACGGCGCGCAGCCCTGCTCGAAGCGATTCGTCGAGTACCTGGGAAAATATGGCATTCAGGGCCAGTACATCGGCTACGACGCTCCCGATGACAATGGGTATGCGGAGCGGGTCATCCGTACGCTGAAGGAAAAGAAATCTGGCCCAGTGCCTACAAGAACTGGCTGGAGGCCCCTGAGAGCTCGAAGCTTAGGTGGAGTACTACAACCAGCAGCGGATCCATTCGGCGCTTGCATCCTTGACGCCGGACGAGTTCGCGGTGACGTGAATCACCCTCGCCGCCGCCTGAAGGTCTTTTGCTTTTCGGGGGTCACTGCGGGATGGGCTTCCGAAGCTCATCCCAGATGGTAATGGCCAGCGTGCTGGCGAGTACTAGTATCCCCCCCACGATGGCCATGACAGTCAGCCGTTCTCCCAGCCAGATAGCCGCGATGGGCAGGCCGAAGAAAGTGATCAGGTAATTGGAGAGAGCGGCTTGAATGGCGTCCAATTGCTTCAGGGCTTTGAGAAAGAGCACCATCGAAAGGAAGTTGTGAAAGAAAGTCAGCGATGTCAGACCGATCCATGTCTGGAGGGTGAAGTGTGGAACCCGGGCAAAGACGCCCATTTCCTGATGGAGAATCAGTGGAGTCAGGATGATAAACATTGCCACATAAGTGTAGAAAAGCATCTCCATCGGCGAATAGCGTTCCAACACCTTTTTCCCATAGGAGTTGTAGAAGGAACTACCCATGACTCCTGAAAAGATGAGCAGGTTGCCGAGCAAATAGCCTTTTCCGAAATTCAAATTCCCGAGATTGAAATTGGAGCAGAGGAGCACGCCCAAAATAGCCAGGCCGAAACTGACCCATCGGACGCCGGTCATTTTTTCTCTGAGCAAGAGATAAGCCAACACAGCGGTGCAGACAGGCAGCGTCAACATCAGCAGAGCTGCGTTGCTGGCCAACGACAGGCGAGTTCCCCAAGTTACCAATACCTGCCCGGGGAAGACGCCAAACAGGGCCAGAATGAAGAAAAGAAGGACATCCTTCCCGCCCCGCCCTCCCTGGGGAGATGAATTTTTTCTCTCGGCTCGAACGAAAGGATAAAGCATAATCGTGGCCAAGGTCATTGGCGCCCAGACGGTGAACAATGAGCCTACCTGGTCCTGAACCAGCTTGATGCAGGTGAACTGCAGGGCCCACATCAGATTGCAGCTAAAAAGGAAAAGCCAGGATCGCACGAGTTACTCCTTGAATGAAGGTCCAATCCGAACCCTCGGGAATGATGGTGCACCTATCGATGGCTGGGGAATGGTATTTGCAGTCCCACTTTGAACAGGATAGGCTCTGATAATGGTCTGAGAGGCGAGGAATAACCCTATTGGATCGTACGCAAAGGAAAACGCCTCCCTCTTATCCTCCTGCCAACTCGTGGCCCTTGCGCATCATGGCATGCATATTTTCCACGGGCACATCGCGCGGGACCATTTCACCGCTGTCCAGCATGAACCCCGTTCCCTGGCGGCCGATTGTCATAATGCGCTCGACTTCCTTTTCCACCTGCGCCGGGGTTCCCCGCATCAGGACTTCAATGGGATCAATATTGCCCATGATGCAGGTTTTACCGCGCGTGGCGTCGAAGACAGCCTTTAAATCGGCGGCCGGTCCGACACTGACGACATCCGGCTTCAGTTGACACTCCAGTTCGATATGCGGAATAGAGACTTCACTATTGTGCAGGAACACCATGCCACCGGCCTTCTGGCAGGCCTGAATGACTTTCCGGCAAGGCTCCGCTACAAAATCTTTATAATGAGTCGGAGAGAGCATGCCGGAAAAGGCGTTACAGTCTCCCAACCAGATGACATCGGCGCCCGCCTTGATCTGCGCCATGCTCCAGCGCGACTGCAACTCCACAAAGAAATCCATCGTGTCCCGCAACAGGCCGGGGTCCTCATACATCAGCATCATGGGTGTTTCCAGTCCGAACAATAGGCCTGCCGAAGAATAGGGCGCGGCATTGCTGCCCACGACGCACACGGTATCGCCGAATTCGGCCTTCAGCCGGCGCAGAGCCTCCAGCTTGATCGGCATGCGCCCGGCGCGGGCGGGATCCGGCAGCTTCAAGGATTTCAACGTTTCCCGGGTGGCCGGCAAATAATCGTGCGTAGCCCGCAGGATATTGCCTTCGCCGACGCAGCCGACGCCCAACACTTCGAACTCGATACAGTCATCCACTTGAAGCCAGGCCCAGTCGTAGTTGAACTCGCGCACAGCGGCACTCCACACCTCAACCAGCTTGTCGGCACTCTGGACCACCTCCTCGTAGGTATACTTGCCGTACCATTTGACGTCGAACTCCTCACCCATCGCGAAAATCGGAATTCGCCGGGGTCTCTTCAACGCCACACAAGCCCGAATGTCGTCCATTACGCCTTGATATGCCATTACGTGCCGCCTGGTTGTTTGCTGTCGCTGTCAAAATTCGCTTGTGTTATTCATTTGATGACTCATACGCCGTGGCCGTAGCACCCGCTTCTAGCTAGGCGAAGGGCCGCTATTTGGCTTGGCCGCCACAGCCGCCCGTAGGATGTCCTGGGTAGCCACAATCCCGGCGGCGGCAGTTCCCGTTTTGAGAAAATCGCGCCCGTTCATAGTGATCCGCCTTGCGCCAGAGCATGTCTCTGCTTCCGTTTTTCCCTCTCGGATATTATCTGGAATTTCCTTCTTAACTGCGAAAGAAGCCAACCATAGGCTTACTCGCCGTGTAGAGCAAGTGTTTTCTTTTCGCATTTCCTCACCCCCAACAGCAGCCTCAATATCCTGGACTGAACGATTCGAGTGATGGCAGCGCGTCGCCCTGACGGAACGCCGCCGCGAAATCATGAAAGTGTCTTTGGAGTTTCCACCAGTACTGGAACTCAGCGTTCCATTTGCCCATGACCGTGCCGAGGCGATAGGGAGTATACGGGTCCAGCCATGCCGCACGGTAAGCCTGCTGTAGATCGCCACTGTAATCCATCAGGTTCTCGATTCGGCTGTGGTCATGAGAGCTGGACTCCCCGCTTACATAAAAACTCAGTCTGTCGCGGTCCGGATGCGAGCCCAGTTCCCGCCAGAAACTCGCCATTTCCGCGGCGTAGATGTTCTTCATCCCCGCGTAATCGAGCAGGCGCGCTTCCAGGAGAAGGTCTGACAAAGTGGAAGGATCTCCGCCCAGTCGGAGGGCATGGGAAAGATGATCTTCGGCCTCTTCGGCCAGTATCCGGGTCTGCCGATAATGCTCCCGCTGCGCTGCGGCCCGCGCCAGATGAGCGGGAGTGAGTGGGTCGTCCCAGAATGAGGGTGAGGTCTCTTCCCATTCCAGATGTCCTCCGTCCACAGCCCGCGCCAATTCGACTTCCGAGCGGTTCAACGCCGCGAGCCCCGGCGCTACCTCTGCGGCCACCGATGCCCCATACATGATCCGAGCGTACTCGGCAAAGAACGTTGCACGGTTCACCGGATCGGGCTGCCATGCCGCGATGCCTCCATACGCAATCCCGGGAAAAGCGGGCCTGATCAGAACCGCGATGTCGTCTGTCCAGAGAGTATTGATCAGGCCGGAGACTCCGTGTTGGCGACCCGCGGAGAGAAAGCTGTCAATGTTATCGAAGGATCGATCGAAGTTGGGCGCAACCTGGTCCCAGATACTCACGCCCGTAGCGATAAATCGCGGCAGGGAGCTATTCGCGAAAGGTTTCCAGTACGGTTCATAAACAGTGCGATCGTACCCCCACGGGACCACGATCGTGCCGGCCGGGATCTGCGGGATCAGATCCGGGTACCGGGCAAACATGTCGCTCCAGACCAGTATTGTCCTGCCCCGCCGCTGGATCAGTTCGGACACGAGCCGAAATTGCTCCAGATACAACGTGGCCGGCGCCGCCTTATCAGTAACCGCAACCACGGGGGCTTCCTCCGTCTCATCGAATCCGATGTGAAAGAACTGACTCGGGAACAAATCTGTGAGCTGCTCCACCCACCTGCTCAACAGCGCGGCCACCTGCGGATTGCGCGGATCGAACTCCCTGCCGTGAGGGAGAATCGCCAGGTCGGCATAGCGTTCCACCCGGAAAAGATCGTGTAGGTGGCCATAGAGTTCCATACAAGGGACCATATCGACGTGCCGCTCGCGCGCATAGGCAACAATGCGGCGTATCTCGTCCTGGCTGAATTGCGCGTCGGGGCTCAGGATGGGATATCCTTCAAGCGCAATACTCGCCTCCGAATACAGGTAGTATTGATTAATCTTCCAGCGCGCCAGAAAATCGATGTGACGCCTCACCTCCGCTTCGGTCGGCAACGGTCCATGGCTTGTGTCGACCATTACTCCACGATACGGGAGCGATGGCCAGTCGTGAATTTTGACCTCCGGAAGCCTGGCCTCCGCGCCAACGCCCTCCACGAGCTGGAGCAACGTCTGGGCGCCGTAGTACACGGCGGCGGAGGACCGCCCCTGCACCTCGGCGCCCGTGGGCGTCACCTTTATTGAGAATGATTCGCGGGAATCGGGCCCGGCGCTTTCTCCAGGTGTGGGCAGTGGATCGGCACCGCCGGTTCGCTGCAAAGTGATGAAAGTCCCGGAGGCGCCACTGTCCGAGACCGGAATCGAGGTTCCTGCCATCCTCGCAAGAGACGAAGAAAGTTCCTGAGCGGTGAAGCGATCTTCAGGGCTTGCATCGGACGCCAGGTGTATTGCCAGCCCACGCAGAGCAAGTGCTCCAGCTCCGTACTGAATCTCTCGCGGTCGTGGCAACAAGGGATTGTGCTCAGCCGATGCCGCCAAAGGCGAAACCAGAATCAGAATAAGGCCCGTACCAAACAACATTCGACCCATAGATACCTCCGGTCAGGCACTTTGTCAGCTTGGCGAGAGGCGCTGACCTTCAAACTATAGCCGCGACCCCCCCAACGTGCCACCTCGAACTCCGCGACCGTTGTCCGCATTAGCGACTAGGCTGCGCCAGCACCCGCATATGTGGCAACGTCCAGCTATGATGTCTCGCACGATTTGCTTTCCGCGCGGAAACCCTGCGCGCCAACGAGTGTTGCGGCCGCGAAGGCTCCTGCCGCGCTCCACGCGCTCTCCGTTCCTATGACTGCCGGCTCACGCAATGGTCAGCATTTCGCCCGCATTGATGGAGACTGGCCGGGCAAACTCGATAGGCCTTCCGGGATTCATTCTCTTCCCCTCTCAGTGCCGATCTCCATCGCGGGCTCGGTGATCCGGGAAACGTCTCGGCCTTGCTTACCCTCCCCTTTCCCCGGCCCAGAATCCGGTGAGCCCAAAGCACACCACGAATCTGCCCATAGCCGAAACCCAGACAATCCCCTCCGTTTTCCAACCACTTCCCCAAGCAGATACGGAATCCCTGGTGTTGGGAGCTTGATATAGAATTTCGGTCCAAGAATGTGCTATGTTTGCAGCGTAAAGTGTTGCTATGCCTAGTCGCGCGCAAGAAGCCACAACGCATTTTCAGGAGTTGGGCTCGCTGAAGCTAGTGCATCCAGTCAACTCTGAGGCAGATTGCCCCGCTACTGATAATAACTACATCTCTAAACGAAACATATATCATCGGGAGGTCAACTGTGATCAATCTTCTAACCACCTTGAAAGGCTCGTTACTCGAATCCTTTTTCCCAGCAGCTTGGGACTTGGCGCAGTGGGATGCTTGTGTGGCCGACAATCCAAACGCCATCTTCGATCGGCAGCCCAAATGGCACAAGGACTTCTCAATTCGGATGGCCAATGACGTGGCGGATTTTGACGTCATGTTGGGCCACGAGCTGGCCATGGAAATTCGCCGCTGTCGTGAAGCCGGGCGTAAGCTGGCCCTGATTCTGCCCGTCGGCCCCATGGGCATGTACCGCTGGACCGTCTATTTCCTCCGCGACTGGGGTGTCCCCTGCGACCACGTCCACGGTTTCAACATGGACGAGTGGAGCGACCGCGAGGGCAATACCCTGGCCAGTGACGATGCAGGTGCATTCCAGAATGCCATGCAAAATGCCTTCTACGGCCCTCTCCGGGAACTGACGGTGCCGCCCCACCAGCGCTTCTTTGCCACGAAACCCCTGCTGCCCGAGTACCCGGACCGAATCAGCTCTTTGCGCAAGGAAGGAGCAAAGCTCGTGGTGGTTTATGGCATTGGGCGCGCCTGCCATATCGCCTTTTGGGAGCCTCACTTTGGCGCAGAGTTCGCGAATGACGAGGAATGGCGAATGCAAACCCATCGTTTAGGCGCCAAGCTGCACCCGCTGACGATTGAACAGAATGCCATAACCAGCTTCAAGAGCCGGACTACGCTAGTGCCAGCCCGCGCCAACACCATCGGGCCGGCTTTCTTCACTCGCGCCGACTATGCGATTGGTGGCGCCGACGGCGAACTCGGTCGCGGCATGCAATGGCAAGGCCTGTCGTTGTGGGTTACCCTGCGGCACCCTGCCAGTCGCCATATTCCTTCAACGTGGATGCCGACGCAGCCCGGTGTCCTTTACTTTACCAAGGCGCTTGCTGGGCCTTTAGTTGCGGAAGTCAACTAATGCCTTCAGACCAGCGAATTCCTCGCGTGCTGGCGGTTATGGCTCACCCCGATGACACCGAGATTCTCGTCGGGGGAACTCTATTTCATCTGAAAGGCCTGGGCTGGGAGTTAGGGATACTCACGATGACGGCGGGGGATTGTGGCTCGAGCACAACCCCGCGGGGAGAGATCGCGCGGATTCGCTACGCCGAGGCACAAGCAGCGGCGGATCTTCTGGGCGCTACGTACGCCTGCGTCGGCTTGCTGGATCTTGAGGTGTTTACCAACGTCGAAAACCTTCGCCGAGTCGTTGACTCTATGCGAAGATTTGACCCCGACATAGTGATCACTCATTCGCCGGTTGATTACATGCTGGACCACGAAGAAGCCTCCCGCCTAGTGCGCGGCGCGACCTTCGCATTGGCCATGCCGAACTACGACACCCGACAGAACCCGCCCGCCCAGGTCGGCCGCGCCACACCAGCCCTTTACTACGCGGATGCGTTGGAGGGCACGGACCCTTTGGGACAGCGGGTCTATCCCCATTTCTATGTGGACATCAGCAAACAGCTTCCCAACAAACGAGAGATGCTAGCCCGCCACACCTCGCAACGGGAATGGCTTCGTTCCTATCACGGGCTTGACGAGTATCTGGATAGAATGACGGCGTGGGCGGCGGGTTTTGGACGCGAATGTGGGTTTGCCTATGCGGAGGGCTTCCGCCAGCACCTCGGCCATGGCTACCCGCACGAGCCCCTGTTGCAGAAGGCGCTCGCGCAGTTCGTCCATGTACGGAAACCCGATGAGACGGGCCAAGCTCCTGGCTGATCCGTCTGCCGCTTGCCCCGTCGCTTGGCGGTTCTGCGGGGCGGACCCAATGCTGAGCTGTGGGAGGGTTCGGCGGCAAGCCGTTTCACGAGTCCACCAGAATAGCTGCACACCGACCACTCCAAATCGCTCCAAAACCGCCCTGGAAGGGACGTGGTTCCGCTCCAATCCCGCTCCAATCCCGCCTTGATTCCGCTCTGGACTTGCGCTGCAATCTTCGGATCGGCAAATCCTGTCCATGCTAAAAATCCCGTTCAGATTGAAATCATTGATCTTACTGGAAGGCGTTGCTACTGTTCCGACCCTATGTTCACTTCCCTACTTTACGCGTTGGTTAGGATCCGATCTTGGTTCCGAACCCGGGCAGCGCTGCATATTGAGATTCTGGCTCTCCGCCACCTGTGGTCCGGAAATAGTCTAGCTTGGCCACGGCATTAGCAGTCCCCGATTTCGGACCTCAAGGGAGTGCCAGCGGTCGCGAGGGGTGAGCTTCGGAGTCGGCTTTCCAATCCGTCGCTGCCTGCTGTTCCAAAAGTGTTCCAAAACCATATGGTATTGGTGTAAAAGGGGATCTTCTTCCGCCGCCATGCAAATCCGGTTGCATCAAACAGACAGCAAGCTCTTACGCGCCATTGAGGATGCCTTGACGCGGATTCGGCACGAGAAATTTGGCATCTGCGCAGAATGCGGGCAGCCGATCAGCAAGGCGCGCTTAAAGGCGGTGCCCTGGGCCAGGCGGCGTAGAGACTGCAAGGAACGGCAGGACTCTGGAAGCTGACACGCAAACCTTCGCCGCCATCCGCGACGACATCTTGGTGTCTATTTGGTGTCTGTTTCCATAGGGCACGAGGGAGATTTAGGAGAATGGATAGACCCAATACAAAGGAGCTAGAAGCCAGTGTTGATGCGGCTTTTGAAACTTTGCGTTGATTTCCTTCGACTTAGGTCGGCCAGGGATATGGAATCTCCCCTTCCGCACCAAATTCTTCATCTGCAATAGCTGACACTCATAGTTCGGAAAATAGTATTCTGCACCATTCGCCACTTAGCCCCTCTGTCATCAGATGATTGGCTGACCTGCTGATGTCTGACCCTTACGCCGAACAGACACCACGCATCGAGCTGACCCTGGCCCTCGCAAATTGGGGCAGTGGTGTCATTTGGAATGGGATCCCTTTCGAAACACCGGTCATTCCCGCGAAGCTCGTCCCCGCCTTCGCGGGAATGACTGCACCTGGGAGCGCCCGTGTCTCGCAAATGACACCACTACCCAAATTGCGCTTTAGTTGACTTGTGCACGTCCCTTGCGCACACCAATAATTCCGGCCGCATCGAAATCATTGCGGTTGGGGGCTTGGGCTGGTAGTCTAGCCCTCCCATGGAAACGCTCGTTTTCGTTGCGAACTGAGTTTTTGATAGGGACAAGTTTGCATCTCGCCTGCAAATTCCAGTCGATGCCGTCTTGAGGAGTCCGAATATGCAAAGAATATTGATGGCAATCTTGGTCTTATGCATCGGGATAAGTTCCGCTTCCGGGAAGGTCGTGGTCTTCTGGCAGGAAGGTTTCCCCACGCTGGAAAGCCAGCCGGTTCCGCAGGAAACGCTGCAGAAGGCTTTCGACGGCTGGCAACCTGTGTTTGCACGTCTCGATGAGATGAACAAGCAGGAGACCCTCCAAAATGCTGACTTGCTGGTTCTGCCGTACGGCTCGGCCGTGCCGGCAGACGCTTGGGCTGCGGTCCGGAAGTATCTTCAGGCAGGTGGCAATCTTCTGGTATTGGGCGGGCGGGCGCTCGCCATTCCGGTTCGCCAGCAAAGCGGCGGATTCCTTGCGAGTCAACCCGAGGCAGCTTACTCTCGGCAGATTGGCGTTTGGCACACCTATGAGGCTCCGCTGGGGGCAGGGCTGAGGTTCGCCTGGAAGGATGCAACCTTGAGCGGCGGCGATGTGCGGCCGAGGCGCGTCTTCGTGCTCGAGGGCGCCAACCGCGGGCTGGGATTTCTTGTGAATAGCGTGGGCGAGCGCGTGGCGGCGCCGGTGGTCGCCGCGGATTTCACGGGCCTGGAGGGCGAATCGAGCGCCCAGCTAGGTGCGCGCGTGGTCATGCTCGGGTTCGAACCCGAGCCCGGTTACTGGTCATCGGCCGGCGCTGTAGCGTTGGTGCGCCAGTCCGCGGATTACGCCCGCCAGGGGGCAACACTCTTTCGCCTCGAGATGCAGAACGCCACGCTGCTCGCGGGCGAAATCCCGCAGCTTATCGTCCGATTGAACAATGCCCGCAAGCAGCGCCTGGGGCAAGGCCAATCGGGAAGGGTGCGCGTCGAACTGCTGGCCGCTGGCCAGGTTCTTGCCGAGACGCAGGTGGACTGTTCGGGCGATGCCGTGGCCGAGCCCGTCGCTTTCAGGAAGACGCTGGAGCCGGGATTCTATGAGGTTCGCGGGACGTATGAAGACGCTGGCGGGCCGCGCGAGTTCTATCAAACCGGCTTCTGGGTGCGCGACGACAAGATGCTCCACTCCGGCTCCGCCTACGGCGTGAAGGGTGATTTCCTAACCAAAGACGGTGTCCCCTTCTTCCCCTTCGGCACCAACTATTTCACCACCGAGCACTACGGCTGGGGATTCCATGGCGCGGGCAACGCCTGGGTTTGGGAGCAGGATTTCGCTGAGATGGAGCAACACGGCGTCACCTTCGTGCGCACCGGTGTATGGAACGACCACCTCGAAGTCTTTGACGGCGAGACCGGGCAGGTGAAGGAGCGCTTCCTGCGTAGCCTGGAAGCGTTTCTCCTCTCGGCGGCGCGCCACCACATTCACGTCAATTTCACCTTATGCGCATTCGATCCTCAGACCGTCATGCGCCATCCCGGCGAGGAATCGCTCGTGACCGGCCCGGGTACCAATCCCTACACCGACCCCATCGCCATCCGCGCCCAGCAAGATTACGCGCTGTCGATTGTCCGGCGCTTCCAGGCCGTGCCGCACCTGAGTTGGGACCTGATCAACGAGCCGAGCTACTCGAATCCCAAGCGGCTGTGGCGCGGCAACACGCCCAACGACGATCCTACCGAGCTTGCCGAATGGCGCACTTGGCTGCGGGAGAAATACGCTACGCTGGACGAGCTGGCGCGTGCCTGGAACGTCACACCGGAAGAGTTGGGCGGCTTTGAGAGCCTTCCGCTGCCCGCAATCGACGACCTCACGACCACGCGCTACGGCAACACGCGCCTGGTCCGGGCCGTGGATTACAACCTGTTCGCACAGGAGATGTTTGGCCGCTGGGTTCGGAAGATGGTGGCGGCCATCCGCGCAACCGGCAGCCGCCAACTGGTCAACGTCGGTCAGGATGAGGGTGGCGTTTCCGATCGCGTCCTCAATCAATTTTACGCGGACGCCGGGGTCGATTTTACGGTGAACCACACCTACTGGAGGGACGATGCGCTGCTCTGGGATTCCCTGGCCGCCAAGCGGGTGGGGGTTCCGAACTTTGTCGGCGAAACGGGCTACCAGCCCGTGTGGCAGGCTGACGGAGAGCCCCGCTACGATGAAATCACCGCCTTCGGGCTCGTTGAGCGCAAGTGGGCGCTGGGCTTTGCCGCCGCCAATAGCGGCTCGCTGCAGTGGGAGTGGGGTGTGGGCAGTGACTTTGGCATCAAGCGTAGCGACGGTTCGAACAAAACGTGGGAAGACGTCATGCGCGACATGGGCGGCTTCGCAAAAAGGGCTGCGCCGCACTCGACGGGGCTGAAGCTCCCGGAGGTCGCCATCGTGCTGCCGCAGACGCTGCAGCTTTCCGTGTTCAACTCCACTGCCCTGGAAGCGCAGCAGAGCTGTGTGCGGGCGCTGTATCACTACGCGCGCTCCTCGGCGTATGTGGTGGGCGAATATCAGATTCAATTGCTGGGCAACCCCAAGCTTATCCTGCTGCCCTCACCGTGGGGGCTCACGGAGAAGGCCTGGCAAGCCATCGTGGCGAAGGTCCGAGAGGGGACGACGCTGCTCGTCACCGGGCGCTTCGATGCCGACGAGCATTTTCACCCCACCGCGCGGGCGCGCGAGTTGCAGTTGGATCTCCAGCCGGGCTTGCTCTCGACCCGCGAGAACCGTATCGCCTGGCCGGGAGGAGAGGCCCTGCTGAGTTACCCGGGTGAGAAGACGACTTTCCTGGAGCGGACTTTCCCAGCCCAAAACCGCACGTTCATCGAGAAGCACATTGGCAAAGGCAGAATCCTGCTGGTGCCTTTTCCGCTCGAACTCAATGATAATCTCAAGGCCATCGGCGATGTGTACCGGTATGCCCTGCGGGTGGCCAACGTCGTGGAAGCCTATTCCACCGAAATGAATGACCCCGGCATCCTCATCTGCCCGACGCAATTCGACCACGCCACGCTCTATGTGTTGACCTCCGAATCCTCTTCGTCCGGTATTTCATTCCGTGACGGAAGGAGCGGGAAAGAGTTCACCGGCAGGCTTGAACCTGGACGTGCTGCTCTGCTGCTGGTCAGCGACAAAGGAGAGTTGCTGGCCAGCTACAACTGGTGAACGCTCGACCGACGTTGGGGTGCGTTTGACTCACTCATACTAAGTTGCTTTCATGGAGATACAACTGCCGACGCGAAGCATCAAGTTAGGACTGTTCATGACCCCTCACCCCCGGCGCTCGGGGCCCCCCGCCCGCGCCGGCTGGTGAAAGCGCCGGTCGCGGCCCACCCTCTCCCCTCGGGAGAGGGCGGAAATCACCAATCCGGAAGCGGTGAGCAGGTCTATCGCGCGCCGGTAATGCGGAGGACCGTGGCGTAGCCCGGCTGGGTGGTTTCGGACGGCGGAGGCACGGCTACCCGCAGTCCGGCGCTCTCTGCCCGGAACTTCAGCCTCCCGCTCTCGCCCAGGATCGTGACCTCGGTGCCGGCCGAGGACTTCACATCCTTGACGAGGAACTCTTGGACCGGGCGGTGTGGCAGGATCGCGTACAGCGTCTCACCCTTCTTCGTGAAGAACGCCTCGATGATCGCCGTGTCCTTGTTCTTACGGTCCACGAAATCAGTCACCTCGTAGCGGGTCATGAACCGGTTGCCCGTTTTCATGTCCGGGACCTTGCCCTCGCTCCACTGATGGGAGGTGCGCCAGGAGCGAGTGCCGTAGATGGCCTCACCGTTCATCGCGAGCCAGGAACCCATGTCGGCGAGGCGCTGCTGCATGATCACGGGGATGCGGCCATCCGCGGCCGGCCCGATATCGAGCAGGAAGTTGCCGCCGCGGCTGACAATATCAATCAGCATCAGAAGCAACTCGCGCGAGGTGTGGTAATCCGTGAGCGACTCCATGCGGTTGTAGCCATAGGAGTGCCCCATTCCGCGGCTCTCCTCCCAGGCGTGTTCGCCGCCGGCCAGGCCCGCCGTGTACTCAGTTGTGTAATATCCGCCGTGCTTATGCCGGGTTTCCTTGCCCCAGCGGTCATTGATGACGACCTCGTCCTTCACAGGCGATTCGTTGAAGAGCCAGGCGAGCAGCTCGGGGCTCTTCCACTCGGCGCTCGTCATTTCCCACTCGCCGTCGGAGAAGATGATGTCGGGCTTGTAGCGTGTCACGACGTCTTTGAACTGCGGTTGCATGTGCTCGTTCACGTAGCGCGGTCGGTCGCTCAACCAGAGGGGGTTGTACCACTCGTAGAGCGAGTAGTAGAAGCCCATGTGCAAGCCCTGCTTGCGCACGGCCTCGGTCAACTCACCGAGCAGATCGCGCCTGGGACCTGCGACCTTACTGTTCCAGGGACGGCCCCAGGTACGGCTGGCCTCCTCGCTCGGCCACATCGCAAAGCCGTCATGGTGCTTCGACGTCGGCACGATGTATTTCGCGCCCGAGCGGCGGAAGATCTCCGCCCACTGGTCGGGGTCAAAGAATTCGGCCCGGAACATGGGCGCGAACCTCTCGTACGCGAAATCGTCCCCATACCAGCGCTGGTGGAACTGGTAGGTCGAGTTGCCCTTGCCATCCTTGGCCGCCTGTTCGCGTCCTGCGACCAGGGAGTTCCAGTACCACTCGGAGTAGCCGGTCTCGCCTTCCTTGTTGACCGGGGCGTAGGCGGGCACCGAATACACACCCCAGTGGATGAAGATCCCGAACTTGGCGTCGGCAAACCACGCGGGTATCGGGCGCCGGTCGAGCGAATCCCAATTCGCCTCGTACGGCCCTGCGCCGTTGGCGGGCCCGGTAAATGACAGCAGCAGAAGTGCAGCAACGATTAGTTTCATTCGCATGCCCGGCAGTATAACCCCTGGGCCGGATTCCTCACCACGGGATTGGAAGGGCGGGGCTTTACCGGCTGCGAAAAAACGTTTCTGAACGTTGTCATTCCGAGCCCTTCGCTGTCATCCTGAGCCCTTGGCCGTCATTCTGAGCGAAGCGAAGAATCTCGCCCTGCCCGCCTTTCCGCCCTCGGGTTTTGCCTTTTCTTGTCACTTGCCACTCGTCACTTGCCACTTGTGTTTTCAATAACTCACTTTCTTTTCATCAACATAATGGAAAGAAGACTATAACTAGCTTATTTTTCAACAACATAATGGAAAGCCCACAAACAGACATTTTTTCTACATGTGTTTTCAACAACATAATGGAACTTACCTTCATTTTTCCCACCCGCGTTTTCGGAGGTCGACATCAACGCAATGCATTTAACTGGCTTAATTTCAACGACTTGATGATTTTGCAGAATTATGATGAATATCGCTAAGTACATTTATTATCATCAACATAGTGGAAGAGCGGGACATTTTCGCAATTCTCACGTTCTCGGGCAGAGCTTTCAGTGATCTGCCGTCAGCGTTCAACCAATTTCGGCTCGCCAAGCGCTCGCTGCCTTCTGCCTACTGCCCGCCAGCAGCCTCTTGGGTGGGAAACAAAGGGGAGGCCATCCCCCGAGAAGGTTCTACCGAGCCGGGAGCTAGTTACCTTTAATATTATAACGCTAGAGTTAACAACGTCAAGCAAAAAATTCTGCCTTCCGGCAGAAAACTGCTAAAGCGGAAGCGAGAGACCCTTCGCAAGAAGAAGGCCTGGGAGTGTCCTCAGGGAGCAAATCTGCCCGAAGTGACGGCTCAATCCTCAGAGGCCTCTGAGCCGGCTATTCGCTGGCTTGATTGGCGACCCATGTGAGCGGGCCGGCGGCTTACTAAACCGTGGGTCGGGAGTTCGTATCTCCCTAGGCCTACCACCTTTTTTCATTTTGCTGTCGAAGAGAGCGAGGTTCAGCTGGGAGCTGTTGACAGGCCCCGCAAGTGGCTGCCTGTATGAAATTGTAGTGGAATCAAGCGCTCTAACTTGCACCTGAGAACCTCTGTGGCCCGCTTGACAGGAGGCTTCCACAAGGGTACGCTTTGGCCAGCCTCAGAACTTACATCACAGGGGAGATTTCAAATGGGCACTCCCAAACAGTGGATGGCCGTCGTTGCCGCATACAGCTTGCTTTTGTCACAGGGCCTTGCTGCGCAACAGGCCGCCCGCACCGTCAAGGTTCCGGATGGAACGATCATTCGTCTCGCGCTGCTTGACAGTTTGAGCTCCGAGACCAACCAAGTCGACGACCCGGTGAATCTCGAGGTAACCGAAGAAGTGAAGGTGGGTGATGTCGTAGCCCTTCCCAGGGGCGCCACCGCCCGCGGGCACGTGGTGGAAGTCGAACCCAAAAAGCGCCTGGGACGGGCGGGCAAGCTCAATTTTACCGTAGACACCGTGAAGGCTCCCGACGGTTCCAACCTGCGCTTGCGCGCAAGTTCGGCACGCAAGGGTCAAGATAAGAGCGGCACGGTCATTGTGGGCACGGTCCTCCTGAGCGGATTGTTTCTTCTCATGCACGGCAAGGACGTCAACATCCCGAAGGGCACGGCCTTCAACGCCTATGTCGATGGTGACCGTGAAATCACCTTGGGCGGACAACCCGCCCCAGCGCATGCCGCGCCGCAACCGACGGTGGTAGCTCCGGCTCAACCAGCCGCACCGCCCTCCAGTGGGGTGGCCCCCACGATTGTGCTCGTCGAGCCCTCCATCACGAACTCCGGCGAAACGGTCGACCTCACCGCATCAACCCTCACTATTCGCGGGGTGGTGACAGACCCCTCCGGCATACCTGCGGTGACCATTAACGGCGTTTCTGCTGGCATGCGGCCCAAGGGTTCCCAGGCCGCCGAATTTGTTTCCGACCCGATGAGGCTTCGGTCCGGAGACAATCATCTCGAAATTGTGGCCACCAACGCAGCGCACCTCGAGGCCAAGATTACGTTCGTGGCCCGCTACGCCCCTGCCGTTGCAGAAACGGCGCGACCGGTTCCCCGCGCCGAAGCCAAAGGCCTGGGCGAGCCGGAAATCATCTCCCTCTTGAAAGGCGGGGTCCCCAGCGCTCGCGTGGCCGATATCGTGAAGGAGCGAGGAGTCAATTTCGTCCCTAGCGAGGAGGACCTCAAAGAAATCCGCAGGGCCGGTGGGGGCGATGACCTCGTGAAAGCCGTGTTGAAAGCCAAGACCCGGCCCTAGAAGCCGGTTATAGGGGACGGGTTACTGGGCATAGGTAACAGAGTACAGGTTGTGGATTCCCGGTTCCCTGTCAACTATTCCTTCCCACCGGCCTCGGCGCCTCCCGGGCGGACTCACTTTGAAACCCCTTTGTTCCTAAACGCGCCTGCTAGGGTCGGAGGGGGCCCTGTTGATTTCGCTGAAAACAGTATCCTACCGGCGGCTTGTAGAACGCTTGGTGGTTCGCCATGCTCCCTCTCCTACTCTACCGCAACCCGCGCTTCATGGCTGTCATCCTGAGCCCTTCGCTGCGCTCAGCATGACAGGTGCCTTTTTTCAGCAGTCTGTTAGAATTCTCCGCTAGTCCAATTCGTGCGGCTCGCGATTCTGCAGACGATTCGGAGGACATGCAGCCATGGATGCGATTGAAGTGTTGAAGACACGACGCTCGGTCCGCGCCTTCCAGGGTGAACCGGTGCCCAGAGAGATCATCGAGGACATCATTGATTGCGGACGCTTGGCGGCCACGGCTATCAACATACAGCCTTGGGAATTCGTGGTTGTGACCGAGCCCGGGATGCTGCGCAGAATTGCCACGACCACCGACTATGGGAAGTTCATCGTCCACGCCCCGGTGTGCGTGCTGGTTCTGTGCAAGGACACGAAGTATTACCTCGAAGACGGCAGCGCCGCCACGGAGAATATCCTGCTGGCCGCCCGCGCGCACGGCCTGGGCTCATGCTGGGTCGCGGGGGATAAGAAGCCCTATGCGCCGGAAATCTGCCGCCTGGTGGGAGCGCCTCAAGGTTACAAGCTGGTCAGCCTGATTCCCATTGGCCATCCGGCGGAGAGCCCGGAAAAGAGCAAGCGGCCCATGTCAGACGTCTTGCACTGGGAGAAGTACTAACCCGGATCTCTCACGACGGGATTGGAAGGGCGGGGGTTTAGCCCCGCCGTTCGAAGGCCTTCCTGATTATTCCCGTGCTTCGCGCCCCGCGCAGCTTGCAGCCGCAAGCTGCGCGGGGCGCGGGGCGAACAGAGGGCGGGAGCCGCGATTTCGGCGGGGCTGAACAGGCTGCGGAAAAACCCAGTTTGGTAACGGTATTGCATCGAATGAGGCATGCGAGGAGATGATGAGAAGCAACCAGCGATGTT
>Ga0116124_1000469_pt1 | contig 36165 bp, 38 predicted proteins | sample June2015DPH_13_1_2_FD_89728 | JGI IMG/M metagenome (GOLD analysis project Ga0116124, IMG submission 89728) | Peatland microbial communities from SPRUCE experiment site at the Marcell Experimental Forest, Minnesota, USA - June2015DPH_13_150 | ecosystem: Environmental > Terrestrial > Soil >... | reverse complement strand
TGTAGCATCTTTGCGCTATCATATCTAAGATATCATTGTGCCTCTTCTCGTCTTCCCCCAAGTGTTGAAGCAGCATTCGCACTGCCTCATCATCTGTCTTGCTCATCTCCTTCTGTATGTGAGCCGCCATCGACTTGCTCAGGGTCTTGTGATTCTCTATCTCTCGTTTCACAATGATTGGATCAGCGAACCCACTGAAGGCCTCCTGCCAGAGGGACTTTGCAGATTGATCGCCCTTCAGTGCCTCAACAACTGCCTCTAATACTGCCGCGTGCTTCTGCGAGTCACATCTCATCTCTACCAGTAGAAGCTTTGCCGCTCCTGTGCCTAGCTTCTGTTCGGTCTCGCTAAGCCTTGCTGCGCTTTCCCTTTCGATCTGAGCCTGCTCTCGTATTAGGCCGATCAATTCTCTACGTGATTCCACTTGTGTTCACTGTCCGGGCACTGCTCCACTCGCCTATCTAAAGAATAGTCCTAGTCTCTTGCCAAGTCTGTCTCAATCGCTTCATACGTGAGACAGATCTTGATCTCCGAACACTTACGCACGTAAAGTGCTTAAGTGGAGAATTACGCTGCCTGTACTTTGAGTGTAGATGTCGGTGGGACAGCACCGGTGAAAGGTAAGTGCACGTATTCGAGGAAGGTGTCCTCTGAAGAGGCACGGGAAGGTTATCTTCTGGTCTTGAAGAGCAAACTCCAACTCTTTCCTCATCTTGGAAAGAAATTCGACCTAGTTCAGGATGACTTTGCCAGAAAGGCAAGAGTGGAATCCTATCGGTGTACATGTAGAGGCCCAGAGCTACCTCACGAACACTACTTCATCCGTTGGAAAGGATTGAGATCCAAAGATAGGGTGGACATACGAGAAGACCCAGAAAGACAAGGTAGATATCTTGTACGAATCCGGCACTGACTGACGAAATTGGATGACCTCAACAACCCCAACGAGGCGCTCAGCAGATTACTCAGATGCCTTGGGATGCTGTAAGTTCCGAAATAGCGTATAGAACAACGTGATCGAGGCGACGTAGAGCACAGTGCAGAGGTAAAATGGGAGACTCAAGTTACCACCACTCAAGGCCGCGGCTCCCACAACTGTGCTTGCAGCATTTGGTATTCGCCAGACCACAGCGTTGAGCGCAGACGCAGTGGCTCGTTCGTCCTGAGCGACCAAATTCATCAGCAGTGAATCAGCGAGCGGACTGGACATGTTCATGAGCATCGAACGAACGACATAAAGGATGGCTGCGATCGGCGCTGTTGGGCTGAACGGTGTAGCTAGCAGGAATAATGTTGAGGTGAGCTGCGTCGCCGCAATGCCGACGACTAAGCCGGTCTTCTTTGCTATGCTTGGCGAGGCGATGGCCGCGATTCCCATGAGTATGTTTGAAACTGCCACCACGGGACCTGAAAATGCATCGGTCACATTGAATCGAAGATAAAACCAAGTAGGTATGAGAGGAATTATCAGCCCAGCACCGAGGGCTATCATCAGATTTGCGGTCGAGAACTTCGCCAAGATTCTCAGTGACTTGCGAGGCAGTATCCCACGACGAGACCGCACAGGTTTGATGTCAACCGCCCAGCGCGATACAGCATAGGGAGTCAACAACCCTAAGAGGCCTAACGCGACAAAAGTGATCCGGTGAGCTTCCAGGAAATTCAAGGGTAGTAGTGGAAAGATAGCTGGAAGAAAACTGCCCAAGCCTGCTCCCATCGTGAAGACCACGAATGACAGACTGAACGTTGCGGGTCTGGCGGAGACCGACGTAGCGTCCGCAAGGTAAGCGTTCCAAGTCGAAATATACATCGCTTCCGCTGCGCCGCCTACCAGAGCGGACATCTCAAGAATGAAGAAGTCTGATGTGAATCCAGGAATCATCGTTACAGGCATGGAGAGAAGTGCTCCAACGAACATCAGTAACTTGCGTCCGTAACGATCCGACAGAATCGAAAACGGAATACTGCAGACCACTGCTGCAAGCCCGAACGTGGTCAGTATGGCTCCGACGTTGGTGATGGAGACTCCTTCCAGAGGAAGGAATACAGCGATCGCTACCTCGTAGAATCCGAGGCCTGCTGCAAGAGGACCAGCCCCTAACACGACCTTGCTGACCTGGGGGGGAACCTCCCCAAAGGATCGCATCGTTGACTCGCACGGCAGGATGAATGAGGAACGATTAAGTCTGTCGCTGTTTAGCATGAGGGACGATCCGAAAGAGGATTCGCATGACAGGCCAAGGCGAGAAACTCGCCATTGAAACACTGGATCTCAAGAAGTCCTACAAAATGGGACTCGTGACGGTATATGCGCTGCGTGGAGTTAACCTGAGAATGCGGCATGGCGAGATTGTTTCTGTGGTTGGCCCGTCTGGCAGCGGGAAGTCAACTCTGCTGAACATGTTGGGTGCTCTCGATACACCGACAAGTGGCAAGATACTCATTGATGACGTTGACATAAGCCGAATGGGAGAGAGAGCACTCGCCAGATTTCGCAACAGAAAGATCGGTTTCATCTTCCAGTCATACAACCTCATCGATAGATCAAAGGTGGCCAAGAACGTAGAGTTGCCCGCCATAGTTGCAGGTATGCCAAAGAAGCTGAGGAATCAGCGAGTGCACGAACTCTTAGACCTCGTGGGTTTGGGTGACAAATCGAATCGTAGACCGAATGCGCTTAGCGGCGGAGAACAACAGCGAGTCGCAATAGCCCGGGCACTCATCAATGATCCGGCATTCATTCTCGCAGACGAGCCGACCGGCAACCTCGACTCTAAGACTGGAGAAGAGATACAGAATCTCCTGCTTCGCGTGAACGAAGAGAAAAAAGCAACCATACTAATCGTTACACACAACTTGGAACTTGCCGAGAAAACGGGAAGGATCCTCCATTTGAGAGACGGCGTCGTGGAGAAAGAGAGAGCAGGACTCATGCCGCATAGCAAACCCAGCGACTCTGACTTGAACGTCAGTGCAAACGGGAGGGCATGAGGACAGTGGCCGTACTTGATCTGATTGGGCTCTCATTTGGAGCCCTGAGAGAGCGACGACTGAGAACAGGCCTCACAGTGCTAATGGTGATCATAGGCGTGGCACTGATGACCTCCATCAACGGACTGGGTGGAGGGATGAACAACTACATCAGCGACCAGTTAGGCACTCTCGGCGCTAACGCCCTGATAGTTACTCCTTCTGCCAGTGCCTTCGGACCCGAAGCACAATCCGGTATGCAAACAAAACTCACATCACAGACCGTACGCACCCTCGGAAGAATTCAGGGCGTAGATTATGTTATCCCATCGTTCACCGGTGGGGGAACGTTGAGGTCAGGAAGCGAATCAAAAACCGTGGCAGTTCTTGGGATGGATCAAAGCAAGATGGTATATGTCACTCCCAAGATTAGCTTTGAGTCCGGAGCATTCGTTTCATCTACGGACTCCGGTGGAATCGTACTGGGACACAGTATTGCTCACCCATCGAATCTTGACAAGCCATTTGCGAGCATGGGGCAGTCAGTGTTTATTGAGTTCTCAAAGATTGAGAACCAAGGAGGAGTTGAGAAACTAGTCACGAAAAGGAAAGCCTTCCTAGTGGGAGGGATTCTCAACGAACTTGGAAGCCAGCAGGTTGACAGTGAAGTCTTCATTTCACTCTCAGCAGCCAACGCCTTCTTCGAAAAGAACAGCGTATACGATGTCATCTACGTGATCACGAAAGGTCCCGACATCAATGATCAAGTGGAAACGAGCATCACGAAATTCTATGGAAAGAATATCGGCATAGTATCGCCCAAAGCGATTGCGAGCACAATAAATGAGGTGATGGGCACCTTCCTGGGATTTCTCACCGCTGTCGCCGCGGTTTCCATGTTCGTGGGCGCTGTCGGCATAATCACAACATTGTACACATCGGTAATGGAGAGAACACGCGAAATTGGGCTGCTGAAAGCAATAGGCTACACTGGGGGAACAATTCTCTTCATGTTTCTTATGGAATCATTCACAATTGGGCTTCTAGGCGGATTATTGGGACTGACCGCCGGAGTTGCTGGAGCATATGCCATGATCGGGATCTTGCCTTTGGGGGCAAACGCAATATCAATTACTCCCTATTTTCGCCCCACCGATCTTGCCCAAGTATTCCTTCTAGCCTGCGCTCTAAGCGTCATAGCAGGCATCTACCCCGCCTGGAGAGCATCTACCCTGAGCCCGATAACAGCCCTAAAGAAGGAGTAGAGAGCGGAAGCGATTTCACGATTCAGAAGAGCATCACATAGTCCATCGGAGAGACCCTTCTTCTTCCAATGGGCTTCTCAGTCCATCGAGCCTAGCCTCTAGTGAGTTCACATGACCGATTCATGCGTTTGAGAATCCATTTCTCTCTTAGTAGGTCGAGGTATTGGCCAGCTCTCAGCGGTCGTGAGTTATTGTTGCAGCTGGACCATTCATGGGTTAACGCCACTTGCTGAGCTATTTCTTGATCATGGTCTGTGAGGCGCGGCTCAGAATCTGGTCCATATGGTCAGTGGTCTCTTTGGGTAATGCTGGGACTTGGTGCTCTTTGAGGATCTTACGTATTTTCTCCTTCGCTTCCTCGCGAGCGCTCTTCTGCCCTCTTGCCTTCCAGTCAGATATGGTTTGACGATTGAACAGTTAGGGGTGCAGGATGGCTCTTCTTTCCAGATATGTGCGTGTGTGCTTCTCCGCCATGAAGTTTCCTCCAGGGCCCACCTTTCGTGTGAGATCCACAGCTAAGCTCTCATCATTGACCTCAACGTCTGTCGATGTTCTTCTCGACCGCAGTCCGAGACAGAAGTATGACCTTATCGGGGTCTATCGCTTCGACCGCATTAGCCAACTCATCAAGTATTTGACTCGACAAACACGTCACCGACAGCAGTGGAACTGACCCGTTCTGGTCGGTCTGTATATAAGATCGTTCATCATGAGCAACGGCGTCACGTTGCGGAACTCTTGATTGCCGGTTGATTGCTGAACTCTGGCCAAGGTCTCCAGCCCACGCAACTTTTGAATAGAAAGAATGGTAGGCCTGAAGCGAGACGGCATCGACTCCAAGGGAAAGAATGGCTGCGGTTTTCAAAGGGAAGTCACCGGATAAGATAGTGTGGCGGAATAGCCGACCCCACACAATGAAACAATCAAAAAGGTAAAACTGTGGCTGAGAGGGGATCTGCAGATCGGAGCCAAGGAGTACCAGAGATTGAACCGTCATGGTGAGGATGGTCACAAGCCTAAGCCATCATCGTTCAGCCAGTCATAGGATCTGTGTTCATGTTCACGCCCAGAATGGCGTCGTTCACCGCCGGTTACCTTCTAGGCAGAACGGATAGAATACCCATATCGAATATGGGTATGTCCTATGCCTCCAGCAACAATATCCCCGCGCGTATGCCCAATATCCTCCTTCTCTGAACATGTGAACGCTCATCGTGAACATCTGAACAGGGTTCATGAGCATCTGAACAGGGTTCATGAGCATGTGAACAAGTGCGAGGGATGATCTACAGTTGAGACTGATTCCAGACGAAGTCAAACGTCAGATCCTAAGACTTTGGATGAATGGAATTACACGTTACTCGCTCAGTCAGTCGGATTCTCGAGCAAACGGCGGGGGAAAGGGAGTCGGACGAAAATTGTGGCGGGTCCGGAGGGAATTGAACCCTCGACCTTCGGGTGTCCCTCAGCGGTTAAGAGCTTCAGCCTTGCTCCTGCGAGACCGCTGCTCTACCTTTCGAGGGCAAATCGACTTGCCTGACTGAGCTACGGACCCTGAGCTTTCGGAGATAACTGTAAAGTCTACTTAAGTTTTCGTGAGCACCAGGAAACAGCCTTAGCTGCTACTGAAGCTATAGGTGATCTCCGAAAGATCTGACGGTATTTGATCTTGCTGGAGGCAAGTTCTCTCTCATTTGGTGGTTTGCCACATGGTTTGTCTGTACTAGGTGTGAGGAGCACAATCTCGAACACGGGGTAAGTGATGCTTCAAGTCTTATCAGGCACTTTGCCCTATAGTGTGGGTCGATTGATGATGTCGGTTCGAGTTGCACATGCCATCGTGAGCGATTGCCTAAGGATTAGACCCGATGATGTCGTGACTGTGAACACTTGGGCGCACACCATCGAGTTGTCGGATGCGATACTGGAGGAGTGCTACAGGATCGGTGCCGACGCTATGGCCATCCTTGACACTGATAGATCGTACTACTCGCAAATGGAGACACTGTCCGAAGAGAACTTGAAGGTGACCTCGAAACACTGCCTCGGCACGGCCGAATATTCGACCGTGAATATCTTCATCGGCGGCCCTGCGAATCCGTTACGGATGCGGAAGATACCTCCTGAGAAGTTCGCGGCCCTATTCGAAGGTGAGAAAGGGCATGAGGACAAGAGTCGCGAGAGGAAGATCCGAATTGCGTACTTGGCGCAAGGAATGGTTACGCCTGAGAGAGCCCGCACGTACGGTTTCAACTTTCAGCGGTGGAAACGTATGACGGACTCTGCGACTGCAATTCGGTATGATGACATGAGCATCCTAGGGAGACGGGTGACTTCGAACTTAGAACGGGCAAGAGAAGTGCGAGTCCGATCGAGAATAGGAACGGATCTGAGGTTCTCCATACTGGGACGGCAGACCCAGATTAATGACGGCATCATAGATGACGACGACATAAGACGTGGGGCGTTCTTGACCACTCTCCCAACGGGATCAGTGACCGTTTCGGTAGTCGAGGAGAGTGCGTCAGGCAAGATCAGTTTCGACCTACCAATACCGCAGGTCGGCAAACTGATCCACAGACTTCAATGGGTATTCGAGAACGGCCACGTTACATCCTACAACGCTGAGAAGAACCTAGACGCTTTCGGAGCGATATTCGAGAAGGCACATGGAGACAAGGAGAAGATTGCTAGTCTCACGATCGGACTGAACCCGCGGGTAAGAACTGGATTCCTAGATGACAGTCTTTCAAAGGGGGCTGTTTCGATCGGGATCGGATCGAGCCTAAGCATCGGCGGCAAGAACAACAGTGACTACGGTTTCCAAGGCACCCTAAGCCAAGCAACCGTAGAACTCGACGGAAGAACAATTGTCGAGAACGGCAGGATAGTAGTCTAGCCGTTCACCCCCGGCGGTCACGAATAATACCATCCCACACTTAACTCCGTCCGAGAAGAACATGGGAGAACTATCATTCATCGGCATGGGCCTACACGACGAAAACGGCCTCACTTTACGTGGTCTAGATGTTGCCAAGAATGCGGACACTGTCTACGCAGAATTCTACACAAGCATTATGCCAGGCCTTTCAATGGATCGATTGCGACGCCTAGTTGGAAAGGAAATCGAGATCCTCACTCGGAAGGACCTAGAGGAAGACGCTGAACGCACGATAATATCCAAAGCTGAGAAAGAACGCGTGGCTCTTCTGATTCCCGGAGATCCGATGTCGGCAACGACGCACGTCGCACTTCTCCTCTCAGCCAAGAAGCATGGAATCCGGACAACGGTAATTCATTCGGCTTCAATACTCACCGCCGTTTCGGGGGCCACTGGGTTAGAAGTGTACAAGTTCGGAAGAACCGTCACCATTCCCTCGCCAAAGACTAGTCCGGTTCCGGAATCTGTGTACGAATTCATCGTAGCCAACAAGAGAATAGGCCTCCATACTCTCGCTCTCCTAGACCTCGAACATGGTAGATTAACGATTCCGGAAGCAATTCGAATCCTGATCAAATTGGAATCCGCAAAGAGAACAGGTCTTCTCACAGAGGAAGCACTCATGGTCGCGCTCGCACGTGTAGGAGCCCCCGACTGTCTAGTGAGAGCGGCCAAAGCAAGAGATCTGGTGAAAGGCGATTTTGGGGAGCCCCCATGGTCGATCGTTCTCCCAAGTAGACTGCATTTTGTGGAAGCTGAAGCGCTTCAGCTACTAGCCGGAGCCCCGCGGGAACTTCTGGAGGGCAGAGAATGAACGAGGACCCTGGAGAACGCGCTAGAACATACCTTGCAGCCATGGAGCGAATCCTCAAACTGGCCGAGGCCGTCAGCAATCCTGACGCAATCCGCGTAGTTGATTATGCCAAGAGGTATGTGGCCGATAGCAGGTACTATCTTGAGACAGGGAAGCTAACGACTGCTCTTGCTTCTGTTGCGTACGCCGAAGGTCTACTAGATTCGTTGAGCATCATGGGCGTGGCGGACTTGGAAAAACCAACTCGCTGAAGTCAGTTAGACCGCTTCGACTTGACAAATGATATCTCAGTGATGATGTGATGGAAAGGGTTGGGAGGCAAGAGTGAGATGGACCTGAGCGAACAAGACGAGAAGGATCTCCTAAAGTCCATCTACATCCTGCAACTTCGAAAACCATCCTTCACTAGAGACGAACTGATGGAGAAGACAGGGCTCGATACAGACAAATCTGACAATGTCTTGAAACAGTTCACGAGCTTTGGAATGCTGGAACGCCGTGACACGGACCAGTACGCATTGCTGACGAAGGGAAGATCGAAGTTGAGAGTAGTTCTAGTGGGAGGAGTCTATGACATACTCCACCTCGGTCACCTTGCTGCTCTTACGGAAGCGAAAACACATGGAGACATCCTTGTAGTCGTCGTCGCAACCGACATTACAGTTGAGACATTGAAGGGTCGCAGGCCCGTATTTCCTGAAGAGGATAGGCGTGCACTTGTGGAGTCACTCAAGCCCGTGGACGCCGCAATTCTTGGCTACGAAGACATAGGCATGGGATATGAGCAGGTGATTGATGACGTCAAGCCAGATATCATCGCTCTTGGATATGACCAAGATTCGGTTGCCCGAACAGTTACTGAGCTTGTCGAAAAGAGAGCGCTAAAGGTCAGGATAGTCCGGCTTACCAAGTTCGACAGAGAGAAGTATCTCAGCTCTTCAGCCATCAGGCAGACGTTCTTCCGGGAGACGAACTGATGATACGAACCTTCACGATATCACCGTCCTTGAGATCGAGGCTCGCTCTAAGATTGCTCGGTGCAATCAACTCGATCACGTCGCCCGCGTAGTGTGTCCTGACCGCCGAGATCAATGCTCCATCCTCCGCATCATTGATCTTCGCCTTGTAACATATGACAGGCCCGAAGGTTCTCTCACCGTCTCGAAAACCCTCAATCTCGATATGCGGAAGCGTCTCTAGAAGTCTCCTCTCGTCCTCGTACTCGCGTCTGAGCCGTAGGTTCATTGTGCCAGGAAAGGGATCAAAACCCAGCTTCTCGACGAATTGTCCACGATACCCAGATTGGCCTACATACCACGCGCCTTCGCCTATTCCTGAGAACAATGTTCCTTCGAGAACGACTTCTCTTGGTTTCAATTCGAATATCGCTTTGAGCCGGAGATGCATTCTGTTGAGCTCTTCTGACCCTTTGGCAGTCACTCTGATCGCCTCCCCACGAGTACCTCGAGCTCTTCTGATCAGGCCAAGCGTCTGAAGTTCTATTAGGTGTCGCGAGGCTGTCTGCTGTGAGGCGTTCAGGCTTCTCGCCAGATCCGCCGTAGTGATCGATAGCTCGCCAGAGTATGCTCCAAGCTCTGCAAGCTTGCACAATGTCAACAGTAATGCGGGGCTCACGTCTTCGGTGACCATCTCAGCCTATTCGCCTCCTGATGCGCCGAGAGGATGGGTTCAAGACCGCCTTTGGTGGTGCAGTGCCTGACGATTCTCGTTGCATCTTCAAGAGATATCTTGTGACCGACACTCACATAGAGGCTTTTCCTATTGGATCGGAGGATTCTCGCGATCACGTTTCCCTCTGAATCGATGAGTGTTTCTCCAACTTCCGTACCGAAGAGTCGGCTCTTCGCGACACCTATCGTGGGGAGATTCGTGACGAGCCCCACATAACAAGCCAAGCCGAATCTTCTAGGATGCGCCAGACCATGCCCATCGACTATGCAGACATCAGGTTTGATCTTTAGCTTGCGAAGCACACGAACAACCATTGGACCCTCTCTGAACGACAATAATCCCGGAACGTAGGGGAATGTAACTCGGGCTCTGGCGGTCGTGGTTTCGATCGGTTTCAAAGTGGCGTATTCGATGAGAACTGCCGCTCCCGAAGCCTTCTCATCGTCATACGCACCGTCAGCCCCCGCAACATACCGCATCCGCTCGGGAATCCTACTATGCTGAGATACCAGTGGGGCCAACTTGTTCTGCAGCATGATCGCTTCTCGAGGCGTGGGATTCCGAGGTATAGCGATTCTCTTCGAAGACAAAGAAACTCAGCGCATACGCTTCTCAAGATTCTTCATAGTCTTCTCTAGAGAGGATCTTCGAATGTCAGCGACTACGTCCGCACGTGTGGCTTCGACCAACTTCTTGGCGACATCCATCTTCCTTCGAAAAGTTGGGACTATTGACGTACGGTCTAGGGAAAGCAGGTCTTCGAAGAGAGCCTCCATGGACTCGAAAGTGCCTTGAGCATCCTTCAGCTGGCCAGCTTTCAGATGATCCATCGTACTCCTGCGAAGCTCGCCAATAAAATCCAACAGGCCAAGCACGTACGGCATCCAATCAACGCCTACCTCACGTTGTGACAGCAACCTCTTCCGGCTCGCGTAGCTCAACAGAATCTTGGCCTCAGAGAACTCCTGAAAAGCAACGATCACGTAGCCAACCTGTTTGAACTCGGAACGCTCGTTCAAGAGACCTCGTATCTGACCAATGCTCTCTTCAGCGTCCCTGAGGGTCGTTTTGGCCTTGGTAATCTGTCCTCTGTGGACTTGAACGATCGCCCAGCTAGAAAGTCGAACGGTCTTCCTCGTCAGCTCCAGCAGCTTCTCTCTTGTCTTATCGTAATCTGTGAGCTTTTGCTGCAGTCCGGCAAGCTCGTCTTTCGACAGCAAATATGTTCGCTGCTAGACCTCTCTACGGATGGATAAATGAGTTGGCCCAGGAACAGGCATCGAAGGAGAATCGACCTGAAGTCAGACTGTTAGCTGAGAGGTTCGCCTTCCTCTTTGATGCCACTCTTGGTGATCGTCATAAAGTCGAGTCCGTTCCCGCTTCCTATGTCGCGCGCAAGCGCGGCTTTAGCTGCCTTCTTGACAAGCTCTTTGCCTTGCTCAACGCTCAAGCCTTCCTTGAACTCTGCCTCCAGAACGCCGATCGCAATCTCGGATCCCGATCCGACGGATGCAAACTTGTCATCTATCACCGATCCTAACGGATCGAGCACAAAGAGACTCGGCCCCTCGTCGTCAATTCCACCGACGATGGTCTGGGCTAGATATGGGAACATGCGCCTCTCAAACAGAAGATTGGCCATGACTTTCGCAGCCGACCTCACTGATGCGGCCCTGTCTCGTTCGAAAGAGTACACACTGAGTTGAGCTGCGACTTCCTTTGTTAGGACTTGCATGTCTGCAACAAGTCCCGCACATGCGGCGCCAATTGTGTCGGTCACTTGGAAGACCTTCTTTCCGCTCTTGCTCTGTATAAAGTACCCATAGGATACTCGCCTCTCGGAAGCGAGCACTACGCCGTCCTTGCAGACCACGCCGATCGTGGTGGCGCCCGGCATGAAGGGTTCACTCATTCAAGTCACCAGAAACCAGTCGCAGACTCCGCATGAAATGGCGACTCTATTAAGGTTGATGTTAACTGTCCTACTGTTCTTGGCCGACCTATCATGCATCCACTAAGGAACGTCTTCAAGAAGATAACATGGGACACGAGAGAACGAGCCGGGAACTATATCGTCTACTTCATTCATCGAGGAGCTCCTGAAGACACTCGTGAGATCAACGCATCCGTAATTACAAAGGTCGGCCCGTCGTGGTTCACCTATTCAGCGGCTGAATCGGAAGAGACACTGATTCCCTTTCATCGTGTCAGAAGAATCCTCAATGTCCAGACGGGTCAGGCCGTGTGGGTATCGAGGGCCCGTAGGAGCGCTAAGGACCGAGGTTGATTCCTTTCACTCTCACAATTCCCGGATTCCCGAGTTCACCATCTACAGTGATCTTTGCGCCTGTTACAAGTTCGGCTATTCTCGCGTTCGTGATCGTATGCATCGTGATAATTGATGTCCGAAACTCTGAGCTGCCATCGGCCACCGCCAAGTACGGAATCAGGATGTCGGACATGTGCCTGTCAACCGGGGTGCCGCTGTTGATCTCTCCCACGAGTTGGGTCGCCGCCTGGCGACCTACTTCTTCGGCGGGCTTTCCTCGTTCTCCTACACTATCCGCGCCCAAAACTCTACCAGGCTCGTTGTCCGTGTAGAGAGCTATTCCGCTCCCCGGCGCAACATGAGGGTCAGCCGCAACAGGATATGTTTCCAGCGTTATGGAGATTTCCAGTTGATCGATCTTCTTCAAGATGTCTTGCGCGGCGGTTGCCTGCCTTTGCGCGACATGGGCAGGTAGCCTGACACAGTGGCTGATTCCGAGCACCTTCTTGATCTCTGGTCGTTCCATCACCCGTAGAGGCATCAATCCCTTGCACGGACGGACCGTCATCGATACTCGTCCTCCGCCCTTGGGGTAGTGCCCTCGTTGAATCAATTTCAACTCTGCGAGATAGCCGAGCCTCGACAAGTTAGGGAGCACGACGAAGCGAACGTAGTCTATCGTTGGACTCCACCTCACATCTGTTCCTCCGGTTATCTCGAACTCCGTCTTGCCTGAGGAGAAGGCTGATGCAGGCATCAGTGCCTGAAGCACTAGTGAGATGCTTCCTGCGGTGCCTACGTCGAACCTGAACGAGCCTGACATCTTCTTTCTTGGCGTAAAGTACAGGTCGGTCGACCCGATCTGGAGCCCCTTTGTCTCAGCATCGGAGAGTGCGGCAACTGCCATGACCGCCGTCATGTGCTGTGCGCGAAGACCTGGATTCGGTCGCTTGCCTCGAATATTCTTAACGTGAACCTCTTTTCCGAGCAGTGCTGAAAGAGCGATCGCGGTTCTGAGAACCTGCCCTCCCCCTTCACCGAGGCTGCCGTCTATCTCGATCATCGGTCTTGCCCTGACGCAGCTGAATGCCCCTAGTTTATTTACTCTTACAAGCATTTCCGGCCAGTTCCGGAGTCTCTAACCTTGATTCTGAGGTGAGACAAGGTGGCAACCAAACTGAAGCGCGGCCTGTTTGTAGGAAGGTTTCAGCCCTTCCATCTTGGACATCTAGGCGCAATCAAGAACGCGTTAGATCAAGTGGAAGAGGTCATCATAATGGTCGGCAGCGCTGAGAACAGCCATTCTGACAAAAACCCGTTCACGGCCGGAGAACGTGTTGAGATGATACTGGCAGCATTGAAGGAAGCAAACATGGACCCACGCAGATATCTTGTCATCCCGATCAGGGACGTGCACATCCATGCGACCTGGGTCCCCTTCATCGTATCCCAGACACCCAAGTTCGACATCGTTTTCACGAATGAACCGCTCACGTCACGCCTCTTCAAGGAGCGTAAATACAGAGTCGAACGAATCCCGTTCCTTCAACGACATGACTATTCGGCCACAGAAATCCGCAAGAGAATACTCAAAGGGAAGAACTGGGAGTCGCTGGTCCCTAAGAGCGTTGCAGAACTACTTGTGAAGATCCACGGCATAGAGCGCATTAGGGAACTCGCTATTAGCGATAACCCAACCGGGGCCGGAAAGTGAGCCGATCACCGATCGACAGACGAAATCGCTTTGCCGCATTTGCCTTGTTGATCGCAAGCTCGAGGTGGCCATAGCTTCCGACCAAAAGAATTGGCTTGCCCTCAGCTGCATCCGAGTAGGTTCTCCCGACACTCAGAACAAATGCTCGCCGCTTCGTCAGCATTACGAGCTCCTCCCCGACTCTAACGCCAGAGGCTTCCAGATCCTCTCTGCTCGCAGTCGTCGCTATGTTCCCAAATGAATCGACCGCCAGCACTTCGCAACTGATCTTGTGTTGGGAACTCTCTGCGCCCACGAGAGTGACTGTAATCGGATCAGAGACTTTCGGCCCAATTTCAGAGACTTCTGCGCCGCAGGCTATTTTACCTGCTGCGTAAGCAAACACATCTCTTCCGTGAAAGGTAGATGAAACGGGAGTTCTCATGAATTGCTGGTTCTCGATTGAATGAATCTCTCTGATCCCGTCTCTCAAAGCTGCCGGGAGGAGTATGCCGTTGTCAGGACCTATGTATATAGCTCGTTGGGTTGCAACGAGCAGACCTCGCCTCTGTCCGCCGACCCCTGGATCTACAACTGCCACGTGGATTGTGTCAGGCGGGAAATACGCTGAAGCAGCAGCGAGGACGAAAGCACCCATTCTGATGTTGAACTTCTCTATTTCATGACTGATATCGACCAATGTCGTAGAAGGACAAAGGGTCAGTATCGAGCCCTTCATTTCAGAGACGTATTGGTCCCGATTCCCGAAGTCTGAAAGCAGTGTGACAATTCGCATGTCTAGGCAGATGATTCTACAGACTAGAAAACGTTTCCAAGCGGACTGGCGCACAACCCATGTTTCAGACCTGCATCCTCTAACAACAGCAACCTGCCCTGGCCGGGCAGATGTCGGCCATGCAAGTAGTGATATCTGCGCTTGCAAAGAGTTTTCAAGCATCTTTCTCTTTTGGGTATGCAGTGATGCATCGGGGATTTGTGAATTGGAGAACTCACAGCTTCTGATGTTGCCAGGGCCGACTAATGTTCCTTCCAGAGTAATGCGGGCCATGGCTAAGCCTGTGATTAACCATAGGGGGCCGGAGTTTCGTGATCTTTACCGGAGGATGCTCGACAACCTGAAGTTCGTCTTCGAGACGAAGGGCGATGTCTTTGTGCTCACGGCCTCCGGAACTGGAGGTGTCGAGTGTGCCATCAGAAACATCCTATCGAACGGGGACAAGATTGCGGTTGCCGTTAACGGAGTCTTCAGCGAGAGACTCAGAAACGCCGTGACTGCCTTCGGCGGAAGAGGCATTGAAATTCCGATCGATTGGGGTAGCGCTATAACTCCAGCACGCGTCGAAGACCTATTCGAAAAAGAGAAGAGCCTCAAGGCGCTAGCCGTGGTTTACAACGAGACCTCCACCGGCGCGACAACGAGAAAACTGAAAGAGATTGGCAAAATCTGCCACGATAATGGCGCCCTGTTTGTCGTAGATGCGATCTCGATACTCGGCGGTGATGCTCTGCCGGTCGACGAATGGGGCGTGGACATATGCGTGGCCGGAAGCCAGAAGTGCTTGATGACTCCACCGGGCCTTGTGATTCTGTCAGTCAACGAGAGAGCTTGGAAAGTCGCGGAATCGGCGCGAAGGTCATACTACTTCGACCTCCTTGAGTATAGGAAGTTTCTAGCCAACTACGAGACACCCTACACTCCAGCCGTCACTTTGTTCTATGCACTTGATGAAGCGCTCTTGATGATTAAAGAGGAGGGACTGCAACCACGCTACAATCGTCACAATCTCTGTGCAAGATCACTCTACGCAGGGCTTGAAGCGTTGGGCTTTCAGATCTTTCCTCAAGCCGAATTCAGATCGCAAGTCGTCGTGGCCGCCAACTACCTGCCAAAAGTCGATGACAAGAAGTTCAGGGATCTACTTAGAGAACGCTATCACGTTGTGGTCGCTGGCGGCATGGGCAAACTAAAAGGCACCATGTTCAGGATCGGAGTAATGGGAACAGTCTCAGAATTTGAAATACTCACAACTATTGGCGCGATCGAGTCAACACTCGTGGACCTAGGAATCAAGTTCGAATACGGCATCGGCTCACGAGCCTCTCGCGACGTCTTCGGAAAGCAAGACTAATATCACAACACCGTGTGCCCGTGACACTGCCACCACATTCCGTCAAAGAGTTAAATCCGACCCGGCAAATGTTGGAGTCGTTGGGGTACACGCAATGCCGATCAAGAATGGCGATTTCGTCCTAGCCAACTACACGCTGAAAGTAAAAGAGAGCGGCGACGTAGTCGACACAACGATAGAATCCGTTGCCAAGGAAAAGGGACTACACCACGAACATCATGAACATGAAGGAACCGAAGAGACCGATATCCACAGATACGAACCGTTCTTCATAGTTGTGGGAGAAGGCTGGGTCCCGAAAGGCCTTGATGAGGGGCTCGTAGGGCTAGAGACAGGCCAGTCCTCAACAATCGAAGTCCCCCCTGACAAGGGATACGGAACAAGGGATGCGTCCAAAGTCAGACTCGTGCCACTGAGAAGATTCAGAAACGAAGGAATCACCCCAGTGCCTGGCATACAAGTGACCCTCGAAGGAAAGGTTGGACAAGTTCGCACGGTCGGCGCAGGCCGAGTACAGGTAGACTACAACCATCCCCTAGCAGGACGAACCCTAGTCTACGAAGTCTCAATCCAGAACGTGATCGAAAAGACCGAAGACAAGATCCGAAGCATCATACACAAACGTCTGCCTGCGGTTGATCAAGCAAAGTTCGGACTACAATTGAACGCAAACGAACTCACAATCGAAGTGCCCGAAGAGGCTTTCTTCCTCGAAGACCTCCAGCTAGCCAAGAAAGCGATGTCAGCCGACATCGAGAAGTTCTTCGCAGATTTCTCGAAGATCGCATTCGTCGAGACCTACAAGAAGCCAACACCTCCTAAGGCTGAGGAGACTAAGACGGTAGAAAGCGCCGAAAAGACGCCAGCATAGACGCATCTCCGTGGCACTCGGGAAATGTTTTTAAGCGTTTCAGCAAGTGATAGGTTCGCGCGTTATTTCAAGCGCGGTTCTCAAGTCCTCCCGGAACTGCTCCGAGAGAGTAAGTGAACGAAATGTACAATCCGCCCATAGACAAAGTATCGAGATATGTCCTGAAAGGGACGACGACCGTCGGTCTCGTTTGCCGCGATGGAATTGTCCTCGGCACCGACACTCGTGCCACAATGGGGTATTTCATCGCCCATAAACGAGCCAAGAAAGTCTACCAGCTCGATGACCACCTCGCGATGACCATAGCTGGAGGCGTCGCAGACGCCCAAAACGTAGTAGAGATCGTCAAGGCAAATTCGAAACTGTACAAGTATGAAAAGGGCGTGATCATGCCCGTCAAGGCAGCCGCGAGCCTAACATCAAACCTGCTTTTCGCCAACAGGTACTACCCACTTATCCTCCAAGCTCTGCTTGGAGGCGTCGATGATTCCGGGCCTCACATATTCGCCCTCGACCCACTTGGCAGCACAATGGAAGAGAAATGCGTCTCAACCGGTTCCGGATCACCCATTGCCTATGGGGTTCTTGAAACGGAGTTCAAGGACGGCATGGCCGTGAAAGAGGCAATTCCGGTTGTCGTGAGAGCCGTCAGCTCTGCAATGAAGAGAGATTCAGCGAGCGGGGACAGCTTCGACGTGGCCCTCGTTACGAGCAAAGGATACGAGGAATTGGGTGAGGACGAGAAGAAGAAAATCCTTTCCAGCCTGAGCTAGGCAGAATCAGAATCCTTTCCCATCATTCAAGGTGGCTTCAATGGCTAGACCTATCGACGATTCTCACGTGCGAATACGCGAGACGATCCTGTCCAACATGCCCAAAGAAGCAGAAATAACCAGAATCGAATTCGAAGGACCCCGCCTTGCAATCTACGTCAAGAATGTTGTCCTACTATTGGAGCAGAGCTACGTAGTGACTGACATTGTCAATATGCTTCACAAACGCGTCGTCATACGCTCCGACCCATCCATCAGAGCAACCGAAGCGGAAGCGGAGAAAACGATCAAATCCACGATCCCGCAAGAAGCAGAGATCACCAACATAACCTTTGATCCTTCTCTCGGAGAAGTGACTATCGAAGCGAAGAAACCTGGGCTCGCAATCGGGAAAGACGGCTCAACCCTTCAACAGGTTATCAAAAGCACCAGTTGGAGGCCTAGAGTGCTGCGCGCCCCACCGATGCCGTCAAAGATCATCACTAGCACCAGACACATCCTCCACTCGGAGAGTGAAGCTAGGAATCGCATACTCCGAGATGTGGGAGAACGCATCTTCAGGCCAATGATAGGCACAAGGGATGGCGTGTTTGCCACTCCGCTCGGAGCTTTTCACGAAGTCGGCAGATCCTCTATGCTCGTCCAAACCGGTGAGAGCAATGTCCTGCTTGACCTCGGCATAAATCCCGGGTCAAATGATCCCTCACATGCATTTCCAAAGATCGACGCAGACGAATTCGACATCGACAGACTCGACGCCGTAGTGATTTCGCACGCACATCTCGACCACTGCGGCTTCGTTCCGTTCCTCTACAAGTACGGCTACGACGGGCCGGTCTACTGCTCGGAACCCACGGGCATTCTCATGACGCTTCTACAGCTTGACTTCTTGGACGTGTACAACAGGGAGGGAGCGCACGCACCGTATGATCAGAAGGACGTCCGCGAGACAGTAATGCACACAATCCCGCTGAAGTATGGCGTGGTCACCGACGTCGCGCCAGACATCAAACTGACACTCCACAACGCAGGCCACATACTCGGTTCCTCGATAATTCACCTGCACATTGGCGAAGGCTACCACAATATTGTTTACACTGGCGACTTCAAATTCGGCCGCACAATGCTGCTCGAGCCAGCGTCATGCGTTTTCCCACGAGCAGAGACACTCGTAATCGAGAGCACGTACGGTGGACAGGAGGACATCATGCCTGAGAGAATGAATGTGGAGGCCAAGCTCGCAACGATCGTGAACGAGACGGCCGAGAAAGGGGGCAAGGTCTTGATCCCAGTTCCAGCTGTCGGACGTGCTCAAGAGATCATGCTTGTTTTGGATAGCTACATGAAGAATGGAACTATCAAAGAGATGCCAATCTACATCGAGGGCATGATCTCTGAAGCCACTGCAATTCACACAGCCTTCCCGGAATACCTGATAAGAGAACTCCGAGATCAGATGCTGCACAAGGACATCAACCCATTCCAGTCAGACTACTTCAGTGTGGTGAATCACCCTGGAGACCGAGAACAGATCGTCGCTGGCCAACCAGCAATAATCATGGCCACATCCGGCATGCTGGAAGGTGGACCGGCGATCGATTATTTCAAGCAGCTTGCGTCGGATCCCAAGAATGTTCTGCTCTTCGCTAGCTATCAGGTGGAAGGAACGTTGGGGAACCGACTCAAGAACGGAGTCAAGGAAGTCTCAATGATGGGACGAAATGGAAAGATCGAAGCGATCAAAGTCGACCTGCGAATCGAGAGCGTCGAGGGATTCTCCGGACATTCAGACAGGAACCAGCTACTTGCATTCCTTCGCCGGATCTCGCCCAAACCCACCAAGATCATCGTTGGACATGGTGAGCGACACAAAGTGGACAGTTTCGCTCATGCAGTGTCGCGAATGTTCAAAGTCAGAACGATAGCGCCTGATCTCCTTGAGACGATCAAGCTGAAGTAGGCCGCGTGCGACCGGCTATTCTAGCACGTTCTGCTCACCGTCGCGTCCTTTCGCCGTTGAGGAATTGCCTGAAGCCCGATCTTTGTCTCGCCAGATTCTGATGCCAGGCGGAGTCAACACGACGCGCTCTTCTCCTAGTCTAGCGATATCGCCACCCTGACGTTTCACGAAGTCCGTGAGTTGTTTGATGGCGACCTTTGTCTCCTCGACGCTTCTCTTGGCGATTGGGGTAATCTTGATTATCAGAACGTTGCCAGCGGAAAGCACGTGTTCGATCACGTCAAGGTCTTTCAGATGGATCAGTGGCATGGCGCGGACATAAGGTGAATCTGCGACAACATCAGTTCCCTGCTTGATCATGGGAGAACACTGGTAGCTTACAGGCTTGAGTAGACACGTCTAGAGCGCAAGCTTAAACCTTCAGGAGTTCCGGCCGTTTCTAGCAGGAACGTGTGCAGCCTCGCGTACATGTGAAGCATGCCAGGCCCGAGAAATCAACTGGAATTTGACATAGACTCTACTAGTCAGACCTCTTCCAGACCTGCCAAAACGTGTCTCCGACATAGTGGACGTTTCGTGCAGCTTTTCCCTTAGCCATCCCATGCATGGATTCGGATGAAGTCTCCGCGATGCAGAGTCCGATCGGTTTGCCGAACCTAACGTCCTTGATGAGAAGAACGGCGCCTTCTTCGAATTCGCCATGAATTTCCTTTATTCCAGGTCTCATAATGTCGGCTCCGTTGCAGATGTGAGGGATCGCGCCCATGTCGACTATGATCGACGGAAGCGTTTTCAACAATTCCTCATTCAAGAGACTCGGAAACAGTCCACCGCCTACTGAGATCGCGAATGGCTTGTTGTCGACGAGAAACAACTTTCCGTTCTCGACAACGATCTCTTCGACGACCTGTCTACTCTGAGGATCAGTCGCGAATCTAGGGAACTTCTCCTTGAATTCCTGAAGCAGTTGCTTTGTCTCGCTGGACTTCAGGACTCTCCTTCTCGAGGTCATCTTCTCCCATTGATGCGCCTTTCCATGCGCAACCAGTCCGTGTCTCAGAAAGTTCTCCTTGCGCAAATTGATCAGAGACCCTAAGCCTTAAATTGTGTGGGTCTCAATGCTTAGAATTCAACTTCAACCGGAGAACACCAAAACATGTCTTCTGACGTCGCAACAAAGATATTCGAGGAAAGCCTAGGCAAGGTTGTCTTGGTGGAGCTCAAAGGCGGCCGAACTGTAAGGGGAAAGCTCTACAGTTACGATCAGCACATGAACCTTGTCCTTGAGGACGCTGACGATATCACGAACCCAGATAACGCAAAGAAGATCGGGACGATTATCGTCCGAGGAGACAACGTGGTGCTCGTGAGTCCACCTCCGAGCCGCTAGGTTGACATAAATACCTGTTCTGTTTTGCTCATGCGGGTGAACGAGATTGGGAAAGGGGACTCCCTCCTTTGGGCTACGAAGCCGAGGCAAGACTCACATTAGATGCCGCCGATGCGGTCGACACTCCTATCACATTAGGAAGAAGAAATGCGCCGCATGCGGCTTCGGTGTGTCAGCCAAGATTCGACGCTATTCTTGGCAGAACAAGAACGTGAACCGAATGAGACTCGTGTGAAGAGCACACACGAAAGGTAGGATATTTCACCGACGTAGTTCTCGAAGGATCTTTATGTTTCCTGAACCCATTCTCCGCGCCATGGGCCGGTCGTCTAGTCTGGTTAGGATACCTGCCTGACAGCCATCCAGGAAACGCAGGTGGTCGCCGGTTCAAATCCGGCCCGGCCCACCACGCTCGCAGTTGACCACGAGAAAGGCCCGCAGCAAGGGTATTAAACCCGTGAGAGCATTTTCACGGCCGACCGCTTGGAGTGTTCATAAATGTCGTTCAAACCTCCGTGTCCTGTCTCATTAGATAAAGTGACGATAGACGTTCAAGAGCTTGAACCAATCCTGAGACCGCCGGAATCCAAGCTGTTGCAGAAAGTGTACCCGCCGCGACTTCTGCCACTACCGGACGGCCGCAAGATGGTCGTTCGGATGGCGAAGCGCGAAGAGATCCCTGTGATTCTCAAGGCGACGAGATCCCTTCTTGATATCGAGAAGGATTTCTACGATGTTGTCTCTGCAAGGGTTTACGGGGAGATCCTTGCCTGGCTCCGCCTCAGGGTGAAGGATCACTACTGCCTCATCGGCGTGCTCGACCACGAGCTTGCCGCAATCGCGAATGCTCGACTAATGAATGATAAGGTCGCGATCAGCCTCCACACGATGACCTTCAAGAGAGGCGCTGGCATTGGAGCCGTAATGTATCTCGCGAAAATGGAACACGCATTCGACTATCTTGGAGTTGACGAGTGGTGGGCGACCTACGAAAGCTATACGGGGATCAGATACTGGGGAATCGGGCTTGCACAGCATGAGAAACCCTACCCAGAGATTCAACATGAACTCGGAGGAGCAAGAGTCTACTACACCACGAAGGAACAGTGGGAAAGTTTCGTCAAGCCAAAGTACGCTGCACGAATGGGTCAGCGACCAGTTCCCGAGCAACAACTCAGAGAGTCCGAGACCCTCAAGGCTCCTGAGAAAATCGACATTTAGAACAGTTGCCTAACAAGCTGACTCTGCGCCGAGATACTCTTCATCTCTGCACCCGTTCAGGCAATCCGATCATAGCGGAGCGCAAGTAACTCACAACCTGAAACCCGAAAAAGATGTTTACGCCTGTCAACCTGATCCGATAGACCTTTCCCGCGTCTTCGCCATAGCATCGCGCTAAGTGCCACAATTGCCAAGGCCGCAACTGCGACAGCAACATAGAGTGGGCTTAGTGCAGATCCCGCGCCAACTGATTCCACGCTCAGTTCCTCCACTTGCGAGTATGCGGGTAAAGTCACGTCGTTGCCGTTCCAGAGAGCTCTAACATGCCATACGCCTGCAGCGTCTGGCGTGAATGTTCCGTTGTAGAATCCTCCTGGATAAGGTCCGCCGACCGGTGTGGCTCTAATAGACATTTGGATCGACTTGTTGTCAGGACGACTAAAGACCACCGTCACCTCGTCCTGAATGCAAGGTATACACGCAAAGAGGAGCCCATTGAATACGACGCTCTGACCAAGTGAAATCTTGTTGCTGGAAATGTACAATGAGAGCGCCGGTTGTACCACAATGACGAAATGTTCGATGCTCGATGTAGCTTGATAACCCACCTGGCTTGGAAATGACGCATTGACATACCATGGTCCGATCCTCAACAGAGAAGTAGTGTTGAATATATCTTCAAATCGTCCGCTTGGGTTCGACGTTATTATCGTGACTTCGCGCGTGAAGCTGGTGTCCTCCGCCCGATAATACTGGAGATGAACCTTGACCAATGGTATTGGTAAGTCACCGATTGTAGTGGATAGACGTCCAGAGATGATCAGGATGTCTCCACGCAGAACCTGGTGTTTCAGTGACAATTCAATCTTGGAGCCTTGCGGCGCATCGTTCACCGAAACGTGTGCTTGAGAGCACGGCAGGGCGGAGAATGTGAGGACCAGAATTGTTAGAACTATGATCTCTCTAGGCAGCCGTATTCGCCTCGCAGCAATAGCAGGGGTATTCATTTGCAGCTCAACGAGCTGCCAATAAGAATTTCCACTCTCTGTTATGACTTGTCCGTATGTGAGATCGCAGCAAGTTCTCACGAGGCCGTAAGGCTCTTTAATATCCGCTTCTACCCGGCTGGGTATGGCCTCAGAGAAGACTGACAAAGACGCTTACGCACTTGTGGCCGAAGGCGTCACAAAACAATTCGGAACACTCCTTGCAAACAACAACGTTACCTTCAGCGTCAGAAAGGGAGAGGCTCATGCCCTTCTGGGTGAGAATGGAGCGGGCAAGACAACTCTCTGTAACATCATCTACGGACTCTACAAACCTGACTGCGGTAGAATTCTCGTTAACGCGAAGGAGATGCGTTTCCATTCTCCCAAGGATGCGATGAACTCTGGGATTGCAATGGTCCATCAAGAGTTCATGCTTATTCCCACAATGACTGTTCTTGAGAACATCTCTGTGATGGAGGGTGAGGGATGGAGACACCCGTTCGTTGATCGTGAAGGGTTGGCGAAGCATATTACGGAAGTTGCGAAACAGCACGGACTTGCTGTCGACCCGAATGCCACGATCCGCGACCTATCCGCAGGACAGAGGCAGTCAGTTGAGATTCTGAAGGCCCTATACAAGGGCGCAACCATACTGATTCTTGATGAACCGACGTCCGTGTTGACGCCCCTGGAGACTCGCGAACTGTTCTCGGCGCTGCGACAGATGGTGGCTTCGGGAAAGTCGGTCATTTTTGTGTCGCATAAGATTGATGAGATTTTGGCCGTGACTGACAATGTGACCGTTTTGAGGCGGGGAATGGTTGTTGCCACAGAGGCCACAAAGAACGTCACAGCAGCAGACCTAGCGAAGATGATTGTTGGTCGTGACGTGGTTTTTAGAGTGGATAGACTGTCCTCTGAGATCGGGGCTGCCTTTCTTGAGCTTCAGAACATATCGGCAATGAACAACATTGGATTTCCGGCCCTTCAAGACGTCTCGATGTCTGTAAGGGGCGGGGAGATCCTGGGCATCGCTGGAATCGCGGGAAATGGACAGCAAGAACTGGTTGAAGTTGCAACCGGTATTCGCAAGCCAACCGGCGGAAAGGTTCTGGCCATGGGTAAGGATGTTACAGGATACAATCCTGATGAGATCAGGAGGCTTGGCGTGGCCCACATCCCGGAAGACCAGAAGACGGGATTAGTGCTGGACTTTCTCCTCGCAGACAATCTGATCATAGAGCCTTATGTTGCAAGGATGTTCACAAAAGCCGGCCTACTAAGCCCCAAGTCCGTTAGATCGGAGCTGACAAAACTGATTTCAGAGTACAATGTCACTACTCAATCAGAGAACGTGCCCGCATGGACACTTTCAGGAGGCAACAAACAGAAGTTCCTATTGTCCAGGGAACTATTTTGGGGACCCAAGGTCGTGATTGCCCACAATCCTACGAAAGGTTTGGACGTCGCCGCAACCGAGTACACGAGGAACCTACTCATGAAAGAAAAGAAGAAGGGGAGAGCCGTTCTTCTGATCTCAAGTGAACTTGACGAACTTCTTGACATGAGTGATCGTATTGCAGTCATATCCAACGGTAGGATCTCCGGAACATTCCCTATTGCACAGGCCAAAGTGGAAGAGATCGCTAGGCTGATGACGCAGAGCAAGTCGCAGTCGTCTTAGTATCGGATCTCTTGGACCTATCCGCCTTTCTTGTACGGCTCCATGAGGGCCGCTGGAGCCTCTGCATGTCTCCCAAGTATCGGGATCAGCGCGATAATCGTAATGTAGGGAATCATATTGAGGAAGAAGTACTTTATCGGTACGTTCAAAGTCTGCACACCAAGTTGCAGTGAATCGACAAAACTGAAGATCAATAATGGCCACAAAATGCGATAAGGCTTCCATTTACCGAAGTATATCATGGCAAGTGCAATGAAGCCGCGTCCGAAAGTAATGTTGAGAATGAAAGTGCCCAAGAGAGTTATCGTGTAGTATGCGCCACCTGCGCCAGCAAATGCGGCGCCGATCAGCACCGCTAGATATCGGAGCCTGTAGACATTAACTCCCATCGTTTCTGCGGCTCTTGGATTTTCACCCACGGCTGTAATTCTCATTCCGAGGTTTGTCTTGCTCAGGAACAGCGCGACGACAGGTATGAATAGAATAGAAATGTAGACAAGCGGATTCTGCCCAAAGAAAAGTCTGCCAATCACAGGGATCGTAGAAAGGTATGGGATTCTTATGTCATCGATTATTGGCACAGTTGGTGTTGTCCCAATGGCGAAGAATCCTCTGAAGAGAGTGTCAGATAGTCCCAGGCCAAATAGCCAGAGACCGAGACCGACAACCACTTGGTTTACACGCAAATTGATAGCGAAGAACGAGAACATCAATCCCAAGACAATGGATAATCCTATCGCACCGACTACGCCTAACCACGGATTCCCGGTTACGTAGGTCACGGCGAAGGCATTGAAAGCCCCCATCAGCATCAATCCGTCGACACCAAGATTTACAACTCCAGATTTCTCTGCAACGAGTTCACCAAGACTCGCTAGGAGAATTGCAGGGACGAACTTCAGAGTCTGGTACAGGATCGCCTCAACGAACAGAATGTCGACCATGGTCCACTCAACTTCTTCCTCTGGACATTAGGTATTGGCCTGCGGCCAGACTGAAGAGGATGATCCCTTCGATCGTGTACACAAGTGCGAAGGGAACACCTGCGGCACTCTGCATTGCTTCAGCGCCAACGATGAAATAGCTCATCACGAATGCTGCTATGGTGGTCCCGATTACGGAGGTCCCTCCCAACATCGCGACAATTATCGCGATGAACCCGTATCCGGACGGGTATCCAGGGTCGAGAGCATATATGACGCCACTCACATGCACTGCTCCTGCGAGGCCTGCCGTTGCTCCGGCAAGAAGCAAGCTCAAAATGATTACTTTCGGTATGTTTATTCCAGCATATTTCGCCGCTTGTCGGTTCCTTCCTATCGTTCGGACCTGAAGACCGAAAGATGTCCGCTCGCTCAGCAGATAGAACACTACGACCAAACCTAGTGCGATGATCAGCCCAAGGCCCAGTCTTGTTTGGGGAATGATTTTGGGGAGTCTGAGCGCAGGAGGCAGCACGTCGGAGATTAGGTATCCACCCGATCCTTTTGCACGAATTGGGCCATCCAAAGCGTACAGTAGGAAGTTAGATGCAACGAGATTCAGCAAGAGAGTGACTATAATCTCATTTGCTCCAAACCTTGCCTTGAGAACAGCTGGCACGATCATCCAAAGAACACCGCCTCCTGCTCCAGCCAGCATCATGATGATGAGCGTAAGTGGCGGGGGAATGGAGGTGAGATACATCGCTACTATCATTGCCATCACGCTTCCAACAATATACTGTCCTTCAGCTCCGACGTTCCAAACTCCAGCCCTCAGGCCCAGAGCGATCCCTAGGCCCATGATGAGAAGGACGGTAAGTCGCACGAAGATTTCGGCAAAACTGTAGGTACTGGATATAGGACTCAACAAAAGGGTGGTCGAGGCTGCTCTCAAGTCTCCGCCAGTGGCGAAGACAATAAGCAGCCCCGAGACTATGCCTACAGCTAGCGCGAGGGCACTGTAGCCCACGCCGCGTAGCTTGGCTAGACTTTGCACTGCGGTTGATCTGCGTTGTCGAAGCACGATGGGTCCAGCGTGAATGGCAATGAGACGCCCATTCGTAGTGCAGTTTGCTGCCCCAACAGCCAGGTTTGCATGGACTGCGGTACGGCGTTGCCGAATGCGCCCAGAGACACCATGCCGGAGAAGAGGTCAGCTTGCAGCCACTTGTTGTTGTAGTCTCCTCGTACGTAGTCAGCTATCGCCGTAAGGTAGGCTATGTCCCAGCGCACCACAATGCTCTGGGCTATGTGATCGGGATCTTGGTTGGCCGCGTCAGCATACACATCCGTACACTGAATATTCTTTTCCTTGGCTACTTGTCTGACGCCTACGTCGATTCCGTCACCGCTGCTGAAGATGAAGTCGACACCCTGATCTGCCATCTGTTCTCCTGCTTTCTTTGCACCTGCAACGTCTGCCCATGAGAACGCCATCCATGACTCCAGGAATGTTGCCTGCTTGTTCACTTGTCTGACGCCTCTCTTGAAAGCTTCGTGGCCAGCCCAAATTGACTCGGCCCTTCCGCCGCCAATCATGCCTATCTTGTTGGTCTTCGTCATATTGCCGGCAAGCATACCCATGAGATATGCTGCGTCCGCCATGTACCACCAGACATTGTAGACATTGCCTTTGCCTCCAAAGCAGTCAACGCAAACGAAGACTGTCTTGGGGAACTGCGGCGCGATCTTGTTAAACATGTCTTGGTACTGAATGCCTTGGCCTATGATCACGTTGTATCCCTTTGTTGCCCAGTCGGTGGCGACCGGTTCCGCGCTGGTTCCGTCAAACAGATTCTCTGCTTCCGTGAGTTGAAATCCGAACTGTTTCTGAAGCATCTTTGCCGACATATCCGCTTGGTAGTTCCATGAGTAGTCCTCTGGTGTTATTGGCAGTATCAGGCCGACTTTCAGCTGAGCAATAGCCGCGGCGTTGCCCGCACCGGGTGTCGTAGGAGCAGCTGGAGCCATCATCATTGATGATGCTCCGTAACCTGCCACAATTCCGATGACAAGCATTACTATCAGCGCAACCGCTGTGGTTGTGTTATTCATATTTCATCGTTCCGGAAGGCGGCTAGTTTTTTATTAAAAGCTTTGCCAACGTAGCAATTCTGACCAGCAGAATCTGTCCGCACGTCACGAAGAAACGCCTAACTCAACCAAAGGGCGTATAAGGATGAGCTGGCCCTCGCGCCCTTTCACACCTCTGAGCACTCTATGAAGTATGAACTGAATTGAGACTACGGTTGACAGTACGGCTTCTACCTACGACTTGCGTAGGAACTTCTCTATCTCCTCTGCAATGCTCTCCAGTTCGAATCCTGGCATGTCGAACCCTGCGCCGATCATGTGGGGCATCTCCATTCCCACCTCTTTGATCATCGCGACGAATTCCTCAACAAAGACTCCCGGTTTCTCTGCGAGTGGATACTTGGTCATCTCTTCCTCCGGGATTCTTGGCGGACCACCCCAGTTCTTACTTGTTCCTGACCATCTTACTCCGCAGGACGGACTGCCGTCCAAGCCAATGATCACAACCTTGTGTCCTTCCTTTTGGTACTCCGCCACTTGCGATACGATCGGTTCGAGAATCCGCTTGCAGTGAGCTCGATAGCCCGGTGTGTCGTACTGTTCCCTAACGTACCACCACCTTCGTGTTCCGGAGAATGTGGTCTCGGGACAAGGGAGCTGGATCACTCCATAGTTGTGGCTATGGAGTATGTCGATGAGCGGCTTTATCATGGCCGGAAAGAAAGCGAACCCGTTCACCTTTGCGTTCTGATTGAGCAAGCAGTGGGCAACGATCGCAACCTTCTTGGACCTTTTGTCCTCCACGAGCACCAACTTGGATCACCGCCTCATGGGGAGGCTCTGATTTGTGCCTAACGGTCAATGGCCGCTCGCACTTGCTCGTGGCTATCGAAGATGCACAACATCCGCAGCATAGAATGGAACCGTCACGCCGGAACTCAACCGCACCAACAGCTGCCCGTCATCACCGAGACTTAGAGCCCGACCGACGAAGTTTCTTTCAGCTGTGGAAACCCGCACGATTCTCCCAAGCGTAGAGCAGAGCTGCTTGGCTTCGCCGAGCAACTCGCTGGCATGCCCAGACTCAAACCTCTGATACGAGTCGTCCATCTCTTGGATGATTCTTTTCGCCAATAGGGTTCTGTCGATCTCTCGGCCGAGTTCGTGGCTGAGAGAGGTCGAGACCGCTCGTAGTGGTTTCGGTAAACGTCTCATCTGGATATTCGCGTTGATACCGAGCCCGAGGACCAGATGACGCAATTGGTTGCCTTCGTAAGCAGCTTCAGCCAAGAGGCCTGCGATCTTGCGCGACCGAACCAATAGGTCGTTTGGCCACTTGATTACGGGTGAGAGCTTGGTCATTTCGCCTATTGCTCTGGCTGTGGCAACCGCGAAGGCTAGAGGCAAGACCTGGTGTGATCTAGGCCAAGTTGGCCTAAGTAGAACAGACATCCATATCCCGCCTACCGGTGAGAACCAACTTCTCGCCAGTCTGCCTCTTCCCGCGTACTGCGTCTCGGCGATCAGTACAGTCCCGTCAAGGGCTTCATTCTTCAGGTTGCTCAACTCGTCTTGAGTCGAACGCACATGTAGTCTCCATTCTATCCTTCGCCCGATCCTCTGTGTTGCTAGGTCTGCGCTGAGTTGTTGCCGATCAATTGGCTTGAAAGGTAGATGTTCAATGATGCCATTCCGTGACAGGCGAAGCTCGTATCCGAGCGTTTTCAGTTGTCGTATTGCTTCTCGAGTTCGTGCCGGTGAGGCTTGCACGGCTACAGCCAGCTCGCTCAGCAAGAACTTGGACTCTCCTCTAGAGACGATCATGTCAGCGATCGTCGACTCCAACTCAGCTGGGGCGCTCAAAGCTGGTCTACTACCTCGCTTGGGGCTGATTCCACTTGTGATGTCAAGGGCAGCAGCCCTGCGTATCGCCTCTCGGGTGGCTAGACATTTATACGCTGTTTCTTAGATCTGGCGTGTGGCGCTTGAAAGTTGGCTTCGAGATCATACGAGGACTATCGCGCCGAACTTGAGTCCCAAAGAGAGAGGGCCAAACTCTTCGGAGGAAAAGAAGCGATCGAGAAGATACACAGCGACGGGCGGTTGACCGCACGTGAACGCCTTGATGGACTGCTCGATCCTGGCAGTTTTGTCGAACTAGACGCATTCATGACACACCGATTCACGGACTTCGGTATGGACAAGAGGAAGGGGTTGGGCGACGGCGTTATTGCAGGATATGGATTGATCGCCGGACGCCCGGTCTGTGTCTACTCAGAAGATGCCACATTCATGGGTGGCTCGCTTGGAGAAGCCCATCTTCAGAAGATGAGCAAGACCCTGGACCTAGCGTTGAAGCTGGGAGTGCCTTTTGTCGGGATAAATGATTCGGGTGGCGCGAGGATCCAAGAAGGAGCAGTTTCTCTATCGACACTGGGAGAACTCTTCGCTCGAAACGTGGCTGCGTCCGGTGTTATTCCTCAAATCACGGCAGTCATGGGACCCTGCGCAGGAGGCGCTGTCTACTCCCCCGCTCTCGAAGATTTCGTCATAATGGTCGATAAGACTAGCTACATGTTCATCACTGGACCTAGGGTTATCAAGACGGTCACTGGAGAAGAGGTCTCTACAGAGTCACTCGGCGGTGCGAGAGCGCAGAACACGAAGAGTGGGGTTGCACATTTCCTCGCTTCCACCGAGAAGGAAGGACTAGGACTCATCAGAACACTACTCAGCTACCTGCCCCAGAATAACTTGGATGACCCGCCGATCCTCAAGACAGATGACCCGCCGGACAGAATGGATGAAGAACTGAACAACGTCATTCCAACGGATCCGAGCAAGAGCTACAACATTCTGGACGTCATTAACCGCGTCTTTGACAAAGGGAGCTTCTTCGAAATCCATCGTCTCTTCGCCCCAAACGCCGTGGTCGGCTTCGCGCGTCTCGCCGGCATGCCCATCGGCATCATCGCCAATCAACCCGCCGTAATGGCAGGAGTCTTAGACATCAACTCCGCGGACAAGATCGCACGGTTCGTCAGATTCTGCGACTGCTTCAGCCTCCCCATAATCACCTTCGTTGATGTACCCGGCTACCTCCCAGGCGTCAAGGAAGAGCACGGAGGCATAATCAGACACGGAGCCAAAGTCATCTACGCATACTCAGAAGCAGAAGCACCCAAGGTCACTATCGTTGTGAGAAAAGCCTACGGCGGAGCATACATTGGAATGTGCAGCAAGTCCTTGGGGGGCGATGTGGTCTTCGCCTACCCAACCGCAGAGATAGCCGTAATGGGCCCAGAAGGTGCAGTTGAAATCATCTACCACCGCGAACTCGAAAAAGCAGCCCCAGAAGAACGTGCAAAGTTGGCAGCCCAACTCGCAGACGAGTACAGACGCAAGTTCGCAAACCCGTACGAAGCCGCCGCGCGAGGATACGTCAACGCAGTGATCGAACCCAAAGAAACCAGACCAGAACTCGTAAAGGCACTCAAGATGCTCTCGCTAGGAAAGAAGGTGCCAAAACCCGCCCCGCCAAAGAAACATGGCAACATTCCCCTCTAGCACATTTCGCCTGGGCCTGAGCAGAACCCCATCGTACTAGACGCCCAAGAACATAGGTGCTAGGCTTAGCATCGCTCCGCCTGCTACAACCGACGCTATCTGGCCGCCTGTGTTTGCCGCCATGGCGTGCATCAGCAGCCAATTGTCCGGGTCCTCTGACCTTCCGATCATGTGAGCTGTCCTGGCAGCCATCGGGAACGCCGAGACACCAGTCGCCCCGATGAGCGGGTTAATCTTGCCATGCGACAGATAGTATGCTGCTTTGCCTGTTAAGAGGCCAGCCGATAGACCGATGACAAAGGCAAACAGTCCGAGACCGAATATTAGAAGCGTCCTAAGATTTAGGAACTGATCTGCCATCATCGTGCCGCCTATTGTAACTCCAAGCAGCAAGAGAGTCACGTTAGAGATTTCGTTCTCAGCAGACTTCGCCAGTCGATCCACTACACCACTCTCCCTCAGAAAGTTCCCCAGCATCAATGAACCAATAAGGGGGATTCCTTTTGGCGCGACAACGCCTGCTACAATCGTGACGAAAATCGGAAAGATAACACGAATTGATTGGGGATACTTGCTCGGCGTGTACTTCATACGTGCCAATCTCTCCTTCTTGGAGATCCAAAACTTCGACAGCGGAACCTGCAGAATAGGAATCATGGACATGTACGAGTATGCGCAGATCGTGACCGGGCCTAGCAAGCTCGGGGCGAAGTGTGATGTCACGTAGATTGCTGTCGGACCGTCCATGGCTCCGATAATTCCTACACTCATCGCCTCATAGGGTGTGAATCCAATTAGGTAAGCGGCGAGAAAGGCGGCGCTAATGCCAAGCTGTGCTGGAATGGAGAAGAGCAGCAGGGACGGCCTCTCGAGAAGCGGACCGAAATCTGTCATGGCGCCAATTCCGACGAATATCAGGATGGGAAATATCTCAGTCAGTATACCCGCGTCGTAGATGATCTTCAGGATGCCGCCCTCATCCATGAGTCCGCCGTAGGGGAGGTTGACAAGAATCGCGCCGAATCCGATCGGTATCAGAAGTAGAGGCTCGTATCCTTTCTTGAGGGCTAGGTAGATCAGTACTGCGCCTACCAAGATCATTATGGCGTTTCCGACTGGAAAGGGAAGCAGAGCCAAAGACTGCGATCACTCTATGACCAATAGAACGTCATCGAGAGCCACATTCGCGCCTTCTACAACAGGAATCTCCTTTACTCTGCCAGACTTTGGTGCCATGATCGCGTTTTCCATCTTCATGCTCTCAAGAACCAGCACGGTATCACCCGCTTTGACGCTGTCTCCTACACTGCATTTGATGGACACTACCTTGCCGGGAAGCGGGGACCTTATGGCACCAGTCGCGGTCTCGACTCTTGCTTGAGGACGAGGCGTCACTTCTGAAGGTGCAGCCTGCGATTCAATCACAACAGGACGTGGTGCAGGCGCCTGCGTCGTCTCTTCCTGAACTTCCTCAACTTCAACAGGGTAAGTTTTGTCGCCAACTCTAACTATGAACTTGCGCTTCAAACTCTATCCTCCGCCGTACGGGATCCGCCCGGATTTGCTCGCGATCTTCCATGGAGAGAACACGCTTCTTTCAATAGTTGACCATGCGGAGACTCCAAGTTGTCTCTCTGTGCCCAGCACGCAGCTCACTGCTGCGATAGCCGCAACAGCGAACTCCTCGCCAGTCTCCTCAGCTCGGGGATGTGAGTCGTCAGCTGGCACGGCCGGTTCGTCATGCTCTCTTCTGGCAATGAACGCTTTGAAAATCTGCACGACTACCATTATGAGAACCATCGCTGCTGTGAGTATGATCACGTAGTAGCCGATCAATGTCAAGATCGAGCCAAGCAATATCTCTATGATCCTGTCGCTACGGGGGCGTGGCGTAATTGGGCTGGCTGATATAAATCACCTTGCACGACGCCGACCTAGTTCAGATTGAGCAATTCAGCAGAGCAGCGACTACGCCAACAGTAAAATAGCTATGTGGCTCGCTACAGCGGATCTGCAAGGTGGGAAGATGGATACCACCCTCCTCGAACTGTTCGGTTCAATGATCATCGTGCTCTTTGCTGCCGTGATTTTTGTGAACGCTGTAGAGTACATCGGATACAAACTCAATCTCGGACATTCGTTCGTAGGTGCAATTATCGCCCCATTGTTCACATCCATACCGGAATTAACGGTCTTTCTAGTCGCAGTCTTCGCAGTCGGTCAGACCGCAGGCCAAGAGGTAGGTATTGGCACACTATTCGGTCAGCCTTTCATGGCATCAAGCCTTTCATATGGTTTGGTCGGCCTCGCTGCTGTGGTCGGGTTCTTCACCGGGAGACGAAAGGGGTCATTCCTCGTAGTTGAGAGAAACCTAGGAATACCATACGTGTTCATTGCAGTTCTATTTCCCTTGACTGTGGTGCCCAGCCTGCTTGCGGGAGTTACGATCGTGAAGTACGCGTTTGGACTGTTATTCTTCGGAGCGTTCCTGCTGTATGTTTGGATGATGTTCAGGAGAAGAGAAGAGGGACTAATCGAAGAGGTGGAAGACTGCTACCTCTACAGGTACGGCGGAAGAATCATCCGAATGCCCGTGATCTCTGCTCTAATCCAAATCGTGATTTCTGCCGTAGGCCTGTATGTTGGATCGGAGGGGATGGTAGACTCTGTGATCGCAATAGCCAACACCATCAAGATGAGTCCACTAGGACTAGCCCTGATTCTAGTGCCAGCAGCTACCGCAATTCCCGAAACCACTAGTGCACTGATTTGGGGATATCGAGGAAAAGACACATTGAGCCTAGGCTCGCTCGTTGGTGAGAGTGTTCTTTACTCGACATTCTACCCGGCTATCGGTTTGTTCCTCACGCCTTGGGCTCTTGATAGACACGCATACTCGAGCGTTCTAGCAACGACGATAGTATCGCTCGTTCTACTCATGTTTATCATGAGAAAGAAGATGCCTTGGTGGAGCTTGTGCCTCGGACTCTTCTTCTTCATAGCATATGCTACGTTAGTGTTCGCCTTCCAATTCTGACTTGGCGGAGGCCGAGCAGAGGCAATCGTGAAAGCCTTGAACCTAATGGCCTGTTCGTTTCCTCTATGGTTGTTAAGATAAACGTCTATCAGGCGGGTGCGTCCACGGACATGTAATCTGTGGGATGATTGAAATGCCAATCCGAGTCAAGTTGCACGGTCGCCTCAGAATAGCGGCTGGGTCGGATCAAATCGAGCTTCCTGAAACGCTGACGAATGTTGGCGAACTCCTAGAAGAACTGATTCGGAGAGCTGGACCGGAAGCCCGACAGTATGTGTTTGACCCAGGCACCAAAGAGTTGAGTCCGAGCTTGATCATGCTTGTCAACGGGCACAGCATTAGAATGCTCGAAGGCCTAAACACGCCTCTTCTGGAAAAAGATGATGTCTCGATTGATAGCGTCGACATCATGGAGATTGTAGGCGGAGGCTGACTACCGCCAAACTGGCAGCACTATGATTCCACCAGTGTGTTGATGACAGCTCTTGCAACTCAGGCCGCTCGACCTCGTCACTACCTCAACTTTCAGTGTCCTGACTGCAATCGGATCTTTTGTATTCTTTCCTCTCTACCCTGTTCCATTGACGCTCCAGACTCTGTTCACATACTTAGCTGGAGCGGTATTGGGGCCATCGCTCGGAGCCCTTAGCCAAGTGATCTATATCTTGTTGGGCGGGATTGGACTTCCGGTCTTCGCCGGCGGCAAAGCGGGCTTCGGAACGCTTCTTGGACCGACAGGCGGCTACCTTTTTGGTTTCATTGCAGCCTCTTTCGCAATCGGCAAACTCTCCGACCTGCACACACAGCCGTCTGCCCATCGTATCGCAGCTTCTTTTGTCTTGGGGACCGCAATCATCTACGGCTTCGGGATTGCGCAACTTTCGCAATGGATGAATGGAGACATTCAGCGCACCCTCGCGGTCGGTGTCCTCCCTTTCATTATTGGTGACGCACTCAAGATCGTAATCGCCACTGCGGTGGCAGCAAGACTGCGCCACGTTTTGCCCCGAACCGAAATCCGACACCGACGCATTGATGTTAGCGATTCTAAGCGAGAGTACTTACGCAGTCTTTAAGTAAAGTTCTCGGGCTCACGATAAGCACGAGGTCGCATGCTAATGAAATTGGTTGACCTTTCACAGCCTCTGTGCCAAGACACCCCGTTCTGGCCGTTGTATCCTCCGTTCGAAGTCAAGTACATCAAACGAAAAGCTGAGCACGGCGTGAATGCGCAATATATCATGACTTCAAACCACATTGGAACGCACCTAGACGCACCATTGCATTTCGTCACAGGAGGCAAGGACATCGAGAAGATTCCGCTCGAATGGTTGTACGGACCCGGAGTCATCGTCGATGTCAGCGACGTTGGAGACCTTGGCCTTTACACGCCCGAGATGGTTGAGAAGAGGGTCGATCTCCATGACGGCGACATCTTAGTCGTGCACACCGGGTGGTACAAGTACTCGTGGTACCAGCCGCAGGGAATGGCGGACGAAGAACGCTACATCCAGATGCATCCGGGACCATCGAGAGATTGGGTTGACTGGATGATCAGCCGAAAGATCAAGGTCTGGGGAGTCGACGCTGTCTCAACGGATCACCCATTGAACCTGCCCATCGGACATCCAGAATTTGGGTTGAGATGCGTGCCTAAAGTTCGTGCGTTTGCTGAGAAGAAGTTTGGTAAAGGCAATCTTGAGAAGCTGTTCCCGATGGAGGACTACCAAGCGACCCATAACAAGCTCTTCCCGCACGACATCATCCACATGGAGAACCTCGGCGGAGATATCGGCCAACTCTTGAACAAGCGCGTCACCCTCGGATGCTTCCCGTGGAAATTCCGCGGAGGCGAGTCAGCC
>Ga0116124_1000411_pt1 | contig 39549 bp, 42 predicted proteins | sample June2015DPH_13_1_2_FD_89728 | JGI IMG/M metagenome (GOLD analysis project Ga0116124, IMG submission 89728) | Peatland microbial communities from SPRUCE experiment site at the Marcell Experimental Forest, Minnesota, USA - June2015DPH_13_150 | ecosystem: Environmental > Terrestrial > Soil >... | reverse complement strand
TGGAGCCCACGGACGGATTTGAACCGCCAACCCGCTGATTACAAATCAGCAGCTCTACCATTGAGCTACGTGGGCGTTTTTTAAAAAACGTGACATGTGTCCGTTCTTCGTGTCCGGAATTTACTTGTATTTTTACCACATCTTCCAAAGATTCTCAAATTCTTTAAGTCTACTTGACCATTGACTATGGACTATCGACCTATTTTTTTCTTTCTTCAATTGCCTTTTCTAAGATCTTGATTCCATCTTGAGAAGCATTGATGGACTGCGCCAAAGATTCCCTTGCCTGTTGGGGATTGTGGAAGCCGTCGCTGTTCTCAGCTGTCCACCATTCCCAGAGGATGTGAGCCTTGTCGTGCAGAGGCCAAGCTTCTTTGAGGATTTCCTCTTTCACCCCAATGTCCTTTGCCCGGGTATAAGTATCGATCAATTGCCCCAACCAGAATTCAGCCTTTCTCATCTTTCCACGGATATAATTCTGAATAGCGTCAACCTGATACTCGGCATCGTCTTGAGACCAGTAAGTGTGGCAGCGGACACAGGTATCTCTGAGCATGTACCTTGCACTTCGCTGCCCGTGGAAAGTAAAAGTCTTTCCTTTTTTATCTTTGACCTTGGGCATATGGCAATCCTTGCATTCCACTCCTGCTCGTTCATGTCTGCTTCCCCAAAAGGTCTCAGTTTCAGGATGTTGGAGTTTTGTCAGCGGTGCTCCGGTGACAGCGTGTTTAAAATCCTTGAAGCTTATCTCTGCATACCGCTTTTGAACATCGAACACATTCACCCACGGAAAGTAGTTGGCTCTTCGATCATCCATCGTGACGGATGCGCCAGTCTTTGGGTCGAGCCCTGGATTGCAGTTATATTCGACATGACACTGGGCGCAAAGAAGATTGGAATCGAATTTGTTAAGAAGGCCGATAGCCCGAAAGGGTTTGCCATCCCGTTGGAATTCGATCTTGGTCATGGTCACTTTTTTACTTTTCTCTTTATCATATGGATAAGTTCCTTCTTTCCGATCCACAACAGCCTGGATTAAGGCATCGCGCACCACCCTTGCTTTGGCCGCATGGGGATCATGGCAATGGATGCAACCCATTGGGTTCTGGATGTACTTCTTAGCCATATCAATGGCTACCGGGTTTCCTCCTCTCTTCAAATCGGTTGCAGGATGGGGGGCACCCATGTAGGGCCATTTCAAAATGGTGTCGGTCGTCTTGCAAGTGAAACAGACTGTATTCCCTGCTTTGGCTGTCTGAGGTAATTCTCTTCCTGTATCAACGAGTATATCCCAAGCTTTTCCTGTCTTCGTAATATCCTTCCAGCTTTTTAACTGGAACCTCCCTCCATAGCCTCGATCCACCAGGAGATGGTCAGTGACCATAAAAACGTGAGATCTGGGCTCATCGTGTTCTTTGGTAAAGCCATGAGGCATCAAGAGCATATCAGAGGTAGGCGATCGGCTTGTGGTGGTGGCCTTCTCGACTTTGGCTTTTGATTTCAAATTGACTGACATCAAGGTCTCATACTGGGAAGGATGGCATTTGCCACAGAGGCTTAACTCCAGGTTCGTCCCGGGGAGTTTTTCCGGGTCTTTCAGGTGTTCGGTGAGTTGACTATGACACCTTGCACAGGGGAGTGAAGCATGTTTGTTTCCCACCTTGAGGGATTTGATCTCTTCATGGCACTGATAGCATGTGGCATCTTCCTTCGGGACGGTTTCCTTTGCAGAACGGGCATAAGAGAGGTAAAAAATCAAAGAAAGAAAGCAAATGATCGAAATGAAAAACATTTTTTTAAGCATAGGAGTACCTCCTTTCCAAACAGGAAGACCAACCCCTTGTTGGGATCTCAACATTATATTATTGCAACGATGGGATAAATCAAAGAAAAATTATTTGCATCCAATGAGCAGGACGACGATGGTCCATCCAAAGAGGATAACCAAAAAGATAATAAATTGTCTGACCAACTTGGGGTCCATAAGCCCTCCTTTTTTCTTAAAGGCTGGAGATTCACCCTTTTGTATGAATTAGGTCCATATTGAATAAACACCCTTTTCTATCAATAACCCAAAGCAGTATCATTATAGAAAAGAGCATCGTTCAACAACAGGGTAAATTGTATTTTTTCTTAAAATAGTATATTGAGAATATAAGCTTTTACCCCGGCAGCAGAAAGCCACGGCTTTTGGCCGTGGATGAATGTGCTATCTTTTGGCCGGCCTGTCCCGGCTTTAGACGGGTGATGTCGCCCCACAGGGGCGTTGATTAGAAACCACGGGCTCTGCTCGTGGAGCTCCACCAGAAGCCATTATGAAAAATTTTGAAAATTATTTCAAGAAAGAAAAATGGATGAACCCCGTTAGAAATTCCTGCGGGGCATCAAGACCCGCCGGAATTGTTCTGGGAGCTAACCCCGCGGCAGAGCAGCAGGCCTTCGCCGCGCCGAAGTGGCTCCGGCCACGCAGTCGGGGCATCATTTCTAACGGGGTGAAGGTTCTGCTCCTTTTTGGGATAGTTCTTCTCATCTCCTTCCCTTCTTATGCAGGATCGATCAAAGAGGTCAGCCAGAACATTAAACAGGTCCAATCCATCGCGTCTCCTTTTCAATTCGCTATGATTGGAGATAGCCGGGGTGGAGAAAGGGTTTACGCCCAACTGATGAAAAGAATCATTGAGCGAAAACCTGATTTCCTCATCCATCTGGGAGACATGATCACCCATCCCCATGAAAAAGAGTGGCATGCATTTTTTGAGATCTCAAAACAGATGGATCCCCCTTTCTTTCCGGTCGTGGGGAATCACGATGTAGGGACTACGACATTGGGAGAGGAGATTTATCGAAAACAATTCTCTCTTCCACGAGGGAAGACCTATTATGCCTTTCAAGCAGGAGGTGTTCTTTTTGTCATCTTAGATTCGGAGGAGGGAAGGGGGAGGATTATCCAAGAGCAGCGGTCATGGCTGGAAGATATTTTGTCATTTTCTAAAGAGACATTTAAATTAATATTTATTCACCGCCCTCTCTTCCTTCCAATGGATAGTTTAAAGACGGGAAGAGCGATGGATAGGTATCCATCTGATCGTGACGATCTACACCGGTTTTTCTTGAAAACAAAAGTGAAGGCTGTGTTTGCAGGAGATGATCACAGGTATGACCGAAGAGAAGAAGATGGCATTCTCTATGTCATCTCTGGAGGCGGAGGAGCTCCTCTGACTTCCCTCAAAGAGAGAGGGGGATATTTTCATTATACCTGGATCTCTGTTCTGAAGGGAAGGATAGAAGGGGATGTGGTGGATTTAGAAGGCCAGATTCAAGATCAGTTTGTAATCGAATAGAAGGAGAGGAGGAAGGAGATGGGTTTAGGATTGGCTCTGGTCGCATTGGGCATACTGATCCTCTTGGATCGAATGGGTGCGGGATATGGGTTAAAGGAGGGATGGCCGTGGGTCGTCGTTGCCCTTGGAGTGGGAGGTATTTTTCGGAACAGAAAAAGTCTGGCTGCCTGGGTCACGATGATCATCGGGATCTTCATCCTGGGAGCGAAATATTACTCTCTCCATATTTCGATCCCTGGAGTCATCCGGACCTATTTTCTACCAGTCCTTCTCATCGTGATCGGACTCCTCTGGCTCTGGAAATATAAAAAGGATTAAATATCAGGCTGATGAAAAATACCCATCTATGGCGTTACCCTTATCCTTCCCCGTGTCAAGCACGGGGCAGGCTTATTGCGGCGTACCTGAATTTACGCCTCACTCCTCAGGATTTTGGGTGCCCCCGCGAGCGGGATTTCGAAAAGCTCAACTTGCATCTGGGCATTTTTGCTCAGTCTTCAAAGATTATACTTTCTAACTTGTTAAATTGGTACTAGTCTCTCAAGGCTTCGATATCGGAATAAGTCCAGCCACCACCAGAATGGTAAGTTCTTCTCCTCCTGTATTAGTCAGTTCATGAAAAAGGCCAATGGGGATATGGATCGCATCTCCAGGCTCCACCTCACAGACCTCATCCCCTACCTGCATACGACCCCGACCACTTTGAATGATGTAGATCTCTTCCATGGGATCCACATGGCCGATGAGTTTTTCACCAGGGGTAACCGAGGCATGGGCAAGAAACATTAGGGTTTGAAGGTTACGGGTGTCCAGAACCATGTGAGCCACGCCACCCCCGTGGGCCTGATAGCGAGTCGCTTTCACTTCAGGGTGTTCCAAGTTGCGTCGTATCATCAGTTTGTCCTTTCTTTCAGCTCATCTTTCATTCGCCCCGGCAGCAGAAAGCCACGGCCTTTAGCCGTGGATGAATGCGCCATCTTTTGGCCGGCCTGGTCCGGCTTTAGACGGGGGATGTCGTCCCAAAGGGGCGTTGATTAAGAACCATGGGCTCTGCCCGTGGGGCTCCACAATATTCTAATTAAAAATTGAGGTGGAAATCAAAACAAAATTGATCACTCTAACAGGGTGCTGAAAAATAGCACTCCACCGTCACTCCCGCGAAAGCGGGAGTCCAGAAAGGTCTGAAAAAAACTGGATTCCTGCGGAAGCAGGAATGACATCCTAATGATAGGAAGGACTCTTTTCAACAGCTGAGAAAAAGAAGATGCTTGAATAGAGAAGTTTATTAGGTTATGTAAACCCTGTTAGAAAGAACGGGGCATTGACCCCACTTTTTCTGTAAAGAATTGTTGAAGCCCCGACTCTACGAGAAATTTTTTTATATCATTCACGCCATAAATGGTGGAGCTTTCTAACGGGGTAAACACGAACTCAAATTTTCTTCAGGGGTGAACCATGCCAAAGATAACAGAAGAGGTCTATTATATTCCAGGGCAGGACGCATTTATGCCGGATGCGCACGCTTATGTGTTAGGGAATTTATCCTCTCAGAACCTTTCCCTCATTGACGCAGGTTTAATAGGTAAGGGAAGTTATAAGATCCAGTCTATCCAGAAAGAAGGGATTGAATTATCAGCGATAAAAAGGATTATCATGACCCATACGCACCTGGATCACATTGGGTGTCTCGCTGAAATCCTAAAGCAGATCCCCCGGGCTGAACTGTGGATGCATAGCTTGGAAGCCAGTCTCCTGGAACAAGGGGATGAGAGGACCGTTTATGGGATGGATATGTTCCGAGTGTTGTGCCAGTTGCAGTTCGGCCTTAAACCAGGTGCCTTCAAATTTAAGGTAAATCGAAAGCTTGATGGAGGTGAGACCTTGGATCTTGGCGACATGGTCTGGGAGGTCATCCACATCCCAGGACACTCCATGGGAAGCATCGGTCTTTATCATCGTCCAATGAAGATTCTCATTCCAGGAGATGTGGTCTATGCCGATCATGCGATTGGTCGTTTTGACCTTTATGGTGCCGATGCTCCTGAGCTTAAAAAATCTCTGATGCGGCTTGCTGAATTAGAGGTGGATATCCTCTTACCTGGTCACAACCAGATTGTCAAAGGTCTTCCGAAGAATTATATCCTAAAGACGGCCAAACAATGGGAACCTTATCTGAAGTGATCGAATCACCTATGTCATGATCTTCAACTTCCAAATAAAGTCTTCATTTGCATTAAGAGACTCATGTCTCCAGTCGCCTTGTATTTACCTTCCATGAAAGCCTGTTGGCCATCCAATTCCTTATTTGCAATGGTCAGCCAAATCTCCGAAGGGGTTTTAATGGTGAGTGCAGGAGAACCCACCTTTCCTTCGTTGAAGCTGCATCTTCCATTCTCGATCGAGAAAAACCAATTTCCCGGTTGCTTTCCAACTACTTCGAACTGAATGATGGCTTTAAGCTTCCCTGCTGCCTGGGCATTGAACGTTGCTGCCATCCCTCTTAGAAGGAGTCTCATATCCTCCACCTTTCCCCCTTCTTGAGGTTTTCCCTGTGCGATTCCTTCTAAGTAACTATCCCACCAAAGATTAGCCATCTCAGCCATCTCATCAGCCTTTAGAAGGGGTTTCTGGATTTCTGCTTCTGTTTCTTTTGAAACCCTTCCATCCCGAACCACCTCAACCCCTGCTTGATAAGCAGCCTGAAGAACAACCTGAGCCTTCTCTTTCAATCCCTCCTGTTTTAAGAGTTCACCACCCGGCATCAGAAGTTCACCGATGAGAGGCACCTGGCCGTTTCCTTCTAAGTGGCGGAAGATATGTCGGAGACCATCAAAATGAGATATTTCGGGGAACCCGCAGGTAGAGACAAGAGCCATCTTTCGATTCACTTGGTATCTTGAAGGATGTCGGTAGGTCTCGCCCGTTTTGATCAGATGAGGATCTGAAAGGGGAAGAAGCCTGTCCTGAAAGGCCTTCAGAAGGGAGGTCATATTGTAGTAGTATAAGGGGGTTGCGTAAACCATTATATCGCAACTTCTCACCTTTTCTAAAAGTTCGGGCATATCGTCCTTAAAGACACACACCCCCGGGGTTTTCGTCCAGCAGGTGTAGCAACCTACGCAGGGGTGAATATCCTTTTGCTTGAGATAGACCGTTTCAGTCTCAGCACCTTGACTTTGAACACCCTTTAAAAACTCTTGAAGCAGAACGTCTGTATTGCTCACTTTTGGCCGCGGGCTTCCTTGGATAGCTAAAATTTTCAACATTTTTTTCTCTCCTTCCTTGATGAATTCTTCTTTGGCTTTTGTGGGAGCGCTGAAGAGGTCTCCCATTTTCATTAGTAGATTCATGTCCCCTTCCACTCTAAAGAGTCCTTCCATCAGGGCTTTAGGCCTGCTGATCTCTCCTCTCGCCATCTTTAGCCACACATCCCCTGATGAATAGATGGTCAATGTCGGAGTGGGTGTTTTCCCTCCCCTAAAAGTGCATTTTCCTTCTGCGATAGAAAGCACCATCTCGCCACCTCCTTCACCTGAGAGGACAAACTGAATCTCTGCTTTGAGATGTTTGCCTGTTTCAGGATCAAAACCCAGAGGCATGCGAGAGATGAGTTCCTTAGCTGTGGCTGGAAACAAAGACGGATCAATAGGTTGAGTAGTAAAGGTTCGCTTCAGGTAGTAGTCAGGATATTTTCTCGAAAAGGGAAGGCCGATTCCAAATAGGAGGATAAGAGGTATAAGGATGTAGAATACAGGCTTTCCGTGACCAAGCCAACTTGAGAGGCATGAGAGGAAAAAGAGACAACTCCAAATATAAGTGATATGGAGATTGATTAGTCTAAATTGGGGGGCTTTCCAGACCGTTTCCGGATACCATTGTTTGGCAATGGCGTAGGTGAACGGATCATATCCAAATAGTTGCGGTAAAAGGGTTGTCAGAAAGAGGAGAGAATAGAGAAGGGTTGTTGAGTGTTCAACAAATAAGGAAGAGAGAGGGGTAGGGGTAAAATAGACCCATGCCGTCCCAAATCCAAGAAATCCAAGGAAGGCTTTCTCCTGGTAGGTCGTGCGTTTGAGGAATTGCTTCGAGAGAATAAATTGGATTCCCGCAAGAATCAGGCCTACCACCGTCGCTGCCTTCGCCTGGGCCAAATTGGCTTCACCCACCCGGGCAATAACCTTAAAAGCAATAACCGGAATGAAAGATGTAATAAACAGGATTATTTTTGTTTTCGACTTCATACCCTAAATCTCCTTTAATAATTGGTTTTACAGTGTAACGAACTGCGTATTCATAAGCTTTTTCATATAAATGGATACAGGGCTACCCCCTTTTAGTAGGACCTTGGGGTTTTTCTTTAGGAAATGTTTTTAATAACTTATCACACTGGTCTATAATCATTCTGGCATGCATCCGACCAAACTCTAATGTAAGTGCCCAGTATCGGGCGTCATTAGAAGCACCAGTAGTAGATGCATAATGTTGAATGATTGGTTTTGCCTCTTTTTCATATTTTTTGAGCAAATTGGTATGGTATTCCCTCATTTTTTGGAGGTGATTAGTAAGGTGTTCTTTATCCATCTGGTTGCCAAAGAAAAGCTTCAACATCAAGGGATTCCGGGGTTGCGGAACCTCGGGAGGTTCTTCCAACCATCGCCGGAATTCCTTTAAACCCTTGTCAGTGAGTTTGTATACCTTGCGGTTTGGTTTTCCTTCCTGATGCTCAATTACTGAAGTTAACCAACCCTTTTTCTCCATCTGTTTCAATGTTCGATATATCTGGGGCAAAGTAGCATTCCAGAAAAAATAAATTGATTCTTTAAAGGTTTTCTTAAGTTCATACCCTGTTGCTGGGCGATAATTGAGAAGACCCAAAAGAGCGTGTGGTAAAGACATGACTTCTCCTATATATAGGCATTGGTTTATATTAAACTACGCATATATTATCTGATACATATATACTTGTCAAGTAAAATCTTTTTTCAATTTTAAGTATTTGATTTTACAGAGTAATTCTTTAAATCCATTAGGTTAAAAGGATGTGAGGTTTCATTTACCCTTGATAAAATTTAATTTTTCAGGGATGGTTCGAGCGCCGTAAAGGGTGTCTTCATTGACTTCCTTTGGGTTCCTTATTTTGTGGATGATCCGCTGCGACCCTTAAGAAGTAATCTTTTTCCTAACAGCCTCCACCAATTCCTGAGCTTCGGCAACAGTTCGCTCAATGACTTCTTTACAAGTAGGTAAATCTTTTATCAAACCGATGGCCTGGCTCATTGGCAAAACTCCGGTCTCAAAATCGCCGTTGTCAATAGCGATCTTTAGCCCTGAGATGCTAACTGCCTGCCGAGCAAGATCCTGAACACTTCGTTGTTTGAGACCTCCCAAGAAAAGTTTAAAAAACGGAACATCAATCATGCGTTTAATCTGGAGGGCACTCGAGAAGGCCTGAAGGAACGAGGGTTTTTTCTCTGCCATTTTCATGGCTGCTGGAGTCTTGAGCCATCTTCCGGGCAAACCATCAATCTTTTCAGAACAAATGGTATCCTCTACGGTTGCCTTAAGAGAAAGCTCTTTCGCTTTTTGGTGCATTTCGCATTCCTGGGTCAACATGAAGCGGGTACCCATGGAAATTCCCTCGGCCCCCAAGACCAAGGCAGCCGCCAATCCCCTACCGTCGCAAAACCCACCGGCTGCGATAATGGGAAGTTTCGTTTGACGGGCGATCAAAGGGATTAATACCAATGTGCCAGCATCTGCTCCATGGGCTGCTGCCTCGTGACCCGTCACCACAAGACCATCTGCTCCATCCATTTCTGCTCGACGCGCATGTTTCTCTATGGCTACCGTTGCCAAAACCTTACCGCCGTATTCATGCGCTCTCTTGATGATCCAATCCCCTTTCCCCAACGCAAAATTTATAATCGGAATTTTTTCTCCGAGAGCTATCTCTATATTTTCTTTAGCGTTGGGGAATATGAGGGTGGCATTTACCCCGAAGGGTTTATCCGTGAGAGATTTCACCTGTCTGATAACATCCCTTATTTGATCGGGGGTATAGACGACGGAATTCAACATACCAATACCGCCGGCATTTGAAACTGCGGCTACAAGTTTTGGTAAACTCACGAAGGCCATTCCTGCGAGCATGATGGGATGCTTGATTCCTAAAAGTTCAGTCATTCTCGTTTTCATTGTATTCTCCCCTTGTGTCTTTGCGTAAATTTGATACCAAAAATTTGAGTCAGTTGCATCTCGAACATGGATTCCCCTTTAATTTGAAAATTGAAGGATTGACAGTTGGGATTATCCCAGATTTGGAATAATTTTGCAATTTTACTTCAATTTCCTTATTAAAGAAGGGTTGAAGTCAAAACGAATTGTGGATATAAAATATTTATGGAGCAATATCTTGCAGAGCGATCCATCCTCTTTAATGGATGGTCAACCTTCTCGTGCCCTGACTCTTGCGAACGAATGGGTTGTAAGGAACCCAACCTCCATATCCCCATCAGCCTGGTCGGCGTGGCCGCCATCTCTTTGATCTCAGGTCGTAAGGCCACGGAGCTTTTCAGGAAGGATGTTAAAATTGGGTTCGATCCCATTCACGAAAACGAACCCTGGATCGACCGGGTTACTCTGGAGTTGAAGAAACCATGCCATTTCCTCGATGGGAAAGAATGTTCCATCTATTTGAGGAGGCCAATGGCCTGTGCTCTCTTTCCGGAATATTGTTTCATCGTGGAGCATCCGGAACTTATTTTTCAAAAAGACACATTCCAAAACTTTCCATGTATCCAAAAGCCCTGTTCTATTTCCCCACGAAGGAGGACGACACTTCAACAACTTTGGGGAATGTCTACCAAAGAGATCTTTCTCTCCGACTTCTATCTATTTAGTATCTCACCTTTCGTCATCGATCTCAAGAGTGTCGCCGGAGAGGGGTTAGAAGGAATTCCTGTTTCTGAAAATGGAAAGACTCGCCTTCCTCATCATCGGATTAAAGAATTCATTTCTCAGAGATTGAGAGAGGGGGAATATCTGGATGATTGGGAGGCCAAGATTGAAAAGTTAGATCGAGTTGATGGTCTGGAAGGCTTGGCAAGGATGGAGCCCTGGGCTGACCAGATGGCAATGGTCTCAGATAGGGTCTCTTTAAATATTGTCTATCAATTTGACGGGAATCGACTTCTGCCTATTCGTCACTGTAAATAATTCTTGTAGTTTAGCGTTGGATATGATAACTATTTTCAAATCCTTAGTGGTTTCCAAAAGGAGGTGGGGAAGTGGCGTTCTATAAAGTGATTTTTTTAGGTCTATCGGTGATCGGACCCGAAGAGGAGACTCGTTTGCTCGGAGGCCTTCAGAAAAAATTTAATCTTACTCCTGGAAAGGCTGAAAGCTTGCTCCAGAGGGTTCCCATTGTAGTGAAAAAAGGGGTTTCGAAAGAGGAGGCGGAGAGGTATGTGATGGCCTTTGATGCAATTGGGGGAAGAGCCAAGGTGGAGGAGGAGCCGACCCCCGGTCTGGAAATTACTCAGGAGTATGAACCTAAACCTAAACCTGAACCTGGCCCGAGGTCTGAGCCGAAGTCCCCCTTTACTTATAGACCCGAATCTGAAAGGAAGCCTTATACGGGAGGAATGGTGACTTGTCCACAATGTGGATTTGAACAACCTGAAACCGATGAGTGTGTCAAATGTGGCATCATCATTTCTAAATATGTCCAATTTCAGGAGATGGCCCGTTCGTATGAAGGGCAGGTTCGAGAAATTTCAGCAGAAGAGTATACCCCATGGGAGAGTGGGGAAGGATTCATTAGGGCCTTTTATAGAACTACACGAGATTCACTCTTCTTTCCCACCCGATTCTTTAAGAAAATTTCTTTCGGTGAGGGATACTGGGCTCCTCTGATCTATGGGTTGATCACCGGGATCATTGGAAATGGTTGTGCCATCTTCTGGTTTTGGCTATTCATAGCGCAATTCATCCCAATGGACAGGTTTCCTTTTCAGTACAGTCTTTCCATTCTCCAAATTATTCTTCCTTTGCCATTCCAGCAAGCCATCGCCATGTTCATTGGAAGTGCCATCATCCACCTCTGCCTCATGATTGTAAGAGGAAATAATAATGGGTATAAGACAACCTTCCGTGCCATTGCCTATTCTTACAGCGGATATCTTTTTGGGATCATCCCATTTATTGGACTCCTCATTGGAAATATTTATGTATTCATCCTGACCATCATTGGAGTGAGAGAGGGCCATGGGATCTCAACCGGGAAGGCAGTTTTAGCAGTTCTCCTCCCTGCCATGGTGATCTTTGGACTCATTTTTATTGCCATTCTTCTCGTGATGATGTTCGTTGGGTCAATGGGGTTCTTTGGTGGCGTTCGAACATAAGCTTGAATCAAAAAATTTTCCTTTATATTAGAAAGGGCGTTGATGCCCTTTTTTTTTCAAGATAATCATTAAATTCTATAATGAGATGACCATGCTGTTTGCTTACAGTTTGTTTAGGCCAGGAGGAATCACATGGAAATTAATTTAAAGGGGATGCCCAGACGTTCATTCCTTTATGCCTTGGGGATCGCGCTCCTGATACTCTTTACCTTCCGCTGGCGAGCCTGTTGGTGGCCCTTCATCGTCCGGCCTAAAAAAGGGACTCCTCTTCCACCTAGATCAAATCCCTTCAAGGAAGGAGAGAAGACACTGGTCAGCATCGTTCATGGAAGAGATGTTGAGAAGATGGTGAGAACGGCGATCGATCTCATCGGGGGGATAGAGGAACTTGATGTTCTCGGGAAATCGATCCTGCTCAAACCCAATATTCTCGACGGTTCTCCCCCTCCTACAACGACCAACCCTAAGGTGATCAGGGCTGTTGCAAAAATCCTTTACGAGTCCGGAGCCCGTCGGGTCCTTGTGGGTGATATGTCCGCTCTCATTAAACTCCCGACACGAAAAAATATGGACATCACCTTTATAAAATTGATGGCAGAGGAAGTAGAGGCTGAACTGGTCCCCTTTGAAGAAAGAGGATGGGTTTCCATCGATCTCCCCCAGGGTAAATTTCTCAAAAAGGTTTATGTTTCAGAGGTGCTCTTTCAGGTTGATCGGATTATCAATCTTCCGGTGATCAAAACCCATCGGTCAGCCACTTATAGCATTGCCTTAAAGAACTTTGTCGGTGCCACCCATTTTAAACAGAGGCCTTATTTTGTAGATCGAGCTCATTGGGAGGAGGTCATTGCCGAGCTGAACTTGGCTTATACCCCTGATCTCCATATTGTGGATGGAACGAGGTTGATGGTGGAGGGAGGTCCGTGGAAAGGCATAGGTCGTGATGCCAACCTTATCATTGCCACAGGAGATCGAATTGCCGCCGATATTGTAGGGCTAGGAGTATTGAAACATTATTCTGAACTTCCTCAAATCAAAGAGGTCGATGTCTGGGAGCAGCGGCAGGTGAAACGTGCTATGGAATTAGGGTTGGGAATAACGAAAGAGAGTGAAATTGGATTGGAAGAAATGGACCTGGATCCAGGAATTCCTGGTTTTAAAGGTATGATGAAGACAGTGAGAAATGCTGTTTTGGGAGAAGAACTGGAATGAAGAGTTAGGAGTTATGAGTTAACGAAAGCACCAAATTCCAAATAAATTCGAATGTTCAAAATTACAAATTTCAAACCAAACCGTTTTGATCATTTGAAATTGGTGTTTGGAACTTATTTGGGTTTTGGAATTTGGTATTTGTGATTTGTTTGCATGGTTAAAGAAACGATGGGTAAGAAGCGAATGAAAACAGAGAGGGAGAAAGGTCGTAGGGAGAGGCGCTCGGATCTTTCGGTGGAACAGATCCTTGAATTAATGAAGGAGGAGGATCGGCCTCTTCTTTTAAAAGAGGTTCTCCATCGTTTAGGCCATCAAAAAGAGCAGAGGCAAAAGGCAAGAGAATACCTCAGAGATTTGGCGGATAAAGGAAAGGTTGTTCGGATTCGAGGGAACCGTTATGGCCTTCCATCGAAGATGAATCTGATCGTGGGCAGGGTCAAAACGCATCCGGATGGATATGGATTCGTCATTCCTGAAGCAGGAGGAGAAGAAGATATTTTCATCAGCCCCAGAAATCTCAAAGAGGCAATGAACGGGGATCGTGTCGTCGCAAGAGTAGAGTCAATCCGGAGGAAGGGAAAAGAAGGCAGTGTCATCCGGATTCTGGAAAGAAAGACGCGCAAAGTCGTTGGCAAGTTTATGAGGGCCAAAAATTATTCCTACATCATTCCGGAGGACGAACGAATCCTCCAGGAGGTTTTCATCCCGGAAGGGGAGACGAAGAGAGCGAGGCCAAATCAGATTGTAGTGGCAGAGATCACCCAGTATCCGACGGAGAGGGCGAGGCCGGAGGGGAGAATCACTCACATTTTGGGATATCCTGATGATCCAGAGATTGAGCCTCAGATCATCATTCACAAATACGAACTTCCTTATAGATTCTCATCGGTTGTTTTAAGGGAGGCACAAAACCTTCCTCCCGCACCCTCCTCACATGAATACAGAGATCGAGTTGACCTGAGAGAAATTCCGACCTTCACCATCGACGGAGAAAATGCAAGAGATTTTGATGATGCTGTCTCCATTGAAAGAGAAAGGGATGGAGGCTTGAAACTATACGTTTCCATCTCCGATGTCAGTCACTATGCGAGGGAGGAGACTGGTCTGGACAACGAAGCTTATTCCCGGGGTACCAGCGTCTATTTTCCAGACCGCGCGATTCCTATGTTTCCGCCTGAACTTTCCAATGAGATCTGTTGTCTCCATCCCAGAGTGGATCGGCTGACCCTTACAGCGGAGTTGAGATATGACGGAAATGGAGAGAGAAGAGCCGTTCAATTCTATCCCAGTGTGATCCGAAGCGACGAGAGACTGACCTATACCCTGGTTAGAAAAATCTTGGTGGATGGAGAAGCGGAGTTAAGAAGGAAATTTAAACATCTCCTCCCCTCCTTAGAACTCATGGCCGATCTCTGTCAAGAACTTCGTCGAAGAAGAATAGGAAGGGGAGCCATTGATTTTGATCTTCCAGAACCCGAAGTCATCCTCAATCTCCAAGGGGATACAGAGGACGTTATTCGGGCAGAGAGAAACCTGGCCCATCAGATCATTGAAGAATTTATGATCGCTGCCAACGAGGCCGTTGCCCATTTTATGGAAGAGAAAGGATTTCCATTTATCTATCGAATCCATGAGCCTCCGAAAAAAGAAGCGATTGATGAGTTTAGAAGGTTTATTTCTCAATTAGGATATAAGATGAGAAAGGAGTCAGACCATTCTCCGAAGGAATTCCAGAGAATCCTTTCTGATATCAAGGGAAGGCCTGAAGAAAGGGTGGTAAACGAAATTCTACTTCGATCGATGAAGTGGGCCAAATATTCGGCCAAAAACTTAGGACACTTCGGTTTGGCCTCAGATGGCTACACCCATTTTACTTCTCCCATCAGAAGGTATCCTGACCTGATCGTCCACCGGCTTTTAAAAAGAGTTCTGTCTAAGAAGGAGGTCAAGATCCCGGAGGAGGTTTTAGCTAATAAGGCTGACCATCTCTCCAATAGGGAAAGGGTGGCCATGGAGGCTGAAAGGGAGATTCTGGGCCGATACAGGGTTCGTTTCATGAAGGATAAGATCGGTGGGGAATTTGAAGGGATCATTAGTGGCGTGGCGGCTTTTGGTTTTTTTGTAGAACTGAGAGATATTTTTGTAGAAGGTTTGGTGAGGGTGACGAGCCTACACGACGATTATTATCAGTATCATGAGAAACGATATTGTCTTGTTGGGGAGAGGACTCACAAGACCTTCAGAATTGGCGATGAAGTCAGGGTGAGGGTGGATCGGGTAGATGTGGAGAGAAGACATATTGATTTCAGCCCGGTAAAGTAAATAAATTTTGGATTTCAGATTTGAGATCGCAGATTGAAGAAAAGGTTTTCAATCTAAAATCTTAAATCTGCGATCTGAAATGGTTTGGGCGATTTTTCGATGAATTCTTGACATGGGAAGAAGATTAAGGTTTTGAATGGGGACCCATTTCCCATTTCCTTTTCCATTAAGATGCTGGCAATGAAAGACATGCAGGGTAAGTTTGAAGTGAGAATAGGTTTGCTGAAAAACTCCTATAAACTCTTTGACTTCAACATTCATTTCCAATTCTTTCTTGATAGTGTTTCTTAACCTCGACCTTAGCCTTGACCTTTGTTTTCCTTCATTCCTCCAATTCGGAAAATCCCAGAGCCCTCCTAAAAGCCCCTTCGGCGGCCTCTGCTTCAGAAGGACTTTTCCATTCTTCCTGATCACTGCTGAGACTGACTCAACATGGGGAATCGTTTTTTTTACCTTCTTTGCTGGAAATCTCCCAGGATTTCCTGACGCTCTTCCTTTGCAAAAATGGCGAAGGGGGCAACGACCGCATTCAGGTTCTTTGGGCGTGCAGAGCATGGAGCCAAGGTCCATGAGTGCCTGGTTAAAAGGATTTGAAAATCCTTTTGGAATCAAAGATTCTGAAATTTCCCAGAGAAGTCCTTCTGTTTTTCTTTCTCCCGGACTTCCTGAAACAGCAAAGAGCCTGGAGAGGACTCTTTTCGCATTTCCATCGAGGATAGGGGCTTCTTTATGAAAGGCGAAGGAAAGGATAGCGCCTGCGGTGGATCGACCGATTCCAGGCAGGCTGAGAAGGTCTTTCAGAGTGTCAGGGACTCTTCCATGAAAGCGGTTTAAGACGATCTGAGAAGAACGGTGAAGATTTCGCGCCCTCGAATAGTACCCCAGTCCTTCCCAGACTTTTAGGACTTTTGAGAGATTGGCTTTTGCCAGGTGGTGGAGGGTCGAAAAAGATTTAAGAAATTTTTGGTAGTAGGGGATCACCGTGGCGACTTGGGTCTGCTGAAGCATGATCTCTGAAACCCAGATGGCATAGGGATCCCTGGTTTTTCTCCATGGGAGGTCTCTTTTGTTCTTCTTAAACCATTGAAGCAGTTTGGTCTGGATTTTTTGTTTTGAGGTAATTGTAATCATATGATTTGGTCTAAAATTCAATTGATCAAACAGGCAAGTATACTTTCAAAGTTTTACAAAGCGGTCGTTATAATATTTTAAGGGTATTGGTTGTTAATACAAAAAGTGATAGTACATAGGACAGTCAATCCGATATAAAATCCTCTAAGGTGCCGCTGTAAAGCTTTTCTAGCACACCTGCCTATTCTTAAAAGTGTTTTGCATCTGGCAAATTATATCAAACTGCAGCACATCTCAATGAATTTTGTTTTGAGACCAGTTTCTTTTACATAATCGATCGTCCCCTGAAGGGGGTAGGCGATGGTGTTTACCCCGGAGTCAATAAATCCTTTCTCCATCTTTGCCTTCCAGGGATGAGCCGGACGGATGCAACCCATCCGAATGGGGATGTTGGGATTGAGAATGCGAGCGATGGCAGAAATCCTTGATGTTTCTTCCGGGTTCGGAATTTTGAAATGATTTTTCCCAGAAGGATGGAGGGCTTTGAAGATGACCAAAACGATGGTTTCTACACCGACCCGTGTGGCCATCTCTAAAGCTCTCCATTCTCCTCTTATCTCTCCAAAGTGATGTCCAATGATGATGTGGGGAGCAAGGCGATGGCCCATCTCTTTTAACATCCAGAGCGTCTCTTCATAATCTTCAACCCGTTTGTTCAAACGGTAAACCTCACGAATGGTGTCGTCATCTCCGATGACATCAATGAGAATTTGATCTACCCCTGCATCCTTGAGCTCCATAGCTATTTCTCTTCTGATGAGGCCGGTATGGACGATGACCTTAAATTGAGGGGCCTTTTCCTTAAGTTCTTTGATTGAGGGAATGAATTTTTTTAAAGGAACTTCACCGTTCTGATCTGCTCCCCCACTCACTAAAATTCCATGAGCCCCGTCGAGCCGGAGTCGATCAGCCGTTCGAAGAAAGGTTTGAGGATCCTCCGCAGGGATCATCGATTCAAGAAGTTTCCCTTTGCAGTGTGCACATCGAAGATCGCAATGACTCCCCGTTATACTAATCGCTGCAAATCGGTTTTTTTGAAAAGAGAAGTTTTTGTCATGGTAAGAAACAGTGCCAGGGATGGAGAAGGTGAGTTCGTTGCCAAAATGGCTCTTTCGAATTTGAAAGGCTTCAGATTGGAGTTCTTTTAAGGGTTTTTCAATCAAATCTTTTATCATTGGTTTATCTTTCGTCATTCCTGCCCCTGCTTCCGCAGGGGCAAGCTTGTCCCCGCGAAGGCGGGGAAAGGAATCCATATCTTTTCAGTAATACTGGATTCCCGTTTGCACGGGAATGACAGAACCGACTCACACAGAATCTTACTTTATGTGAAATCTCTACTCATATCCCCAATTGGTTTTTGATTTCTTCGATATCTTCTGATTCCGGTATAAAAGGGAAATTCCGGATCGGGCCTGAGGGCCGCTCGTTACCATAAGGTCGGTTGCAGGCCACTTTCCCATCTCTCCCAGGACATCCAGAGGTCATAAAAGGTTCTCCGATCTGGATAAGAGGATTGATGTCGATTCCAAAATTGATCAATCTTTCATTCTTATCAAACTTCATCTGTTTTGTTGATCCCAGACCCTCATTAATTATCCAGCGGGCAAGCTGAATTCTTCGGTATTGGTCAAGAGGAGGTGGGGAATATCCTTCCATGGGACTTCCCTTCTCAGGGAAGAAAGAGAAGAGATGGGTATGGGCTCCCATCTCCTGTCCCCGCTGAATCGTCTCTACCATCTCCTTTTCTGTTTCACCCAGACCCACAATGAGATGGATCCCCACTTGAAATTTTGAAAAAACATTTACAGCCATTCGGACAACCTCCCAGTAATGGTCCCATTGATGAGGACCTCCAACCCCTTTCCCTCTCAATTGATCGAAAAGTTCAGGCGTGGCGGCATCGATAGCAATTCCAACACGATCTGTGCCGGCTTTTTTCATCGCATCAAGTGAGTTCTCCTGATGGATCAACGTCGGAGAGATGAGGACACTGATATAAAGATCAGTCTCTTCTCTCAATCTTTGAATGACAAAGAGGGTGTCTTCCAAAGCCTTTGGATGTGTAATCATTGAGATGCAGACCCGATGAATCTGGTCTTTACCCTTTGTTCTCTCGATGATTTCTTCCAAGAGGTAGAGAGGCCATTCCACCCTGATGAAGGTTTTCCCTCTCGGACCTTCTCGCCTCGACCTCGAAAGCCCACAGAAATGGCATTTTCCCAGACAACCTTCCTCATAGTGGAGGAGAAGGTTCAATCCCTTCAGTTTTGCATTCCGGTGAAAAGACCCTTGCTGGAAACCTAATGTCAAGGAGGCAGCTAAACTGGTCTGGATAAATTGTGGACTTTCTCTCTGTTCCATGATTCACCCTTTCTCTCCTTATAATATTCTTTGAACCCGACCCAAGCTTTTCGAATCAATCTTTCAAAATCAACTCCGAGTTTATTCCAATTCTCTTCAAGAAATTCTCTTTTTAAAGCTCCATAGGAGAGGGATTTACCAAATATCTCCTGCCACTCGATCTCATAATTTTTTAAATGTCGAAGGTCTCCACTACCAATAGCCTCCACCGCAACCCTCGCGGCAATCTCACCACCGACAACGGCATTTAAGATTCCTGCACCCGTAATGGGGTGAGCGTGCCCTGCTGCATCGCCAACCAGTAGGATGTTTTCGAAGAAAGTTTTTCGATAGGGCTCACAAGGGATAGACCCCCCTGTTTTTGAAACGATTTCAACCCCTGTTAATTTTTTGGATTTCCTCAGAAAATTTAGAAAATCGCTAAGCAAGTTTAGTAATTGAGAGGTTTTGGAAGGAACCACACCCACTCCCACATTGGCTGTTCTCCCTTTTGGGAAAAACCAGGCATATCCCCCTTCATAATCTTTATGGAAGAAAACATCCACATGATTCTGAGGCTCTGGGATAACGACTTCGTATTGGAGGGCGACGATGGTCTTCAGGGAAGGTTGTCCAACACAACGGGCTGTGAATGAGTGAACCCCATCCGCACCGATGAATACTTTTGAGTGAATCACTTCCTTCTTCGAACCTTGTTCCACCACAAGACCCTCAGGGGAAAAACCCACCGCTCTTGTTTCAATGAAAATCTTTGCTCCTGATAAAATGGCTGAGGCCACCAATTCTTTATCGAAGAGGGATCGGTCCAGCATATATCCCGGACTCCTCATCTCATAAGATGTTTTGCCAGGAAGATGGGTGACCATTGTTTCAATTGTCTGAAGGACACACTTTGAGGAGAAGTGAACATAGCGGGAGATCCATTGGGGCACAAATTCGGCACACTGGACAGGCACGCCGATGCGTTGCCTTCGGTCAATCAAAAGGACCTTTGCTCCCCTGTGAGCTGCTGCCTGGGCCGAACTCGCTCCGGCAGGACCAGCCCCGATCACGACAATGTCATAGGTTTCAATCATGAGAGTACTCAAGGACCTTTTTGAGAAGAGAAAGATTGAGATGAGTTTGATTCTCAAAGCGACCTTTAAATGCCTCTTTTTCTTGTCCGAGATCGTAGCAAGTGCTTCTCTCCACATCAATAAGGATTCCAGGTAGCCCGATCCTTTCAAAGTCTGGCCGATGTTTTCCATAGAAAGGTTCACAGCAGGAGCCAATAAATCCCCTCACACCCGAATGTTTGAGGTTGGAAAGGGTCGATTCGAGCTCTTCATAATTCTGGATGGTGATGGGATCCATCTCAAAGGACCTCGCCATCTTTGCTGCATCACCCACTGAGCACCGACCGCACTCTTCACAGCCCTGTAAGTTTCGGTAAAGGCATTCTATTTCTTTGGCGCAATAAGGAAGGAGAAGAACTTCAGGCTTCCTTAACTCCTTAAAGGGTTTTAAAACAGGGAAGAGATGGTGAGTTTCTTCCTCATCGAATCCCTGGGGGAGTAGATCCATTTTTTGGATGGCTTCATCAAGGGCTTGGATAAAATGGTCCTCGTTGATTCCAGGGATCCTTGTTTTTTTATCAGAGAAGAAGGATCGGATGATCATTTCCATACTGGAAGGAGAGACCTTTGAATTCTTCAGGAGGCTTTCGAGATCGAAAATCGCTCTTTTGGGATAAGCAAAGAAATCACCGGTGATCAGAATTTGGTTGATGACCCGGGTCTTACTATCGATAGCGACAGAGATTCGAATCAATCCGCCCGGAGCCTTCAGGATGGAACTCAAGGTTTTTCTCCTTGGCAAGGAATTTCTAATTTTGAAGATATAATCCTGAGAAGAGAAGTAAGACAATTTACCTTTCAACCTGTTTTCTTCTTCACCCGTCAGAGGTTTATCTTGAAATCGAACACTGAAGGCCTCTTCAAAACCTTTGGCCAAAGCAGATTTGATCGTCCGAATCGATGGGGTTCGGCCCAACTCCCATTTTAAACAGGTGACCCTTTCTTTGACGGATTCAATTTCTTTATCCTGAAGTTTTTCAGTAGGAATTCTAAGAGCCCTCAACATCTCGTCGACATCGAAATCAACCAGAACAGTTCCCTGGAAGAGGATAGCTCCCGAGAGCTCAGTCCCCCCTGTTCCGGAGATCTTACGACCCTGTATTTCAATATCGTTTCTTGGCCGAAAATGAGCGCGAACTCCGAGATGGCGAAGGCCTAGAGACGCTGCCTCCCCCATCCTTCTATAAAGGTCCTCAATTCTTGAGGGAATCCTTGGATCTTTTTGGGAGATATAAATCTCCCAGCCCAATTCTTTTCTTCCCCAATAGAGTGCACCTCCTCCTGTGAGCCTTCGATTGATTTCGATCCCTTGTGTCTGACAGTAGCCAAGTCTAACCTCCTCTTCTACAGATTGATGATGCCCGACTAGAACTGTTGGGTTAGAGAACTGGAGAAATCGGAGGGTGTGAGGAATTCTTTCCTCAGCCTTTAGTTCGAGGAGGGTCTCGTCCAGACCCATGTTTTCAGCAGCTGAACGAACCCCAGTATCTAATAATCGCCAGGTTTCCATTGAGTCAATCTATAACTCATTTCTCTTCGGCCTTCAATGAAGGATATTGGCTTTTTTTATTTTAAAATGGTAAATTTGAGGTAATTCATTTCCAATAAAATAAAAGAGGGTGAATGGGAGGGCACTCAATGGGAAAGAAAGATGATGCGAAATTGATCTCAGAAAAAGCTAAAGGTTATTTTAACCAGGGGTTTAACTGAACAGAATCAGTTTCCTTGAGTTTCAAGGACTATTTGAAGATTAAGGATTCTGCACTTCCGCAACTGGCATCCGGGTTTGGAGGAGGAATTGGGCATAAGGGATCAATTTGTGGTGCCCTCACTGGAGCGGTGATGGCTATCGGGATGAAGATGGGAAGAACTGATCCAAAAGATCGGAAAACGCTACAAAAAGTTTATGATAAGTGCCAAGGGTTCTGGAGCCAATTTGAGAAGGAATTTGGAAACATAAATTGTTATAACATAATAGGAATCCATTTGGATAACGAAGAGGAACGTCAGAGGTGGTTGGCAGCCGGTGGCAGAGAGAAATGTGGCGATCTTGTTGAAAAGACAGCCCACATACTCTGCGATTTACTCTACGAAGATAAATGAAGATATTGATACTTCGACGGCGCCAAACCCCATCCTTCAGGACGGGGTGTAAAGCGCCGCTCAGTATCAACCCTGAGCAAACCACGGGCTTTAGACTAGGGAAAGTCGAAGGGTTGATTTTTTATAGAAATTAAGGTAAGTTATTCCGTCATTATTTAGGTATGAAGGGAAAGAAATTGGCCTGGATATGGTGTAAGAATATAAGAAGTGGATCTTGGCCCAGACCTCTATACATATGATTTAACAAAGTAAAATCGGCGAGAGGCCATGGGCAATATCAACCCATGGCCTTTTTGTTTGTTGGAGGTTTAAGGTTTGAGGCTCGAGGCACCTGCCTGCCGGCAGATAGGAAAGATTTAGCCTCCAGCCTCTAACCTCAATCTTCAAGCGAGCATTTCTTAAATGGAGGAATTAAGTCATGGATCGAATTTTCAGCGGGATTCAGCCCTCAGGTGAAATTCATATCGGTAATTATGTGGGCGCCATCCGTAACTGGACTCAATTAGTCAATCGCTATGACTGTGTCTATTGTGTGGTGGACTATCATGCCATTACGATCGAATACGAGGTGGCCTCGCTGCAGCAGAGGATTTTGGAAACAGCGACCGTCCTCGTTGCTTGCGGATTAACCCCTGACCGATGCAAACTTTTTGTCCAATCCCATGTCCCTGAGCATACGGAACTGACGTGGATCTTCAACTGTGTCACACCAGTGGGTGAATTGGAGAGGATGACTCAGTTTAAAGAGAAGGGGAGACAACACCGGCACAATGTCAATGTGGGGCTCTTGGACTATCCTGTGCTTCAGGCCGCAGATATTCTTATTTATAAGGCTGGCTATGTTCCGGTCGGAGAGGATCAGATCCAGCATGTAGAATTCTCACGGGAGATTGCCAGAAAATTCAATGCCCGTTTCGGAAATACCTTCCCTGAACCTCGAGTGCTTCTCTCCGATGCCCCACGAATCCTGGGGACGGATGGAAGCTTGAAAATGTCCAAATCGCTGAATAACTCCATCGGGCTTCTTGACCCTCCAGAAAGCATCCGGGAGAAGTTGAGAACGGCGGTGACGGATGTGAATCGTGTACGACGGAGTGACCCTGGCAATCCTGACCGGTGTAATATTTTTACGATGCATCAAGCTTTTTCGAAACCAGATCAAATTGCCTTCATCGACCATAATTGTCGGACGGCAGGGATCGGATGTATTGAGTGCAAAGAGATCCTATTTAAGAATATGATGGAAGAGATCGGCCCGATCCAGAACCGCGTCAAAGAAATCAATCAAAACCCCCAATACATGGTTGATGTATTAAAGTCCGGTGCGGCTCGATGTAAAGCCATTGCCAAAGAGGTGATGGATGAAGTGAGAGAAAAAATTGGGGTCAAATCAGGGTGGATGAGTCAAGGATGAAAATTAATCTTTAAAAGGAGGAAGCGTCACAGTTATTTCTTTCCTTACGCCTTCCCGTAATATCGTAAAAGTGATGTCATTCCCCCAACCTTTTTGAGCGAGGGCATCATGAATGTTTTTCACCTTCGTAATCTCTTTCCCTTCGACGGCAATAAACTGATCTCCTGAAAGAAGGCCAGCCTTTTCCGCTGGGCTCTCTGGAATCACTTTTCCAATCCATAATCCTTTCTGATCCTCTTTTTGTTGCAGGACCACTCCGATCCTGGGTTGCTTTTTTTCAGGGGGGTTGGGCCGGGTGATCCAGAGGAAATTGGCCAGGGGAGAAGAGGTTTCAGTAAAAGTGAAATCCTCATCTATTTTTTCTTTCCATGTCTTTAAGACGATGGTTTGATAAGGAATGGAGGTTCTTCGATAAAAACGTTTCGGGATTCCAAAGCCAAAAATGACATGGCCACTACCAGCAAATACCAATACTGCCTTTCCTTCCCCATCGGAGGATTTGAGAAAATCAGAAAGAGTCTCTGCCATGCCTTCGTCCCAGAGAGATTGAGCCTGATAAAAATTTTTAAAACCTCCTGATGATCCACCTTGATGACCTTTGTAGATGAACTTAATATAGGCGCGATGCTGTTGATCCGTTAGAGCCATCTCTGGAAGTTTCTTTTTATCCTCAGAGGAAAGTCCCTTAATTCCATTTTGAGCCACCTTCCTTACCAAATTTCTTTGAACATTGAGACCGAGAACTTTGAGATGGTGGTTTTTTGTTATATCGAGAATGCCTTTATAAAGCTCATAGTCCATGCCCCAAGTGGATTCCCATTGGATTTCTTTGAGAAATTCTTCTTCAGGAAGGAGTCCTTGACTCCAACGATCCAATATGGGTTGTTGAGACCTCTCAAACATCTCCATGCCTATCACGACATCCTTCCCTTTAGCCACAAGCTCTTGGATCATTCTCACTTGAATCTGATGATGTTCAATTTGATCATGGGATTCCCCTACAAAGATAACCTTTGTCCTATTGAGATCATTTAAAAGCTGTACCAAGGTGATTGGGTCTCCTTCAGGGAGCTTGAGAATCTCCTCTGGTCCGACAGGGGCTTTTATCATGGATATTTTTGAAACCCAAGGAAGGAGGGGTGCTTTCCCTACACAACCCGAAAAGAGAACGCCACAAACTAAGATGACGAACATCCATAGAAAGTGTTTTTTCATCATATAAAGTATAACATTGCCTCTCCAAGAATTGAAGGGAAAGAGAGTGCTTGCATCTCAATGGGAAATTATGATAATGAAAATAAAAAGTTACAACTATTTTCCATCAAGGGAGAAAAGCAAACGTGATTAAAACTATCATTTCCATTTTACTGGTTGTTCCCTTTCTAATGAGTTGTGCCACAGGTCAATCCGTGAACAAGAAACCCGAGAAGGTGATAGTTCAGAGTGACTCCTCTGAGAAATATGATGCCTTGTTGGAGAAATTGAAAGAATTGGAACAGTCCATCTCGGTTCTACGCTCAGAGGTGACCAATTTAGGATACCGCTTGAACCATATTCAAATCCGTCCTTCTCTCACCACCTACAAACTCCCCGAAGAGGTATTTCTCTGCGAAGAGCGCTTTCCATTAGAAGATAGGAATGTTTGGGAAAATTTAGATCGAGAATTCCTCCTGGCATTGTCCAACGAAGCCCAGGTCCTTTTATGGATGAAACGAGCACGGCGATATTTTCCTTTTATTGAGAAGAGGCTGAAGGAGATTGGACTTCCTGATGATTTAAAGTATGTGACCATTACGGAAAGCAGCCTTCGACCTGGAGCCGTTTCTACATCCGGGGCAGGCGGGATCTGGCAGTTCATTCCTTCCACCGGCGAGAAATATGGGATGAAGAGAAACCGAAGCATTGATGAGCGGTTCGATTTTTTCAAGGCCACCGAAGGTGCTCTCTCTTATCTGAGAAGCCTCTATGAAGAATTCAAAAGTTGGACCCTTTCGATGGCCGCCTATAACGCAGGGGAGAATAGAGTTCGAAAGGAGATCGATCTCCAAAAGACAAGGAATTATTTTTATCTCGATCTTCCAATGGAGACAGAACGTTATGTCTATAAGATCGCCGTGGCCAAAATCATCCTTTCCGATCCAGGGAGATATGGGTACACTTTAGAGGAAAAAGAGTTTTATAACCCCCTCCAAGTGGAGAGAGTTCAAATTGAGCTCACTCAACCTCTTCCCCTTATGGAGGTGGCCCAGGCCATTGGATTTTTTTACAAAGAGATCAAAGAGATGAACCCGCACCTCTTTGAGGAAACCATTCCACCTGGAATTCATTTTCTTAATCTCCCCCCGGGGACCTCTGAGAAGTTCTGGGCCTTCTTCTCTGCTTGGAAAAAGGAGGTGGGAGGCAAATAAACTCCTTACCCCTAATCTTTCTCGCCAATACCTGCCTGCCGGTAGGCAGGGGCGAAAGTTTTACAATTTTGTTGAAATTGTTAGGGAAAAGGAATATCCTTTTTTAAATCCCCCCCATAGTCTCCTTTACTAAAGGGGGGATTAAGTCTGGTCAAAAAGGGATTACTATCGTGGAAAAGGAAAGAATTTTAGTGGTAGATGATGAGGAGGCCGTTCGGGAGATGGTTTCCAAAATTATCAACCTTATTGGCCATGAGGTGGTTACTACCGGAAGCGGGAAAGAGGCTTTGGAGATTTTAAAGAACGAGCCCTTCAGCCTCATGATTACGGATATTAAAATGCCGGAGATGGATGGATTTGAGTTGATGAAGGCTGTCCGGAATCAATTTCCAGATACCCACATCATCTGTATGACCGCCCATGGAGGCTCCTATACTTACACGGATGTGGTCGGTGCGGGAGCTAGGGACTATATCACCAAGCCCTTCACCATTGACGAGATGAAGGCGAAATTGAATCGAGTGATCCGAGAGAAGGATCTCATCATAGATCTCACTCAGAAATCGACGGAATTGGAGAGGGCCAATGAAGAACTGAAACGGCTCGACCAATTGAAGTCCACCTTCATTTCAAGTGTTTCCCATGAACTTCGAACCCCTCTGACCGTCATCAAGGAATTTATCTCCCTTATGTTGGAAGGACATGTCGGGCCTCTCACCGCGGATCAGAAAGAATATTTAGGGATTGCCAATAAGAATATTATACGGCTGACGAACCTGATCGAAACCCTTCTTGATTTCTCCAGGATCGAATCCGGGAAGGGGTTGAAACTGAGGTTTGAGCCAACTCGTCTGATGGAAGTGGTCGAGGATGCCGTCATGACTTTTTCTCAACAGTTGGAGGAAAAGAGAATCACTCTTGAAAATCGGCTCGATCCGGATATCCCGCCCGTTTTGATCGATCGTAATCGATTAGTGGAAGTCTTCATCAACCTCATCGGTAATGGAATTAAGTTCACCTCTCCAGGAGGGAAGATCACCATTGATTCGAGGGGACTCACCGAGAAACGGGATTATTTGAAGATCGTGGTGGCGGATACAGGGGTGGGTATTTCACCAGAAGACTTGGCCAAAGTATTTGACCGTTTCTATCAAGGAGGAAGAACCCAAACAGGGCTCATCACAGGGACAGGGTTGGGCCTTGCCATTGTCAAAGAGGTCGTCGAAGCTCATCAGGGTTATATCCATGCGGAAAGCAAGTTTGGAAGTGGTGCCTCTTTTGTCCTCACCCTTCCCGTATTTGGAACAGAAACCATCTACAACCTCCTCCTCAATCCAATGCTCCAAGAAGCGGATAGGGATAAGGCCCCGTTTTCGATGATTCGGGTGGACTTTTGGGACCAACGGACCAAACGGGAATCTGTGCTCAACCATGAGTCCTGGGAAGGGGTGATGTATGCCCTTCAAAAGATGGTCCGTGCTGTGGACACGGTCGTTCCTTTCCAAAACAGCGTGGTTTATATTTTTTCTTTCAACGATAAGAAGTTGGTCAAGGAGATTGGTGAAAGGGTTAAGGTAAAACTGACCCAGGGGAACTATATTCCAAAAGGGATAGATGTTCAGTTCAGAACTTATTCTTACCCCAAAGAGGCCCGTACCAAAGAAGAATTTCTGAAAGGATGCCGGCTGTTCCTAAAAGAGGATTGACCCATTCGCTGAAGGGGCTTAGAAAGTATGAAGAAAATATTGATCGTCATTGTGGCATTGATTTTTTTCCTCATCGCCTGCGAGAAGAAATCCCTTCCTCCACAAGGAAAATCAGAGAGTCCATCGGTCCCGAAGGTCATTGTGGAAAAAGAAAAGATTGAAAAGGAACAACCTCTTCCCCCGGAGGTAAAGATCAAATTGAAGAAAGATGGGAAGGATAGCTATTCCTGGGAACTGACCGGTTCAGATGTGGATCAAATTTTAAAGGTTAATGAAAAACTGAGAAAACAATTGGGAGGGGAGCAACCCCGGTAAGAGATTTCAGATTGAGGATAGCAGATTGCAGATTTTTTGGTCCATCTGGTTTCTTTAGTTTATTTAGTTTTTTCGGTTAACCAAATAAACCAGAGAAACGAGAGAAACCAAACCAACTGAGAGTCTGATGCCAAATTCAGGAATTATAAACCCTTTTTAGTTTTGGTGTGTGGAATGGTTAAAGGAGGTATGGATGGGAATGGAATGGTACATTGAGCAGATTTTTAAAGAACTTCCTTTTGGGATCGCCATTGCAATGGTTGTTTTCTTAGGCATCCTCTTGATTATTTGGCTTCTTCTTCCCCTCTGGGTTTTGTTCATCCAGTGGAATACGGGCAAGATCAAGGATGAAATTAGGAACCTCGTCGATCAGCTTGAAAAAAGGGGATGGGATGAAAAAGGAAAGGAGATGGCTGGACCGAAGGATTAAAGGGTCCCTTTTCATCCTATTTTTACTCTGGATTCCTATTGCACATTCCCAGAGTATCTTGAAAATTCCTCTTTACATCCATCACAAAGAAATCTGGGTGGAGGTCGCCAAGACTCCAGAAGAGCGAAACTATGGATTAATGGGCAGAAAACATATGGGGAAAGATGAGGGAATGCTCTTCATCTTTGAAACAGAGGCCTATCACGGATTTTGGATGAAAGATACCCTCATTCCCCTGAGCATTGCCTTCATCGCCAAGGAGGGTCGGATCGTTTGGATTACAGATATGAAACCTTTAACTTTAGATTCCCATGTCCCACCCAATCCCATCCTCTATGCGTTGGAGATGAACAAAGGTTGGTTTTCTTCCCATGGCATCAAAGTGGGGGATGTCGTCCGGTTTTCCAAATAAAAAGGATTCGAGGATCAATTGAATTGCGGAATGCAGAATGCGGAATTAAACTCTGAAATCCGCATTCCGAAATTCCGTATTTGGAATCTTCAAATTCTTTATATCTTACTTAATACAGCAACAAGGTCAATAGGATTCGTGGATGACAGGTGTCCATTGAATGATCAGGGCATCTTCATTTCCATAGTAGTTCGGAACCAACCTCGTAATTTGAAATCCCATCTTAGCATAAAAGGCTTGGGCTCCTTGATTGCTTCTTCTCACCTCTGCCCATACCCTTTTAAGACGGGGAGTCTTCATCGCCCTCTGGAGGAGTTGTGCCCCAATGCCTTGTCTTCGATAGTGTGGGTGGACGGCGATCGAAATAATATGCCCCTCTTGAGTGAAGATGATATATCCCCCAATCTCCTCTTCTTTTTGGCCTTGGTTTGTATTGACCCGTTCGACGGCGCCCAAGCCCCGCCTTTCAGGACGAGGATGAAGACGCCGCTCAGGGTCGACCCTGACCGAACCCGAGGCTTTAGGCTGGGGAGTCGAAGGGTTGACATAGACCAAAAAAGTTTCTGGATAGAGGGTGTGAAGGTTGAGGAAGGTGGTCCAATCGTAGGGCGATTTGGGAAAGGATTGGCTTTCGATTTGGAGAATGGAATCTAAATCGGAGAGAGAGAAAGGCCGGATCCTTAGCACTTTTTTATTCCTGAAATAACAGAAGCCACCCCACCGGTCAATGATTGGGAGCCCACATTTTCCAATCCAACTTTCCTCATGATCTCCTCATAATTTTCAACGGATGCAAAATGGAAAACCGATTCTGGGAGATAGGCGTACGCTCCTCGATCGCCGGAGATGAAGCCTCCCACCCAAGGGAGGACCCTTTGAAAATAGATCGGATATAATCTTCTCATCAATCCCTTTTGGGGAAAAGTGAATTCTAAAATGATTACCTTTCCACCTTTTTTGATCACTCGAACCATTTCGGAAAGGGCCTGCTCTTTCTTCACGATATTCCTCAGACCAAAGGCGATCATCGAGGCACTAAAGGTATTGTCTCGGAAAGGAAGGGAGAGGGCATCTCCAAGGCTTAATGCAATGGTTTGTGACAGGCCTTTTTCCAAGACCTTTCGCTGGGCTCTCTTGATCATGGGTTCGGAGAAATCCAATCCAAAGACCTTCCTATGATGATTATTTTGGTGAATCATCTCAATGGCGATATCCCCTGTTCCAGTAGCAATATCTAATATCCAGCCTTCGAGTCCTTTCAGCTCCTCGACTGCCTTTTTCCTCCAATAAAAATCCCTTCCCAGGCTGAGAAAATGATTGAGGAGGTCGTAGGTGGGGGCAATGTTGTCGAAAAGGCTTCGAATCGATTCAGGATGGAGAAAGTAGGTTTTCATCTTCCTTCAAATCCTCCCCAACCCACTTTGATAAAAGGGGGAGTGGGGGATTATCAATTTTTATCGCTGGGGTTGTATAGGATTTGAGTTTAGACGATTTTCATAAAACTTTTGCCTGGCGCACCACAGATCGGGCACTTATCCGGTGCTGCCTTTTCAACCGTATTGCCGCAAACAGGGCAAACATAATAATCTAAGACTTCATTTTTGCCCAGGTTCTCCAAGGCTTTTGAGTATAGCGCAGCGTGGATCTTTTCTACCTCGTTGGCGAAATTGAATGTCCGGAAGGCTGCATCATTCTTCTCCGACTTTGCAGCTTCCATCATCCCGGGGTACATGCTCTTGAACTCATGGGTTTCACCGTTGATCGCTTCTTGGATATTCTCCTTGGCCGATCTGATTCCTTTCAACACACGTAAGTGGTTATGGGCATGGACGGTTTCAGCTTCAGCAGCCGCCCTGAAGAGTTTGGCCACCTGTGAATATCCTTCCTCATCTGCCTTCCTAGCAAAAGCGAGATATTTTCGATTCGCCTGAGATTCCCCTGCAAATGCCTCCTTTAAATTTTCTTCTGATTTCGTTCCCATAAAGCCCTCCTTTCTTTTTTTCAAATATGAAAAATTATAACAGAGTGAATTGGAAACAGCAATTGACATCCCTATGCAGGATGGGTAGAATGGTTACATTTTTAGGAAAAGGAAGTGAGAAAATGAGGTTAATTCTTTTCCTCATCATTATGTTGACCTTTTTCGTGCCATCCAGTTATGGAGAAATGTATAAATGGGTGGATGAGAAAGGGACGGTTCATTTTACTGACGATCCTTCAAGTATTCCAGAGAAATATCGTCAAGATGCAGAAACTCGAACTCCCCCCAAAGAGACCTCGACTTCGCAACCCCAGGAAAAGCCTAAACCTCCCCTCCCTAAAAAGGTTTCTGAACCCGAGGGAATTACTGTTGACCTTGTCCGAAAACACGAATTGTTATTGGCAGAGGTCGTCCTGAATGAAAAAATAAGGCAGCATTTCATTGTGGATACAGGGGCGAGTTTTACGCTCATCAATCTGCCGACAGCAAAGGAGTTAGGCATCACCATTGATGAAAACACCCCTTTTATCCCGATCTTTACTGCCAGTTCTCTTATCTTCACTCCTCTGGTGACATTGAGGTCCATACGAGTGGGGGAAGCAGAGGTGGAAAATGTGGATGTTCTAATCCATAATATGCCTTCTGACTCCGCAGGGCTCTTGGGAAATTCATTTCTCAATAAGTTTAAAGTGGTCTTGGATTCCATCAATGGGAAGATGACGCTCTATTCCATGCAGGGGACACCTTCCCCCGATCGACCAGGTGGTTATGGTAGGGATTTTTGGGTGGGCCAGTTTCGTTTCTATAACCGAGTGCTGGATGAGTTGAAAAAGGTAAAACAAAGGTACGAAGGAAGAGGGTCAAGTTCTGAACTGACCCGTGTCAACAATTCGATCCGGTATTTTGAAAATCAACTGAGCGAACTTGAACGAAAGGCCTCTTTCGCTGGAGTCCCCCGGAATTGGAGAGAGTAAGGGACTGGAATATTGGAACATTGGAATGTTGGAAGAATGAAGAAAGATAGCATGGTTTTGAACTTTTGAAACCCACCATTCCACTTTTCCATTATTCCACAGAGATTACGGTGTATAGATGACGACGAGGAGTTTGGCCTTTTCGCCACTGACATTACGAAGTTTGTGTGCGATGCCTGAATCGAAGTGAAGGGTTTCCCCTTTTTTGAGAAGATTTTGACTCTCTCCTACCATCACCTCGATATGACCTTTTAAGACATAAACAAATTCCTCCCCTCCATGCTTGTACTCCACCATTTTATGATCCTGCTTGGGATCAATGGTGACGAGGAAGGCCTTCATATGTTTTGTCTCTGCATCCGGAGTGAGCGTCTTATAGGAATAGGCCTGAGTTCGTTTGTAAAAGCTTTCCCTCCTCCTTTTTTCCGAAGCTTCTTGTTCTTCAGCAGAGAGAAAAGAGCCTGCATCAATGGCAAGAGCCTTTGCGATCTGAATCACCGCAGAGACAGGAGGGATGGCAATCCCCTCTTCAATTTCTTTTAAATATCGCTGTGAAAATCCCGTTTTGTTGGCTAGTTGTTCATAAGATATCTTTCTCAATAGGCGAAGTTGTTTCATCTTCGCTCCGAAGGATTTTTCATCTATCTTCTTGGTTGCCATGCTTCCTCCTCACTTTTGAACTCCTTTGGTGCCACTTCATTATATTCCCAATTTTTTATTTTTCAACTTAATTTTTAGCTTCCTCCCATTGACCCATTCGACGGTGCCTAGCCTTCGCCCTTAAGGAGGGAGAAGGATGCGCCGCTCAGGGGCAACCCCGAGCCCTCAGTCTGAGCTCTGGCCCAAGGCAAGTCCTAACCTTGTGGTCGGGGAGTAAAAGGGTTGACCTGCCCACTTCCCTTCCGTTACCCGTAGCATCCTCATAACCCAAAATTTATTCTTTTGGTTAGGCTTAATTCATTATATAATAAAACTTATGGAAACGATGGACCAATGGGTGAAAGCAGGGACGGTTGAGAATCGATTTGAAGGGGATAGGATTTCTCAAGCCCTTCACGAAGCTGGGATTCCATTTCTCATCAAATCCTTTCTCGATACGGCTTACGATGGGCTTTATATTCCCCAGAAAGGATGGGGAGTGGTCATGGTTTCTGAAAAGAATAGGGAAGAGGCGGAAAAACTCATTTCCGAAGTCAAAAAAACTTTTGTGAAGGGGGAAGAAGATGAAACTGGACAGCCTGGATGAGATTTTGAGGTTTGCCATTCGGAAAGAGGCGGATGCAGCAGCTTTTTATAAAATGGCAGCGGATCGTTCTAACCCTGGCGTCAAAAAGACCTTTAAAGAATTGGCTAAAATGGAGGAAGGGCACAAGAAAAAACTCGAAGGATTTGATCTGAAGAAAATCGGTGAGATGAAATTGAAAAAGACCAATGGGATGGGAATGAGTGAGATAATGGAGGATGTGCCTTTTAGTTCAGATATGAGTTATGCCGACCTTCTTCGAATGGCGATCAAGAATGAAGAGAAATCCCAGCGTTTTTATCTTTCCACAGAAAAGATGGTGGCAGAACCAAAGTTGAAAAAATTGCTTTTGATCCTCGCTCAAGAAGAATCGACCCATAAAGAGAAACTGGAGAAGATTTACGACGAAGAAATTTTAACAGAGTTCTGAGCCCTGCACCACGTCGGATGCAGGGCGAAACCCTGAACCTCACATGGTTCAAGGGTGAGGGATAGAGAAAGGTAAGGTGACATGATACCCGGATTGACTGGAAAATCTGAGATGATCGTCAAAGCGGAAGATTTGGTCAGCCGGCTGGGGGACGTTCCTGTAGATGTCCTCTCCACGCCAAGGCTGATTCAACTTTTGGAGACAGCCGCTATCGAAGCGATTCAGAATTTTATTCCCACGGATCAAGTGAGTCTTGGGACAGAGGTGAAGATCAAACACCTATCCGCAACACCTCTTGGCATGAAAGTCACTGCCAATGCTCTCCTTAAGGGAGTAGAAAAGAACCGGCTTCTTTTCTTGGTGGACGCCTATGATGAGAAGGAAAAGGTGGCAGAAGGAGAACACGAAAGGGTTCTTGTATCCAAAGAACGGTTTCTCCAGAAGGTGGAGAAGAAGAGGGCAGGATGATTCCGGTTTCATTATGCTGGGATACTCAAAAAAGATCGGTCTTGTTTAGATGGAATGGGTTTGTCTCCTCGGGAGTGGAGAGCGGGAAGATTTCGGCAAAAATTCTCGGAGTGCCCATTCCCCTCCCTTTGAAGAAGAAAAAGATCCAACTCCCCAGCCAACTCCCCATACGGTGGATTTATTTGAAAGGAATTTTTTCCTTTCTCACAAAATGGAAACTTAAAAAGGTAGAGGGAACTCTTTCTTTTCCAGACCCGATGGTCAATGGGATACTTTACGGGTGGATAAGTGCCATTCAGACGGGGAGAGCAGATCGGAAGATCAATGTGACGGTCAATTTCTCAGGGGAGAATTGGTGCCGAGGTGAAGTCACCCTTTCTCTCAAAATATTGTTCAATCATTTAAGAAGTTGGATCTTTCCTCTGGTCCGTGAGATGAGGGGAAGGAAGCCACGAAAAGGAGGTGAACCATGATGGAAGCCACTGATTTGATCAAAACACTTTTAGAAGGGTTTAAAGCCGTAGCAAAGACAGAAACCATCGTTGGAGAAGGCATTAAAGCAGGGGAATTCACCGTCCTGCCTGTCTCCAAAATCTCTTTGGGCATCGGGGCAGGCGCTGGGACAGAACAAATCAAGACCTCCGGCGGAAGCGGGGGTGCAGGAGGGGGAGGGATCTGTGTCGAGCCCATTGCCTTTCTGGTGATCAAAGATGGGGAGGTCTCTATCCTCAATCTTAGGAGAATGCCGGCAATGGTGGAGGCCTTCTTTGGAAAGATTCCTGAGATGGTAGAAAAGGCGGTCAACATCGTCAAAGGAAAGAAAAAGACTGACTGACCCTAAACATTTTGTAAATTAATCAGACAAGCCTGCCCACCGCAGGCAGGTATATCTCAAAAACTTTACCAAGCGGGCCCCCACTCACTCCTCCCCCTCGACGGGGGAGGGTAAGGGTGGGGGTGGAAAAGAAATTGAAGTTGCAATGAAGCGCTTTGAGATCTTGGACCATACAGCCGATATTGGCATCATCGTTCATGGTGAAAACCTCAAGGCTCTTTTTGAGAATGCCGGGAAAGCATTTTTCCATCTCATCACCGATTTGAGAAAGGTGAGGCGTCGGATCGAGAGACGGATCGATATTGGTGGGGAAAGTTTGGATCGCCTGATGGTAGATTGGTTGAGTGAACTTCTCTACCTTCATGATGTAGAGAATCTCCTCTTTAAAGGGTTTAAAGTCGAGTCTGTTGGAGAGGATGGTTTGAGGGCCGTCGTGAAAGGGGAACCATTTCAGGAGGGAGTACATGTGATCAAGACCGGGGTGAAAGCCGTGACCTACCATCAGATAGAGGTTCGACAGGAGAATGGGCGCTGGAGAGCCCAAATCATTTTTGATCTCTGACTGTTTAAGGTCATCAGGTAATCAGGAAACCAGGATGCAGGATATCAGGGGAAAAAGGGTATCAGAAAAAAACACCTGTTGAGCAGCCTGGTGTCCTGATACTCTGATGCCCTAAGGATACGCCGGGTAAAGTTATTAAGAGAAATGGAGGTAGTTCTTAGTGACCGAAGAAAAAATCAAGATTCAGAAGATAGATGATTACCGGTGGAGAATTCCTCGAGAAGGAAAGATGAGGACCGATGGAATCGTTTATTCCGATGAGCGAATGTTCACCGATATTCGAAAGGACCAAAGTCTGGTCCAGGTCGCCAATGTCGCATGGCTTCCAGGCATTGTGGGCCATTCTTTGGCGATGCCGGATATCCATTGGGGTTATGGTTTTCCCATCGGGGGAGTGGCAGGCTTCGATATGGAAGAAGGAATCGTCTCCCCTGGAGGAGTGGGTTACGATATCAACTGAGGTGTCCGATTGATGCGCTCAGGTCTGAGCCGCACGGATATCCAAGGAAGAATAAGAGAGTTAGTAGAAGCCCTCTTCGTCAACATCCCTTCAGGTGTAGGGTCCCACCGGAAAGACCTCAAGCTGAGCCGAGAGGAGGAACGGCGAGTTTTAAAAAAGGGGGCTAAGTGGGCTGTTGAAAAAGGTTTTGGTTCAGCAGAAGATCTTGATCACATTGAGGAACAGGGATGCATCGAGGGAGCTGATCCAGACCGGGTCTCTGAAAGGGCAATAGAAAGGGGCAGGGCCCAGTTGGGAACATTGGGCTCCGGAAATCATTTTGTTGAAGTGGGATATGTGGCTGAGGTCTTCGATGAGGCCGTCGCTCGAGCGTTGGGCCTATGGAAGGATCAGGCCACCATTATCGTCCATACCGGTTCAAGAGGTTTAGGCCACCAGGTTTGTGATGATTACATCCGTGTCATGCTGGATGCCGCCAGGAAATATCAAATCGAACTTCCAGACCCCCAACTCTGTTGTGCCCCCGTTTCTTCGCCAGAAGGGAAACGATATCTCGAGGGAATGGCCTGTGCAGCCAATTTTGCCTTCACCAATCGGCAGATGATCACCCATTGGGTGAGGGAGACCTTTGAACAAGTTTTTCGAAAGGGTCCGAGAGATTTGAAGTTGGATTTGGTCTATGATGTCTGCCACAATATTGCAAAGATTGAAACCCATACGGTGAATGGAAAGAAAAAAAAGCTCTGTGTCCACAGAAAAGGAGCGACGAGAGCCTTCCCTCCAAACCATCCAGATATTCCATCGGATTACCAATCCATCGGCCAACCCGTCCTCATCCCAGGGGATATGGGTAGATGCTCCTATGTATTGGTGGGGACAGAAAGAGCCATGGAAGAGACCTTTGGGAGTACTTGCCATGGAGCAGGCCGGGTGATGAGCCGGCATCAAGCCATTAAAGCAGCAAAGGGGAGGGCGATTGTAAGGGAATTGGAAGATAAAGGCATTATCGTAAAAGGTGCAAGCCAAGGAACCATTGTGGAAGAGATGCCTGATGCTTATAAAGATATCAATGCTGTCGTGAATGTGGTCCATCATGCTGGCATCAGCCGAAAAGTCGCGAAGCTTGTGCCCATGGGAGTGATTAAAGGATAGAAAGCAGAAGGCAGAAAGCAGTGAGGAGTTAAGAGTTATGAGTTTAAAGTTACGGACACGGAGGACAGACACGAGACACGTTATTCTAAGATGAAAATTCTTGCCATAGACATAGGAGTGGGCACCCAGGATATTCTCCTTTTCGATTCGCAAAAAAAGATTGAAAATTGCATCAGTCTCGTCCTCCCCACGCCATCCAAATTTTTTGCGGAAAAACTAAAGACAATCGAAAGCCATGTCTATATCCGTGGCGATACGATCGGAGGAGGATCCCTTGGCAGGGCAATCCTTCATCACATTCAAAAGGGACATCGGGTAGTGATGGAAGAGTCTGCCGCTTTTTCCATTCGCAATGATCTGGATGAGGTCAGGTCAATGGGGATTGGGGTGGGGGAAAAGCCTGAAATTGATCATTTCCAGGAGTTGGAGATCCGAGAAGTCAATCTGCCCCTACTCGAAAAATTTCTTTCAAATTTCGGAGAGGACCTTAAGGTTGATGTTATTGCCATTGCCGTTCAGGATCATGGGGTTTCTCCCAAAGGGGTTTCAGACCGGGCCTTCCGATTTGAGAATATGGAGAGGATGCTCCGAAAAGATAACCGATCTGACATATTTCATTTTTTAGAAGATTCGATTCCAGACTATTACCTTCGGATGAGGTCGGCAGTTGCCGCAGTGAAAAGAACTTCCTCAGTTCCAGTGCTGGTGATGGATACCTGCTTCTCTGCTATTTTGGGATGTCTTGACGAAGTCACCGGCCCTTCTTTGATCGTTAATGTGGGGAATGGACACACTATTGCCGCTTTGCTGTTGGAGAGAAAGATTGAAGCCCTCTATGAACATCACACCCATGAGTTGACTCCCAAAAAATTGGAAAGTGATTTGAGGCTCCTCATTCGAGGTGAGTTGAGTGGGAAAAAAGTTTTTGAGGAAAATGGGCATGGTGCCATCACCCTGAAACCTTTCCATGAAGAAGTATCGGTAGTCGTGACCGGTCCCAACCGTGATCTTTTTAAGGGAACTTCATTTAAATTCATTTATGCCGCCCCTGGTGGAAATACCATGATGACGGGACCCATGGGATTGGTGAGGGCAGCGCAATTTCGATTTGGGATGAAATAGCATAGAGCAGAGTGCATAGGGCATGGCGTTAAAAATTTCTTACAATTTACACTTTACGCCTTACAATGTAATTCTCACTCAATCAAGTCAAGGAGGGTAAGATGGAAACTATCCATTATTCTTCTTTTAATTCACCCTTTTTAAAAAAGGTCTTTGTTGCCTCTACAGAGGGAGGGGTCTGTATGGTGGACTTTCTGAAATCAGAGGAAGTCTTTTTGAGAAGATTGAAAGAAAAATTTCCCGGAAAGATCATTAGGGATGATCGAAAGAATAGGAATATCTTGAATCAACTTAAAAAGTATTTGAAAGGTGAACTTCAACGTTTTGATTGTAAGTTGGATTTCAAGGGAACTCCATTCCAGAAAAAAGTTTGGTCAGCATTGGCAAAAATTCCCTACGGCCAGACACGGTCCTACAAGGAAATTGCACGGGCGATTGGCCATCCGAAAGCCTTCCGGGCCGTTGGGAACGCCAATGGTCAGAATTCCATTCCATTGATCATCCCCTGCCACAGAGTGATTGAGAACAATGGTGGACTTGGCGGATTTGGACACGGAGTTAAAGTAAAAAAACAGTTATTAGATTTCGAAAAGGCCCATGTATTTTGAGCAATTCATCAAAGAAGTTGCTCCGCTCCTCGATCTTCAATGGCGACGGTTCAAAAGGGGAGGGATCAAACGAAAAGTTGAACGTCGGCTCACCGAAATTGGCCTCTCTAATTTTGAAGACTACCTGTTAAAAATTAGGAGGAATTCTGAAGAACAGAGTCACCTTTCCAAAATCCTCACTGTTACCATTTCAAGGTTTTACAGGGACAAGGAAGTTTTTGACCTCCTCGAGCATTCCATCATCCCTGCGATCCTTAAAAATAAAAAAGGGAAGGATGAATTTAAAATCTGGTCGATTGGCTGCGCCAATGGTGAAGAACCTTATAGCCTATCAATACTATGGAGGGAGAAATTCGAAAAAATTTTCCCCCAAATCCGTCTTACAATCTTAGCTACAGATATTAATGAGAGCCTTCTTGAAAGGGCAAAGGAGGGGAGATATAAAAAAAGCAGTTTAAAAGAGGTCCTGGAGGAAATCCTCCGAAGATTTTTTAAGATTGAAAATGGATTTTATATTCTCGATCGATCCATTCGAGAAAGCGTGGAATTTAAGAAGCATGACATCGTGCATGGAGAACTATTTTCTGGAATGGACATCATCTTCTGTCGAAATTTAGCGTTCACCTACTTTTCAAAAGAATGCCAGATGGGTGTGTTAAAAAAGATAGCGGCCAGTTTAAAAGAGGATGGGTATCTAATTATTGGAAAAGATGAATCCCTTCCCCTTGCATACCCCACACTTTTTGTTCCTATTTTTCCAACCGAGAAGATATATCAGAAATTCAATCCAAAATAGACCAGTTAGATTTAATAATTTGATTCGATCTTAAAAGGGAGGGTATAGTTAACTCTGTTACACCTACAAAGTGTGGTGATTAGTCAACGCTAAGGGTTGATGATTTCCGTTAGAAAGAGAGTATAACGAGCCTGTAGAAAAAGTCACTTTTTTAAAAACCGCTTCTTCTGCTGGGTCAAAGATAGGAAGTTATTTTCTGCCATCGAAAGTTTTTGCAATCCTTGGTGCAATGTTCCTATTTCCATG
>Ga0116124_1000407_pt1 | contig 39612 bp, 43 predicted proteins | sample June2015DPH_13_1_2_FD_89728 | JGI IMG/M metagenome (GOLD analysis project Ga0116124, IMG submission 89728) | Peatland microbial communities from SPRUCE experiment site at the Marcell Experimental Forest, Minnesota, USA - June2015DPH_13_150 | ecosystem: Environmental > Terrestrial > Soil >... | reverse complement strand
TGCGGCTTTTTGTTCTTCGGTGCAATCCCCGAGCACTTTTCTCCCCGCGTCAAGGAGGCACCCGTTGATAGGAAGGCGTTTATAACCGTTGCCCCTGCCTACAAGCGAGGTCATTTAGAAGTGCCGCAGAGTAATGCGCTCCGCGCATAACTCTGCGCTACCGGCTTCCCCACGCTTTTGAACTTTCCGGACGTATAAATCGATTTGGCGGCTTGCGCGATAAGCAAGCCTAGCGCGGACCTATGCTGTGTGAGGTCCGCGGCTTGCCTCGCCCGTCAGCGCTCACCCGTTCGGTTCGGTATTGCCCCCGCACGGCATCGCGCGTAGATTGATCGTACGTCCAGGTTGGGGCGTCCATTCCTTCATGAGCGCGACATTTTCGTGACCGTGGCTTACCTTGCGGTTATCCTGGTGATACCGCAACGGGCTTTCGCCTGGGGTCACGAAGGCCATCAAATCATAGTGGTTGTGGCACAGCATTACATGCGCCCGGAGGCCGCCCCGCCAGTCCAAAATCCAAAATCGAAAATCCAAAATCCCCGGACCGCCGCTCACATGCGGGAGCTGCTCGTCCCCCATCTCTGTCCCCGATAAGAAACACAATCCCAAGGAGGCAATTGAATCATGAAGACCCTCATCATCATTCTCTCTGCGGCTTGTGCCGTGGTCGCCGGTTATTTCGGTGTTCGCTACTTCACGCGCCGTGATCTCGGCTTCACACCTGCCAGGAAGTACGTCAGGAGCCTCGCGGAGAACCTGCTCCACACCGAACTCACCGCTGCCCGCGAAGCTGGGACCACTCCCGAGACACCAACCGAACAAGCAGCCTAGAAGACTGTCCCGCTGATGTCCGGCCGCGCCAGATCGGTTGCTCCACTTGAACCCTAGCTTAATTCCATAAACCGGGTTCGACCGAAGTTGCCTTGATCTGCCACCATGCTGCCATTCCCTGTGCTTCAACAACTCTGCTTGCCGCCCGAATCCCATTTGGAAGGAGGATTCCCATGATCATTGGTGTTACGCATGACCAAGACGGCCGTGTCGTCCAGCGGCTTGTCCGTATCCACCAAGGTCTCCATCGGGCTACCACCCAATGGAGATCGCAACCATCCCACTAAGCTCGACCACTTCGTCTTCCTGAGGAAGAAGAAGTCGGCCAACCGCCTGTGGTGGGAAGTCGATCCAGACCTGACCGAGCACTACGGAGACGAGTGCCGCGAACTCCACATTATGTTGATCGACGATGACATCGAGAACGTCCTTCCCAGTTCCTACGCTTGGTGGACAGCCACCGAACGGAAGTGCTGGGGTGACGGGACCACTGCTACCCGGCGCACGGCTGAGAAGCCTGGTGGCCAGCCTTGGATCATCTGCGGTAGCGGCTGCCCGGAGCTTGCCAGCGGGCAGTGCAAGCCGGGTGGAGATCTACGCTTCGTGTTGGCGGACTTCCCACGGCTGGGGAGTGTCTGCCGCATCCACACGTGCTCTTACCGCTCCATTCGCCAGATCCACTCTGCCTTGCAGGAGATCCAGACCTTTACGGGCGGTCGCCTGGCCGGCATCACCGCCAAGCTGACGGTGCGCCAGGAGGAAGCCACATACTTCGACCGCAAGGAGAAGAGGAAGAAGACTTCATCCATCTGGGCGCTGAGTCTGGAGGTCGAAGGCGGCGACATGCGCAAACTCATCGCTAACTTGACGGAGAACGCCCGGCTGTTCGCGGAGACCCGAAAACTTCTCGGGTCCAGTGGCAAGATCTTGGAGGTAATTGAGGACGAGCAAGAGCAGGCGCCGGAGGTCGCGGGTGAGTTTTATCCCACGTCGCTGAATGGCTCTTCTGCGACCGAATCCACCGAAGCCGCTCCTCCTGCGGAGACAACTCCTGGCAGCGCTCCGTCGAACTCGCCAAATCAGACTCCGCCCCCTGGGAATGGTTCCAAGGTTTTTGGCGGGAACGGGTTTGCCAAATTACCCGCCAGTGGGACTCCCTCTTCGCCTGCGCCCAACAATGGCAACGGGTCGGGTGCAAGTTCAGGATTCAACCAGCTTCGCAACGAGTTCCTGACAGCGGCACGCCGTGTTGCCACGATGAAGAAGCAAGCCATCGGCGAAGTGGTGGAATGGGCAAGTGGTGGCGTGTTCAAGTACGGTGACGTCGGCCGCATGACGGAGGCTGATATCCCAAAGCTGCGGGCGGCCACCGAACTCATGGCATCAACGCTCGACGGCGCAGCTCGCTAATGGAGAACATCGTTTCAGGTAGCAGGCTTCATCACACCTGGAAGACTGGCCACTCTCGCTTCGTGCTAACGGGGCCGGGTCGGGTTCGCTGTCACTACGGCTCGCGGGTTCGCCTCCCAGGGCTTCGCCAGTAGGATTACTCCCACCCGCGCCTGGTCGGCCACCTGTTGAATGATCAATCACAGGGTAAGCTCTTTCAGCTTACAAGATCAGCCAGGCTTATCCTGGCGCACCCAGGTCCGCGCTACGCTTGCTTTTCGGGACGACGGAAAATCCGGTTGAGTGCTGTACTCCCCACGGCAACGAAGTACACTCGGAACGCATCTGACGTACGATGAACCACGCGCGGTTACCGACCTTTAACCCCGGCTGGTACACCCTCACGCTGGCCCTTGGGGCGACACTCCTTTGCGTGCGCTTGGCGACTGGTCAGAGCTCTGGTAGCGTCAACTCCTCTCGCGGCCAAACGGATCCAGAAAACTACAAAATCACCGTGCACTCGAACCTCGTCTTCCTCCCAACGCAGGTTCAGAACAAGAAGGGCGAGACCATTTATGGGCTCAAGCCGGAGGAATTCATTGTCGAAGACAATGGCGTCCGCCAATCCGTACACGTCGACGAATCCCCTGATTCTTGGGGGGTGTCGCTGGTGGTTGCTGTGCAATGCAGCAGGTCCGCACCTTCGGAATTCACCAAGCTCAAAGGTCTCGGCGCGATGATCGATGGAATTGTCGGCGATGCCCCTCACGAAGTTGCCATCCTCACTTACGGCGAGAGGCCTTACGTGCTTGACGACTTTTCCCCAAATGCTGAAGCTGTTCCTTTGGCCTTGTCGAAGCTCAAACCCTGCGGCGACTACCATGCCGTTTCTATCGATGCAGTTTCTTTCGCCATCAACATGCTGAGGCGCCGACAGAATCATTACCGCCGCGCCATCCTACTGATCAGCGAAACGCGCGACCACGGGAGCCGCGCCAAGCTCGACGAAGTGGTTGCCGAACTCGGGGTCACTGACACCGTGATCTATTCGGTCGCATTTTCCCCAGCCCGAGATGGGCTCATCCGTGGTCTCCGCTATGACGACGATCAGCCTCAAGCTCCGATCTTCGCTCCGCCACCTGCGCCTTCTGACCCACCGCCTGCGGCGGAGGCAAACTCATCCCCACCCCCGGACGCGGAGCCCTTGTACACGGAGCATCCTCCTCTTCTTGTGCTGCCCCCGGAAATTCAGTTGATGATCAATGCGCTAAGGCGGAACGCCGCTTCCGAACTCGCCTCTCTCTCCGGCGGAGAGTACCTCAACTTCACTACCCAAAGAGGCTTTGAGGAAAGCCTACAACGCATCTCCAACCAGATCCACAATTACTATGTGCTCAGCTTCAAGCCGGCATCCACCCCGCTCCTGGGCCTTCACACCCTACGGGTCCGTATCGTCGATTATCCGGACGCGGTAATACAAACCCGGAGAAGCTACTGGCCCGGAATCTTCGAGCCATCAACCCGAGACGTTCGATAGCGGGGAGCCACGGTGTCGCCGCGGCGACCAGTCCTGACCGCGGGCTTTTCTCAAGCCCGATGCCCCAGCGGCGTCCCCGCCGTGTAACGTAACGACCATCTACTTCGTGACAACAACCAGCCGATCCGTGCCACCCAAATCCTCATCATTTCACCACCAACATAACGTAGCGCTGCCGTATAACTGACTTCACAGAGGAGAGAATGCGGATGCTTCCTCTCAAAGCGCCAGCCAGTGTGGTGGCGGATTACTTCCGTCTCTTCGTCAACCGGCGGGCCTACACCCTGCAATCCAACCGGCCGCGCCCGGAAAGTGCCCGTCATTACTACTAGCGTCCCAAGGACAAGAAAACCGGCCAGGGGCTGAGCCTGACGCTGGAAACCCTCCGGCGCCACCTCGAAGGCGAAATCACCATCGGCCTTTACGCCATCAACCCCGCCACCCAGTGCTTGGGCCGTTGAAGTACGCCGTGAGGAGCGGCTGAAGGGCTTTGACCGACTCAATCAGGCCCGAGCGGAGCTGGACGAGGAACTGGCGCGGAAGGAATCCGCACTCTCTGCCTACGCTGATTTCGACGCCAAGATGCAGGCTTCACGGCGAGAAATTGCAGACACGGACCAGCTGATGATTTCCTGTCGTCGTGAACGCGACAGCCTTATAGCCCGCCAAGCACAAATCAAACAGCGCCAGGAGCAGATGGAGGCTGCGCGGACCCGACTGGCCCAGGTTGAGGCCGAACTCGGGGCGGCAAGGACTGAACAGGAAGACTACACCTATCTCGCCAGGGTTTTCGGTCCGGACGAGATTCAGCTCTGCGAGATCCAGGCTGCCGGACCGGAAGTCTCGACACTGGTCAACGCTCTGCTGGAGGGGTGCTTCGACAACAAGTTCGAAATCCGATTCAGGACGCAACGCCCGAAGGCGGACGGCAAAGGGATGGTAGACGATTTTGATGTGGAAGTTCGCAACAAGAATCTGGACCGTACGTGCCTCGTGGATGAGCTTTCGGGCGGCCAATTCGTGCTGGTCAATGAAGCTGTCAACCTAGGCATCCCCATCTACAATATGGGGCAGGGCGAGGGCATTCGCTACGAAACGCTGTTCCGGGACGAAACGGTGGGAGCTCTGGATGCGACCAACGCCAAGGAGTACGTGCGCATGCTGCGCCGAGCCATGGACCTTGGCGGATTCCACCAAGTCATCTTCATCTGCCATACGCCACTCGTATGGGAGTTGGCGGATAGCATCGTTTCAGTCGGTGGCGGCTGTGTGGCATTGGGCGATCGGCAAGCAGCTTAAACTTAATGCGGCTGAGAGACTGCTTATCCGCGACCAGCGGACTATGACCGGAAGCCCCTGAAAACACCGGCACGAAGGCAATGGGCGTGCCAGTCATGAGCCAGATTATCGAAAGACCGGATCGCGGCGACAATTTCCGACATGCCGACCAGATCGGCATAGGGGCGGCGGTAACCGCCCTGTGCGCTCGGCCTTGAACCAAAAACGCTGCCAAGATAACGCTGACTCACACTTCAGGAACCAGACCTAACAACGCCTGCGAAGATAATGCCAAGCCTGACTCAGAGCGGCTGCTGTTCAGAATTCCACATTATTTGAAAGAGCGCTGAAACCTAGGCCACTAATTGTTTGGGAGAGGTCACACGGGTTGGCGCACGCATTGCCCTAGAGATTTATGGTGAAGCCTTACTCTGCCGGCTGCTAAGGGCGTAGAGAACCAACTCGACGCGGTTTGATATACCAAGCTTCCCATAGATCCGAAACAAGTGGTTTTTGACCGTGTACAAGGTCACGCCGAGCTTCGCGGAAATCTCGCGGTTGGGCAGGCCTTCGGCGACCATGTGCGCGATTTGTTCCTCCCGCTTGGTAAGCAGAGGGATGCCTTTAGCGCTGACTATGCGCGCCGGTTCCCTCTCCGCCAGGGTTTTGAAAATCCCCTGGAGCTGAGTGCTGTCTGCCCAGATCTGCCCGGCGTGTACACACCGAACACACTTACACATTGCCTCGAACGGGTCGGTCTGACAAACGACACCTTTGGCACCTGCGGAGAAGGCGTCGAATACCTGCTTCGCGTCAGAGAATTCCAGTAGCACGATGGGACGCGTAGTTGTGCCAGAAACGCGCAGTTCTCGGACAACCTTAAGACCCCCGTCGGGATCGCCTTGCAGGATTGAGCTAATCACAGCTATGTCGGGGTGATGCTCAGATACTTGCTTAAGAAGCTCTTCTGGTGTGTGTACGCAGCCCACAACAGCAAAGTGTTTGCGCTGCCCTCTCAGCGCACAACACAGCACTTGGGCGGCCATCGGGTTGCGATGCGCGACAATTATCGTTATTGGCGTAGGGATGACACCCCCTCTACTTCGCCTAACGATAACCATGCCAAGGTCAATGCGTCTGTACAATATCATACACTCGTCAAATAAAAAATAAGTTGAATTGCTTAGGCTGCTATGGACCACGTTGATAATCCCCTGCCGGATACCCCAGCCGAACTGCGTGAGGCGAATTTGGTCCCGCATAGGACTAATTCCCCAAACCTAAATCTCGTCCCGCGGAGCCGCTCGTCTCCCTTGGCCAGATCGCACCACATCCCTACTAGTGGGGAGCTTCTTGGCTTCTTGCGGAATCTTTGTTGCGTGCGTAGACTCGGTGATTCATTTCATCCGATGACCAGCTAGCGGAGGGGTCACATCCGAGCCGATAAATAACGTGCCGACACGATAGATGACGTCCCGCTGCTGATCGGCTAGCGGCGGCGCGAGATGGGAGCCGATAAAACAACCCGCAAAAAGGAGACGGGCTATCGCGCAGCCTCGAGAACACCATCGCTACCGACTCAGAGTTCCCGTGATGTTTTTCTGGAAGGACGCGCGAGACACTCAGCATGAGGGCATAGGCCTCACGCGTGACATCAGCGTCAGAGGAGTGTTTGTCTTCACTACAAGCCCTCTGCCGCTGGACGCTAACATCAAGCTCAAGGCATTGCTTCCGCTGGGTGGACAAGTCCTGCCAGTGCGGATCTTCGGACAAGGACAAGTGGTTCGCGTGGAGCCAGCACCCGGCAGCCTTCCCGCAGGTTTCGCGGTTGCGGGAGGCCGGATCGTATTTCGCAAATGGGCGGAGGATTGATGAGCAAGAATGCCCTATTTCCCACACGGAGCGCGTTACCCTTCACTACCGCGTCGTGTGCTCCCTGGTCAGGAGAGGAGCAGATGCCAATTACCTCCGACAATCTCCCTCCGTCAATTGGCGACACGTCTCGGGGGCCACACGGTGTGAAGCAACGAGAAAAGCCCGTGGAAGTGAGTACTCCGCCGAGGCTTGGGCGTTGGGAATTGTATTGAGCAGGTAGGCGTTCCATATCCCGGGCGTGAGCGCCGAGGATCCCGGGAGCTTTGTACTGCAAGGTTTGGAGAGTCGGAGCAGCTCTGGCCGAGGGTTTTCGGCCAAACGCAAGGAAGGCATTAACGAAAAGTGAAGTTGCAGACATATGACTCAGAGAGCGGAGCTATGAGCAGCATCCAGCAACTTTGGGAACCGACACTGGCTGTGCCCGCTCTGGGAGCCGTTGTCGAAGAACCCCACTGGTACGCTATTCATACGCGTGCCCGCCATGAGAAATCAGTCACAGCGCAACTCCAACGCAAAGGCGTCACAACGTTTCTTCCGCTAATTCGGCAGACGCATCGATGGAGCGATCGGCAGAAAACAATCCAGTGTATGCTCTTTGACTGCTACACCTTCGTCTGCCTGGAATCATAGCCACAGAAGCACCTTCATATTCTAAAGACACCCGGCGTAGTCGGATTTGTCGGCATCCGTGGTGTCGGTCTCCCCATACCTGACAAAGAAATAGAGGACATATGAACTCTATTGGCCAACAACATTCCCTGCGCGCCCTACCCGTTCCTCAGAACCGGACGCCGCGTACGAATCCGGGGGGGATGTATGGACGGGATGGAGGGGATTCATGTGGCCAAGAACTCTGACCAAAGCCTGGTTCTCTCGATCGAGATGATCCAGCGATCGTTAGCCGTCCGCATTGATGGCTATGACGTACAACCAGTCTGAGATGACCGAGGGAAGCGATGGGTATTGCGGTTGTGCGACGGCTTAACCCATCGGCCATTCATGAACTCGAAGGGAAAGTCCATGCGCTTGATGCAGAGTTCAAGCAACTGGCGCGGAGGCTCCCCGGAGTCTCGCGGTCAGGCCAATCATCAGGAGAAGCAGCATGAAGAGCGTTTTGAAGTGGACAGAAGTTACGTTCTCCATCGTAGTCCTGTTTGCCTTGTGCGCCGCTGCCCAGCAGTCGGCAGAGACCGCCAAGAAACTTGATTCCGGGTATGTCCTCGGGCCGGATGACCAGATTGTCATTCATGCCATCGACTCCCCGGAGATTTCCGATAAACCCTTCCTCATTGGAATGAACGGAAACGTCACACTGCCGCTGATCGGCCGAGTCCAGGCGGGCGGTCTCACCGTCGAGCAACTCGAAACGGAGTTGAACACCCACCTCAAGAAATACGTGCACGATCCGCAGGTTTCAGTGACGGTGGCGGAGTTCCGGAGCCAGCCGGTTTCCGTCTTTGGCGCAGTCACCAAACCGGGAGTGATTCAACTCCGAGGCCGGAAGACGCTCTATGAGGTCCTTTCGATGGCCGGCGGGCCTAACGAGACGGCGGGCTCACGCCTTACGGTCACGCGTCGCCGCGAAAACGGCGAGATCCCGCTGCCTGGCGCAACGATAGATCCTACCGGACAATTCAACACCGCTGAGCTGAACGTGCAGGAAATTCTGGAGGGAAAGAACCCGGCGGCAAATATCGAGATCAAGCCAAATGACACGATCTCCGTCTCCGAGGCAAACTCCAACATGATCTATGTCGTCGGCGACGTGGAGCATGGAGGTGGGTTCACTCTCGGCGGGCGCCAAAAGCTCTCCGTGCTCAGGGCGCTGTCCCTCGCGGGTGGACTCGGACGCACGGCGAAGCCCGAGAAGGCGAGGATCATTCGCGGTTCTCCGGGGGAGGCGAAGCCCCAGGAGATCGCTGTCAACATCAAGCAGATATTTAACGGAAAGGCAGAGGATATCGTGTTGCTGCCCCAAGACGTCCTTGTCATTCCCACGAGCAGCCGTAAGGTTTTTACGACCTACTCTGTTCCCTCGTTGGTGTCCGCCGCCGCTTACGCTGCGATCTACCATTATTGAGGATTCTATGGAAGACCGACCCCTTTTGGAGGGACCCGTGGACCTGCAAAGACGAAAGAATGGCGAGAGCAATCTGCCGGCGCGGCCGCAGTACATAGAAGTGCCGTCCTCGGCAGTCATCGAGGAGCAGGGCCCCGGCCTGCTGCTCGAATACTTAGATATCGTCCGGCGTTACAAAGGCACCCTGATTCTGATAGCTTTCCTGGGTCTCCTCACCTCGCTCTTGCTCACGCTTCCGCAGACACCGATCTACCAGGCCCGGGCTTCCCTCGAGATCCAGAACCTCAATGAGAATTTCCTCAACATGCGCAACGTGAACCCCACGAGCAACGAAGGGGGTTCATCCCTGCCCGAATCTGATCTCCAGACCCAAGTGAAGATTCTCCAGAGCGAATCCGTCTGCGAGCGGGTCATCGCCAAGCTCAATCTCGAGAAAAAGCTGTCTCAGGAGAAGGACCGTGGCCGCCTCTCCGCCTGGCGCAACGCCCTGGGTCTGCCCGAGTGGAGACCGGACTCGCCCCGGGAAGAGGCCCTGCGTCTGGTTGCCAGGAGCTTAAAAGTTCGCACCGAGGTCAACACGCGGCTTGTCGAGATCCTCTACGACTCCAAGGACCCGCAGCTTGCCGCCGACTTCGTCAACGCCCTAACCACAGAGTTCATCCAGCAGAATCTCGAGGCCCGGTGGAAGACCACACAGCAGACAGGTGAGTGGCTCACCCGCCAGATGGAAGACGTCCGGATCAAACTCGAGAAATCCGAAGACGAGCTACAAAGCTATGCTCACGCTTCTGGCCTGCTGTTCACTTCGGAGAAGGACAATGTCGCCGAGGATAAGCTACGGCAGCTTCAGGAGGAGATCTCCAAGGCTCAGGCCGATCGTGCCGCCAAGCAATCGAGGTACGAACTGGCTTCCACCGCGCCTCCCGAGTCCCTCCCCGAGGTGCTCGATGATAAGACTCTGGAAGAGTATCAGGTCAAGCTCACCGACCTTCACCGCCAGCTTGCCGAGCTTTCATCTTCCCTGACGCCGGCCCACCCGGCAGTAAAGAAAGTCCAAGCCCAGGTAACCACCCTGGAGTCAGCCCTCCAGAAGGAACGCACAAACGTCATCCAGCGGATCCGGAACGAATATGAGTCCACCTATCGTCGCGAGAATCTGCTCGCCGCAAACTATGCTGGCCAAGCCCGTGTCATGTCCTACCAAGCGGCCAAGGTGTCGCACTACAACATCCTCAAGCGCGAGGTGGATACCAACCGCCAGCTTTATGATTCCATGCTTCACAACGTCCAGGAAGCCGGGATGACCTCCGCCCTGCGCGCTAGCAATATCCGCGTGGTGGATCCCGCCATACCCCCCACACGTCCCTACAAACCGAGCCTCGTCTTGAATTCGGCGCTGGGCCTTCTTGCCGGAGCCTTCTTCGGCTTCGTCTTCGTCGTGATGCGCGAGCGCGCCGACCGGAGTATCCAGGCCCCCGGTGAGGCCGGGTTATCCCTTGGCGTGCCGGAACTGGGCGTGATCCCTTCACTGGATGCCGAACGGAGCCGGTTCTTTGCTTACTACCAAAAAGGAAGGGCAACCAAGGGGGTTGAATTGAAGGACAACGAACGATCCCGGCAGGTTGAATTGGCCACCTCGCAAAGAAACCTATCGGTTTTGGCCGACTCCTTCCGGGCCACAGTGACCTCGATTCTGTATGCCGGGGAGAATGGCACCCGGCCACGAGTCATCGTGCTGACCAGCGCGAGCCCGAGGGAGGGAAAGACGACGGTGGCGAGCAACTTGGCGCTAGCGTTAGCCGAAATCGGTTGGCCTGTCCTCCTGATTGATGGCGATCTGCGCAAGGGGCGGCTGCACGAAATCTTCCAAGTGTCCAACTCGTGGGGGCTGAGCGATCTGCTCGCGGGGAAGAAGCCGCCCGAAGGCCGCGCGAAGATGTATGTCGAGACCTGCTATCAGCCCCTGTATCTGCTGCCAACCGGGTCAACACCATCCAGTATCGGACCCTTGCTCCATTCACCACGGACATTGGAGTTTCTGAATCACATGCGGGAGATGTTCCATACGATCATCATCGACACGCCCCCCATGCTGCAGATGGCAGACGCGCGGGTGCTGGGACGACTTGCGGATGGCGTCATACTTGTGGTGCGCTCGGCCGAGACCACGAGGGACGCAGCGGCGGCAGCGGCCCAACGGCTAACGGAAGACGGAACGCGCGTGCTGGGGACGATCCTGAACGAATGGGATCCACGGAAAACGAGCCATGCCGGCTACGCGTATGCGTACCGCCATTATCATTACGACGCGAACAAGGGCTAGCTAGCGGACATGTTGGGCTCGCGGTCGCGAAGACAGCCGCAACTGCCTCACGAAGGAAAGGGCCGGAGATATCGAGCCCTTCGATGCTTGACAAACCCTTATAAAGGGGAATTAGAGGTAACAGAGAGACACAAGGCCCCAACTAGGGATTCTGGTCAAGGCCACGGCCTCTCGCATTTTCTGCGCTTGCTCTTCCGGTTTCTTGATGAACATCAAATTCGTTACTGCGTGTTGCATTCCTGGCAGGGGCTTCCGGACGACTTGCCCAGCGCTCTCTCGGAAATCGCGCTACGGAGGTCATTCCCGCGAAGGCGGGAATCCAGCCCTACCGCGACCGGCCTGGACCCCCGCCTACGCGGGGGTGACAATCATGGTGATTTTCATCTCCTTGGGTGGGCCGCAGGCCCATGACCACTCAGGACTGGCAGCGCCGCCGGTTCAGCGTCCGCCCGGGCATCACCTGCCTGTGGCAAATTAACGGGCGCGGCCCAACGGCTAACGGAAGACGGAACGCGCGTGCTGGGGACGATCCTGAACGAATGGAATCCACGGAAAACGAGCCATTCCGGCTACGGGTATGGACGTCAATACCACTACCACCAAGGCAGCCAATCTCGGACGCTATAGGAAAGCCGGTTTCGACATGCCGTTGCTGACGGTTCAAAACTCAAGCCTCGATGACGCGTCAACCGTGATAGTGCCTGACATTGCAATTTGTACGGTGGCAGCAACTGATCCGCACCAATTGCGCCACCATCGGACCGGGCGAGTGCTCTCCGCATGGGTTACCTCCGCCCCATCCAAGATTGGCATGCTGCTTGTACAGATTATTGCGATTCCGATTGTGTACCGCTCCATCGGACCAGCACAGTTCGCCGGTTATGCTGCTGTGACCGCCGCTGTGTCGATCCTCAGTTTCCTCAATCTCGGAATGGGAGGGGCGCTCGTCACCCCTCTCGCTCAAGCAGCCGCTGACAAAGACCGGTATCGCGAAGCGAGCCTCTTCCGTTCGGCGCTCCTTCCGGTCATTGCCCTTGCCATCGCTGGTTTGGCTATAGCTCTCCCCTTGCTCTCAGTTTTTCCGCTCCGGACGCTGTTTGGGCTTGCCGCCACGGGAACGTCCGGACCAGCGCTCCGGGCTGCAGCAGTGCTCGCCTGCATCGGAACTGTCGTGGCTGTCCCGCTTTCGGTGGTTGAGAGTGTGCGTCAAGCGTACCAGGAGCTGCACGTCAACAACCTTCTAAACGCGTTATCAAATGGAATTCTGTGTTTGGGATTGCTCTTGGCGTCATGGCTAGCGCCAACGCTGCCGGCATTTGTTGCGGTGATGGTTTTCGGGCCGCTCGTCGTCCGCATCCTCAACGCTGCGCTTCTCTTCCACCGGCGTCCCTATCTGTTCGCCATGAGCGGAAGTGTTTCGTGGTTGCAAGCGCGGTGCCTCGCCGGGGACGGACTCAGCTACATAGGCGCGTCGGGTATAGGAAATATGTTGGTGTACCAGTGGCCCATCTATTTCATGGCTCGCGCTCGTTCGCCGCTCGAGAGTTCCACATTTGCCGTCTTCTTTCAATTGATTTTCTTCGTACTGGCTTTCGGCACAAGTTTCGCACTGCCGCTCTGGGGGGCCATTGCAGACGCGGTTGCACGCGCAGACTACGCCTGGATAAAAATGGTAGTGCGTCGGGCCCGTGTAGCCTCACTTGCTTACGGCATTTGTGGGTTGGTGGTGTTCGGGTTGGCGGCCAATTCGGTTCTAAGTCTTTGGCTTCACAGACCGTTTTATGTGGATGGGAAACTCTGTTGGCTCGGTGGATTCTACGTCCTGTTGGCCATGTGGGAGAATGTTCATTGGCCCTTGGCTCTGGGTCTTGGGGCCATGAGGGCGGCTTCGGGCGCGATGTTTTGGCGCGCTGTCGCCTTTGCTGCATCTGTGCCCCTTGTCATCTCCCACGGGGATGCACGCCTGATGGTTGCCCTTTGCACTTCCGTCATCGCCATCACCGCGTGGTACTTTCCAGTGCTCCTAGCGCGAACCTTTGCTGCCCAATCTGAGGCCACGGAGGTTCGAAAATGATAGCGGAGCGACAAGCGGACAGCAAGTGCGCTGGGGGCCCCAAATGAATGACGGTGGGATAGCGGCTGGCTTGTTGATATCGATTCTGACCGTAATTGTCGCAGCGCCGATCATTGCTGTGCTCCTGAGAGAGGGCGGTTACGTACGGCGAATTTTCCCTATCCTGATAATGTGGCGCGCTGGCGTGTTCGGCTTCTATGCGTTTTGGGTTTTGCCGTTCTATGGGGGTTCTGATTTCGACGCTGTGCGGTATCACCTCGAAGGTTCTGAAATTGCACTATTGCTCAGAAAGGGTATGTGGGCCAACATTGACTGGGGCCTTGGTACGCATGCCGTTGGCATCGTGACCGGCGCGGTGTATAGCATAGCCGGTCCGAACATGATCGCAATGTACTTTCAAGGTGCAGTCCTCGGCGTGATCTCCGCGCTCGTACTTGGGAGAACTGCCGAAATCGCGCTGCCCCCAGTAGTGGCTAGACGGTTCACGGTCCTGATGTGCTTCCTCCCCTCCTTTTCAGTCTGGTCTAGCATATTTGGAAAGGACAGTTGGGTAATACTCGGCTTATCTACAATGTTATATGGATGCGCGATTCTTGAGAAGAGTCGACGTGGCGCGGTCAAGCTGATCTGCATCGGTGCGGCCTCGGCGCTGCTATTTCGTCCTTACCTTGTTTTCGTTTTCGTTCCCTCCCTTCTTATAGTCGCGTGTGTCATGAAGCCCCGAGCCAAGTCATCTCGACAATTCCTTCTCGTTGGCGCGGCGGCCCTGGCGTGTGCTCTCTTCCCTGCTGCGCTGCGCTACGTCGAAATCGATAATCTGAGGACGCCGGACATCCTAAACCGTGCCAACCGGTCCTACATTGCCAACGCAGTTGGCGGCTCTAGCCTGGATCAAGAGGCGCCAAACAGCCCCACGCAGCTCATATTGCTGGCCCCTAGAGGATGCGTGAACATGTTTCTTCGCCCCTTTCCGTGGGAGGCGCACAACTCCAACGCATACCTGGCAAGCATTGAGAACATCGCTTTGGCCCTCTGCGTTATCCACGTAGTCTTCCAAAAGCGCCTCGCGTTGAAAGGATTTGCCACCCGCCCCCTCTGGCTCTTTGCGGTCACCTGTGCCATACCCCTTATTTTGCTGTATAGCCCAAACCCAAACCTGGGTCTCCTTTCAAGGCAACGTGCTCAGATTATCCCTTTAGTTGCGATAGCCGTGTGTTGCGGCATGAGAGCGTCGGCACGTTTCCGAAACACATGGCGGTCGGGGGATTCACTGGTGACGTGCCGTCGACTTTATTTGACCCCCGCGTCGGTCTTTCGCTCTCGAGCGCTGTTCGCCGGACGAGACCGGATCGGCAAGCGGGTTCTGAGACGGTTCGGGGCAGTGCCGCCTGAGCGTCATCCCAACGACAGGTCCGTGTGACTCAACAGGCGCGCGAGTCATCCCCCAGAACTGTCACGGCGTCGCCCGGGCGTGGCCACCACATACGATGCCAACACAGGCCGGTGCGAGCACGATGTTAGAGGTGGCCACCATGGTATCTACGAAACGATTGTGTTTTGAAGCATATACCCACAGTAAACCAATTTCGGCTCTGATCAGCCTCATCGGAGGAAGGACGGTGATGAAGACGTGGAGGAGGAGACGGTCCGCCTGAGGAGAGTCTGCATGGTGGTTTCGAGTATCGGGACGGCGGAAGCATTCCTCTTGAGGCACGTTTCCGCCATGGCGCGAATCTATGACGTGTGCCTCGTCGCCAATTGCCGCGACAAAACAGCACTTGAGACAACAAGGGATAGGGATCGACGTGCTATACGCGCCGCTGGTGCGGAATGTATCGCCCATAAAGGACCTCGCGTGTCTCTTCATCCTCCTAGCACTCTTCAGGCGGCGCAAGTTCGACGCTATCCACTCCGTCACACCAAAAGCGGGTTTGCTGGCAATGCTCGCTGGCAGGCTTGCGCGTATCCCTGTGAGAATTCACACGTTTACTGGGCAGGTATGGGCAACGCGAGCGGGCCTTAGCAGAATGCTGCTAAAGAATCTGGACAGGCTGTTGGTGGCCTGTGCGACACACGTTCTGGTCGATAGTCACTCTCAGAAGGAGTTCTTGCCCCGGGAAAGGGTTGTCACGCCGCGAAAGGCCTCTGTGCTGGCCGAAGGGTCAATCAGCGGGGCAGACACCACGCGCTTCCGCCCTGATTTGCTGCTTCGTAAGAAAGTGAGAAGCAGTCTGAACATAACTCAAGACGCAACTGTGTTTGTTTACGTGGGGCGTCTGAAAAGAGACAAGGGAGTACTGGATTTGGCGGCGGCGTTTTCGCAGTTGTGCCGCGCCAACACCAATGCGTACCTGCTCGTTGTAGGGCCAGATGAGGAGAACCTGAGGCCTCAGATCGAGAGTCGTTGTGACTCCTGCATAGGCAGGCTACGCTTTGTGGATTGGACACAGACTCCCGAGCAGTATATGGCGAGTGCCGATGTGCTTTGCCTGCCGAGCTACCGCGAGGGCTTCGGGAGCGTAGTCATTGAGGCCGCCGCGTGCGAGGTCCCCTCGTTGGCATCCAGGATCTATGGAGTGACGGATGCCGTTGTCGAAGGGGTTACAGGCGTCTTGCATGAGCCCGGCAACGTCGAGGATCTGGCGTGTGGGATGGCGCGTGCAGTCGAGAATCCTGCTCGGCGGGCAGCCATGGGCAGAGCCGCGCGCGTGCGCGCGCAAAAGCAATTCGCCGCGGACACGCTGACTGCGGCTGTCCTTCAGTATTACAGAAATGTTCTAGGCTGAGCGATCTGCGGTTCTAGAATGGCAACAGCAACTCTTGGCTTCTCCGTATATAAGCAGCCGCGCTGGAAGCGGGCCTTCGATTTGGCTTTGGCAGCCGGGTTTCTCGTGCTGGCTGGGCCGCTTCTCGTCTTATGCTGGCTGGCCATACGGCTGACGTCCCCTGGCCCTGCGTTGCATTGGTCGCGCCGCGTAGGCAAGGATAATCGCCTCTTCCTGATGCCTAAGTTCAGGACGATGAGGAATGACACTCCCCAAGTGGCGACCCACCTCCTCAAGCATCCCGAACGCTATCTGACTCCGGTTGGCCGGTTCCTGCGTAAGACAAGCCTTGATGAACTGCCCCAACTGGCCAGCGTTCTAAAAGGCCACTTATGCCTGGTGGGCCCTCGTCCGGCGCTCTTCAACCAGGATGATCTGGTCGCCCTGCGCACGCGGATCGGCGTGCATCGAATGGTGCCAGGTATTACCGGGTGGGCCCAAGTGAATGGCCGTGATGAGATGGAAATTCCCGACAAGGTTCGGTACGACGCAGAGTACATGCAATCCCAATCGTTGCGATTTGATTTGAAAATGTTAGCCGTGACTGTGCTCAAGGTATTGAAGGCGGACGGTGTGCAGCACTAGCGGATGGGGACTGAGGTTGGCGCGGCAGAGAAGCAGATGATGAGCAAGGCGCAGAAATTCATTGAAGGTCTCAAAACGATCCACCGGCCGGCCGTGTGGGCGGCGCAGATCGGGGTTTTCGCACTCTCGGGGGTGGCGGCGTTTCTGCTGCGATTCGACTTCGGTGTGCCGCCCGAGCACATGCGGCACCTGGCTTACGCGCTTCCGATCTGGATCGCTGTCAAGATCGTCGTATTCCGTGTGGCAAAGCTGGACCGGGGTTGGTGGCGGTATGTATCCGTCACCGATCTCCTTCGAGTCGTACTCGGGAACTTCGCCGGTTCGACCCTGAGCTGCGTCGTGATCCTCTGCATGGCGCCGCGGGGATTCCCCCGATCCATTTACCTGCTCGATCTGATGATCTGCTTTCTGGGCACGGCCGGGCTTCGGATGATCGTTCGCATGATGGCGGAAGCCACTGCGAACGGGCGAAACGGCGCCACGGAGAAGAACACTCTGATCTACGGCGCGGGCGAGGCGGGAGTCCCTCTACTCAGGGAGATTCAGAGGAACCCCAAACTGCCGTACCGGGTGCGCGGATTCCTGGATGACCGGCCGGACAAGAAGGGCGTGCGTATCCTCGGAGTGCCGGTGCTCGGAGGAGGCGATCAGATAGATGCATTGGTAACGAAGCATAATATCGTCACCATTCTGATCGCTATCCCCTCGGCCACTGGCGCGCAGATGACTCGGATTCTAGAACGTTGCCACGCGGCGAGGGTGGAGTGCAAGACCATACCGGGGCTGGGTGAAGTGATTGAGGAGCGCGGGCTGGTGGGACAGATCCGCGAGGTTGCCGTGGAGGACCTGCTCGGCCGCAACACCGTACACCTGGAAGAGGACCAGATCCGCGGTACGCTGGAAGGCAAAGTCATACTGGTCACGGGCGCAGGCGGCTCCATCGGCTCCGAACTCTGCCGCCAGATCGCACGCTTCCACCCCGCCGGGATCGTGGGATTCGAAATCGCGGAATCCCCCCTGTTCGAAATCGACCGCGAAATGCGCCAGCCCTTCCCGGCGATTCCCTTCTACCCTGAAATCGGCAGCATACAGAATCGTACCCGCCTGGACGAGGTCCTGCGCCGGCACTCGCCCTCGATCATCTATCACGCGGCAGCCTACAAGCACGTCCCCATGATGGAGGCCCACGTCTTTGAGGCCATCGAGAACAACGTTTTCGGGACCTATAACGTCGCCATGTCCGCGTCCGAGCACGGAGTCGAAGACTTCATCATGATCTCCTCCGACAAGGCCGTCCGGCCAACCAACATCATGGGCGCCACTAAACGCGTTGCCGAACTGTTGCTTCTGGCACTTCAAAATGGACGGACCAAGTACGTGGCCGTGCGCTTCGGAAACGTGCTCGGCTCGAACGGCAGCGTCATCCCCCTTTTCAAGAAGCAAATCGCGGCCGGCGGTCCAGTCACTGTCACTCACCCTGAGATGCGCCGGTATTTCATGACCATCCCGGAAGCCTCGCAACTGGTCCTCCAAGCCTCGACGATGGGCCACGGCGGTGAGATTTTTGTGCTCGATATGGGGGCGCCGGTGAAGATCGTCGATCTCGCCAGAAACCTGATCCTGCTCTCCGGTCTCCGGCCCGATGAAGACATCAAGATCGAGTTCACCGGCATACGTCCCGGTGAGAAGCTTTACGAAGAACTCAACTCCATGCAGGAAGACACACTTCCTACCCCCTACGAAAAGATCAAGATCTTCACCGGTAACGGCCTAACCCTGCCTCGAAGCGCTATGCCATATCTGCGAGCGCCGCGACGTGGTCGGCCTCGTGCTCACTCTCAAAGACCTGATTCCCGACTACAACCCCAGCGCGCAACTCCTTCGGCGCATCGTTGACCTTCCCAAGACTGCCGTCACGGCCGCGCCCAGAGCCAAAGCCGCCGCCGCATAGGCGACACGAACAAAATATGCGCTGTCATTCTGAGCCCGCATTTTGGGCGAAGAATCCCCGTAGTTTGCTCTGTTCGCAAACCCTCCGCGAACTGCCGGGGTCCTTCGCGCAGTTTACCCTGAGCGGGCAGAGCGAGATTCTTCGTGCAGTTTATCCTGAGCCAGCAGAGCGAGATTCTTCGTGCAGTTTATCCTGAGCCAGCAGAGCGAGATCCTTCGCTTCGCTCAGGATGACAGCGAAGGGCTCAGGATGACAGCGAAGGGGCTCAGAATGACAGCGAAGGACTCAGAATGACAGCGAACGGGCTCAGGATGACAGCACGGGAGGGTTTTTCCGCAGCCTCTATTACCGGCAAGGTAGCGTTTCCAATCTTTTATTGCCCCGCGCCAAGGCAGGGCAGCCTTGAGGTGAAATGAGCTGGTTGGACAGGGCAGCCTTAGCAGCGCTCGGAGGAGTGCTCGCCTATGTGGCCTTCGAGTGGGGCGGCGTGGTCCGCACCGGGCGGTACGAATACCTCCTGCTGCTGGGCCTGCTGGCGATGAGCTTGGGCCTGGGGCGCGCACGCGACGAGTGGGCGCCGCTTCCCGGCGGTGTCGTGCGCTGGACCCTGGCTCTTTTGCCCGCTTATGTATTGATGCAGGTGGTTCCGCTGCCGGTGTCGCTGGTGCGTGTGCTATCGCCGGTACGAGCGGAGGCGGTGGCGGCGCTGGACCTGATCGGAGCCAAAGTCAACCTGACTTCGCTGAGCGTTTCTCCCGCCGCAACCTTCCAGTCCTTCCTGCTCGTCTGCGGGTACTTGATCATCTTCCTTCTGGTGCGCGAGCTGACTTGGCGTTTTGACCATAGCGGCTGGCTGGCGATTTCGCCCATAGTCGCCATCGGGGCACTCGAAGCGGGCCTGGGACTCTGCCAGTACTTTGGCGGAACCGGGGCGCAGGTCCGGTGGGGGACGTACGCCAACCATAACCACTACGCGGGTTTCCTGGAGATGGCGCTGCCGTTTGCGGTGGTGTACCCCGTGGCGCTGTTGCGCCGCACGCGCTCGCGAGGGCACTCGCCGGTGGCGCCCGCGCTCGGGGCTTGCGGCGTGTGGGCGCTGGCGGGATTGATGTTCGCCGGGATCGTTCATTCCTTTTCACGGATGGGGTTCGTCGCGGCACTCTCTTCGCTGTTCGTGATGGGGACGCTGGCATTTGGAACCCGGCAACTGAGCTGGGTCGCGGCCTCCCGGAAGCGGCAAATAGTCACGGTCGGCCTGGTCGCCGCCCTGGTGCTGGTCGGCTTCGTGTTTCTGCCGCCGGACAAGCTGATTCTGCGATTCGCCCAAATCGCTTCGGTCGAGGGACTGACCGCGGAGGGACGGATCAACCTTTGGGCCGCGACGATTCCGTTGATCAAAGCCTATCCCTTTTTCGGGTGCGGACTAGGCGGATATGAGACGGCGTTCATGAGATTTAAGGCTTTCGACCCACTCCTAACGGACGATTTCGCGCACAACGATTACCTTCAGTTGCTGGCGGAGTTGGGGGTAATGGGTTTCGCCATCGGGGCTACGCTGGCGTTCTCCGTTGTGAGGACGGCGGTGCGGAGAGCCGTGGGGTCCCGGGACCCGGGGGCGCGGTATTTTGCCGTGGCGTGCGCGGGTGCGCTGGCCGCGATTCTGGTACATAGTTTGGCGGATTTCAACTTGTATATTCCGGCAAATGCGATGCTCCTGGTGTGGATTGCGGGAATGACCGCGGGGCTCCGCTTTCAGGTGAGCAGAATGAGTGACTGGGAGCGGCCCGCATACCCGAAGGGCATCACCGTGGAAGCGGCTGAGATCGGTTCACGTCGTTAGACCTATTGCTGGCATTCGTAAGACAAGAAAAAGTATCCGTAGAGTTGATTTTCGTTGAAGGGCGAGTTGGCCGGAAATGCGCAAAGGCCGGCTTGCATTCACAGGAGGTAGCCGTGAGATATTTGTGTCTGCTTATCGTCATGATGACGACGGTAGTCCTTATGGCCGCCGATCCGGTGGGCAGGGTCACCAGCTCGGGGCCGCTGACGTTGAACGGCAAGGCCGTGCCGGCGACAGCGGGGTCATCCCTACCGTTGGTGACAGGCGACGAGATCGTCACCTCAAGTTCCTCGGCAATGATCTATTTCGCCGACGGGAGCCGCGCGACGCTCGAACCAAATTCGCGGGTCAAGCTGGAGGTTCGCAGTTCTTCGGTGGCGCTGCGCGTTTTGTCCGGCTCGGTCGATTTGAAGCGGGCGGAAGGCTCACGAGTCAGCTTGATACAGCGGGATCATCCGGGGGGACTGAATTCCTCCCATGACCGAGATCATGGCGAGTCCGACTCCGATCACCACCCCTGTAAAGACCATAAGCCTCCCCCGCGAAGCGAACATCACCCCCCGGGTCACGACTGCGATAGAGACTAGGACGACGAGTCGCCGCAGTGCCGTACGGGTCTGCGTTGCGGGGGACAAATCTTCGAAGGAGATCGGCCTTCAGGGGAGTGTGCCAGTGTGCGAGCGCTCACGATCATCTTCGGGGTAATTCTGGCTGCCTATTGTGGGGCTGGCGTTCTCGCTGAAACGGTCTGGCAAAACAACGAACAGGTTGAACGGATTCAGTGCCGGTTCTTTCTGTGCACTAACGCGCCCCTGGTGTGGCAAGCGCGGCAGCAATTGACGGGAGTGAGGGAAGAGGACGCCCGGAATGCCATAGTCATCTTCCGCCGGGTTCTCGAGCGGGAGCCGCAGGATCCTTATCGCTGGGCCGACCTAGGGGAGGCGTTTCTCGAAGCCGGGCAGAAGGAAGATGCTCGTTATTGCTACGGCCAAGTGCTGGCCCTCGCGCCGCAATCTCCTCCTCTTCTCCTGCGTGCAGCGAACTTCTATTTCCAGATCGGGGAGAACAACAAAGCTCTTCCCATCACGGCGCGTATCCTGACGCTCATTCCGGACTACGATTCGATTATCTTCAGCGAGTACACACGTCTGGTAGATCACACTGAAAATGTCTTACTGTACGGCCTTCCGCAAGATCGGCGGGCGGTAAAATCCTGGCTGCAATACCTGATGCAAGCCGGACGCCTGGATGATGCGCAACGCACTTGGGATTGGGTCGCCCGACGTGGGTATGCCGATGACAGCGCTGCAGGGGAGTATGCTGGTTTTCTAGTGCAGCAAGGCCATCCCGACTCGGCGGTGTCCGCATGGGCCCAACACTTGGGCGCGCGCGCAGGCGATTACCGGAAGTCTACTTGCCTTTTCAACGGAAGCTTCGAATTCGAGCCCAACCCATCACCGTTCGATTGGAACCTCGGACACGCTCAGGGCGTTGAGGTCACCCGTGACTGCACGACCGCTTGGTCGGGGAACTGCTCGCTTCGCATCAGCTTCGCGGGCACACGGAATCTGGACTTCGCGGCTGCTTCGCAACTGGCTTTTGTGCGGTCAGGCCCTCATCGCTTTCACGCGTCTATCCGAACTGAGGGTTTGACCACAGACCAGGGGATTCGATTTCGAATATGCGATGCTGAGTTGCCGGCGCGTTTGGATGTAATCTTCGGACAGTTCACGGGAACCACGCCCTGGTCGCCGGTTGAGCAAGATCTCGCAGTTCCACCACAGACCAAGCTTCTCCGTGTCCAGGTAATTCGGCAACCGTCGATGAAATTCGACAACAAAGTCAGTGGGACAGCCTGGATTGATGAATTGAGGCTGGAACCGATTAGCCATCCCTCCTCACCATAGCCGCACACCCGGGATATAGACTCTCCCTGCCTCGGGCGCCAAGACTCGCCCCCGGCAACAGAGAAATCAGGCGCCTCCCCCTTCTCCCTCCTAGGATGTAGTATGGCATTTGAATAAGCATCGGCCCGAAGACGTGGCCGACAGGGGGGACCACTCCGTGGGGGTCCCGGCGGCTTCACTAATGCCCGCGTCATGAAATCAGCCCATGAGTGCGGATACCCCTTGGTAGGAACGTGCAACGAATGGATGAACTCACCAGCTACCATGACCCTGCCTAGTGGCGTCAACCGCGTCAATGTTCGACGGCACTTTTCCATTGAGGCCTTCAGGGACATCGTCGAAGGTCATTCCGGCTTCTACGTGTGGCGACAGATCCGGTCGGCCCTGTTGTGGCTGCCCAAGCAGGTTCTCTGCAGATGACTCCGACAAGGGAGGGTATTCCCCTGGCGCGTTCATCGGATTGTGTCGTCCCCGAACGTCTTTACCCAAGGGTGAACCAGGCTCACTGCCCGCGCATCTCTATGTTGGCCCACCATTTCGGCGAACTGGAATCGCCAGATCCGCAAGTACGCTAAATCCTCTCCCCATCCTACCCCCTCTCGTTCGCACATGACTCCCGCCTCTCAACCGGACCCACCCTGTTAGCCCACGAATCCCTACACCTGCAAGCCTCCGGACCGCAAGGTCATCCGCCCACCGGCCTGCGACCCTTGTCTTGAACGATTAGTGAAAGCCGCGGTCGGGGAATAGCGGAGCCGCGCATTATTCTATTCGTGCGGTGAATCCATCTTCCCGGGCTTTGAGGCGTTGAGCATACTTCCTTTTGCTGGCTGTCCGTACATAAAACCTCGTTTGGATTAAACTCGTTGATGTTATCGACTGCCCTTGCCAGACTCTCCTCTCTCCACGTGCAACCCAATCTTTTCTCTGTTTGCCCTCCTTCGGCCGGTTTCCAAGGCCGACTGCAACCTCAGGTAGAGATCATCGCCTGTATCGCTTTGGGCGTCGGCTTCCGTGAGCGAACTTACTGACTCCTTGTGCAGCATGCCCCGCAATCGTGCGGAATTGGGTCAATCCGAGGGTTCGTGATGGGGGTTAGTACCAACGTGCCATTGCAGCAGGAGGCCGTGAGGGACATCTTGGCATCATGGATGAGCGAGACTCTCCCCCTTTGGCGGTCAGGCTGGCAGTGCGCGCCATCCTCTATAGCCTTGGACTTCTGGGATTAGTCGCTGCTTTGAACAAGTTAATGCATTACGTTTGATTGCCGGCCGGAGAACAAGAAGTCTGTGCTCGACGATCTCGTCAAAGGACAAACACGCCGGGCACTGAGCAAGCAGGACCGGATACGGGTCAAGGTTGCCGATCGTGTGACAGCTCTTACCCGTAAGGTCGTCCTGTATGACGCGTTCCGCCAATTGATGCGACCATTGGCTCTGCCAAGTTCACCGCTGAGGCGCAAGCTGTCGCGAAGGAGGCCATCGTGAAGAAGTGGGGGAAATACTTGCCTGTGGTGGCTTTGCTGTTGTTGCCAGGTGGAATGTTTATCGTCGGCGCTTGGTTGGCAGTGGGGCATATCCGCTACGGCGATGACCTTGCCGAAGATTACAGGAAGGGCTTGGCCGACTACTGCAAAAGGAAGGAAAAAGGTTGATGACTTTCACTCCGTCGGCAAACACTAGCTTCTCTGCGAGTGTAATCTTCTGGGGAATGGTCTGTGCGATTCTTGCCAAGCTCAATGAACTAAGCCCTCTGTGAAGGATCTCTCGATAGTTGTCGGAACGCGTAGCAGGGAGATTTGATAGGTTCCTCCATACCTCGGCATTAATGTAAATCCACTCCGTTATTTTAGCGGGAAAGAATAGGGGGCACTTCCGGTGGAACCTTGCCCAGTCATCAGGCTTATCGCCGAGGTTTGCGAAGTCTGCAAGAGCATCGAAATCCTGAAGCCCTCCTGACCTGACCCCGCTGATGGGGCTTGACAAACTGTTAGCGTAAAGCTCGACAAGCGGGGTGAGTCGTGCTAAGCTGTTGAACCAAAAGAGCGGAGAGGTGGCCGAGTGGCTTAAGGCGGCGGTTTGCTAAACCGTTGTACGGTCAAAAGCTGTACCCAGGGTTCGAATCCCTGCCTCTCCGCCATTCATGCTAAATGTTCACCCTGGACACATCCAAGTATTGACAACGCTGTCGGCAGTTGCTACATATGGTGCCGCACATATAGGCGAATAAGGGCCCTGTTAAACTGGCATGGGCATACACAGCGATCGAAGCTTTGGAGAAGTGACCGGCACGAGTGGTTACGGGGTTAAGCATCTAGACCTCCGGATTAGGAAGAGCCGGGGGGATACCTGCGTCCGGAACGGTTCCTGCGCGATCCCAGCCCCGCGTGGTTCTGGGGCCTGATCGCCGGCTGGATTCCCATCCCTGGGGGCGCGGAAAGCGATGAACATCGGGATAGTCAGTCCGAGGGTGCTGCTGCGCAAGGGACTGCGGGCGCTGCTGGAGTCGGTCAAGGACTTCCAGGTCATCCTGGAGGCTGACGACTCTCGGCAGGCCCTCGGGTCGGCGGCTCTGGCGCGCGTGGAAGCGTTTCTGGTCGACGCCTGGGATCTCGTGGAAGGGTTTGAAGCCTCGGCGGAAATCCTGCAACGGTTTCCCGAGGCCATCATCCTCCTCTTGCCGGATCGCATCGACCCCGAACTGGAATTGCGAGCCCTCAAAGCCGGTTGCCAAGGATGCGTTTCCAGGGGATGCGACCCCGAACTTCTGGAGAAGGCCCTGAGGGCCGTGAAGCGCGGCGAGGTTTGGATCAGCCATCAGGCTTCTTCGCAACTTCTCAAGAAACTGGTGCGGCGCGGCCGTCAGGAGGATGTCGGAGATCTGACCCGGCGAGAGTGGGAGATCCTGGCCCTGGTGGCGGCGGGCAAGCGCAATAAGGAGATCGCCAGCCGGCTCTGTGTCTCCGAGAATACCGTGAAGACCCACCTCTACGCTATCTACCGGAAGCTTCATGCCAGCACTCGCATGGAGGCGGCCCTGTTCTTCTTCCAGCACACCAACCGGCAGCCTGTCCCCTCGAACGTCCAACCCATCGCCCCCCCTGACGAGCCGCCTCTGACCTCGGAGACGAAGCGTAAACGGCAAGTGCGCGTGGCCGACCCGGCCGCGGGCGGATGATTCTTTTCCCCAGCAGGCGAGGGCGGGGCGGGGCGGAGTTCAAACTTTCGAGCCCCGCCGGGAGTGGGTATCCGCCGAGGGCGCGGCGGGTGAGGGGTCACGTCCGTCGCCACGGCCCTTATTGTGGGCCGCACAGCGCGAGATGCTCTCATCGTCCCCTGCACCTCCGCCGATAACGATGTGGGGAAGTGTAAGCCGCCAGGCCCGACAGGCCCTCGGTCTTGGGTGGTGGCCACAGTCCGGAAATGCCCCACTCCTCTCGGGCCGACTCCGAATCGGCTTTCACGACCTCCCCCAGCGCTCACCCCGTCCCTCGCCTTCCGAAACCTATGCCCTGTAGCCTGCCACTTGTGCGATGTTTTCATCTCTCTTGTTTTCATCAACATATTGGCTGCCGAAGTGTAACTTGTTTTATTTGCTATAAGATATTGGCATGGCGTGCGTGCATGGCCGCTAGGCCTGGTTTAGGAGCTGCTGAGGATACCTATCTCATTTATTTTCATAAACATATTGGCATATTGAACTAACATCATTTGTTTTCATATACATATTGGGGTCGGTCAAAATGTGTCGTTTTTCTTCCTTTGTTTTCAATAATATATTGGGAGCAACCTTCATTTTAGTATTTTTTTGTTGAGTCTTGCTTTCTTGATTTCTATCATGAATTCTTGATCCACCCGGCTTGTGGAGGCTCTCTCAAGACTCGCCATCGCCCGCGCCGCTCGCAATTGCTTGCGTGGAGAACCATTATGAGGTGCGGCGTTCATGCCTCAGTATTATAGCCTCGGGCCCCAGGGTATTGTCAATGGGGGTACGTAACTTTGTGCCTACCGGTAGTCAAGAAATTCTGACATTCGGCAGAAACTCACCATTCCGAGGTACAAGACGAGCCTCTGTCACAAGCTATCGGGCATTTTGGCCGGGTGGCGCATACATCACGTACTTGGAAGGTGTGAAATAATCCCTGGACGGGCAAAAGCATTTCACGCGGGTGGCGCATACATCGCGTTCTTGGCGATGTGTGCGATCACGGCAGACGGTCGATGGGAAGGATGGACTCCTCCCCCAGGAAATAGAACCGGAAGCTCGACCACGGCCACTGGTCAGGCGACGTAACCATGCCTCGCTGGACCGGATTGCCGTGCATGGTGTTGAGCTTTTCCAGCCGCTTCTTTTCACTCCACACATTCAGGTCATAAAAGCGCCGCTGCCAGAAGCGATAGGGGCCATGCAGGTGCACCGTGGGCGTCAGGGTGAGGGCAGCCAACATTCTTCTGCCCCAGGGCAACTCGTGGCTGGCCTGGAGATTCTTGAGCATGAACTTGGCCGTTTGCTCTTTGAGGCTTTGGACAATTCGGGAGGGGTCGGCCCGCTCCGATGGCCAGATCAGCGCATGGAAGTGTTCGGGCATCAAAACATAGCCGATAACCTTGAAGCTAAGCTCAGCTCTCAGTCCGGCGAGAGTGGCGACGAAGTGGCGGCGAAAACGGTCGGAATCAAACAGCCGGGCTCGGCGGTAAGTGCTGGCAGTGATAAAATGCAGGTGGTTCAACCCATAGTAGTGCCGCTGGCGAGGCATGCCGGCATTGTAGCTTAAAGCCCCGCACACATGGCACAATACGCCATGTATGCGCCACCCGCGGTTTCGACCACCGCATCAAATCTATGGAATTGGCTAGGATCGCTTTTCGGGCACTGATGGTGGAGGTTTTGTCGTGACTCAAGGAGTAGAATCCTTTCTGATCTGGCTGGCCTGCCTTATAGGTTTTGGCGCCAGTGGCGTGGTGTGCACCTTCTTCCCACAAATTGTCCAACGAGCGGGACTTAATGCCCCCACTCCCAGGTGGAAGTTTATCCCGAAACCTCAAGATATGTGGGCTGTTCGCGCCATGGGAGGCTTCGCGAGCAAGAGTTACAGGATCCAGATCAGAGTGATCGGTGTGCTCAACCTGGTCGCCACAGCATTGTTGATCCTTGTCCCGCTCGGTGCCTTTCGCTAGACTCGATTGCTTGCGGTTCACCTATAATGCGGCAGGAAACTTGACGAGCGACGCGGGTGGCGCATACGTCCCGACGGTTGTTTTTGGCGGGATGTATGCGACCCAGGGACGATATAAGGTTCGGGTGCTAAAGCACTATTACGGCCTCAATCATCTGCATTATTTGACCACCCGCACGCATCGTCGCGCGGGTACTTGTGTCATTGTCGAGACACGGGCGGTCCCAGGCGCAGCCATTCCCGCGCAAGCGGGAATCTACTGCGCAAGCCATTGGAAATGCGCCGGCGGCGGACTGGATTCCCGCTTGCGCGGGAATGACCAGCGTTTCGAAAGGGATCGCATCCCAATTGACGCGAGCATGCCCATCCCTCTTTGCTAGACACTTCCTTCCTGCGTTCTCTATAATGATTTGTTTATCCTCACGACGGAGGACGCATGCAGAAGAGCCCGGACCTGAAGCACACGATCAACCTGCCCAACACCTCATTCTCAATGAAAGCGAACCTGCCCCAGAACGAGCCCAAGTGGCTGGCGCGGTGGGCCCAGGAAGATCTCTACGGTCAGATTCGCGCGGCGCGCCAGAAGGCGCCGCTTTTCACGCTGCATGATGGTCCCCCCTACGCCAACGGGCGCATCCACTTGGGGACGTCGCTTAACAAGATCCTCAAGGACTTCATTGTGAAAGCAAAGACCCTGGAGGGTTTCAACGCACCCTACCTGCCCGGTTGGGACTGCCACGGGTTGCCCATTGAGATCAACGTGGACAAGGAACTGGGCTCGCGCAAGGCCCAGATGAGCGCCTTGGAAGTGCGGCGCGCCTGCCGCCGCTTTGCGGAAAAGTTTGTGAACATACAGCGGCAGGATTTCATTCGTTTGGGCGTGCTGGGCGAGTGGGAAAAGCCCTACCTGACGATGGATTTCGAATATGAGGCGGACATCGCGGAGGCTTTTCTGGCTTTCCTGCGCGGGGGCTACGTTTACCGGGGAAGGAAATCGGTTTACTGGTGCATCGCCGACAAGACGGCGCTGGCGGAAGCCGAGGTGGAATACGAAAACGATCGCAGCCCGTCGATTTATGTGCGCTACCGCGTGCTGACCGATCCCGCCAGTCTCGACCCCGCGCTTCGAGGGCGCCAGCTCTGGGTGGTGATTTGGACCACCACGCCGTGGACTCTGCCCGCCAGCATGGCGGTGGCGTTCCATCCGGATTTTGAGTACGTCGTGGCCAGTGGTGAAGAGGCCGGCAGCGACGCCTACATCCTGGAGAGCCGGCGCCACGGCCCGGTGCTGGAGGAGACCGGCCTCGCAGCCTCCCGCATCCTGGCGCGCCTCCCCGGCAGGAAGCTGGAGCGGGTGGAGTTTCAGCATCCGTTTCTCGATCGCCGGATCATCGGTGTTCTGGCCAATTATGTGACCGCCGAAGACGGCACGGGTTGTGTGCACACCGCTCCCGGCCACGGCCGCGAGGACTGTCTGACCGGGATGCAATATGGAATTGATATATACTGCCCGGTGGACGAGTCCGGGAAGATAACCGAGGGCTTGCCGGAATACGTGGGCAAGCGAGTGTTCGACGCCAACGCACCCATCGTCGAACTCCTGAAATCGCGCGGCGTGTTGGTGGGCGAGGCCGGTTGGCTGACGCACTCTTATCCCCATTGCTGGCGGTGCCATAATCCCATCATTTTCCGCGCCGCCGAGCAATGGTTCGTTAACATCGATCACCAGGGGCTGCGGCAGCGGGCCCTGGAGGAAATCAAGAAGACGAGGTGGGCGCCCACCTGGGGCGAAGACCGCATCTCCAACATGATCGCCGAGCGGCCGGACTGGTGCATCTCGCGGCAGCGCGTTTGGGGCGTGCCGATCACGGTCTTTCACTGCGACGACTGCAAAAAGCCCATTATGGATGCGAGCCTTGCCCAGCGTGCACTCGAGCTATTTCGGAAGGAAGGCGCGGACGCCTGGTACGCGCACACGGAGGCTGAGCTCTTGCCGCCGGGCGCCCACTTCCCCCAATGTAAAGGGACGAAGCTGCGGCGCGAAATGGATATTCTCGACGTCTGGTTTGACTCGGGGTCCAGTCACTATGCGGTCCTGGGCCGGCGGGCGGACTTGCCCTGGCCTGCTGACGTGTATCTGGAGGCGGGGGACCAATACCGGGGGTGGTTCCATAGTTCGCTCCTCGTGGCCCTGGGCACACGCGGGTCGGCGCCCTATCGCCAGGTACTGACGCATGGCTGGGTGCTGGATGCGCAGGGCCGCGCCATGTCGAAGTCGCTCGGCAACGTGATTGAGCCGATGGAGGTCATCAAGACCCACGGCGCGGAGATTCTCCGCCTTTGGGCAGCCTCCGTGGAGTTTGGTGAGGATGTTTCGATCTCCCCGGAGATGCTGACTCGTCTCTCGGAGGCTTATCGCAAGCTGCGCAACACCTTCCGTTACTGCCTGGGGAACCTCTACGATTTCGATCCGGCAAAAGACTCCGTGGACGCCGGTCAACTTGAGGAAATCGATAGCTGGGCGTTGCTGCGCACCGCGGAACTGACCGAGCGCGTCCGGGCCGCGTACGAAGATTATGCGTTTCACAAGGTCTATCGCGGCGTGTGTGACTTCGCCACCGTGGACTTGAGCGCGTTCTATTTTGACATTTTGAAAGATCGACTCTACACCTCGCCCGCGCGTTCCGTGCGGCGCCGGGCGGCCCAGAGCACGCTTTACCGAATCGCCGACGCGCTGGTGCGCCTCGTGGCGCCGCTACTTTGCTTCACCGCGGACGAAGTCTGGGCCCACCTTCCGGATCCTCAGGGGCGCGAGAAAAGCGTCCACCTGGCCCAATTCGTCGCGCCCGCCGACCTGCGCGCGGGCCTGCCTGAAACGCACTTGAAGCGTCTGGATAACTGGCCGCGCCTGATTGCCATTCGGAATGAAGTGCTGAAGGCTCTGGAGGGGGCGCGCCAGGAGAAGTTTATCGGCGGCTCGCTGGAGGCCTCCGTGCGCCTGGCAGTCAGCGGGGACCTCGCGCCGCTGCTGGAGGAGTATTCCACTCTCCTGCCGGGGCTTTTTATCGTCTCCCGCGTGGAGATCACCCACCAACCTGTGGCGGGGGCGCGCGCGACCGAACTGCCGGGTCTGAGCGTGGAAATTGAGAAGGCTCCCGGCCAGAAGTGCGAACGCTGCTGGAATTACTCCGAGCAGGTTGGGAAGGATTTGCGCTACCCCACCGTGTGTGAACGCTGCTCGGCCGCGCTCAAGGAAATAGAGGCGGCAGGCTGACGGTTCGGCCGCGGCTTTGCAGCCGAGGGAAAATGCGTTCGTGATCCGTCGCGAAGCAACGAACGCAGCGAGTCTTCCGTTGCCGGCGTTCCCTTGGACGTGACTTTGGCTATGTCTTCCGTGGTGAGAGCCCGGCCCCAAAAACTCTCGTGGATCCTTTCCGCCCTGATCGTGGGCGGAGTCGCCGGCGGCGATCAAGCGACCAAGGCCCTGGTGGAGCGCCGCATTCCCGAACACGTCGTAATTCCGGTCGTGCCAGGATTCTTCAATCTGATCCATACCACGAACGTGGGGGCGGCATTCGGAGTCTTTTCGGAGTCACCGGCGCCCTGGAAGACGATGCTGCTCATCGTCGTTTCCGCCGGCCTGCTCGTCGCGGTCGTGGCCATGCTGTGGAGAGCCCGCAGCGTTCGATGGCTGACCAGCGTGGGGCTCGCCTTGATCCTGGGAGGCGCGCTGTCCAACCTGTTTGACCGCATCCGATTTGGCCAGGTCGTGGATTTTCTTGATTTCTACTACCGCAGTTATCACTGGGCCGCCTTTAACGTCGCGGACAGCGCCATCGTGATCGGCGCCGGCTTCCTGATCGTCCAAGTCATCTTTTGCGATTGACCTTCCGGATTCGAACCTCGAAAATTGCACTTGGCGCGCCGGGCAGCTATGCAGGTTCGAGGCAGGGACCGCTTATGACCGTCACCCGAGAGTTTGTTGCTCCCGCTGAATCGGCAGGTGAACGCCTGGATGTTTTCCTGGCGCGGCAAATGCCGGATTGGAGCCGCAGCCAGATCCAGCGCTTGATTCGCCAGGGGCTGGTCACGGTTGACGCGGCGCCCGCGCGCAAGGCCGGGGAGGTGGTGGAGCAGGGAGCGCATATCGAGGTCCAGGCGGAACGCCAGGAAATGCGCGCCACACCTGAAGACCTTCCCCTGGATGTGGTTTATGAAGACGCCAACCTGCTGGTGGTCAACAAGGCTGCGGGCATGGTCGTGCACGTTGGGGCGGGCGTGAAATCCGGAACCCTGGTGAACGCACTGTTGCACCACGTTCGGACATTGTCGGGCGCGGGCGGTGAATTTCGGCCGGGCATTGTGCATCGGCTGGACAAGATGACTTCGGGCTTGGTGATCGTGGCCAAGACGGATGCGGCGCACCGCCGTCTAAGCCAGCAGTTCAAGTCCCGGGAAGTGCACAAGACCTACGTGGCGCTCGTGCACGGGCGAGTCGAGAGTCAGAGTGGTCAGATGACGCAGCCCGTGGGGCGTGACCCGGTGCGCCGCACCCGCATGAAAGCCGGTGGTATCGCCGCCCGCGACGCGTTGACTCGCTACCGGGTGGTCCGGCGCTTTCCCCATTTCACCCTGGTCGAAGCGGAACCGCAGACCGGGCGCACCCACCAGATCCGCGTGCATTGGGCTTCCGCCGGCCATCCCGTGGTCGGTGACCTGACCTACGGAGCCCCCGCGAAGCTGCGGGTGGGGGGAAGGGAAGAGGCAACGCTTCCGCGCACGTTTCTGCACGCCGCAAAGCTGGCGTTTGCGCACCCGCTCACTGGCGAAGCGCTGACGTTTGTGGCGCCCTTACCCGCGGAGCTGGCGGAATTCCTGCAACGGATTGAAGGCTACGACCACTGAACGGATTTGGAAGGGCGGGGCTTTACAGGCTGCGGAAAAACCGCCAAAGCTGTCATCCTGAGGAGCCGCAGGCGACGAAGGACCTCTGCATTGGCCTGATTCTACAAATGCAGGGGTTCTTCGCTTCGCTCAGAATGACAGTGCCTCCGAGTTTTTTCGCAGCCTATCTACAGCCACGGATGCATCACAATGACGATTCTCGATCGCTTCAGACTGGACGGCAAGGTCGCGCTGGTGACCGGATGCAAGCGAGGCATCGGCAGGGCAGCAGCGGCCGCCTTGGCCCAAGCCGGTGCGGATATTGTGGGCGTAAGCAAATCGCTGGAAGCGAGCGGCAGTGACGTCGAGAAGGCCGTTGTGGCGGAGGGCCGCCAGTTCCGGGCTTACCGCTGTGATTTTCGAAGCCGGCAAGCCGTCGCGGAGTTCATCGGGCGCGTGACGGCCGATTTTCCAGCGATCGATGTGCTGGTCAATAATGCCGGGGTCATTCTGCGCAGGCCGGCCGCCGAACACCCGGACGAGTACTGGGATGAGGTCATGGAGGTGAACCTCAATTCCCAATTCGTTCTCAGCCGCGAGGTGGGCAAACGGATGATCGCGCGCGGCTCGGGGAAGATTATCTTTATTACCTCTCTGCTGGCGTTTCAGGGCGGAATCCTGGTTCCCGGCTACGCGGCCAGCAAAGGTGGCATTGCGCAGCTCACCAAGGCGCTGGCCAACGAATGGGCTGGCAGGGGTGTACAGGTCAATGCGATTGCCCCCGGATATATCGCTACAGATAATACCGTGGCGTTGCGGGCTGACGCGGAAAGGAATGCTGCCCTCCTCGCGCGTATTCCCGCGGGTCGTTGGGGAGCACCCGAAGATTTGCAAGGCGCAGTGGTTTTCCTGGCATCGGGCGCATCCGACTATGTGAGTGGGACGATTCTGGTGGTGGACGGAGGCTGGCTGGCAAGGTGACCGCGTAGCCCGCCGCCGGCACAAGCCCCACACCTTGGGTAGGGGCCGTCGATTCGCTGTTTAGCATGGGAGGAATTCCATGAAGAATCCGAAACGAGCAGCACGACGTGGCGTATCGAGGAGGGATTTCTTTAAGAACGCCGGAGCAGGGTTGCTTGCTTCAGAACTTGCCGCAACCACAGCGGCTGCGCGGGCTGCTGTCAGCACGGGTCCAGCGGTTTTGTTCACGCCCAGCGGAGGGCTTACTCAGATCTCTCCGAATCTTTACGTCTTGCGCGACACCTGCAACGTGTATGTGCTCAAGGACGGGAACCGCGCCTTGCTCATCGACTTCGGTTCCGGCCACGTTCTGAAGTTGCTGGGCCAGGCCGGCGTAACCCAAGTGGACGCAATCCTGCATACCCATCATCACCGGGATCAGTGCCAGGGCGACGGGCGAGCCGCCGCGGAGCGCATCCCGATCCACGTTCCTGGGCACGAAAGGCACCTTTTCGAGGATGCTGAGAACTTCTGGCGCAACCGGCGGGTATTTCATCTCTACTATGTGCGCAATGATTTCTTCACGATCACTCACAACCTGCCGGTGGCTGGGATCTTGCGTGACTATGACACGTTCCGCTGGGGACCGCACGAACTGCTCATCTACCCCACGCCCGGGCATACGCTCGGCTCGGTAAGCCTGGTGGGGACAATCGATGGGCGAAAGACGGCCTTTACGGGAGATCTTATTCACTCACCTGGCAAGGTCGTCAATCTGTATGACCTGCAGTATCAATACGGGAGTACAGACGGCGTGGACTTTGCGGTGTACTCGCTGGCGCGGATGCGCGAGCTTGGGCCTGAGCTGATTTGCCCGTCGCACGGCGAGCCGTTCCGGAGCGCGGAAGCAGGGTACACCGAGCTAATGGGCAAAATGCGAAGCTGGGCGGAATCGTACGCGCCGGGGACTTCGTTCACCGTGGACAACCACGCCTTTGCCGTGACGCCTCACCTGGTGGCTTCGCACCAGACCACCTCGAGCTTCTATGCCGTGATCAGCGACAGCGGAAAAGCGCTTTTTGTTGACTACGGTTCCGCGAGCGGGAACTTCTTTAATGGCTTCAACACGGCTGCGCCCGTCTTGGACCGCATGCGCTTTGTGGAACATACGATTCCGGAACTCAAGGCGCGCTATGGGATGAAGTCCATTGACGTCGCCATGCCCAGCCACATGCATGACGACCACTTGAATGGTTTCCCGCACCTGGCCCGCCACCACGGCGCCAAAATCTGGTGCTATGACAACATGGTGGACATCCTGGAAAACCCACGCGGCCATAACCTGGGCTGCACCCTGGCGGAACCCATCAAGGTGGATCGAGCTTTCCGCAACGGCGAGACTTTCAAGTGGGAGGAATTTGAGTTCAAGATCTTCCACTCACCCGGCCACACGGAATATCAAATGGCGATGTTCGCCGACATTGACGGCGCGCGTGTGGCGTTTACGGGCGACGCCATCTTTCCCGCCACGGCCGGTGCGCCCTACCAGTTACGCCACAACCTGATTTTCCGCAATTGGGTTGAGAACGATAGCCACCTTCGCTCCATGCGGACGATCCTCGATCATGCGCCCAATATCATTGCGCCGGGTCACGGGAAACCCTTCGTGGCGAACCAAGAGGATTTGCAGGACCTGAAGCGCCGGCTCGAGCAGCAGCAACGCTATTTCAGTGACGTCATTGCCGACCCGGATTCGAACTTCGGCCTGAACCCAAGTTGGGCGCGCCTTTACCCGTATCAGCTTCTGGCCAAGGTGGGGTCAACTGCCACACTGGAACTCCGGGTGCGGAACTACCGTGCCAAGCCGATGCACCTGGAAGCGGCGCTGGTGCTGCCGGAGGATTGGAAGGCTGCACCGGAGGTAACCCGGCTGGATGTGCCCGCTCAGAGTGATGGCAAGGCGGACTTCGCTGTCACGATCCCGGAGGCGTGGGACCACGCCAAGCCCCGCGTGGCCGTGGCCGCGGATATCCTGGCGGACGGACAATACCTGGGCCAGATCGCCGAAGGGGTAGTGGATATAGAATTCAAGGCCTAGCGCAGCGTGCGTGGCGGCTGTATAATCGCACCTCGCTTGGATGCAAAACAAACGGCAGATACTCGCAGAGCGATCACGGCCTACGAGGTTTGCGAAATTCGGTGACGGAGGCAGGGATTTATGAATCCTATGAATCGCAGAGATTTCATGCGGCGCTCGGGAATGGCCACCACAGCCGGATCGGTGGCGCTACGCAGCGGCGGCAAAGTCTTGTGGGCATCGTCGCCGGGGCCCGCTTCGGTTCCGCCCAGCGACCAAGTGCGCCTGGGCGTGATTGGCATGGGCGCGCGGGCATTTCAAGACACCTACAGTTTCAGCGTGACGCCGGGCGTGGAGCTCGTGGCGGTATGCGATGTGTATAAAGATCGTCTGCTTCGCGCCCGGGAAGTGTTCGGAGAGAAGTTCGAGACCACCGGCGACTATCGAAAGATTCTGGACCGCAAAGATATCGACGCCGTGCTGATCGCCGTGCCCGATCACTGGCACAAGAAAATGATCATCGACGCGATGGATGCCGGCAAAGACGTCTATTGCGAGAAACCCATGACTTACGAAATTGCCGATGGCGCGGCAATCATCGAGGCCGAAAGGCGCACCGGCCGGATCCTACAGATCGGCAGCCAGTGGGTGAACTCACCGCTCACGGAGCTTGCGAAAAAGTGGATTGAGGAGGGCCGTTGCGGGCAAATCACGCTGGTGAAGGCGTGGGAAAACCGCAACACACCCTCTGGCGCGTGGTTCTATCCCCTCGCTGCGGATGGGAACGAAGAGATGATCGATTGGAAGGCTTGGCTGGGCCCGGCGCCCCAGCGGCCATTCGACGCGCGGCGCTTTTTCCGCTGGCGGTGCTACTGGGATTATTCCGGCGGATTGCAGACCGACCTGGTGGTGCATCACCTGAACACACTGCATTACCTGATGCATGAGCCCTACCCGCGCAGCGCTATTACTTATGGCGGCGGCTATCGCTGGAAGAAAATCTATCCCGAGATGGAAGTGCCGGACGTGGTGCAGACGCTCTTCGAATATCCGAATTTCACCTACAACGTTTCGCTGACGCTCAATTCCTCCAGCCAGGGTTTTGGCGCCTATTTTATGGGAACCAAGGGTACGATTGAGATCAGCGAATTGGCTCTCTCATTTTATCCGGATGACCCCTTCGACGATGCGGGCTGGGTCGTGACCACATGGCCGCAGAAGGTGCAGGACGAATGGGTGAAACAAAATAACTTTGTCAGCATCAGCCAAGAGTGGGCCCGAGGAACCTGCGCGGCACGGGAAGCGAACGAGCACTACGATGTGATCGGTGATCCGACTGATCTGCACGCGAGAGCCTTCGTCGACTGTGTGCGCGCGCGGAAGAAAAGCAAGGAGTCCGCTGTGGAAGGCCACAACGCAGCGGCGGGCGCCCACCTTGCCAACATGTCATACCGCAACGGCAGCCGGAAAGTCCTTTGGGATGGGAGGCAGGCTACGCTCGCGTAAGCAGGGCGCTGGCGCCAGGGATTTGCTCTCTCGGGCCTTCGGCGAGGGCATTCAGAGGAGACCGAAATTGACAATAAAAAAGACGGTATCCTGGATTTTGGGCGCGCTCATGTCTGCGAGCCTGGGGGGTGGGGTTGTGTTTGCGCAAACTTCGGGCAAGATCCGCATTCTTTATGTAGGCGATTCATCCGTTACCCTGGGCGCCGTAGGTGCAGGGAGCAATTTCTCTTACGACCAGCGCGGCGTGCAGATTGAGGTGGCCGCGGAGAAGATCTTGAACGCCTGGCGCAAGAACCCCCGATTTGAAGTGAGTTACCTGACCGGGTGGGATGCCCTGGCGCAATTCCCGGAAACGCCCGAGGCGCTGCACCGCTACGATGTGGTGCTGCTGAGCGACGTCGACAGCGATTCGCTGGTGCTCTACCCGACGGAGCGATCGACGCACGCGCCCATGGGGCCGAACCGGCTGAAATCAATCCGGGAATACGTGCGGCAGGGAGGGGCGCTGGTGATGATCGGGGGTTACTCAACGTTTACGGGTCGTCATAATAGCGGAAACTACCAGGGCACCCCCGTGGAAGAGGCGCTTCCGGTCAATTGCCTGGCGGTGAACGACGATCGCATGGAAACGCCGGAGGGCGTGACGGTGGAAGTGAAGCAGGCGCAGCACCCGATTCTGCGCGGGATCGAGTGGACGCCCAGCCCCATTTTCAACGGGTATAATCGCCTGGAAGTAAAAAAAGGCGCGGAGGTGCTGGCCAGCTTCAAGGAGACGGGTGACCCACTGGTGGTGGTCGGGACTTTCGGCAAGGGCCGGTCAATGGCTTTTGCCTCCGATATCGCTCCCCACTGGGGCGCGGGCTTCCAGGAGTGGAAGTACTACCAGCAGTTTTGGGTACAGGCTCTGGAATGGCTGGTGTCGCGATAGGGAGTTCGAGGAAACCCTGAAGGCAGGAATGAGGAGGATGAGATGAAAAAGGTAATGATCATGCTGTTGAGTGCGTTAGTGGTGGCTACCTTTGCGGTCTCGGCCTTGGCGCAGGGCAATCCGCGGGGTACTGCAAAGCTGACCCTCAAGGGAAAAACGGTTTCGGTCGAGTATGGACGGCCCTCCCTGAAAGGGCGCAGCGTGGACCAACTCTTAAGCCAGTTGCAGGCCGGAGAGGTGTGGCGCCTGGGAGCGGATAAGTCAACGACCCTTTCCACGGGTGTCGATCTCGCCTTCGGCGACACCACGGTGCCGGCCGGGGACTATAGCCTGTGGATGCAGAAGCAGGCGGACAACTCCTGGAAGTTGGTCTTCAACAAGCAGCACGGCCAGTGGGGGACCAAGCACGATGCGGCGCAAGACGCGGCGTCGGCGCCGTTGAAGCAATCGCAGGCCGCAAAACCCGCGGAGATGGTGACCATCACGCTGGCCAAAGCCGGGGCGGGCGGCGCCATCACCATCGAATGGGGCACGATGACAGTGACCGCCGGTTTTACGGCGAAATAAGGGCAAGCCAGGGTCGGAAGAACCAGTCCCAGTTCGAAGTTCGGGGTCGGACGAGCGACTCTGAACGCCGTGCGGACGGGCTTGGGGGTAGGCATGCGTTATCGAAGGTTGGGGCGTACAGGATTGAAGGTTTCGGATATTTTTCTGGGCACCATGACTTTCGGAAGCCTTTCCGGCGGGCATCGAGTGCCCGGGATGCGGCATCTTGTAGTGTGGCGTTGCTTTCCTGGACTCGACCGCGAGTGAAATTCTGAAACTTTTCTCTGCCCCAAGGTGTCTGTATAAGTGGAAGAAATTCTTCGGAGGTGTAAGGCGATCCCATGGTTATCATTGCAGTGTTTGGTGGTCTGGTTATTGGTGGTGCACTCTTTGCCGTACTCAAGAACAGCGGCAGCAAGTCAGCGGACAGCAGATACACGAAGTTGGACATTGGGTAACCGCGGGATCCCGCTAGAACGGTCCTGTCCCAAGTAGGCCAAACCTTCCCCAATACCTCGCAAGGCAAAACATGGAGGAGAGGAGGCGGGAGTGTCTGTCGTCGCCAGACGCGTCCCCTGCTCTGTTTTTGTCACCTTCCGGAACCTTGAACAGAATAGTTTCGTGTGCGAAGATGGATGATGTTCAGGCAAGGTCCTCGCCTGCAACCTGCGACCATGTGTTCGCACTGGTAGGTCCCGGAGGCAAATGCGGTGTTCAATCCGCGACTCGACGTCATCCTTTGCCCAACTGATTTCAGCGCACACTCGGCGGCGGGATTGCGCGTGGCGGGAGGCATCGCGCGTGCTTTTCAGGCGCGCGTGGTGCTGCTGCATGCGCAGCGCCTGGAAGTGCCGGTGTACTTCACAAAGGCACAGGCACGGGCCCTGAAAGCGCAGTTGCGACGAAGCGCACGGACGGCCTGGGGTTACGTGAATGATTTTGCGGACCAATACCTGGTCCCGGGAGTACCCCACACGATTTTGCTGCTCGAAGAAGATCCGGTCGAAGCAGTGTTACGTGTGGCGAAGGAACTGCGTGCA
>Ga0116124_1000398_pt1 | contig 39938 bp, 36 predicted proteins | sample June2015DPH_13_1_2_FD_89728 | JGI IMG/M metagenome (GOLD analysis project Ga0116124, IMG submission 89728) | Peatland microbial communities from SPRUCE experiment site at the Marcell Experimental Forest, Minnesota, USA - June2015DPH_13_150 | ecosystem: Environmental > Terrestrial > Soil >... | reverse complement strand
TACCGCAACTGCTATCCCAGCCACTCCGATAGGAACAAGAGGAATGCTGAGTGGAGACGAAACGACTGCACCCGTAATCTTTGCGGTCACAGTCACCGTTGAAGTATGCGTTGAAACGATCACCTTGATGTGCCCTGGAGGCCTCAATGGAGAGGGAAACAAGACGCCTACACCATATGCTGCATTCTTAAAACCAGTCAACCAAACGAACCATAGAAGGTAGGTCCCCGTCTCAATTGGCGCCGTCATCTGGAATGATGCAGATCCCTTCGTTCCTGGAGGACCGGTACTCGACGGGACGCCCGCGTACACAGACCGAAAGAAATTCTGGTCGGGAGGCCAGCTTGGAGTCCATGAAGCAATGAACAGAAGCTGATACGGGACGCCCGGGTGCTTTGGGTTTAGCCAGATTTGATAGCTTATTGCGAATGACACATTTTGTCCAGGCAGAACGATGACGGTCTGCGGTGCCACCGACGTTAGATACGCAAAATCAATAAGGTCACCAGAAGGCCCCTCTACCGCGCAGGCTGGCAACACATAGAGGTCCCCGTTTGCAGATCCACAAAACTGAGACATCACAGGCCGCGTCCCAATCAGAGAAGAAAACAGAAGCAGGAATAGGATTAGACTTATCCTAATCAAGCTCCCCCTCACAATTTCACGTTCCTTGTAGATTTCTCGAACTATCGGTTGGGTACTTCTTGTCATTGCGCCCCTCCTCGGCGCTCCCTCGACGAGCAAGAGAAATCAGTGAGCTCTAAACAGGTCTTCAGTGAATCCCTGAGAACAACCAGAACATACTGATCGTTCAGGATTTCAGGCTTTGCACCGGCTGACCTGGTGGTGGGTGTCTTGGTGCGCACACACACAAATACGACACAGATGTGCAACAGTATTGGATGGGAAATTCGCGTTTTCGAGGGGAATTTGATGTATCTGAGTTACTGCGGGATAAGGGTCACCGATCTCGAAAGATCACTGAGGTTCTATACTGAATTGTTTGGGTTGAAGGAAGTTGGCAGAGGAGACAGAACAAAGCACGGCGCTGGTATCTATGTGCTGCTTCGTGATCCCAAGTCTCACCAGAAATTGGAATTGAACTGGTATCCAGAGAGGTCACGGTATGGCGTGCCCTATGTGCCCGGCGAAGGACTTGACCACATAGCCTTCAAGGTGGACGATGTCACCAAGACTTTTGGAATGCTGGTAAGCAAAGGTGCGGAGCCTACTGAAATCGATCCCTCCGTGTATGGCGGATGGAGCGCATACGTGAAAGACCCAGACGGCAACTGGATTGAAATATATCAGCAAGGCCCATCGACTGACAGTCCGATCCCGGAGGGCTACTAGAGAGCTCTAATCCAAAAGTTGTTCAAGGAGAATCGCCGTCGGAAATTCAGGCTGAAGATTCAGGCGGCGTGTGATCGTTTTCAGCAGTATCGAGAGCGCCTTGGGGTGTTTCCTCTCATCATCCTATCATCTTACAGATTGCTTGCGACAGCTTCTGTGAATTCGCGCGTGCTGAGTTCAGTGGCTCCTTTCATCTGCCTTGCCAGATCGTAGGTTACCTTCCCTTGTTCTATTGTCCTCTCAACGGCCATCTCAATGTTCTTCGCGGGTTCATTCCATCCTATGTATTCGAGCATCATGGCACTTGACAGTATCATGGAGGCGGGGTTCACTTTCCCGAGTCCAACATATCTTGGCGCGGTTCCGTGGGTAGCCTCAAAGATGGCCCTTCCTGTTTCGTAGTTGATGTTGGCGCCTGGCGCTATTCCCAGTCCGCCCACTTGAGCTGCACATGCATCAGATAGATAGTCCCCGTTGAGGTTTGGGGTTGCGATAACATCATACTCTTCCGGCCTAAGCAGGATTTGTTGGAACATCGAATCAGCGATTCTGTCCTTGATCAGGACCGTAGCTTGCGGCAGCTTACCATTGCGCGTCTTGAAAAGATCCTCCTCAGTGAGGATCTTGTCTCCGAACTCTTGTGCGGCTTCGTAAGCCCAGTTTCTGAATGCGCCCTCGGTGAACTTCATGATGTTGCCTTTGTGCATTAGAGTTACGCTCTTCCTTCCGTGTTCTATTGCGTATCTGACAGCAGCTCTGGCAAGTCGCTTAGTGGCTGCTAGGCTGATTGACTTGATGCCTATCGCCGAGTCCTCTCTAACTTTTTTCCCCATCACGTCCCAGAGAAACGATATGACTCTCTTGACCTCTCGAGATCCCTCTTGCCATTCGATGCCGGCATAGACGTCTTCGGTGTTTTCTCTGAATATGACCACATCGAGAAGTTCCGGACGCTTCAATGGTGAAGGGACTCCTCTGAAGTGCCTTACTGGTCTCACACAGGCATAGAGATCCAGTCTCTGCCTTAGAGTGACGTTCAGCGACCTTATCCCTTCGCCTACTGGCGTAGCAAGCGGCCCTTTCAAGGCCACGCCATAGTAGTTGATCGCGTTGATGGTATCTTCCGGAAGCCAAGTATTGAACAGTCTGTGTGATTCCTCGCCAGCATAGACCTTGAGCCATACTATCTTCCTGCGAGATCCGTAGGCCTTGGAAACAGCGGTGTCCACGATCTCCCTTGCGGCGGGTGCGATGTCTTGTCCAACTCCATCTCCGTCGATCATTGGAATTACGGACTTGTCAGGAGTTGTTCGCTTTCCGTCTCTGAATTCTACACGGTTACCTTCGGACGATACTTGCGGCATCTCAGGGTCCAAACTATTCACCGGCTCTTCACGCCCATCAGTCGAGTATGGTTGAGCAATCCGCCGTCAACCAGCACCGTCGCTAGCCTAGGAGGCAGAGAACAAGTGACGATGAACTCCGTTTCTGATGTCATGTTCCGGCACGAGAGAGTTGTTCCTCCCGCTTGCAGAGTCCCCCTGATGTCGTCAATGCGGATTCGATCCCCCTGGTGTGTTTCTTCGTAGTCTTGCGGGTCTTTGAAGCTCAGCGGTACTATTCCGAAGTTCACCAAGTTTGTTTGGTGAATCCTGGCGAATGACTTAGCGATTACAGCGGTGACCCCCAGATACATCGGGGCCATTGCGGCATGTTCTCTACTGGATCCCTGCCCATAGTTCTCACCTCCGACAATCAATCCCCCCTTCCTTTCTTTGGCTCGCTTCACAAAAGTCGGATCTACTGATTCGAAGACATGCTCTGCTATGGCTTCCACATTGCTTCGAAGAGCCATTATCTTGGGCCCGGCTGGCATTATGTGGTCGGTGGTCACATTGTCTCCGACTTTGATCAAGACCTCTCCTGCGAGATCTCGGGGAAGTCCATTCCTGATCGGAACTGGACGAATATTCTTCCCTCTGACTACTGGGACGGTTTCAGGGTTGTTTGCTGGTTTGATAATCATGCTGTCGTCAATGCTGACAATAGGCGGAAGGTGGATCTTTGGCACCGGTTCGACTTTTCTCGGATCGGTTAACACTCCCGCCATTGCGGAGACGGCGGCTGCCTGGGGGCCCACTAAATAGACTTCAGCATCCTGCGTGCCACTTCTACCGACGAAGTTGCGATTGAAAGTCCTGATCGACACTCCACCGGAAGGCGGGGCTTGACCCATACCTATGCATGGTCCGCATGCGGGTTCTAGAACCCGTGCTCCAGCTTCTAGCAGAGAGGTCAGCGCACCATTTCGGGTAATCTCAAGGAGCACCTGTCTCGATCCGGGAGAGATTACGAGACTGACATCTGGGTGGACTCTCCTTCCCTTAAGGAGAGAGGCAACGGTCATTAGATCTTCGAGGGACGAGTTGGTGCAGCTTCCGATGGCAACTTGGTCGATCTTCATTCCCTCTAGGTCTGAGACCCTTGCGATATTGTCTGGGCTGTGAGGTTTCGCCACGAGGGGCTCAAGCTGCTCTAACTCAATCTCGACAATTTCGTCATAGATGGCGTCCCCGTCCGGACAAAGCGGCTTCCAATCGTGCTCGCGTTGCTGAAGGTTCAGAAAATCAAGGGTCATCTGGTCTGAAGGGAATATGGACGTTGTAGCACCTGTCTCAGCGCCCATGTTCGCAATATTCGCTCTTTCGGGAACTGAGAGATTCCTGAGGCCGTCGCCTCCGTATTCGAGGGCTCGACCGAAGCCGCCCCTCACACCAAACCTTCGAAGCACTTCAAGAGCAACATCTTTGGCACATGTCCAAGGCTTCAGTTTTCCATTCAGCCGCATCCCAATGACCTTAGGCATTGTCAGATAGAACGGCCTCCCGGCCATTGCAACGGCAACATCCAGGCCGCCAGCTCCAATGGCAAGCATGGCCGCTCCTCCCGCTGTGGGAGTGTGACTGTCCGAGCCTAGGAGCGTCTCGCCTGGGACAGTGAATCTCTCCAAGTGCACTTGGTGACATATCCCGTTTCCCGGCTTCGAGAAGAGCACTCCATGTTTGGAAGCAACTGTCTGAAGGTAGAGGTGATCGTCGGCGTTCTCAAACCCTGTTTGGAGGGTATTATGGTCCACATAGCTGACAGACAGTCTTGTCTTCACATTTTGGATCCCAAGTGCCTCCAATTCAAGATAGACCATGGTCCCCGTCGCATCTTGAGTGAGAGTCTGATCTACTCGTATGCCGATCTCCTCACCCGGGGTGGGCACTCCTTCGACACAATGCTTTGCAACTATTTTCTCGACGAGCGTTCCAGTCATCCGAAACCACTGCCGCAGCGAATATCATGCAGTCAAGCAGACTAGTAGAGCGCGGTTCCGAATGTCACAGACCCGCCCAATAAGTGATTCATTCGAGATCGATGGGAGCCGTCTCTGCGTGTTTCGCGGATTTGGGAATGGTGTTGCAGACCTAGACATATCGCTTATACTGCACCAGATGTGCTGAGCTGCGGGTTCAAGCAGCGGAGTCGCCTTGGAGTCACGAAAGCGGATACTCGAAGAGCCTTCTGAAATCGAGACCACGATGAGTTTCGTTGATGGAGCACAGAATCGGCTATTCTACAGAGGGATCGATGTCCGCTCTCTTACGGAGCACAGCAGCTACGAGGAGGTCGCCTACCTTCTCCTCATCGGGCAACTGCCAAATAGGAAGCAACTTGACGAGTTCACACGCACAATGGCGGCTAGTCGAAGGATACCTGCGGGCACGGTCACTCTGATAGGATCACTTCCTCGGTCGGCACTGCCCATGGACGTTCTCAGGACAGCAATCTCAGCAATGGCCATGTTCGACCCCAAGCCTAGGGAGAATCGCAGGGAGGCGCTCTTGGATGTGGCGATTGAGCTGATCACTCAAGCACCGACGATTGTCACTGCTCACGATCATATCCGTAACTCACGTCTGCCGATAGAACCAGACCCAGAGCTCGGGCATGCTGCAAACTTCCTGTACATGCTGAAGGGTGCCAAGCCAGACGAATACGAGGCCAAGGCTCTCGATACCTGTTGGGTCCTCCACGCTGATCACGGCCTGAACCCTTCGACGTTCGCGGCAAGGGTAACTGCTTCAGCCCAGTCGGACATATACGCGGCGCTAACCACGGCCATTGGAACGCTGAAAGGCACAATTCACGGTGGAGCGAATCAGAAAGTCATGGAGATGCTCCTTGAGATTCGCGCCGAGGAGAAGGTGGGTGAATACGTGAAGAACAGTCTGAGACAAGGGAAGAAGATACCTGGATTTGGTCACAGGATCTACAAAGGCGAAGATCCACGGGTCGCGCACCTACGAAGCCTTTCCAAGTCTCTGTGTGAGAGGACGAAGAACACTCATTGGTTTGAGCTTTCGACAAAACTCGAGGAGACTGTCTCTCAGGAAAAAGATCTCCACTCGAATATGGACTTCTACTCGGCCACACTCTACTATGCGCTTGGGATCCCGGTCGACATGCTCACAACGATGTTCGCATGCAGCCGTATGGCTGGCTGGACAGGTCACATAATCGAACAGTATGAACTGAACAGGCTGATACGTCCTTTGGGAGACTACGTTGGCGACCTCAGCGTGGAATATGTTCCTATCGAGAAGAGGCGATAGGTTGTACGAGCGGAACGGGCCGAGAGATCCCGAGGCATGCGTCTTGGGAAAGACAGCGTAGACCCGCACGCACTGGTCTCCGATTGTTACGCTTCGTTTTCAAGCATATTGTGTCAGACTGACTGCAGTGAGAAGAGGATCCGGAGGACACGCACAAGTTGGACTGGATACTGGAAAATGCTCCTACCTGAAACCTTCCAAAACCTACGTGACACCCAGCCTGCCCAACCCGAGTATCACGTCACAGTGACACGTTCAAAACATAGGGTGCCACGTCCCCCACCAGAAACCTCCCTTACCTATATCCCCGGTCAGCTGGTGCGGGCACCCGAATTTGAACCGTTCATTGGCGTCGTAGTTTGATTTTGTGTGTGTGCTCAGCAGCGTACACACACCAAGCGATAACACAAACTGAGGATGTCCAACCGACGATTCAATGCGACTGCCGCGTCAAATCATTTGACCGATTGTGCTCAATCGGCTCGCGAGTCTGATTTGGACGCGCACAATCCTCTACGGCACTGAATCCTACCAATCGTCCCAATGCACAATGGTGCCGACAGGCTCACGGGGTCCAGGCTTGAACCTCACGCCTTTCGTGTAAGCCACTGGAATCAGCCCTGTCTGCATGACTTCCTCGAAAGGAATACCGAGTAGCTTCGCAGCATCTTCCTCAAAGAACAAGTGAAAGCTGGTGAAGGTTGTGCCGAGACCTCGAGCTCGTGCGGCGAGCATGAAACTCCATGCCGCAGGCACAATTGAACATCACTGCGCAGCCTGGGCAACCGTCGGGAGGCCCTCCGTGCGGCCCTCGATGCACGGAATAACGTGTACTGGTACCTCATGGAGATGTTCAACCAAGTACAGGGCTGAAGCCACAACTCTTCCCTGCGTCGCATTTCGCACAGGGTCGTCGAGGCTCTCGCTGGTCATAGCAGCTGAGTGAGACAGGTACATCTCGGCGCCTTTGCGATAGAGGCTCGCAAGTGCGGCGCGTTTACTGGAGTCGGTCACCACAACGAAATGCCAGTTCTGCCTATTCGACCCAGTAGGAGCCTGCTGAGCAATGGCGACGCATTCCTCTATTACTTCACGTTCGACCGGTCGAGAGAGATCTAGGCGCCTACGTACAGCTCTCGTCGTAGTAAGTAGTTCATCCGGGCTGAGGTTCAATGTACTCGTAAGAGACCACCAAAGGGTCTGATGGCTCCCGATCCCTCTTGAGACTTCCGATGAAAGGCGAATACTCAGTCTCTCTCAATCCGATGCTTCTAATCATGACTTGCGCATGATTAGACGAGACAGCTTTTCATCCGGCTGTGCTCGTCTTCGAGGTAGCTCGGCAAGCTCGACACTAGCCAGTGGAACAGATCCCAATCGAACTAGGGTTCTCTCAAAACTCCCTTGTTCGACATTTCCTGTTTGCTGTTGACATGTTTCGCTCTTTCACTGCAACCCGCCAAAGCAGAGAGTCTGGTCTGTTGGAAAGGAACGCGATTCCCAGAACCAAAGCAAGATGCGCTGGTAGCTTCGAACATCCTCACCTTTGAGGCGATCTCCTACCAGGTAAAGGGCCACTGGACCAGCTCAGGGAGTGTAGGGGCAGTCAAGATTCAGGAAGTCTACGCCGGGGGACCGCCCATACCGGGCGGCAGACTAGCCTAGGCCGCCCCTCTTAGTGTGCTCGTTCAGGACCCGCTGCAGTCTTAGCTTCTCTTGATGACCAGTAGCGCACTCTCTGGTCGTCTGATGCTGTTCATGAGCCGCGAGAGCCTGGCTGTAATTAGGTGCGCGAGTTTCGTCAAGCGTCGGCGTTGCCATATGACCACGTAGGCGTCCAAGACCGCGTACAGGGCGCCTATGATGAATCCAGATTGATTGATGCCGAGTTGGTACGCCACCGAGATGGACAGCATGTCGACGGCTGTGGCCACTAAGTTCTCAGCGAATTCGGTTGAGAGTTCGATCACTCTTTGCGTTGCTCCTGTAGTTTGTTCGTTATGTCTTGGATCTTCTTGGCGGCTTCTTCCAGTGCGTTCTTGGCTTGCTCAGCCGCTTCTTTGGAGTATTGGCGTTTCAGTTCGTGGAACAAGCTTCGCATTTCGTGGCCAAAGTCCCTTGCAGCTTCGCGCAGCTCCTTAGCGTTCTCTCGGTCGAACCCAAACCACATAGGGCCTATGAGGCCTGGGGTCGGTCCGAAGTGTTCTAGACGCCGGTCGAGTTCTTCGCGACTCTTTCCTTCGTCCTCCAGGAATTTCTTGCCTTGCTCCGTCAGTCCGTATCGTCGTATTCCGGGTTCTTGTTGAGTTGCTTCTTTGATGTGGCCTTGGTCCTGCAGCCAGGAAAGCAGCGGGTAGATTGATCCCGGACTGGGCTTCCAGTACCCGTTGGTTTGCTTTTCGATTTCACTCATGATCTCTGAGCCTGACATAGGCTTGTCGCTAAGCATCTTCAACAACTTGTATCGAAGGAACCCTTTCGGAACAACGGCCGTATGTCGCATCCAGTGGCGCATCCAATGTTTGCGCCCGCGTTCGTAGCCCGAACTTGCAGACTCATCTTCTTCATTCATTCCATGTACCTCCTTCATGTCAATCACGATATCGTTGGCGATATCAATAGCGATACCGCCCTATAAACATGCCTCACTAGTCACATCCAGAGGCAAGCAACCAAGCCGACCCTTCCTAAGCGAAGCCTGCATGACTCTCCACGGTCTAATGCCATATCAAATGTGAAATTCTCGACCCTACGTAGCTTCAGTGTAATCTAAACGGGAAGTAGTGTTGTTTGGCACACATCCAATCGCCTCCGATGACCAAGGAGGAGATAGAATCATTTCTGAAAGAGGCGCAGATCGCGAGGTTCTGCAGCACCAACAAGGACGGGAGCATACACGCGGCTCCGGTATGGTACAAGTACGAGACCGGGCGGATCATCGTGGTGACGCCCGAAGCCAGCCGCAAGGTCAGAAACGTCAAACGCAACAAGAATGTCACAATGCTGGTTGATATCGAGCAGCCCACAGTCAAAGGCGTCGTGATCTACGGCAAAGCAGAAGTGCAATATCCGGCAACTCGCGAGAAATTCATGTCAGACGCTATCTCGGTGTTTGAGAAGTACATGTCAAAAAACGAAGCCGAGCGCTAGGCCGCGGGATTATTCAAAGTAACTAGAGGCGTAGAGATAGTCGTCACGCCGGAACGTATGGCCTCCTTCGATACAAACAAAAGCGAGACACTCCGCGCTTTGGCCCGAGGACAATATGGCGCTGATCTAAACTCACGGTCGGACGCGGACTCTTCTCGTCGGTCCTATTGTTAACTCCTGCCAGTAGCACGAGTTTGCGATCTGGATGAGTCCATCCTTTTTTACAATAGTCTTAAATCGACTGTGTCTGTCCGTTGCGGTCATAAGTGCTGGTGAAGACGATTTCTCATGAATTGTATCAAAGGGCTCTCAAAGTAATTCCAGGCGGAGTCACGAGAAGTTTCCGTTTCTTCGAGCCATATCCGTTCTATGGGAAGAAAGCCTACGGAAGCAAGCTCGTCGATCAAGAGGATAGAGTATACACGGACTATTGGCAGGCTCATGGCGCGCTCGTGCTCGGACATATGCATCCTGCAATAATCAAAGCGGTAAAGGAACAGCTTGAGCTAGGATTCCATTGGGGCGTCTGCAACGAGTGGGAAGTGAAGCTCGCCGAACAAGTGGTGAAGCTCGTTCCCGGCGTGAAGATGATTACATTCAACAACAGTGGTACCGAAGCCGACATGTATGCAATGAAGCTTGCACGTGCGTACACTAAGCGCGCCAAGATCGGCAAATTCGAAGGCCATTATCATGGAAATTCTGAGGCGCTTTATGTTGCCACCGGTTGGCCGTCAGACGAACCTGACTCCGCAGGTCACGATCCGCTTTCCGCGAAGAATACTGTTGTGCTTCCGTTTCGCGATGCAGATGCGGCCTACAAAGCCATCAAGAAGAAGGAAATGGCCTGTGTAGTAATGGAGCTAGTCACCGGAGGCACCACTATCCCTGAGGAGAAGGAATTCGTCAAGGGACTGAGGGAAGTCTGCGACGATACTGATACACTGCTGATTTTTGATGAGGTCATCACGGGATTCAGACTGGCCCCCGGAGGTGGTCAGGAGGCTTTCGGTGTCATCCCAGATTTGACGGTTTTCGGAAAGGCGATCGGCGGCGGAGAGTTCCCCGTCGGAGCCGTGGGAGGAAGGACGGAGATCATGGAGCTAATGAGCAGTCAGAAGCACCCGAAGAAGTCGGAATGCGTTGCCCAAGGCGGGACATACTCTGGGAATCCGCTTGTGATGCGCGCCGGCTACGAAGCGACCAAAATCTATGAAGAAAGAAAACTCTACGCGCACATTGACAGACTGGGCGCCAAGTTGATGAAAGGGCTTGAGGAGGCCGTCGAGGATACCGGAGCTAATGCTCGTGTGACAGGATACGGGTCCAAGGTGAAGATCCATTTCCCAAAGCGTGGGTCCAAGGTCAACGACATGAAGTCATTGGTGATAAACCGTGACACCGAGATAGAGAAGCGTTACTTTGGGCAGCTGATTTCGAACAGGATATTTGCGCTAACCCAAGGCATGGTGCATTTCTCTATCTCGCTGCCACACACGGAGCAGGAAATCGACGATTTGATCTCCGCAACCCGTAGCTTCCTGAAGTCTGTGCCCAAGTAACACAAGGCGTGCGCCAAAAGTCATCGGAAACCGCTGGTCCTTCGGTCCGAATGTATGCTGTCTGTGATCGGCTGCTTTCAATCCATGTTGGCAACGGCGCTTGCGTCCTAATTCCCAGCCTGGTTTCAATGTGGGGAAGACTCGTCGACACCGTATACGATTATTCTGACTTAGCGTTCTTGTGGCGCTGTCATTGCCTTGCGTAGGTGGCCGGCTCTGAAGATGAGTAAGATGCTCAATGAAAGCGACAGTACCAAGACCCCAGCACTTGTCTCAAGTATTCCCTTCAAGCCTCCTAGGGAGGTTGAGTATCCCCCGAGTAGATTACCGATTGCCATGCCTAGGCTCAGCATCATGCTGTAGATTCCCATGGCAGAACCTCGGAGATCTCTACTGGCTCTGTCTCCGACATAGGCTAGTGCCGACGGAACCGTGGCTGTTGCCATGAAACCTCCCGAGGCTATGAGTGGAAGTTGTTGGTAGATACGTGGAGGGCTGTGCGAAATCGCCTCCAATGTGCTGATGAGTGCCAGTATCAACCCAACGACACCTATGCTGAGAGTCTTGCCTCTTCCTATCTTGTCAGATATCCTCCCGAATACAATAGATCCCACGCCCAACCCGAAAGCTCCAAGAGCCAGAGTCAATCCGACCTGTGAGAATCTGAGTCCGGATTGCATGAGTGACCGTGGTAACACGAAAACTAGCCCCAGAATGGAAGTTAACCCGAGCCAGAGAGGCAAAATAGCGCGCGTGTTCTGATCGAGAGCTGCCAGGGGGTTCACGTGATAACTCCCAGTTGAGGAATGGCTTGTCTCTTTAACCCAAATGATGCTCGCCACACCAGCGGCAAGAAGTAGAATGCCAGTTGCGACAAATGCGACTTCGTAGTTGCGGTCTGTAAGATGCAGAATGGTTGTAGCGAAGGATATTCCAAGAGCGTAGCCAAGTATGTTCGAGAAATCAAAGCCTCCCATGCTAACTCCCCTGTTACTCACTCCCGTCAGATCAGTGATCATGGTCAAGGAAGACACTGTAACCGCTGCGCCGGAGAATCCCATGACGGCATGTACAATCGCGATCGGGTAGACATTTCTCGTTAGCGATATGGCCATCGTGAGCACGGAAATTGACAAGAGGCCAAACAATAGCATTCTTCGTCGTCCTTTCAAATCAACATACGCGCCGATCCATGCGGCTGAGACGAACTCCGCCAACGGATAAGTGGACAGAGCTATCCCAACACCGAAACTGCCCACTGCCAAGTACATGGGAAAAAGGAGAAGTACCGATCCAAAGCCAATCCTGGTAACAAGCATCGCCAAGTACAGGACGAGCAATTGTCGCTTGTGGTCCACCTGTGGAAGGTCATTTCTCCCCACCGGCCCGTGGACTCGACTGAATCCTGACATCTTGATCTTCCCGTGCGCTCTCTGTATCTACAAAGACCTCAGCAATTGTGTGATTGATTACTTTGTTTGCGATCACTTCAGCTGAGGACTATAAGAGTCCCCTTCGTCTGTTCCAAGTGCTTTTGGTGGTCGGTTCTTCACTGTGTAGACAATCAGCAGTGCTTCAACCACCAAGTTTCCTGATGCAAAGAGGATGGAGGAGCCTCGGTTGATTGAGACAATGTAGAGTCCAAGAAGGCCAAGCAGGACCCAGACAAACACGAAATCCTTCACGAACCTAAGCTTGGTCGTTGCCTGGGTATCCTGTTTTCGGTTCTTTCTGCTGTCAATGTAGAGATAGATGCTCACAGTTGTCAGGAATAGTGCACTCCAACTGATGCAAACCGCCCAGAATCCCATTAGATCAGGATATGGCACCATCAATTGTCACTTCAGAACTTGCAGATCTTGTAGAAGAATACCTTGCCGGCGTCGACTAGGAGCAGGTAGGTCGCGACCATCAGTATCAGGAGCGCCCAGTAATTGACTGGAAGCGATGTGAATCCTAGGAATCTGCCGAGGATCGTGAACGGAAGTATCGTTCCAAACGCGACGGCCGAAAGCGTAAGCACCGTAAGCCATTTTCCGGGACGGCTTCTGATGAATGGTATCCGCCTAGTCCTAATCACGAATATCACGAGCACTTCAGTCCAGAATGACTCTACGAACCATCCGCTCTGGAACACTGAGGCTGAAGCGCCGAATATGAAGAGCATGATCCCGTAGGTCAGGAAATCGTACAGGGAACTGAATGGGCCGAAGAAGAGTGTGAACTTCCTCACGAAGCCTATGTCCCAGCGTCTAGGCCATTTCGTGTACTCTTCATCAACATTGTCGCTCGGCAATGTCATGTTCGACACGTCGTACAACAGGTTCATGAACAGTATCTGCATAGGCAACATCGGCAGAAACGGTAGAAAGATCGATGCCGCTGCCGCGCTGAACATGTTTCCGAAGTTCGAGCTTGTTCCCATCAGAATGTACTTTATTGTATTGCCAAAGATCTTGCGGCCTTCCTCGATTCCGTCAGCTAGCACACTAAGATCTTTCTCGAGAAGCACAATGTCGGCGGCACCCTTCGAAACATCTACCGCCGAGTCCACCGATATGCCGACATCCGCCTCATGAAGCGCAGGAGCGTCATTCACACCGTCACCCATGAATCCGACAACGTGACCATTTGCTCTTAGAGATTTTATGATGTCCAGTTTCTGTTCTGGAGTTATCCGAGCGAAAATGGTGGTTTCCTCGACGGCTGTTCGAATCTCGTTTGAACTCATCTGAGTAAGATCCGAGCCTCGAATAACCCTCTTTACTGGGATCTTAAGCTCCTCACATATCTTCACTGCCACAAGCTCATTGTCTCCAGTCAGTATCTTCACGTCAACTCCCATGCGCGTCAGCTCAGCAACAGCTTGTTGAGCATCCTCCTTCGGTGAATCAGTGAATATCAAGAAGCCAAGGAGGGTTAGATTCGACTCATCTTCAGCTGAATAGGAAGTTTTGGCATCTATCTTCCTGTAGGCTATCGCAAGGCTACGGTATCCTGCCCCTGAATATTCGGTCAGCTTCGCGTCAGTCAGCTTCTGAACGGAGTCTATGGCTTCGATCTTCTCTGTCAACTCAGCGTATTTGCATCTTGAAAGGACTGATTCTGGCGCCCCCTTGGTGATTAAGGTCAGGTCGTCGTCTTTTCTGACGACTGTCGACATCATTCGTCTTTGGTAGTCAAAGGGGACTTCATCAACGAATGCGTATGATTTGATCTCCTCTTGAACACTGTTTGCAATCGCGTACTCCCAGATCGCGACATCCATCAAGTTGCCTGTAATCTTCTCTCCGGTCACAGCGGAGTTGCAGAGCAAGGCATACTGGAGGATTCTCGATTCTCTCACCTCGCTAAGCGACGAGTAATCTTTGAGGACAATCTTTCCGCTTGTCAGCGTTCCTGTCTTGTCTGTGCAGAGGGCATCCATGTTGCCAAAGTCCTCGATCGAGACTAGGCGTTTGACGACGACCTTCTTCTTCGCCATTACTCTGGCTCCTTGGGAGAGGCTGATCGTCACGATGGCCGGCATCAGTTCCGGAACCAAGCCAACAGCGACCGCAAGAGAGAACAAGAGAGAACCTATGATCGGATGACCGACAACGGTATTCAACACGAATATTCCAATCACAAGGGCCAAGGTGAGCGTGATGAGCATCGTTCCATACTTCCTCACTCCCCTTTGAAACTCAGTCTCAGGACGAGATTCGGCTAAACTGGTTGATATTGATCCAAACTCGGTGTGTCCTCCGGTCGAGATGACTACGCCGCGACCGCTCCCATGCTGCACCACGGTGCCCATGAACAAGTAATTCGTCAACTGTTGCGGAGTCGGTTGTTGGAGGTTGAGGGCATCAAGGGTCTTCTCGACAGGAAACGATTCTCCTGTCAGTACTGATTCATTGATCTGGAGTTCTCTACACAGAACTATCCTCATGTCGGCTGACACAACATCTCCAACATAGACGGTAACTACATCGCCTGGAACCACAAGCTTCGCATCGATCTCAGAAGGTTTGCCATCTCGTGTCACGACAGCCTTCAATGATACGCTCTGGCGCAGGGCCTGCACAGTCTTCTCTGCCTTGTACTCGTTATAGAAACCTAAGATGACGCTAAGGCAGATCATCGCCAATATCGCTATTGACTGCTCGAATTGACCGAAGAAACCAGCCACAATAGCGGCTGCAAACAGAATTCCGGACACTGGATTCCTGAATTGCCGAAATAGCACCTGGGTCCAGCTGAAGCCCTTCTCAGGCAACTCGTTGGATCCGAACGTCTTGAGACGCTGTTGCGCCTCCTGCGAGGATAGCCCTTGTTCACCGGTCTCAAGCGCCTTGTATACGTCCGTAGAATGGATGGACCAGTAATCTTCGCGTGAGGCTTGGGTCTTCTGTTTTGATACCGTAGTATTCCATCCGCCTCAGCCGAGAGTGTCAAACCGCCCCAAAGTCGGCCGCGATATAGGCCTTCTGTTGGTTTACGTGGCCCCGGTTCGTGAACGCTACGTCCGGGCGCCTTAGGCAGGGTCCTCGTGAGTGTCTATTCTATCAATCATTGGGTACGCAGCCTTGATCGCGTTCTCCAGTTTGGTAGAAGCATCGTGCGCCTGCTTCATAGTTAGGTTCGGGCCAAAGTAGCAATGAAGCACGAGATGAAGTCTGTCGCCGATTCTACTCGCTCTGATTCCGCGAACCTTCTTGATCTCGGGAAAGCGCGTCGCTACGTGTTCGATAAACGATTTGAATTCTGTCCCGCCACCTCGTAGCTCTCTAGAAATCAGATCAGAGGCAGATTCCATATGAATGGTGATCTCTGAGATCTGTGGGTTGGCAGCTTTCAGCTTCCTTTCAATCTCTTTTGAGATCTCATCTGCATGTTTCACTGTCATATTTGCGCTGACCTCGAGGTGAAAGTCAAGGCACGTCTTCTCGTCGATTCTCTGAACGTGCACATTGTGTACTCCTCTAGATCCCGGCACCCCGTCTGCAATTTCCTTCACGAGTGTTCGAATATCGTCTCGATGATGTCCTTGCGGGTCTGTCTGGACAGTCACCCTAGACTTGGGCAGGATATGTCTTACTTCGCGTTCAACCTTCGAAGCGATTCTGTGAACATCCTCGAATTTGAGGTTAACATCAATCGATACATGAAGGTCCACATCGCATCTCTTTCCGGTTACGCGCACAGTTACATGGTGACAATGCTTCACGTCGGTTAGCGTCTCGACCCTCTTCTTGATTGCCCGCGCGATCTCTTTCTCCGAGCGCTCGACAAGAGGAATGGGCAAACCTCGCACCTCTACGAAATTGGACTAGTTCACTGACGGTATTAGCCGTTTGGTTTTAGCCACGTACGTCCAGCATTCTTTCCACTTCTCCTCAGAAACATCCCTCTTCCCCGAGGGTTACCTAAACATATCCCGGGATTGCCTTGGGCGACACGAGTGCCAGCAAGTCATGTTAGAAGGCAAGAATCCAGCGAGGATGAGAAGGACCTGAGGAAAGATGCGCCCGCACCAAACGCTGCCGGTCCTACGGTGAAGCCGCTTGATTCGTCAACGTCAGATTCTATGGCGAAATCGTGAGGGTTCACCTTAGAGCAGATTGTAGACCGGCGAGCAGAGACAGGTTACTCCACCATCTCCTTTGTAGAACTCAGAAACGTCCACTTCAACGGGCCTGTAGCCTGCTACCTTGAGTTTCATGACTGTTTTGGGAAAGCCGGAAGGGATAATCACCTTATCGGCCCCTACGTACAGGGCGTCTGTAGCATAGGCTTCCTCAAGTGGTATCTTGATGAGTCGAAAATCAGGAAATGATATTGGATCAACTAGGTCGGGCGCTATGATCATAGTTTTCCGGCTGAGATACGAGCAGCCGCAAAGAAGGTGGAGGAGACTCGTCTTCACCGCTTTGACGGGAAGATGATCTAAACATGCGGCAAGTTGCCTGATGCCGTTCTCGTTTGTCCTCTGAGATTCTCCAACGATGATGCCTTGCTCAGTGATTACGGCGTCTCCTCCCTCCAAAGTGCCTGGGCTTACTACGGAGTTGATCGTTCCAATGCCCACTTTAAGATCACTCAGATCCTCGCGTAGTGCTTCCTCTTCTCCTCTGCGACTGGTTTCACCAAATCTACCTATCACAGTTCGACGTGACCCGAGTATCGCAGGATCCTGCATGAAAACAGAATCAGGAAAATCCTCCAAAGAAGTCAATTCAATAACCCGCAATCCCGACTCTTTCAAAGTTGAAACGTACTGCTTATGCTGTTCCTTTGCGAGACTCAGGTCAATGCTAGTCTTCGCTGGGTTAGTCGAGACGCACTTCACGTAAGCATTACCGGGTGGACGGACAAGAACCGTTTGGAAGAATCTGTTCGCGTCGCTCAATTCAGGTATTTTCGCTCCTTCTCCTCAACCGGCGCGCGATTCAGAGTGCACAAGGTCAGGATTCATTCTAGGACGTGGATGTTCTTCTTCGCGCAGATCTCTTTGAGGATCTTGGGCCAGGCTGTGACGCTGACTTCGCCTAGGTGAGCCTTCTTGAGTAGTATCATGTATGTGCGTGACTGTCCGATTCCGCCGCCAATACTCAGTGGAAGTTCGTTCTTGATGATTCCCTGGTGGTAGGGCAGCTTGAGGAAATCTAGTTGGTGGGAGATCTCCAACTGTTTTCTGAGAGTATCTGCATTAACCCGGATGCCCATCGATGTGAGTTCGTGTCGGCGTTTCGTCACTGGATTCCAGACTAATATGTCGCCGTTAAGGCCATGCATCGTTCTTCCGTCGTCCGACTTGGTTTCGGTAATCCAGTCGTCGTAATCGGCGGCGCGCATCTCATGCGGATAGCCGTCCTTGAGCACCCAGCCAATTCCAATGATGAAGATGGCCGGATACTTCTTCAGGGTCTCTGTCTCGCGCTGCTTGCGTGGGAGGTCAGGAAACATGTCCAGGATTTCTTCGGCGTGTAAGAACTTGAGTTCGTCAGGTAGGCTGGGATATTTGTCCGTTTTCAGTTGAGGGAAGAGCTTCTGTATATGGGTTTCAGCGCCTTTGAGTACCTTCCAGATCTTCCTTACAGTGTCTTTTAGGTAGTCTAGGTTACGCTGGTCGGCTGTGATCACCTTCTCCCAATCCCATTGGTCCACGTATGCGCTGTGGTCGTGATCGAGGAAGTAGTCCTTGCGCACGGCGCGCATGTCGGTGCATATGCCTTCGCCCGCTTTCATGCCAAACTGCTGCAGCGCAACTCGCTTCCACTTGGTTGCAGCCTGCACGATCTGAGCATCAATCGGGTGCTTGTTGTAGTCGTTGGAAATATGGAATTGAATGGGCGTGCGCGATCCATCGCGATCGAGCATATCGTTGACGCCGCTCTCAACGTCAACAATTAGGGGAACCTGAACCATCATCAAATTGAGCTCTCTGCACAGGTTCTCCTCGATGTAGTTTTTCGCCGCAAAGATCGCTCTCTGCGTATCCTTGCGGTCCAGCGAGGAGTTGTAGTCTCTAGGCAGGATCTTCTCCAACTCTTCGTAATTGCCAACGCCCGGACCTGCTAGGTCCGCTTTCTTGCTCGCCATTAATCGTCACACTCTACCAAGACTCAACTTCAGTCTCCGAATGTTCGCAAATCTCCAGGCAGTCGCTCAAGCCGACTTGCCTGGTTTGGTTGCAGCTCTGAAAGATGGTTAAAGCTGTTACGGCCTGCTGCTGTCGACTGCCGGATCGTAGGCGTACTTCTCACTTACAGCCCTGTCGAATGGAGCTTTCCTTGAGGGGCATTTGTTTCTTTGACACAACTGGCAGCTAACAAAGGTCTCCTCCGTGGGGAAGATGATTCCGGAGATGGATTTCCGAGGCACCATCATTAGACCCGCGGTTAAGGCCACGCCGATCGTGTCTTCGACGTGACCAAGGAGTGAGAATAGTTCCCTCTGCTGCTCTATGGGCCAGTCCAGCTGGCCTGGGCCCATGTGCGACGTTGCATCAAGCCTGTAATGATCCGATATGTGTCGCTGAACATGCTCTAAGCCGGATCCTAACGCGAGATCTCCGACGGTTTCGAGCACAAGCTTCGTTGTCATGCTGCCAGATGAACGCGACTCTTTCTCCAATGAGTCGCCAATCGTTACGACGTATGGGAAGACTCTCTCTATGTGCTCCAGATTCTTGGCCAGCACACGACTTCTAAACTCTATACCGTCGATCTCTATCTGACCCAAACTGCGTTTGCGAACGTAGGCTGCGCCATAGATGGCTTGAGGGTGGATCAGAGCGGCCGCGGTCTTGAAGACATCCTCGACTCCTAGTGCCTGCGATCTTCTCTCATCCAACTTTAGTCTTTCCAGAGTCTTCTCAAGGCTCAAATCGACTGGGAAACCTCCCAGAACACGAGCATTCAATTCCTAGACCTCAGCTTCTTGGCACAGGTTACGTCTCAACCAATGGGCGACGCGTTCTTCGCAAATCAAGTGACCTGCACTCATAAACCTGTAGTCAGTGTCTTGGAAAGCCTGAAGTGAAAGGCTCAAAGACTCACATGGTGATTCGGGCAGGATTGCAGGCAGTGAAGTGGGTAACACGCAAGAATGTTCACGTGGACAGGGTCGCCTGTCCATGGTTGATCAGACGATTCGTCGATCCGAAAGCTGAATTCCTCTTTGCACCTACGGACAGAGTGCACGAAACGGCCGAATCAACAGGCGCGATTCCATTTGATGCTCAAGGGGTTGAACTCGGTCACAGAGGAGAGAAATGCAGCTTCGACGCGATAATCGAGAAGTATGAGCTCAATGATCCTGCTCTCGTGGAACTGGCGAAGATCGTCAGGGCTGCAGATACGAACAGGACCGATATCGCCCCAGAGAGCGTTGGTCTAGAAGCTATCGCAGCCGGATCGATGATGATCGCAAAGGACGATCATGAAGCCATAGAGAAGCAGGCATACCTCTACGAGGCTCTCTACGCGTACTGCAGACTCCGGCTGATCAAGCAGAAGTATGCAAACGAAATTGAGAAGCTGGATCCGAGTCAAAGGCGGGAGTTTCTGAGAGAAAAAGTGAAAGAGGGCGTGCAATGACTTCGTCTGGACGAGTTGCCGGGCTTCTGTTCTGGACGCTCTGCATCGTCGGTTTCTTCGCAATACTCAGTTCGACAATGTCCAAGAATCCGGTGCTGAACCCTTTTGCACGTGCGCTGGGTACTCCGGACTCGCTGATGGGATTCGTCGCCTCAGCTTCCACCATTCCGGGTATACTAGCAAGCCTACCCGCCGCGTCGCTTTCCGACAGATTTGGCAGAAGAAAGGTTCTCTTCGTGTCTGGCATAGTGTTTGCTTCAGCGCCTTTCCTCTATCTTCTGGTGAACTCTTGGTGGCAACTTGCCCTCGTCAGATTCTACCATGGCTTCGCAACTGCGATGTTTGTTCCAGTAGGGAATGCGTTTGTGGCAGAACTGTTTCCGAGTAATAGAGCGGAGCGCATCTCCATCCTCTCCTCCGCAACCATTGTCGGAAGAACAATCGCGCCATTCCTAGGCGGCTACATTCTATTCGTAACAAACAACGGTTTCCATGAACTCTACCTCGCTGTTGGGATTGCTGGTATTGCAGCCTTTGTCACGGGATTGCTTCTCATGAAAGAGAAATCCCAGACCACGGAAGCTAGCGCAAGTCCACGAAGGGCGGGCCGCGGATTCCTAGAAGGGTGGGCTGCTGTTGCAGGAAACCGCAAGACACTTGTTGTGAGTTTGGTCGAGGCGGCACAATACTACGCGTTCGGCGCAACGGAGTTCTTTCTCGTGGGATACCTCAACGAGATCGCTCACTTCGATTCTCTATCTCAAGGCATAATCATGGGGTCCCAGCTGGCGATGATACCGTTGCTGAAACCACTCATGGGAAGACTGTCAGATAAGACAGGTAGAACCATCCCGATTGTCACGGGATCGCTTGTTGGTGCATTCGCTCTCGCAGCAATTCCATTTACTGTTCGCTTTCCCTTGCTCCTGTTGATTTCAGTTCTCTATGGAATTGGGTTCTCCGCGGTGACCGCCTCAACTCCTGCGCTGGTCAGCGAGCTCACAGACAAGGCGCTCGTGGGCACGGGCATGGGTTTCCTAGGCACAATGATGGACTTGGGGCAGACCTTAGGACCGATCATAACTGGGGCAATACTAGGAGTAGGCTTAGGGTATCTCGGCTCTTTCTCGTCGCTGACAATGATCCTTGTCGTAACATGCGGGATATTCGTCATATCGGGAGCCAGTAGAACCACTGCCAAGAACGCCTAGTCTCCAATTGACGCTGGTTGCCCGTAGTCAGGCTGAAGATCACTGTGATCTTCCAAAACTATTTCTTCAGAAACTCCTGAATGGTGTGGCACGTGAGTACAGTGCACGATACACTAGAGGACTTCAGGAAGTACCGCGAGAGGATGAACGAGAAGATCTTGGCGTCAGGCAACCAACAAATCCAGCGTTTCTTCAATCTCGATGCACGGGCTTACGAGCCTGGCGCGCTTCCAAGCAAAACGAAGGAACTGTTAGGTCTGGTGGCATCGGTTGTTTTGCGATGCGATGACTGCATAACGTATCATGTCATCAGATGCGTAGAAGAAGGAGTATCGTCCCCGGAGTTTTACGAGGCACTGAATGTAGCCCTCATCGTTGGCGGCTCAATCACGATTCCTCACATCAGGCGTGCAGTTGAACGTCTCGATGAATGCGAGCGAGTCAGAAAGATCAGTTGAATCGGACAACTTACTTTGGGAGGTGATCGATCATCAAACTTATCGATAGTCATGCGCACCTACAATGGCCTACATTTGATAAGGACAGAGAGCAAGTCATTGAGAGAGCGTTTGCAGCTGGCTTGAGCGCCATTGTCAGCGTGGGATACGATCTTGGCGCAAGTTGCGAAGCTGCTAGAATGGCAAAGAATCACGAGGGCATATACGCGGTCGTTGGAGTCCATCCGCACAATGCAAAGGCGATGAACGCTTCGACGGTCGATTCGCTCCGGGAACTCGCTCAGGATCCAAAAGTCGTCGCGATCGGTGAGATTGGGCTTGACTACTATCGAGACCTATCTCCGAGAGCACGACAGAAGGAAGCGTTTGAGCAACAGATACGGCTCGCGAACGAGCTCCAGCTTCCAATAGTTGTACATGACCGCGAAGCACATGCTGACGTCTTAGAGGTGCTGCGCAGGTTCGACAAAAACGCCAAAGGTATTCTTCACTGCTTCTCAGGCGATTTGAGCATGGCTGAGGAGGTCATTGAGATGGGCTACGTGATCTCGATCGCAGGGCCTGTGACATACCCTAATGCGAGAAGGTTACACGAACTCGTTCAGCATCTACCGGATGAATCGATTGTTCTTGAAACCGATTGCCCGTTTCTTCCGCCTCAATCGAGACGAGGAGAACGAAACGAGCCTCTGTTCGTCCTTGAAACTGCGCATAAAGTTGCGGAATTGAAGGGAATGCAGTTGGACGAACTAGTGGAGTTGACTTCACGGAATGCAAGAGGCATATTCCGGATTAGCTAGAATGTCTGCCAAGGAGAGGGATCCTCTTTCTGAGATCCTCAATGTTCTTCAGCACTTGCTCCATCCCTGTTTTCGGGTTGTCATTCTTTGAGGGCTCACTTCTTAGGGTCATAGGTGGCGACAGACCCGTAGTCTTTCGAAGCGAGTTCTTCCATTCGTCCGGCACCTCATTGGAGGGATGAACTTCTAGAAGTGACGCGGCGATGATGGTCCAGCATCTTGCAACGTTCGCAGGGTTGTATCCTCCTCCTCCGATTGCTACTATTCTGCCGGATGCCACATCGTGAGCGAGCCTGTGCAGTGTCGTGATGATTTCTTCGTATGTCCGCGTTGTCAGTCTGAGGTGAGCAAGCATATCGTCCGCATGCGAGTCAGCTCCGCATTGGACGATGATGAACTCTGGCTTGTATGCTCGAACCAGCGGTGGAACGATCTCTCTGAAGCCCGTGAGATAGGGATCGTCCCCGGTTCCTGGAGGCACTGGAATGTTGATCTTGAGGCCTTCCGCGCCTTTCTCTCCTGTCTCGAACGTGAATCCAGTCCCAGGAAACAGGTACCGTCCGTCCTCGTGTAGATCCACATCAAGGACGCCAACGTCGTTGTAGAATCCATACATCACGCCATCGCCATGATGTGCGTCCATGTCAAAGTACATGATCCTCTCAAGATGATATTTCTTCTTCAGATAGGCGATCGCTACGGCCGGGTCGTTGAAGACGCAGAAACCTGACGCCCTGTCTTCATGCGCGTGGTGGAGGCCTCCGGAGATGTTCATTCCGTGCTCCGCTTCTCCTTTCATGACTGCGTCGACGGCTTCCAGAGTCGCACCGACGGTCATTGCCGATGCTTCATAGACTCCTTTGAATGCTGGAGTGTCGCCGAGATCTAGGAGACCGTGACCCTCCTTGCTTTTTCGCTTCACTAGGTCAACGTATTCTTCCGTGTGGAACAGTCTTACCTCTTCCTCGGTCGCGACGCGTGGCGGGATCACTATGATGTTCCGGTCGTCAATGAGGCCTTTGGCATGTGAGAGTTCGTAAGTTAGCTTCAGCCGAATTGGTGTCAGCGGGTGGTCCGGGCCGAAATCGTATTTCAGAAAGTCGTCGCTGTAGACATAGGCGAGACGAGGGCTCACTAATCTCGCATCCTGTGATTCTTGGTCCTTACTAGCTTTGTCGAATGTAATAGTCCTATGGATCAAGCTCGAGTATTTCGGGAAAGCGAATTAAGCACCTAGCCTGCAAGGCTGAGTAGGTAAGTGTGACATTGGAAACGCTCGAGCCGATAATCAGACAACACGAGAGGCGCGCGAACAGGGCTCTTTAATGCCGATCTCATTCAACATTGATAGTTCTGGTTGTGAACCAAGACAACCATGTGATTCGGTGGCTAAGGAGAGCGCTTGGCATTGTTTGTGATTGCTTGTATCAAGCAAGTTCCCGACACTACGGAAGTCAAGATGGATCCTGAAACGGGGACCCTGATCAGAGAAGGCATACCATCAGTCATCAACCCTAGCGACGTGAACGCTGTGGAAGAGTGCCTCAAGCTGAAGGATCTCTACGGCGCCAAGGTCGCCGTCATGACCATGGGCCCAGCTCAAGCAGAGGAATCGCTAAGGGACCTACTGGCCATGGGAGCCGACAAAGCGGTATTGCTCACAGACAGGGCCATGGCAGGGGCGGACACTTACGCCACAAGCTACACGCTGTCAGCCGCGGTTAGGAGACTTGAGAAAGAAGAGGGAATAGCTGACTTGCTCTTCTTCGGCAAACAAGCCTTGGACGGAGAGACCGGACAGGTGGGACCGGGCGTCGCGGCCAGACTTGGGATCCCCATAATCACCTATGCGACCCACATCGTGAAGGCCAATCCCAAAGAGCAGACCGTCGTAGCCGCCAGAAGAGCAGATGAGATGATGGAAACAGTGAAAGTCTCAATGCCCGCAGCGATCTCTGTTGTCGAGAACGTGAACAAGCCTCGCCGAGCCACTATAGATGGAATTCTGCGTTCGCAAAAGGCAGAGGTGAGTCACTGGAACAAAGACACCATCAACGCGGATCCGCCCAAACTGGGTCTCCTAGGGTCTCCAACGACGGTCAGAAAGATGTTCATCCCAAAGCCGAGAGGAAGAGGAGAGATAATCGATGGCAGCGCTGATCCGGTCAGCGCCGCCCGTTGGCTCAAGGAAAAGATTCTCTCAAGCAGACCATTTAGCGGTAAGACGGCGGCTGCTTCGACCTTGATTAGCAACGAGGCTCAGCCGGCGACGAAGTCGCATCTGAGTTCGGATCACGGACCTGTGTGGGTGTACGTGGAGCAGAACGAAGGGCGCACAGCTAGTGTTTCTTGGGAGCTCCTCGGTGCGGGAGCATCGCTCGCGAAGAAGCTGAACACTACGCTCGAAGCAGTTGTGATCGGATACCGGATTGAAGACGCTGCACAAGAAGCGGCGAACTATGGCGCTTCGAGGGTGTATGTGATTGACAAACCCATTCTCAAGCACTATCGGACCGCCCCATATGCAAGAGCCCTGAGCAAAGCCGCGATCGCCTATCAGCCTCAAGTCTTGCTGATCGGAGCGACACGAAACGGAAGAGACCTATCGGGAATGGTTGCCACCACAATTCACACGGGTCTGACCGCTGACTGCACCTCTCTTGACATAGACCCCGAGACCGGCTGCCTACTTCAGATCAGGCCAACCTGGGGAGGAAGGCAGCTCGCCATGATCGTAACGCCGAAACATAGACCTCAGATGAGTACTGTCAGACCAGGCGTGTTCCCCAAACCACCCAAGACAGACGCGAAGGCTGAGGTTGTGAAAGTAGAAATGGACTTTAGCGAAGAGCAAATTCCGACCAAGATACTCGAATACGAATGGATTGAGATGAGCAGCCTGCTACAAGAATCCGATGTTGTGGTCTCCGGCGGCAGAGGACTCAGCTCAGAAAAGAACTTTCAATTGGTGAAGAACCTTGCGCACTCACTCGGAGGGGCGGTTGGAGCTTCACGCAGAGCCGTCGAGTCAGGTCTAGCAGACAAAGAGAAACAAGTTGCCCAAACCGGTAAGACGATCAGGCCGAAACTCTACATCGCCGTCGGCATCTCTGGATCCATTCAGCACTTGGTTGGAATAGAGGGGGCGGAGACTGTGATTGCGCTAAACGCTGACCCTGAAGCGCCCATCTTCAACTCCTGCAACTACGGAGTCATAGGAGACGCCGTGAAGATACTACCTCTGCTCATCGATGAGCTAAGCGGCATGAGGCCTCAGGGAAGAGGTTAGCACTCGTTGGTAGAGAAGTTCGACGCGATAGTCGTCGGAGCAGGCCCCGCAGGTGTCACAGCAGCCTACGTTATGGCCAAGAACAAGATTAACGTGGCCATAGTTGAAAGAGGCGAATACCCAGGAAGCAAGAACGTCATTGGCGGCGTACTCTACACCAAGACGCTGGACGACGTATTCTCTGGATTCTGGAGCGAGGCGCCTCTGGAACGTAGAATCGTTCAGCACTCCTATTGCCTCATGGGAAAGGGCGAACATACAATTGTAAGCCACATGAGCACCGGACAGGTCGATCCAAAAAGCGGCTACACGGTCCTACGTTCGAAATTCGACAGATGGTACCTCAAGAAAGCGCAGGAAGCAGGCGCCACGGTGATTACGAAAACCAACGTTACTGAACTCCTGCCCAATGAGGATAGGATAGTCGGAGTTAGAACAGACAGAGGAGACCTATCCGCTGACATCGTGGTCGTGGCAGAAGGCGCGAACACGATGCTGTGCGAGAAAGCCGGCCTAATCACGAAACCGAGACCTGATCAGATGGCTGTAGCGGTGAAGGAGATTGTGGCATTGCCATCGGACAGGATCCAGGAAAGGTTTGCAGTGAAAGAAGGCGAGGGCGCAGCAATGCATTACATAGGTGCGTTGTTCGAGGGGCTTGTGGGATTTGGATTCGTCTACACGAACAAGGAATCGCTCTCTGTGGGTTTCGGTGCGATTATCTCGACTATGATGAGGAAACGGATCAAACCGTATGATTTGATAGAGAAATTCAAGCAAGAGCCGTCGGTCGAACCATTCATGCGTGACGGGGTCGTTAAGGAATATCAGGCTCACATGATACCCGAGGCCGGTTACACGGGAATGCCCACACTGTATTCTGACGGGGTTCTTGTTGTTGGAGACTCGGCAATGCTAGCGAACCCTGTTACGGGGGAAGGCGCAGACTTGGCGATATTGTCGGGGAGACTGGCAGGCGAAGTTGCCATACAAGCGCATATGAGAGGCGATTACACGTCAAGAACACTGGTGCAGTATCAGCGACTGCTCTCCAATTCATTCGCAGTCAGAGACATGAAAAAACAGTCAGGACTGCTGAAGTATATCGAGGAGAATCCCGAGATCATGAGCACTTATCCCGAGGTAATCAATGCCGCACTTGGCATCTGGTTCAAGGTTGATGGATCTACACGAGCTGAAAAGTTCAGGAAAATCAGGTCCTTCATCACCTCGAAGCGCAGAATCACCAGGATAATGAAGGATATCTACGTGTTCGGGAGGAAGCTGATGTGAGACTTGAAGAAAAACTGTACCTGCTGAGACATGTAGTTGATGAGAAGTCACACATCAAGATAGATGAAGATGCCTGTATGAGATGCGCTGACAGAGTCTGCCTCGACATCTGTCCCGCGAACGTCTACTCGTACGTCGAGCCAAAAGTTTTCATAGCCTATGAAAACTGTGTCGAGTGTGGCACGTGCAGAATAGCCTGCCCATTTGTTGAATGGGTCAATCCAATAGGCGGGACAGGCATTTCATATCGATATGGGTAATTGGCTCGCAGAAAAACGCGAAAAGATTAGGCAACCTGAATCATGCTGTGCGGTCATCTAAGCGATCGTCTCGCTTTGACCCTGGCCCTTCGATGCGAATTGTCAGAAGAGATACCGCATCTGACGATACCTCGTATATATACGAAATTTACACTCACGAATTCCTATAGGCGAGCTATATATCTCGAACCAGCCGAGTCTGCGCAGTGATTTGATTGTCCGAGGAACCCGCAGAAAGAAGGACTCATGAACTCGGTGATGTGTTCCTCGACGCGATATACGGAATTCCCGGCGGGGATAAGATCAAGCAGTGTATTCAATGTGGGACATGTAGCGGCTCTTGCCCCACGAGCTACGCAATGGACTACAGCCCACGAGAGATCATAGCCGCCCTCAGAGCGGGAATGCTCGACAGGGTCCTGAAGAGCAACACTGTCTGGCTCTGTACTTCATGCTACTATTGCACAGTCCGGTGCCCATCAGGCATCAAGATCACTGACATGATGTATGAGCTGAAACGATTAGGTGAAGAATTCGGACTAGTCCAGAAAGGTGCGATGTCCCCAGTGATCTCGAAAGCTTTCGTCAACATGGTGGACAAGTACGGTAGAGTCCACGAAACGATGCTCATGATGAATGTGCTCATGAAGACCAAACCCTGGGCCCTGCTGAAGATGATGCCGCAAGGAATGAAGCTCATAGCTCGCGGCAGACTGCCGTTCTTACCTCACAAGATCAAGGGAATATCCGAGATGAACAAGTGTGCCGGTGCAATGACCGTCGCCATGGTCGGAGGCCTACACCCCGGAGGGCGATCAGCCAAGGAGGCCTGAGATTGGAGTCCCGAATGGAATTCGCCTACTATCCAGGTTGTTCTCTAGAAGGGATGAACAAGGCGTACGACCAGTCAGCACGCCTCGTTTCCAAATCACTTGGGATCGACCTCAAGGAATTGAATGACTGGAACTGCTGCGGTGCTTCTGCCTACATGTCTATCCGAGAGCTTCGGGCGCACCTGTTGTCTGCAAGGAACCTTGCCATGGCTGAGAGGGAGAAGAAGGACCTCGCAGTGGTCTGTCCCGCATGCTACACAAATCTGACCAAGACCAATCACTACATGGGCGAGGACGCGAGACTGAGGAGAACAGTTGAGTCCGCGCTCAAAGCAGCCAATCTGCAGTACATGGGAACTGTCAAGGTCAGGCATCTTCTTGACGTGATCGTGAGCGAAATTGGTGAGAGCGAGGTCAGAGCAAAGGTCACAAAGCCGCTCTCGGGGTTGAAGATCGCGCCCTACTACGGTTGCCAGTTCACTCGTCCCTTGGGAGACTATGATGACAAAGAATTCCCAACGATGCTTGATACGCTTCTGAAGTGGCTCGGAGCGGAACCGGTCTACTTCCCGCTCAAAGCCAAGTGCTGCGGCGGAATTCTGATGACGACGAACGAGTCGGTTGCACTGCCGCTCGTTAGATCTCTTCTAGACTCCGCCACTCAGAACGGAGGAGAGTGCATCGCCACAATATGCCCACTGTGCCACATGACTCTTGAAGCGTATCAGGGAGATGTCAACAAAGCATTCTCAACAGGCTTCAAGGTTCCAATGTTCTACTTCACTCAGCTGATGGGCTTGGCGTTTGGTTTCAACAAGAAGGAACTTGGAATCAACCAGGAACTGATCTCGAGCAAAGCCCTATTGGAGAAACACTTGGAGGTTGCGCGGTAGATGGCTGAGAAGATCGGCGTCTACGTTTGTCACTGTGGGTCGAACATCGCTCAGATGGTGGACTGCAAGAACGTTGTAGACTACGCTGCCACCTTGCCGAACGTCACCGTTGCTCGAGAGTACCAGTACATGTGCTCCGATCCCGGCCAAGAACTGATTAAGAAAGACATCAAGGAGCTCGGCCTCACGAGAGTCGTAGTCGCCTCCTGCTCACCACTAATGCATGAACTAACTTTCAGGCGCGCGGTCGAAGAGGGCGGCCTCAATCAATTTCTCTTCCAGATGGCCAATATCCGAGAGCAATGCTCTTGGATAAGCGAAAAGAAAGAGATGGCCACTGAGCGAGCAAAGGCGATCGTGGGTGCTGCCGTAAAACGCGTGGCCTTCCAAGAACCCCTCGAAGTCAAGAAGGTGCCCGTCAACCCGAACGTCCTCATTGTTGGAGGCGGCATCACCGGAATCGAGGCTGCGCTTCAAATTGCTGATTCCGGGAAGAAGGTATACCTTGTCGAAAGGGAGCCCACGATTGGAGGCTACATGACACGGTTCGACAAGACTTTCCCAACTCTGGACTGTGCAGCCTGCATCCTTACACCCAAGATGGTCAATGTTGCTCAACATCCAAATATCGAACTTCTCTCCTACAGCGATGTAACTGGATTCTCAGGTTACGTTGGGAACTTCACAGCACGAATACGCAGACGCCCTCGCTACGTTGAAGAGGAGAAGTGTAACGGCTGCGGCCTGTGCACAGAAAAGTGTCCCATTAGTGTGCCGAGTGAGTTTGATTGCGGGCTTGGGAAGAGGAAAGCAATCTACAGACCATTTCCACAAGCCGTGCCAAATATCCCCGTGATCGACCGAGAACACTGTCTGTTCTTTACGAAAGGGATCTGCAAGGTCTGTGTGAAATTCTGCCCCAGAGGAGCGATCAATTTCGATCAGAAAGAAGAATTCTTAGACTTGGAAGTGGGCGCCGCAATTCTGGCAACTGGCTTTGACCTATTTGACGCGTCAAAGGTCAAACAGTACGGATACGGCAGGTTGCCTAACGTCATCACGAGCCTCGAATTCGAACGTTTTTCGCATGCATCCGGACCAACCGGAGGTAAGATCCTACTAAAGAACGGACAGACACCCGCAAGCATAGCAATACTGCACTGCATAGGGAGTCGTGACACGAACTTCAACGAATACTGCTCGCGTGTCTGCTGCATGTATTCAATGAAGATGGCCCACCTAGCTCACGAGAAGACAGAAGGCAAGGTCTACGAATTCTACATCGACATTCGAGCATTCGGGAAGGGCTACGAGGAATTCTACAAGCGGCTACTAAGCGAGGAAACAGTTTTCATACGCGGCAAGGCGGCCGAGGTGACAGATGTTGCACAGACGCCGGCCGAGAAAGGGAGACTCATTGTGGTGGCAGAGGACACACTCCTCGGAATCGTTCGCCGAACCCCCGTCGACATGGTCGTCCTCAGTGTAGGACTTGAACCTAGGAAAGACGCAGCCGACCTCGCTAGAATCTTCTCGATAAGCAGAAGCCAAGATGGTTTCTTCTTGGAACGCCACCCGAAGCTTGCGCCCGTATCAACAGCATCTGATGGCATCTTCATTGCGGGATCATGTCAAGGCCCGAAGGATATTCCTGACAGCGTGGCGCAAGGTGCGGCAGCCGCGGCGAATGTGCTTTCGCTGATCGACAGAAAGGAAGTCACTCTCGAGCCCACAGTCGCCGTTATAGATGAGGAGTCCTGCTCAGGATGCAAGATCTGCCTCGGCCTATGCCCGTACAATGCTATTACCTTTGACGAGACGAAGAAAGTCTCCAAGGTGAACGATGCTCTCTGCAAAGGCTGTGGTGTCTGCGTGGCCGGCTGTCCCTCAGGAGCTATTGAGCAACGCAACTTCACTGATGCTCAGCTACTAGCTGAGGTTGAGTCTGTCTGCGCGTCGGGGAAGTGAGGAAAGTGGAATCGAACTTTGAACCCAAGATTGTCGGATTCCTATGCAAGTGGTGTGCGTACACGGGAGCTGACCTAGCCGGGACCAGCCGGATCAAATACCCACCGAACGTCACTCCGATCCGGGTGATGTGCTCAGGCCGTGTCGACCCGGTCTTGGTGATGAAGGCTTTGTCATCAGGCGCGGATGGTGTGCTCATCGCAGGATGCCACCCCGGCGACTGCCACTACACGAGCGGTAACGTGAAGACAATAAGACGATTCAAACTGCTCCAGAGAATGCTAGACCAGTTTGGAATCGAGAGAGATCGCGTCAGACTGGAATGGGTTTCCGCTTCAGAAGGAGAAAGATATGCACGAGTGGTGGAGAACATGACGGAGACACTTCGTACGCTTGGCCCCTTGAACTGGAACGGGAGTGAGGAAGTATAAAGATGGCAAATCCAAAGGCAGCATTCTACTGGGCAGCGAGTTGCGGTGGATGCGAAATCGCCGTGCTTGAACTTGGAAAAGGCCTTGTGGACGTATCAAAGAAAGTCGACATCGTCTTCTGGCCGGTCGCGCTCGACTTCAAGTATTCGGATGTGGAATCGATGCCTGACAAGAGCATAGACTTCTGTTTCTTCAATGGTGCCATTCAAACGTCCGAAAACGAGCATATGGCAAAGCTTCTGAGAGAGAAATCAAAGATTCTCATCGCTTTCGGGGCTTGCGCCAACGGCGGCGGCATCCCAGCACTAGCAAACACGACTAGCAGAGAAGAGATTTTCAAGCGCGTCTACAAGGAGACTCCGACCACTGACAATCCAAATGGCGTATTTCCCCAGACCAAGGTCCAGGTGAAAGAGGGTGTGCTGTCGCTCCCTGAATTCTACAACACAGTCAGGACACTTGACCAGACAGTTGATGTTGATTACTCCGTTCCTGGTTGCCCGCCTGTTGGAGAACAAGTCACCGCAGTCATGAACGACATAGTCACCGGGAAGCTCCCGCCGAAAGGCTCGGTCATCGGCGCCTCAGACAAATCACTCTGCGACGAGTGTAAACGCGTCAAAGGAGATAGGAAGATCAAGAAGATAGTCCGCACTTACGAGATCGTTCCTGACACAGAGAAGTGCCTACTTGATCAGGGCGTTATCTGCATGGGACCCGCAACGCGTGGTGGCTGCGGCGCACAATGCATAAGCGCCAACATGCCATGCCGAGGTTGCTACGGCGCGGTCCCAGGAGTACTGGATCAAGGCGCAAAGATGCTCTCCGCCTTGTCGTCAAACTTTGACGCCGAGAGCGAAGAGGAGATTGAACGGATCGCAAGTGGAGTAGTGGATCCAATCGGGACCTTCTACAGGTATACTCTGGCTCGGTCATTGCTGAGGAGGGCGAAGGCATGAAAACCATTAGCATAAACCCAGTCACCCGACTGGAAGGACACGGAAAGATCGAGATCTTCCTCAACGATGAAGGAAACGTTGAAAACGCGTATTTCCAAGTTCCAGAACTGAGAGGGTTCGAGAAGTTCTGCGAAGGAAGACCTGTAGAAGAGCTGCCTGACATCACAAGCAGAATATGCGGTGTCTGCCCCGAAGCCCACCATATGGCAGGCACAAAAGCACTGGACGCAGTCTTTCATGTCGACCCGCCATCCTCCGCCAAGAAGCTCAGAGAGCTGCTGTACAGCGCATTCTACGTGTCAGACCACACAACTCACTTCTACATACTCGGCGGACCGGACTTCATCATGGGTCCAAAGGCGCCGAAAGCAGAACGCAATATCTTAGGCGTGATAAACAAGGTCGGCCTTGACGTCGGCTCTTCCGTGATCAAACACCGTTCCGACGCACTTGATGTCGTAGGTATGATCGGCGGAAGAAGGATTCATCCGACATGCGGCGTCCCAGGCGGGGTCAGCAAACCCATCACTGAGGAAGAAAGAACAAAGATCGAAGAGATCGCAAAATCCGAAATTGAGTTCGCCAAGTTCACTCTGAAACTCTTTGATGACATTGTCTTGGCGAACAAGGATTACGTGAGCCTGATAAAGAGCGACCTCTACACAACCCCAACCTACTACATGGGTCTCGTAGACGACCAGAACCGAGTTAACTTCTACGACGGCAAGGTCAGAGTAGTCGACCCTGAAGGAAACGAATTCGCAAAATACGCTGCGGCCGAATATCAACAACACCTAGCCGAACATGTTGAGCCTTGGACATACCTGAAGTATCCGTACCTGAAGAAAGTCGGATGGAAGGGACTGATCGGAGGAAAGGACAGCGGCGTCTACAGGGCCACTCCTCTCGCACGCCTCAACGTAGCTGAAGGAATGGCCACACCGCTTGCACAGGCCGAGTACAAGAGAATGTACGAGACTCTAGGGCGCAAGCCCATTCATTCAACACTTGCGACACATTGGGCACGTCTGATTGAACTCCTCTACGCTGCAGAGCGGATGCATGATCTAAGCCGGGATTCTGAGATCACAAGCCAGAACGTCCGCACAATTCCAACCGCAACTCCCGACGAAGGCGTAGGTATTGTGGAGGCTCCGCGCGGGACGTTGACGCATCACTACACTACGGATGCCAAAGGACTCGTGAAGAACGTTAACCTGATCGTGGGGACAACAAACAATCATGCCGCGATAAGCATGTCCATCAAGCAGGCGGCACAGGGACTGATCAAGAAGGGCGAAGTTTCAGATGGCTTGCTGAACATGGTAGAGATGGCTTTCAGAGCCTACGACCCATGCTACGGTTGTGCCACACACACTCTGCCAGGACAGATGCCCCTCGAAGTCAACATCTACAACAAGGAAAGAGCTCTACTACGAAAACTGCAAAGACCATAAGACACAATCTCACTGAGCTCAGTTCCTGAAGAGGCCGAAGTCGAGCCAGCCCAGGGACTGATCAAAGTGAGAAGACTCATCCTCGGTATAGGTAATACCATAATGGGAGACGACGGTGTAGGCATCTACGTCGCCAGGATGATAAAGGACAGGACTCGATCGCAAGCCGACTTGCAGTTCAAGGAACTTGGCGCCAGTGGCTTCAAGCTAGTCGAAGAAATACTAGGATACGACGACGTGATAATAGTAGACTCGTACGCCTCAACGGAGACTGACGCTGGGCAGATTCGGGCATTCAGTCCCGAGGCCTTCGAGGACACCGTGCATGCTTCATCTCCACACGGCGCGAACTTCTCCACCGCTCTTGAGCTCTACAGAAGCCTCCAGCCTGACAAAATACCAAAAAAGATCCGCATTTTCACGATAGACATTCACCCAGCAGATGCATTTGGAGAGAGTCTGAGCGGCCCCGTCCAAGATGCGGCTATCAAGCTTGCAGAAATGATCGTTCGGGAAATGGGGCAGGCAGGCTGATTCCGAGCGCGCTAAACAATGACTAATTCGCGAGTACACTTGTTCAGTCTCTGTGCTTTCCCCGCTTGAATGACGACTATGTCCTCAATTCGAACTCCAAACTTCCCAGGAAGATAAATGCCAGGCTCAATGCTGAAGGCCATGCCTTCCTCAAGCTTCATTGAGTTGCCGGCCACGATGTACGGTTCCTCATGGACTTCCAATCCGATTCCGTGTCCTGTGCGATGGACGAAGAATTGCCCGTAACCGGCGGCCGTGATGATATCTCGTGCGACCTTGTCGACGCTCTGCGCCTCAACTCCCGTCAGCGTCTTCTTGAATGCCTCCTCTTGGGCAGATCGTACAGTGGCGTACACTTTCTGTCTTGCAGCATCGCAGCTGCCAACGGCGATCGTTCGTGTCATGTCAGAACTGTAGCCGCGGCAGAGGCATCCATAGTCAAGAACCACTAAGTCGCCTCTCTGAAGCCTACGCTCGCCTGACCTGTAGTGAGGGAGAGCTGAATTTGGCCCGGAACCTACTACGGGCTCAAAGGCGACGGCGTCTGCGCCTAGCCTTCGAAGGTTGTAGACGAGCTTTGCGGCCACCTCGTGTTCGCTCATTCCTATCCCGCATTCTTTGATTGTCTCAACGAAGGCGTTGTCAGCGATATTGGCGGCTTTCTCCATTAACTCGACTTCTTCGGAGCTCTTTCTGATGCGCAGCTGGTTCATCACTGAACCTGCGTCCTCATACTTGGCGTCCGGCGCCGCGGAGAGAAGCATGATGAGAAAGAGCGACCACATTCGGCTGTCAACCGCAATCGTTTGCCCTCTTTTGAGCGTGCGCTTCAGTGTGGTGGACAGGAGAGCCTTCGGATCTTCCGAGTCCTTCCATGAGACGAGATTCTCAATCCAACTGAACGACCTGACGTGTTCCTTGTACAGCTCTGGAACTATGAACAATGGATCGCCAGATTGAGGGATGATGAGCGCTAGGAGGCGTTCGCTAGGCTCCTCGAGGAAGCCGCTCAGATAGTACATATTCGGGCCCGGCGCGAGAAACACAACATCGATGCTTCTCTCAGACATGATTCGTTGACATCGTTCCAGTCGAGGTTTGTAGATCCCGGCATCCTTACTGTGAGACATGACTCCTGACATCTCTTCTGTGCCTCTCGTTTCGCATGCGTTGCAATTCTGCAAAGGATCTTAGGCTATGAATAACAGTTGCTGATAGGTACTCTCGGCGCAGTCTGTTGTCGGTCACGGTCCCCAGGTTCTAGTTGTAGCTTCTCGGTGTTATTCTAACCAGTGTTGCGTGTATTTGTGTTGAGGTCTTTTCGTAGCAGGTCGACTGTTTTCTTGAAGGGCTCAAACAGATCCATTTCCATTCTCACAGGTATTCGGGAGCGCACTGTGAATTCATGAGGTTAGTGTAGCCGATTCGTGAGATTCATGAGATGCGCGGGGGTCCTAGCTTTCGCTGACACAGGTGGTGGATGGATGAGTCATAAACTCTGGCGCCACGCTCTTAAGGTGACAGTGAACTATCCTAAGCCTTTACTACGAGCGTTTTTCCGAGCATGTCGCCCAGACGCTGTTTCTTGTCGGTGGCGGCGATCAGGATTATTCCTAGAATGTAGAGCGTTGGTAGATGATCGATGATTCTGAGGAGATTTCTCACGAGCGCGGAGCCGTAGTCACATTTGGCGCCGTCCTCTTTGACCACCTTGATATGCATTAGCCTCTTGCCTATGGTTTGTCCCGAGCGTCCTTCGAAGTAGGTGAAGTAGATCAGCCAGAGAAGGAACTCAAGCAAGAACAGTCCGCCGAACCAACCCCATCCCCACATAGGGAACGGGACGCTCATCGAACCGTTGGTCATCCACATCGATGACCGGATTGCAGAGAACGGAGCGAAGGCCACCAAGAACAGCACCACACCGATGATGCCGATGATTATGTAGTCCACTAGTCCTGCGACCATGCGTGCTCCAAGGTCTGACAGCGGAAAGGGCGGCACCCATCCCGACGGGGTCGGTGCAATGACAGGAGTCCCAGCAGCAGGCGTCACTATTCCCAGTGTGGCGCCGCAGTTCACGCAGAACTTCGCGTCAGGAGTAGTCTCCTTACCGCATTTGGGACAGTACGGCATCGTGTGCTACCTCTCGCGAACCGGATATCAAAAGTGAGTATATCAAACCTCCGCAACTCATTCGCGAAGTTCTGTCGTATCCTAAACGAAGACTGATCGTATCGAAGACCGGGGGTTTTCTTCAGAAGTCCCTATCCAACATTGTTGAGAGGAAAGTGTCGAGCATAGAACTTGTGCTGCGCCAATTGCTGAGCATTGATCGTGATCTTGTTGGGCTAGGTGGCTGAACTAGGCGGTGGCGGGGTTTCAGAAGCTCGTGCTGTCGGAGCTCCTTCGCTGTACATTATTCCGACGGATCGGAAGTAGAACGCCATTAGGAAAGGTGCCACAATCAACGAGATTATCCAGCCGACGACTGGTATGGCGCCTACCACGGCACCAACCACAACACTGATCAGGAATATGACCAGGAGCCAGGCGATGTAGCGGCCCCAGCCGATTCGATCGATCGTCTGCTTGATCTCTCCGAAGGCGAATGCCTTCCCGAAGTGGTTTGTTTTGAGCATGTGGGCGACTCCCATGGCGGAGAATATTACAAGAATGAAGGCAAGTACTATGCCTACGACTAGCAGCAGTGCGCTCAGGCCTGTCAGACCAAAAACTCCAGTTACTAGGCTAGGCCCGAAGCCAGACATGCCTGCGAATATGCCGCCTGCACCCGCCGCGATGCATATGATTGGAATTATCATGTAGATGACGAAGGCTACCGCGATCTTTAGGCCGTCAATGAACATGTCCCCATACCTCTCAAGCTTTGGGGAGTCGCTCACTTCGGGCGTTGTCTTGATGATTCTGGCCCCATACCCCTCGAGGATGAGGTTGACAATTGGTATGAAGCCCAGGATCAGCAAGATGATGTAGCGACCCACGTCGCCTGCGAAGGCTCTTGCATAGCCGAAGCTGTTGTTGAGGTTCTCGCTCAAAGTCATCCTCTTGGCTTCAGAGCCATACGCTGATGGTGTCGGTGGCGGAATGGAAATCTCGCCCATTGTAGCACCACAATTAGTGCAGAACTTCGTGTCGGCTGACAGTTCAGTTCCGCATTTTGGACAGTACGGCATCTTTCTCTTGCCTCTTGTTTAAGCAGACCGTGTAAGAATTATATGAAGGCTCCATTTTGTAAGTTTGATGCCTTACAAAGAAAGATCATGCGGGAGAGTTTGTGGTCTCCGAGCTTGTTCCTGTTCTCCTAAGAAACGCGTCTATAGAAGCGATGAGGGAATCGCATGCGGCGCGTCGAACCTCCACTGCATCATCCATATCCGAGCGAGCCTCGAGGTTGTCCAGTTCTTTCTGATGTGTCGCAATCTGTTCGAGGATCTGCTGTTTCTTCTTGCTGTGGTCTTTGCGTAGTTTCGCCTGCGCTGCGGCGAAGGACTGTTCGACCTTTGCCAGTTCTCTCCTCGTGGACTCGAGTTTCTGGGTTGCTTCCGCCTCTTTCTGTGCTTTTGTCTTCTTTGATATGCCTCTGAGAAACCCGGCTCTCACGCGACTTATTCGACTCAGCTCTTGCCGGACTCTTCCGAGGTTCGTGGCCACGGGCTTGACTGCATGTTCCCTTTTCGCAGCAATATCACTCATCTTGGCTCCGTATTCCCTTTCGGTCTGTGCAAGAATGCTCCTAGTGTCGAGAAGGTTGCGGTTGACTTTGCGAACCGCGTCATCGTTCGACGCTTCTTTGGCTCGTCTATCATTTAGAGTCGATTCGATCTCTGACAGTACTCGCGTGCACTCCTCCTTGAAATTGTCATCAACAGTGGCCGCTGAACTGGCTTCGAACTCGGAGACGACGTTTCGCACGCTGAGCGTCCACCGGTCGTAGTGTTCATAGAATGGGCCAACGGCGAACCTTTGTTCTCCCAGTCGACTGAGGCTGTTGAGTGTTCTATCGATGATATCTGCGAAGTTTAGCGTACGCTCCTCTTCGAGTCGATACGCGCCGCCGGTTTCATGCTTTCCCGGCTTGGTCTTGGACTTGCTTCTTCCGGGTCGTCGGCCGAAATCCCTTGGCGTGCGCGCCCGCGGTTGGAATCCCATGAGCCATCCATGTCTTTACAGGGTATTTATGCGGAGCCACTTTCCATTCGGGACACGCTTACTTGTACGCTCGCTTCCGGGGAGAACGGATATCTTTGAATTCCATCCGTTAGGAGGAGTAGCAGAAGGACTTGTGTGAGGTCAGATCGGTCGACCACAAGATGTTCCAGGCTTTCGTAGCTGAGAACCAAGAGCTGGTTAAACGGTATTAGGAGTTGCTTGGCAAGCTGAACATTCTTCGTGATATTAACAAGGATCTGCAGGAGAAATTGGATCTTGCGGAGCGGAAGCTGAACTCCCTTGAAGAAAGTTGGCGTAGAAGTTCAGGTGGCGATGATACGCTGTAAAGCCCGCGAAGAGTAGTTCTCAGTAGATGCTCTCCTTGGGGAATACTTCAATACCAGACTGACTGATTCGGTAGGGCCGCGGTTGCATGTCTATCGCTGTTTCACGCATCTTCTCTACCTGCATTGAGCGGACGATGGATCGGCCTACTTGGACTGTCTGAAGCACGATGACTCCATGTGCCAGATACTCTTCGAGTTGGACAGCTCTATCTATTCCGGGAACTCGGAGTTCGGTTGTCAGCATGCATGTGCCCCCGGTCTCGACAAGAGCCTCTACTAGGTCTAGTACGGCGTTTCTTCTTTGTACTACATCTGGGAACTGGAAGACTAGTGAGGCGATGGGATCGATCGCGATTCGAGTTGCATCAATTGCCTTGACTCCGGATTTGATTCCCTCAATTAGGCTTAAGAGCGAGAAGTCTTTCTTCCCGATCGTCATCTTCCCTATCTTCACCTCACCGGGAATAGTTCTAATTGGGGAGGCGTCTATGAACGCAAACTTCCGTTCCTGCTCCAGTTTGGCAATATCCCAACCAAACTTCGCCATTTCGGAGTAGTAGTGCTGCTTGCTCTCGTCTAGGCTCACGAATGCTGACTTTTCGCCATAGTTCTTGGCGCCATTCACGAGGAACTGAGTTGCTAGGATCGTCTTTCCTGATCCGGGGCCTCCCACGAGAAGGACGACCCGCCCTTGAGGTATCCCGCCGCCCAGTATTTCATCCAGGCCTGGTATTCCGGTTAGTGTCCTTCCAATCGTGGACATGAGCTTCGCACCGAATGCGGGTAGACTTCAGATACTTATCAAATAACCCTTTTGCGTTGACTCTGCGCAACTGCCTTTCCTCAAGGGTCAGCTCTGCGATGACCGGATCGGGATGTTAACCCTTCCTTGTGGACCATAACCAAGGACAAACTCTACGACCCTCCGTAGTTGCTTCACGGAAGTCGTGATTGTGGTGTTAGCAGGTCATGGTGGGCCCCAAGGCGTCAAGAGCCTGGATCCCAGATGCTCAAGCCTTGTCTGGTCAAGCGCCGATATTCCGACAGGGTACTAGTACTAGTAGGTTGGTGGACCGGGCGTAGACTGAACTATAAGTGCAGATTACCAGGGCCCCGTCAATCTCGTGGCCCTTGGCCAACTATGATCCTACCAGAGGCCAATCGTCCTCGTTCAAATTGGTAGACTCGCAGTAAGGCACCCCTACACACGAAACGGAAAC